>Ga0209342_10004235_pt1 | contig 14975 bp, 17 predicted proteins | sample RifCSP16_2_FD_184023 | JGI IMG/M metagenome (GOLD analysis project Ga0209342, IMG submission 184023) | Soil microbial communities from Rifle, Colorado - Rifle CSP2_sed 16_2 (SPAdes) (version 2) | ecosystem: Environmental > Terrestrial > Deep subsurface > Rock core/Sediment | place: Rifle... | reverse complement strand
GGCGACGCGATGCTTTCCGTCTTCGCTCGACCACGTCACCGGAATGCCGAGTTCCCGCTCGATCTCCGTTCTCGACTCGCTCAGGCGGGCGAACGCAAGGTCGCCGAAGTTGTCGCGCGCGAACGTGAAGAAACACGCCGACCTGCTGCAGCGTCTGCGCGCAGGGGATTCATACGAACCCGATCTTCCGCTTCGGCTTCGGGTCAAGCGGGGTCATGAGCTCGCGGATCGCGTCGAACACGACCTTGAACTGCCGGTCGTAGCGAGCCTCGAGCTCGTCCAGGCGCTGCGCCAGCTTCTTGTGCGAGGCGATCATCTCGCGCAGGCGCACGAACGCCCGAACCACGTGCACGCTCATCTCGACAGCGCGCGAGCTGTTCAGGACGTTCGCAGCCATGATGGCCCCATGCTCGGTGAAGGCATGAGGCAGCGCAGGCGAGAACTTGAGCCGGGCGAGGTGGTCGCAATTTGCGACCACCTCCTCCTTCTCCGCGGACGAGAGCCGGAAGCAGAAGTCCTCGGGGAAACGCCCGGCGTTGCGCTTGACCTGCTCGTTCAGCCGCTTCGTCGGCACACCGTAGAGCTCTGCCAGATCCGCATCGATCAGAACCTTGTGCCCACGCACCAGCAGAATGCGCGCCTCGATGCCTCGTGCGGGCGAGGCAGGGACAGGTGCGCGGCGCGATTGGGCGGGCATCGGGGCGGACGTGTCGGCGGGATTGTCCGACGGCTTCGTGCCCGCCAGTTTGCGCCCGGCGTTGGCTCACATCGTGAGCCACCCACCCCGGTACCCCGAGATTACGCGCAGAGGTCGCGGAGCGGTGGCGTGGAGTTTGCCCTCGCAGGAAGACCCGCGATGCACCAACCTCCCGCCATGCGTCTTCGCTGGATCCGGCGATCCGGGAGCTCCCAATGCCCATAACGCCCTTCCACTTGGGTCCCGGCGCGGCCTTGAAGGCGATGCTGGGGCGGCGGATGAGCTTCACGGTGTTCGGCCTCGCAAACGGCCTGATCGATCTCGAGCCGATCGCCAACTTCGTGCTCACGGGCGATCCCGCGCACCGGTTCTTTCACACACTCATCGGAGCGACGATCGTGGTGCTCGTGAGCGTGTGGCCGGGGCGGTTGCTCTGCGAACGCCTGCTGCGCTGGTGGAACTCGCGGCTCAGCCCCGCTCAGGCTCGCTACCTCGCAGCGGAGCCGGCAATCGGCGTCGGCGCGGCGGTAACGGGAGCCGCGCTGGGCGCGTATAGCCACGTCGCCCTCGACAGCATCATGCACGTCGATGTGCTCGCCTTCGCACCCTTCTCCGAGCGCAACGCCTTGCAGGGACTGATCTCGATCGACGCGCTGCACCTCGGCTGCGTGCTGGCCGGGCTCGCCGGCCTGGCGGCGCTCGCTCTGCCAATGGTGCGGGGTGCGGCGCCCTCCGGAACCGCCGCGCGGACCGAACGCCACCCGAAGACCCGGTGATCGACTGGCCTTCTTCATCGCTTGTCGACAAATCCAATAAATATCGACATATCGTCTGCATATCACTTCAAACCAGCCACTTACGTTAGTGCTGACGTGCGGGCGTGGTTGCAGGCGCATCGCGCGGATCTCGTCTAGCCCGCCACCTCCGAATGGCGCGCCCGGCGTACGAGCATGTGGCGAAGTGAGCTCGTGGTCGCGCACGCGCGCGCCGAAGAACCGGGCATCGGGACGGTCCGCGAAGAGCCGCTCGAGCGCCCGCTGCAGGTCCGGCCGCATCCAGTGCGGAAAGTCGCGGCGCGTGACCTCGAGCTCATCGAGCGGCGCCGGTGCGAAGTGCGCGGCGAGCGTCTGGTGCAATGTCAGTCTGCGAATCATGTTCGTTTCACCGGAGAAGCGGCAAACGCGGGCGCGCCGCGCCGATGGGCGCGATGCGCGACGCGAACCTCGCGAGCTTCGTATCGAGAGCCGAAGCGCTGCGCCCGGCCGGCGCGGCGATCCGGAGGGGCGCTACGCGCCCGTCAATGGCAGCGGAACGAAGACGTGCCTCTGCCACGATGCGCGCATTCGCGAGCAACTCATCTGTCGTGGCGTTGAAAGCATCAGTCTCGTCCGCGAGGGGGGAGGAAAGGGCGCGAAGAATAGCCAATCGCCGCGCGGCGATCAAGAGCTTTGTGAGTAATCGCGCGCCTCGAGTTGCGCACGAGGAACAATCACAGCCTCGGTGCGCCGCTTAAGTGGTTTCCCGTCTCAGTGGCAAACATCCGAGCTCTGGCAAGCCGGATGTGGTTCCGCTATCCAAGCGCCGCGCTTTCGGCGCCTTTGTCAGGCTCCAGGATCACGTCCTGAGCCACCACCGCGAGTAGGCTGCAGCGTGAACCGGCAGTGAATCTTCGCGGGCCGAGGCGCGTCCCGCGCCGGGGCCGAAACCGGGTCGATGTACCGTCCCTCACGAGCTCCAGAACGTGCGCGCGCGAGCGCTACCTCGACCGATCCGGCCGTGCCGCCCCGAGGACCTCCGGCTAGAATGCGGGCGGAGTCGGCAACCAGGTCCAAGCCATGAGCGTGGTCTTTACTCCCCAGCGACGGAAACTGTCCGCGGACCAGTTCGAGCGGATGGGGCAAACGGGGATCCTCGGCCCGGACGCGCGCGTCGAGCTGATCGAAGGCGAGTTGATCGAGATGGCCCCGATCGGTAGCCGGCACGCCGCCGCGGTGGATTTCCTGTCGATGCATTTCGCCCGGCTGGTCGGAGATGCCGCGCTGGTGCGCACCCAGAACCCCCTGCGGCTCGCCGACGACTCCGAGCCGCAGCCCGACCTCATGCTGCTTCGTCCCCGAGCCGACCGCTACCGGTCCGCGCATCCCCGTCCTGCGGACGTGCTGCTGCTCATCGAGGTCGCCGAGACCACGCTCGTCTTCGACCGCGAGACGAAGCTCCCGCTCTACGCGAAACACGGAGTGCCCGAGGTCTGGATCCTGGACCTCGACGCGAGGCGGCTCGAGATCCACCGCGAGCCGGGTGAGGGCGGATACCGCCGAAAACTCGAGCGTGGGGAAGCCGAGTCCATCGCCCCCATGGCGCTGCCGGCAGCGGCGCTCCAGGTCGGGGCGGTGTTCGCGTAATGAGGCTGCACTACGACGAGAAGGCCGACGCGCTCTATTCTCGCGCCTGGACGATTCGAAGATCGAGGAGTCCCAGGAGGTGCAGCCCGGGATCGTGCTGGACTTCAACGCCCAGAAGCAGGTCGTCGCGATCGAAGTGCTCCGCCTCAGGGAGCGCTTTCCGTCCGCCGACGTCAAACGGCTTCAGTTCGAGGTGGCCTGAGCTCGTGGCTGCCGCTTGGCCTGAGAGGGCCGCGTTCGACGAGGGCTGATCGCCACGCGGCCGGAGAACCCTACGCTGCCCTCGCCCGGCCGCGCCGGCAGCGATGCCGCACTGCGGCAGACGAACCGGCCTCGGGCCATTCGACCCGGCGGCGGCCACCGCAATTCTTTCTTGAACATGTCCGCGCGCGAGCTACTCTAAGAGTTGGGTTTTCCAACCCGCACTCCATCCCCCGGGACTCCAACGAAACGCCTGCAGGCGCCGCCAACGGCGGTCGACCGCATCCCGGGATGGACCTTCACCCCCAGAGGAGATGCATGTGAAACCAGCACCGTTCGAGTACGTCCGGCCCGGTTCGCTCGCGGAGGCGCTCGATGCGCTCGCGCGCCACGCGCCGGCCGGCCGGATTCTTGCCGGCGGACAGAGCCTGGTGCCGATGATGAACCTGAGGCTCGTGAAGCCCGCGGTTCTCATCGACATCAACCGCGTGCCCGGCCTCGCGGACATCCGGGTCGACGGCGGCGAGCTCGTCATCGGCGCGCTCGCTCGGCACGCCGCGCTGCTCGCGTCGGAGCTCGTCGCGAAGCACTGCCCCCTCATGGTGGAAGCCTATCGATGCGTGGCGCACGGCCCGATCCGCAATCGCGGCACGCTGGGCGGCAACATCAGTCACGCGGATCCGGCCTCCGAGATGCCCGCGGTGCTCGCCGCGTGCGACGCCAAGATCGGCGTGCGGAGCGCCAAACGCGCCCGGACGATTCCGGCGACCGAGTTCTTCACCGGCCCGCTCACGACCGCGCTCGCCGAAGGCGAGATGGTCACCGAGATCCGGATCCCGACCGCCAAGCCCGGTCAGGGCGCGGCGTGGCAGGAGGCCGCCAACCGCCAGGGCGATTTCGCGATGGCGGGCGTCGCCGCGATCGTCACCGTCGCGGGCGGGAAGTGCACGCACGCGAGCGTCGCCGTGGCCGGCATGGAACGGCCCGGCGTGCGTCTTCCCGCGGTGGAGAAGAAGCTCGTCGGCACCACGCTCGACGACGCCGCGATCACGGCCGCCGCCAGCATGGCGAGCGAGGCCGTGCGCCCGAGCGGCTCCTATCACGCCGACCCCATCTACAAGCGCGAGCTGGCCGAAACGCTGACCGCCCGCGCCCTGGCCGCAGCGCGCGAGCGCGCCCGTTGAGGAGACCGCCATGGCTCTGATTCCGATCAGTCTGAAAGTGAACGGGACGCGGTTCGAGCGCGCGGTGGAGCCGCGCCGGCTGCTCTCGGATTTCCTGCGGGAGGATCTCGGCCTCAAGGCCACCCACGTCGGCTGCGAGCACGGCGTCTGCGGCACCTGCACGGTGCTGATGGACGGCGAGGCCGTCCGCTCCTGCTTGAGCTTCGCCGTGCAGGCGGACGGCTGCGAGGTGCGCACCGCCGACGGACTGGCGCAGGGCGGGAAGCTGAGCGCGCTGCAGCAGGCCTTCTGGGAGAAGCACGGCCTGCAATGCGGCTTCTGCACGCCCGGGATGCTGATGGTGGCGACCGAGCTTCTCGAGCGGAACGCAAAGCCCACGAAGGCCGAGATCGAGGAGGCGGTCTCCTCGAACCTGTGCCGTTGCACCGGCTACTACAACATCGTCGAGTCCGTGCAGCGGGCCGCCGAAATGATGCAGGAGGGAGCGAAATGACCGCGACCTTTCCGAAGCACATTCCCGCCGAAGGCTACATTCCGCCGAGCCGGCAGCAGGAGCCGCCGCGGAAGAGCTACAAGTACATCGGCCAGAACCTCAAGCGGGTCGAGGACCCGCGCCTGCTGACCGGCAACGGCCAGTACATCGACGACATCGTGCTCCCCAACATGGCGCACGCCGCGGTGCTGCGCAGCGACCGGGCGCACGCCCGCATCAAGCGCATCGACACCTCGAAGGCGAAGGCGCTCGCGGGCGTCTACCTCGTGCTCACCGGCGCGGAAGCGAAGGAGATGACCGGCGCGACGGCGCAGTTCGCGAGCCCGCCGGTGGTGCAGTACTGCCTGGCGGTCGATCGGGTGCGCCACGTCGGCGAAGCGGTGGCGGCGGTGGTCGCCGAGAACCGCTACGTCGCCGAGGACGCGTGCGATCTGATCGAGGTCGAGTACCAGGACCTGCCGGTGGTGGTCGACCCGGAGGCGGCGATGACCTCGAGCGGGGACGCCGTGCTGCATCCGGAGCGCGGCCCGAACAACATCGCGCAGCACCGGACCTTCACGTTCGGACCCGTGCAGGAGGACTTCGCCAAGGCGGACGTGGTGGTGAAGCGCACGTTGCGCTGGGGCCGCTCGGGCGCGCAGCCGCTCGAGACGGTCGGCTGCATCGCGGCCTACGAGCCGGGCAGCGGCAAGTTCACGATGCACACGAACAGCTCGTTCCTCAACTACGTCGGCTGGCTGGTCGGCGCCTCGCTCGGCGTGCCGGCGTCGAAGCTCAACCTGATCCCGTGCGTCACCGGCGGCAGCTTCGGCTCGAAGCTCTTCACCCACAAGGTGATGACGCTCGCGGGCACGCTCGCTCGCGCGGCCGGCCGCCCGGTCAAGTACCTGGAGGATCGGCTGGACAACATCACCAGCTGCGACAACCACGGCTCGGACCGCCTCTATCGCTGCGAGCTCGCGTTGAAGCGCGACGGGACGATGCAGTCGCTCAGGTTCCAGGTGATCGACGACTACGGGGCGTATTTCCAGTTCGGGGTCGGGACGCACGGCAACTCGCTGTGCCAGATCGTCGGGCCGTACCGCATCAACAGCATCCAGATGGAGCTCATCGCGGTGCTGACCAACAAGTGCCAGCAGGGCGCCTACCGCGGCTTCGGCTCGGAGGTGACCAACTGGATGCTCGAGCGCATGGCCGACGCCGCGGCCGACGAGCTGAAGATGGATCCGATCGAGCTGCGCCGCAGGAACCTGATCCAGCCCGGGCAGTTCCCGTACGTCATCCCGAGCGGCAACCTGTACGACAGCGGCAACTATCCCGCGGTGCTCGAGGAGGCGCTGCGCATCGCCGAGCTGCCGAAGTGGAACAAGATCCGGGACGAAGCGCGCGCCAAGGGCCGGTGCGTCGGCATCGGCATCGCGACCTGCCAGGAGCGCAGCGTCTTCAGCGCGACCGAGTTCTGGTCGCTCAACGGCACCGAGAACCCGGGCTTCACGCTGACGAGCTCGCCGGAGTCGACGCAGATCCGCATCGACCCGACCGGCGCGATCCACGTCACGCTCGGCTCGCCGTTCTGGGGCAACAGCCCGGAGACGATGGCGGTGCAGATCGTCGCCGAGCAGTTCCAGGTCGATCCGTCGCAGGTCAACATCGTCTATGCGGACACCCAGAGCGGCTTCAACTCCACCGGCCCGGGCGGCAGCCGCTTCACGGTGATGATCGCCGGGGCGATCGTGGGCGCGGCCAAGCAGGTCAAGGACAAGCTCCTGCGCGTGTCCGGTCACATGATGGAGGCCGACGTAGGCGACCTCGAGTTCCGCGCCGGCAAGATCGGCGTGAAAGGCGTGCCCGGGAAGGAGAAGACCATCGGCGAGGTGGCGCTCTTCGCTCACTACTTCCGCCTCAACCTGCCGGCGGGCGACGCGTTCGCGAGCGGGCTCGATGCGAACTACGTGTACGACCATCCGCTCACGACCATGCCGGCGGCCGACCGCAGCCACCTCGGGATCTTCTATCCGATCATGGGGCACATGTGCCACCTGGCGCTCGTCGAGGTCGACCCGAAGACGGGCAAGGTGGCGATCCTCGACTACGTCGCGGTCCACGACGCGGGAACGGTGGTGAACCCGATGACGCTCGCGGGCCACATCCGCGGCGGCACGGCGCAGGGCATCGGCACCGCGCTGTACGAGAAGTTCCACTACGACGAGACCGGCCAGCTCGTGACCGGGACGTTCGCCGACTACCTGATTCCGACGCTCGCCGAGATGCCGCCCGCGATCCGCGTGGGGCACGTGGAGACGCCCTCGCCGTTCACCGAGTACGGCATCAAGGGCGGCGGCGAAGGTGGACGGATGGGCGCACCCGGTGCGCTCTCGCGGGCGATCGAGGACGCGCTCTCGCAGTACGGCGTGCGCTGCGACGAGCTGCCGCTCACGCCGCGCAAGGTGAGGGAGCTGGTGCGGGCCGGCGAGAAGCGGTAGCGCGGGTAGGGTAAAAGCAGGGCCCGGCGCCCCCGCAGAGGGGGGCGTCGGGCTTTTTTCTTTATCCCCTCCTCGCCAACGAGGGGACGGTGCGCCGAAGCTCGCCCCATCGAGACTTGTGTCACGGCCGCCGTGGCCCGGCCCGGGCGATGAGCCACTCACGAAGTTATCGTGGGCTATGAGGGCGCGGTCCGCGGCGGCGGCAATCCTTCTTGCCTTGTCCATTTCCGGCGCGTGGGGCCAACAGGTCATCAGGCCGGCCATACCCGTTCAGTCGCAAAGCTTCGAGTTCATCAGAGCCGTGCACGCTTCCCTCGAGCTGCTGCGTCAGCGTGCGCCAGCGGACTTCGAGTTCGCGCGCGCCCATGTCGGGCGGATCCGCGAAGTCACGCGCTGGGAGGACGTTGGCATGGCGGTAACGCACGACCCGCCGGTCGCCAGCCTTCTCCGGGGGGACGCGGTGAGATCCGTGACCTGGGCTGCGAGCGTGATCGTGCACGAGGCCTGCCACCGATTCCAGTATCTCCGCGGCGTCAAGCGCCACGGCAACCGCTTCCCTCCCAACTACGAGTTCTCCGGGAGGATTGCGGAGCTCGAGTGCCTGAAGCGCCAGGCGGAGGTGCTGGAGCGTCTGGACGCACCCGCTGCGGAGATCGCGCACGTCCGGGCGGAGGATGGTCGCCATTACCTTCGGGATCAGTACGGCAACTATAGGGTCCCCACACCCGACTCATGGTGGGATCCGTCGGCCTTCGACCCCAGAGAGGTCCCCAGGGGAAAGTAATATCCATCCACACTCAGGCGCGGCGTCGGTCCGCTTCGGGCGGGCGGGCCGTGGCGCGCGCCGCGTCGTCTTGTAGTCCGACCACCGGGCCTTGGCGTCGTCGATATCCCGTTTGCTACCGCTAAGCGGCGCGCCGCTCCCTGCGCGCGAGCCGAACCGCTTCCAGGAAAGCCTTGGGCTTCCGGTCGGCGATGAGAAGCAGCGCGCGAGCCGGACCCTGCGGCTCGCGGCGACCCTGCTCCCAGTTTCGGAGCGTGCCGACGCTGACCCCCATGCAGGTGGCGAACGCCGCTTGCGACAGCCCGAGCCGCGCCCGGATCGCCGGTACGTCGGCAGCCTTCGGGAGCGCGGCCTTGGTGGTCTTCAGCTTCAGCTCGCCCCGCTTCCAGGCCGCGATCTCGTCGAGGCCGGCGAGGATTTCCTTCCCGATGTCGCGCTTGCTCATCTCAACAGCTCCAGCTTGCCCGCGATGCGCCGCAGCGTTTCCCTGTCGATGTCGGAACGCTCGCTCTTCCCGTAGATCGTCAGCAGATAGATCTGGACTGCGGCCGTCGCCCAGTAGTAGATGACTCGAACGCCGCCCGACTTTCCCCGCCCTCTCGCGCCCCATCGAACCTTCCGGATCCCGCCCGACCCTCGGATGATCGCGCCCGCGTCGGGATGGGCCATCCGGTGCGTCTGGAACTCCCGGTAGCCGTCGTCCGAAAGGTACCGGGCGAGCTGCGCCGTGAAGAGCGAGGTCTCGACGAACAGCATGGAACACTACGTCAATGGCGTACCAGGGTCAAGTCACCTGTTCCCGCTGACTCGCGTGCAGGGACGGGCCCGAGTCTGCGCCGGGCGAAGGCTCATGCCGTGAGCCCCAGGACCTCGCGCCGTCGTGGCCGGCTCACATCGTGAGTCGCTCACCTCCGTGCCGTGAGATCACGCAGCGACCCATGGAGGATCGAGCTTGCGGCCGTCGCCAATTAGGCTACGTTCGTTGCTGAACTTGCAACGATCGGTTCGCGCAACAACCACAGCGCTGTCGCGCCGCTTAGGTGGTTTGCCGTGTTAGTGGCGAACCATGGCCTCGCCCCGCGAGCCTGAGGTATCTCCGCTATCTCGAGCGCCGCGCTTCGGCGCCGTTTCCCGGGCTCCAGGTTCACGCCCTGAGCCACTTCCGCAAGTAGGCTGGCGGTGAATCATCGCGGGCTGAGGTGCTTCCGACGCCGGGCCCGAAACCGGATCGATGTTCCGCCACTCACGAGCTCCCGAACGTGCACGCGCGAGCGCTTCCTCGGCCGATCTTGCCGTGCCCTCCCAATGACCTCGCGCTAGAATGGGCCCAACGAGATCCGAACCATGAGCGCGGTCTTCACTCCCCATCGCCGGAAGATCTCCGCCGACCAGTTCGAGCGGATGGGCCAGACCGGCATCCTCGGCCCGGATGCGCGCGTCGAGCTGATCGAAGGCGAGCTCATCGAGATGGCCCCGATCGGTAGCCGGCACGCGGCCGCGGTGAGTTTCCTGTCGGCCCACTTCGTCCGGGCGGTCGGCGATGCCGCGCTGGTATGGACCCAGAACCCCCTGCGGCTCGCCGATGACTCCGAGCCGCAGCCCGACCTCATGCTGCTTCGCCCCAAGGCCGACCACTATCGCTCCGCGCATCCCCGTCCGGAGGACGTGCTGCTGCTGATCGAGGTCGCCGACACCACGCTCGTCTTCGACCGCGAGACGAAGCTCCCGCTCTACGCGAAGCAGGGGGTGCCCGAGGTCTGGATCCTCGACCTCGATGCGAAGCGGCTCGAGATCTACCGCGAGCCGACCGCCGGCGGCTACCGTCGGAAGCTCGAGCGGACGGAAGCCGAGTCGATCGCGCCCACGGCGTTGCCGACGGTGGCGCTCCAGGTTGGGGCGCTGTTCGCGTAGCACCGGCGAGCTGCGGCGGCGCCCTACGCTGCTCCGGCCGAGCGAACTTCAACGAGCGGCGCTGCGCACGAACGCGGCGGTCTCGTCCACGATCTCCCGATGGTGGCCGAGCCACACGTGCCCGCCGCGCTCGTAGCCGACGAAGCGCGCGCCGCCGATGTGCTGCGCGGTGTACCGCGCCGCGGCGTAGGTGCCGAACAGATCGTCGCGGACGCTGATGACGAGCGTCGGCGCGCGGATTGCCTCCAGCGCATAGCGTGGCGGGTTGCCGGCGATGCGCGCGTCGTTCAGCAGTCCCTGGATGCGCGCGCTGATCGGCAGGATCTGGTCGAGCACCGTGCGGGCGCGCGCCTGCTCTTCGGCGCTTGCCGCACGGAAATCCTCGGCCGGTGTGGCGAGCACCAGCCCGATCGCCGTCTCCGGCGCGAAGCGCGCGGTCGACCAGAAAACGAAGTCCGAAGTGACGATCGTCATCAGCAGCTTCTCCGCGAGCGGCGGCAGCTTGGGCGCGGAGGCGGCCACGTCGGCCGGCTTGTATGTAGCCGGCACCAGCAGCACGAGCGCACTGGTCCGCGCGGGATGGCGGATGGCGAACTGCATCGCCGAGTTCGCGCCCGCCGAGACGCCGACGACCGCGGTGCGGGCGATCGCGAGCGCATCGAGCAGGCAGGCGAACTGGTCGGCCTGTGCCTCGGCCGACGCATCGGCCGGGTACGGCGTGCCGAGATAGCCGAAGCGCGACGGCGCGATCACATGCAGGCCGCGCGCCGCGAGATCCGCTCCCGCACTCATGCCCTGGTCGAAGCCGCCGCCGGTGCCGTGCACGACCAGCAGCGGCGGTCCGGTGCCGGTCTCGGCGAGCTCGACCGGCCCGCAGCGGGTCGCGACGACGCGGCTGCCGGCCGCGATGCGCTCGCGGTGCGCTTGCAGGTCGCACTGGAATGCGACGACGAGCCCGACGGCGAGCGCCGCCATCGCCAGCACCGCGGCGACGAACAGACGCTTGCGCTTGCTCATCGCCGGCTCACGACGCCGTCGTCCGTGAGCACAAATCGCCCTCGTATTCCGCCGCGCCGGTGCACCCGGGGAGGCAGGGCGCTCCGGCAGCGAGCACCGAGAGACGCAGGAAATCGCGACGATGGGTCATCCATTTGCCATGCGTTTGCGCGCGGCGAGCATGCCCGGCTCGGGGCTCGGAGGCTTGTCGAAGATCAATCGCCGGGCAGCGGGTCCCCGGCCCTTGACAGCCGATGCTCTGTAGATATATCTTAAGATATGTCTTAAGAGATATCGAGGTGTCAAGTGACTCATTTCTTTGACGAATCCGGCCGCCGCTGCGCGGGCAGGTTCCACGGCCGCAGCCCGTCCGGCCGCTTCGGCGGGTTCCCTGGCGACCCCGGCAGGGGCGGCGGGCGCTTCGGGCGCGGCCGCAAGTTCGCCGCCGCCGATCTCCAGCTCCTGATCCTGGCGCTGCTCGCGGAGACGCCGCGCCACGGCTACGAGATCATCAAGGCGCTCGACGAGCGCTCCAACGGGTACTACAGCCCGAGCCCCGGCATGGTGTATCCCGCGCTCACGTATCTCGAGGAGATCGGGCGCGCGACCGTCGAGGCCGAGGGCACCAGGAAGCGCTATCGCATCACCGCGGACGGGCGGTCCCATCTCGAGGCGAACCGCGCGGCCGTCGACGCGACCCTGGAAGAGCTCGACTGGATCGGCCGCAGGATGGACCGGCTTCGCCAGGTCTTCTCCGCCGACGAGGGCGCGGGGAGCGACGCGGCCGGCGATCTCGACTCGCCGGCGGCGCCGGGCGGTCGTCGTCACCGCGTCCTGTCCGAGCTGCACGCCGCGCGCCGCAAGCTGAAGACCGCGCTCGTCCGGAGCTTCGGGTCCTCGGCGGAGGAGCAGCGCCGCATCGCGCGGATCCTCGAGCGCGCCGCCGCCGAGATCCTCGGCCGCTCGCGCGGCGGCTCCGCTTGACGACCGCGCCCGGACCCGCCGGCGCGCAGGCTCGCCCGCCGGAGTCCTTCGCCGCGCTGCGCCACCGCGGCTTCCGCGCCTACTTCGTCACCTACGCGCTGGCGATGACGGCCGACAACGTCGAGCACGTCATCAGCTACTGGGTGATGTTCCAGAAGTTCCAGTCGCCGGCGCTCGCCGGCTTCGCCGTGCTCTCGCACTGGCTGCCGTTCCTCCTGTTCTCGGTGTACTCGGGGGCGCTCGCCGATCGCTTCGACCCGCGCCGCATCATCCAGGTCGGCATGCTCCTGTTCATGGGCGTGTCGCTCGCGTGGGGATGGCTCTTCGTCGACGACTCGCTGGAGATCTGGCACGCCATGGTGCTGCTCGTGCTGCACGGCTTCGCGGGGGTGCTCTGGACGCCGTCGAGCCAGGTGCTCATCCACGACATCGTCGGGCCGGCGCACCTGCAGAGCGCGGTCCGCCTCGCCGCGACCGCGCGCTGGGTCGGGCTGCTGCTCGGGCCGGCGGTGGGCGCGGGGATCATGCTCGCGCTCGGGCCCGCGTACGGCATCCTCGCAAACGTGCTGATCTATGTCCCGTTGCTGCTCTGGCTGTGGAAAGCGCCCTACGGCCCGCGTTTCAGGACGACCGAGACCACGCCCCCGCGCGCGGTACGCGGCCTCGCCGACATCGTGCAGACGATCCGCGACGTCGCGGGCGACCGCACGATCGTCTCGATGACCCTGCTCGCCGGCGGCGCGTCGCTCCTCGTGGGCAACGCCTATCACGCGCAAATGCCGGAGTTCGCCCGCGACCTCGGCCACGGGCAGGCCGATTTCACCTACAGCATGCTGCTCGCGGCGGACGCGGCCGGCGCGCTCTTCGCCGCGTTCGTGCTGGAGAGCCGCAATCTCCTGCGCGCGAACCCTCGAACCGCGCTCGTCCTGGCGGTGCTCTGGTGCTGCGCGATCGCGGGTTTCGCCGCCGTCCGGGCCTACCCGGTCGCGCTCGTGCTGCTCTTCGCGGCGGGGTTCCTCGAGCTTTCGTTCAACGCCATGGCGCAGACGCTGGTGCAGCTGCATGCGCCGGCGCACGTGCGCGGGCGCGTGATCGGGCTGTTCAACATGGCGGCGCTCGGGCTTCGCACCTTCAGCGGCGTGACCGTCGGCCTGCTCGGCGCGCTGATCGGGATCCACTGGTCGCTCGCGCTGTCGGCGCTCACGCTCCTGTCCGTCGTCGTCGCGCTCGCCGCCCTTACCCGGTCCGCCGCGCGTGCGCGCGGCGGGTGATCGGCAGCGCCAGAGGTCTGAAATGTGACGCTCCTCGTCGGGCGCTGACGCCGGCCGGAGAAGCAGGGCGCACGCCAGGCTCGGGACAGGCACCGCGGTTGTGTGCACGCCGTCACGGCTTGGCGAGGGACTGGGCCCGGGACGGTGCCCCGCGACAGCGCCGTGATGAGTTTTGATCTCCTGGCGCGGAAGCTGCTAGCTCGAGGGGCAGGGCTCCGGATGAGCCTCCTGCGGCAGGGAAGAACGCCGATGAACGTCACGGGAAAGCGGTAGTGGACATCATCTTCGAAGCCCGGCGCCTGTACGTTGCCCCCCGGAAGAGCGTGCTGTTCTTCGCCCAGGTCGGCGACCAGCGAGTGCGCTGCTACGTCCGGGAGGACGCCCTGGTCGAGCCCGCACGCGGGCTGCGCGAAGAAGCGGACGTGTACCAGCGCTGCCTGCTGGCGTTCGATCAGCACCGGGACGCGATCCAGGCGGCGGCGAGGCGCCTGATCGAAGCAGACGTCCTGGAGTCCGACGGAGCGGTGGTCGTGTCCAAGACCGCACTCGCCCTGCAAGCCGGACCGCCGATCGACGCGCTGAACGCCGATCGGTGATTGCGGCGCGCGACGCGCCGCCTAATCGCCCCCCGCCTTCCCCTCGAACAACCGGCTGCGCACGTTGTCGATGTGCCGGCGCATGGCCTCCCGCGCCCGCTCCGGATTGCGGTCGCGGATCGTCTCTGCTAGCGTGCCCGCTTCCTGCGCCATCCCCAGGAGGGCGATCCATGTCCAGCCAATCGAATGCGCAGCGCCGCGCGGTCCCCGACGTGCGCAGTCGCATCGTGCACTTCAAGGATCTCAAGTTCGCCTCGCACGGCCACCTCGACACCTACATCCCCGGCAACGAGCGCGAGCTCGTGCCGGTGATCGGACCCGGCGTGCTCGAGGACCCGAGCCTGCGCCCCGCCATCGTCACCACCGACGGGTTCAACGTCACCTACGTGCGCTGCGAGCCGGGCAACGGCAACGCGCTGCACGATCACGAGACGGTGGAGGTGTTCATCCCGCTCACCGGCAAGTGGAAGATCTGCTGGGGCGAGCACGGCGAGCAGGAGGCGATCCTCGGACCCTGGGACGTCATCTCGATCCCGCCCGGCGTGCACCGCAACTTCCGCAACGTCGGCGACCAGCTGGCGACGATGATCGCGATCATCGGCGGCAACGACTCGGGTAAGGTGATCTGGGCACCGGAGGTGCTCGAGGAGGCGAAGCGCCACGGCGCGACCCTGGACGAGCACGGCTTCATCGTGCAGCACAAGTAGCCGGCATGAAGCTCTCGACCGACCGCATCCTGACCACGCACGTGGGCAGCCTGCCCCGGCCCGACGACGTCTGGGCGATGCTGCAGGCGAAGGAGAAGGGCGAGCTCGCCGACCCGGCCGCGTTCGACGCCTGCATGACGGCGGCCGTCAGGGACGTCGTGAAGACGCAGGTCGAGCTCGGCGTCGACGTCGTGAGCGACGGCGAGATGAGCAAGATCGGCTACGGCACCTACATCAAGGACCGGCTGACCGGGTTCTCGGGCGAT
>Ga0209342_10004234_pt1 | contig 14976 bp, 15 predicted proteins | sample RifCSP16_2_FD_184023 | JGI IMG/M metagenome (GOLD analysis project Ga0209342, IMG submission 184023) | Soil microbial communities from Rifle, Colorado - Rifle CSP2_sed 16_2 (SPAdes) (version 2) | ecosystem: Environmental > Terrestrial > Deep subsurface > Rock core/Sediment | place: Rifle... | reverse complement strand
TGCTGCTTTCAAGCGCCGCCACGCAGCCTGGACCCGGCACGCCCATCCCGATCCTCTCCGGGTCGGTCTTGCTTGTCATCTCCCTCGTGGCGCTCGCGATGTCCTACCGCAAGTTCTTCCCTGGGCAGGAGCAGGAGCAGGCACGTCCCGCCTGACTCCGCCTCTGGCGGGCCACCAAGCGCCCCACCGCGGTGCGGTAAAGTTCATGACTAGCCCGAGTTGAGTCTGTCACCCGGAAAGTTACACACCGAAAACCTCGGAATCCGGCTACCTTCATCACCCGACTTAAGACAGAACCGTCCGCCGCGAATCCTTATGTACGGAGGGCCCTTCGAACGCCCGTGGCCACGAGCCTGCGGGACTATGTGTCCCTCCTCAAACTGAGGATCGCGTCGCTGCTCCTCCTCGTCGCGGCGGCCGGTTACCTCGTGACGAGCGGCACCGCCATCGCGATCGGACCGTTCACGATCCTCCTCGTCTCCGGCCTCTTGGCCTCCGGCGGCGCGAGCGCAGTGAACCACTACTTCGACCGGAAGGTCGACGGCCTCATGACCCGGACGAGCCGCCGCCCGCTCCCCTCGGGCCGCGTCGCACCCAGTCGCGCGCTCGTCCTCGGCGTCGTCCTTTTCGCAGTGTCGATGGCGCTCGCCCTTCAGGTGAACCCCCTGACCGCCGCCTTCATCGCCCTCGGCTTCGCCTTTTACGTGTTCGTCTACACGGTCGTGCTCAAGCGGAGGCACGTGGCGAACATCGTGATCGGAGGGTTCGCGGGCTCGTGCCCTGCGCTCGCGGGAAGCGCCGCCGCCGCGGGCACGGTCAGCCTGGGAGCGTTGCTAATCGCGCTCCTCGTCTTCCTCTGGACCCCGGGCCACTTCTGGGCGCTCGCGTTCTGCCACAAGGAGGACTACGAGCGCGCGCGGATTCCCATGCTGCCGGCCGTGATGGAGGAGAAGACGGCGGTGCGGTGGATCGTGCTGTCCACCGTCGTCGTGCCCCCCTTCGCCCTGCTCTTCTGGATCCTCCAAGTCTCGCACCTCCTGTACCTGACGGTGGCGATCGCGGCGGGCGCGGTTCTCCTGTATGCCGCGTTCCGCTTCCTGAAAGACCCCACGGTCCGGAATGCATGGAACGGCTACCGGGTTTCCGGACCCTACCTGGCGGCGATCCTCCTGGGCCTTGTCGCGGACCGCTTCCTGCCCGTGTTTTAGTACGCGACAGTTAGTACGCAATTCTTAAGAGGGTCGCACGCTACTTTCTGCGATACTTGTCGGCAGGTCCAGGGGGACAATCAAGCATGGACATCACAGAACAGCGTCCAGAGATCGTGCTCGGGCTCGAGGACGTCTACGTGAAGGAGAGTCGCATCTGCCTCGTCGACGGGGAGAAGGGACGCCTCCTGTACGTAGGGTACGACATCCGCGACCTCGCGGAGCACTCGAGCTTCGAGGAGACGAGCTTCCTCCTGTGGAACCAGCGCCTCCCCCGGCAGGAGGAGCTCCTGACGTTCCGGCGCGTCTTCGCGGAGGCGCGGGCGGTGCCGGAGGAAGTGGTCGACCTCTTGCGAAAGCTGCCGCGCAGCACCATCCCGATGGACGCGCTCCGATCGGCGGTCTCCGTTCTCGCGAGCTACGACCCCGAGGTCGCGGACGCGTCTCGGGACGCGAACCTGCGCAAGGCGCTCCGGATCACCGCCAAGGTCGCCACCCTCGTCGCCGCGTTCCACCGAATCCAACAGGGCAAGCGGCCTCTCCCGCCAGACCCCGAGCGCGGCCACGCGGAGGACTTCCTCCGCATGCTGACGGGCAAGGAGCCCGACCCCCTCGACGCGAGGACGATGGACGTCGCCCTCATCCTGCACGCGGACCACAGCCTGGCGGCGTCGACGTTCGCGGCGACGGTGGCTGCGTCGACCCTCGCGGACCTCTACTCCGTGATCGTCGCGGCCATCTCCACGCTGAAGGGGCCGCTCCACGGGGGGGCGAACGAGCAGGCGCTGAAGGTGCTCCTCAAGATCGGCAGCCCGGCGAACGCGAACCCGTACGTGGAGAAGGCGCTCGCCCAGAAGGAGAAGGTCCCCGGCTTCGGCCACCGCGTGTACAAGAACTTCGACCCTCGCGCTCTCATCCTCCAGGAGTACTCGAGGAAGCTCGCGGAGCGTGGCGGGGACATGACCCTGTTCGACACCGCCCTGGCGGTGCAGGAGTCCATGCTGCGGGCCCTGCAGGCGAGGCGCGTGTACCCGAACGTGGACTTCTACTCCGGCCTCGCGTTCTACCTGCTCGGCCTGCCGCCGGAGGTGTTCACCCCGATCTTCACCGTCGCCCGCCTCCCCGGCTGGACGGCGCACGTCCTCGAGTACTGGCAGACGAACCGGATCATCCGGCCGCTCGACCTCTACGTGGGGCCGACGGACGCCACGTACGTCCCGATCGACCGCCGCTGAACCGGTTGGCGCGGGGCGTGGGCACGGGCCTCGCGGCCGCGGTGATGCGGAAGGTTCCCTTCCTCGGCCGCTCGAAACCATGCCGGGTGGCGGTGCCGCCGTAGGCCGCTTTCAGGGCGAAGGCGGACTCGGAGAGGAGCTCGCGCATCTCCCCGGCGGCGTACACGCGCAGCGTATGCGACTCCGAGAAACGATCGACGACCCGTCTCCCCTCGAACACGTAGAAGTGGAAGTCGATCGCCAACCGGTGCCTCGCCGCGTCGTACGCGGACTCGCTCAGTCGGAGGAGGCGGTGCGGCCGGTCGCGGGCGACCCAGCCCTGATGACCGGGGATGACCGCAGACTCCTGCCAGAATTCGAACACGTACATGCCGTCCGCCGCCAGATGCTCGCGCACCGAGGCGAGGTGGGACCGCACGTCGCGGTCCAGCAGAAGGTATCCGAAACCGCCGAACATGCAGATTGCAGCGTCGAACGGGCGACGGAGGCGGAACCGCGCCATGTCCCCTTGGACGAACGTGACCGGGAGGCGTTTCCCCAGGAGCTTCCGGCGGGCCACCGCCAGCTGGGACTTCGATCGGTCGAGGCCCACGACCTCGTACCCGCGCCGCGCGAGCTCGATCGCGTGGTTCCCCGTGCCGCACCCGAGGTCGAGAACGGACCTCGGCCGCCGGCCCAGGACTCGACGGAAGAGGGTTTCGAGGTAATCACAGTCCGCCTTGTAGTCGAGGAGGTCGGCATAGATCGCATCGTAGTACCGCGCTGAGCGCCCGTACGGCTCGCCGGACACGCAGCGCCGGAAGGGCTCCGCCCTCATATCCGTATGCTCCGGAGACAAGTAGAAATAGCCATAACGTAGCTACCGTCCCCGTGGCGAAACGGCGAGCCCCGGAACCGTCTCGATTCGAGGTCGTCGGCCACGAGGTCATCGAGAAGGTCGTGAAGCAGAGCGGGAACAGCGGGCGCGTGTACCTCCCGCCGGACTGGATCGGGAAGCGCGTGAAGATCGTCCGGCTGGAGTAGGTGATGACGATGGCAGTTCGCGTGCGACCCCTGAAGGCATCGGACTTGGCGGCGGTCTCCCGGATCGAGCGGCGGATCACGGGGAGCCGACGGACAGGGACCCTCGCGAGGAACCTCCGCAAGCGCCTCGCACAGCCCGACCGCGGCTCCTGCCTTGCGGCGGTGGAGGGTGACCACCGCGTGGTCGGCTTCATCGTCGGCGAGATCCGCCCATGGGAATTCGGGGAGGAACGCGAGGTGGGGTGGATCCTCGTCGTGGGCGTGGACCCGGACTATCAGGGAAAGGGGGTCGGCGGCTTGCTGGGTGCGAGCCTCCTGCGCCACTTCCGCGCGAAGGGGGTGCGCCGGGCGAAGACGCTCGCGGAGTGGGACGCAGGCGACGTCATCGCGTACTTCCGCACCCTCGGGTTCGCTCGGGGCAGCGCGGTCGCGCTCGAGGCCGACCTCGCGTGATACGTACGTACGTGCGGAGTATTTATATTGTAGCTACAACATAGCCATCCGGAGGCTCCATCCACGGCGGAACCGGGGCCAGCGGAGAGCGCAATCGGGTTCGACGGCCTGGTCGCCCAGGCACGGTCCCTCGCGGACGAGGGCGCCCTGGCGGCCGTCCGGGACTGGAAGGGAGCGCACCCAGGGGCCAAGGCCGTCGGCGCCTTCCCCGTGTACGTCCCGACCGAACTCATCCAGGCGGCAGGCGCCCTGCCTGTCTCCCTCTTCGGAGCAGGGGGTTCCGTCGAGATCAGCCACGCGGACTCCCGAATCCAGTCGTTCGTCTGCTCGATCTCGCGCTCGACCCTCGAGCTCGGGCTGCGGGGACACCTCCAGGTCCTCGACGGCATGGTCTTCCCCTCGATCTGCGACGTCGCGAGGAACCTCAGCGGCGTCTGGACGAGGAACTTTCCGGATCGGCTCGTCGAGTTCCTCCATCTGCCACAGAACCGGGACAGCCCGAGCGCGATCGCGTACGCGGTCGCGGAGTACCGGCGCTTCCTCGCGGCGCTGGAGAAGCTGACAGGGCGGACCGTGCGTCCCGAGGACCTGGCGGGTGCGATTGAGGAACACAACGAAGAGCGCGAGGCCGCGGCGGCGCTCCTCGATCTCCGCAGGACGACGCCTTGGCTGCTCGATGCCTGGGAGAGCGGCCTCCTGATCCGCGCGGGTAGTGTGATGGAACGGGGAGCGCACGCGCGCATGCTCCGGCGCGCGGTCGCCGCCGCCAAGGAACGGGACCGGAAGCCGAAGGACCGAGTTCGCGTCCTCGTCTTGGGGGCGTTCTGCGAACAGCCGCCCCTCGAGCTGGTCCGGACGATCGAGGAGGCCGGCTGCTACGTCCTCGAGGACGACCTGCTCCTCGGCCTCCGGTGGTTCCGGGAGCCCGTGGTCGCAGACGGCGACCCGCTGCGCGCACTCGCGGAGGCGTACGTCACCGCCAGCCCGCCTTCCTCCGTGAGCCACTACCGCGGGACGCCGAAGCAGGACATGCTCGTCCAGCGCGTGAAGGAGCTCGGTGCTGCAGGCGTCGTGTTCTGCACCGCGAAGTTCTGCGAACCCGCCCTGTACGACCAGGTCCTGTACAAGGAGCGCCTCGAGGCCGCGGGGGTCCCGTACGTGCACGTCGAATTCGAGGAGAAGATGACCACGTTCGACAACGTGCGCACGCAGGTCGAGACGTTCGTGGAGTCGATCCTCTTTGAGTGAGACCATGATGGCCGCAACGCAGCCGGTGGCGCCGAGCGCGGAGGACGCCGGGAAGGCGCTGCAGAAGCAGCTCCTGGCGGAGTACTATCACAGCCTGAGCGACGAGGGACGGAACGGTCGCAAGGTCGCGTACCTGTTCGTGCCGGGGAACGTCGTCGAGCTCACGCAGTGCTTCGACATGCTCCCCGTGTACCCGGAGATCAACGCACTCCAGTGCGGAATCAAGAAGGTCGCGGGGGACAACATCCTGCGCGCAGAGAACCTCGGGTATTCGAGCGACGTGTGCGGGTACGTGAAGAACGACATCGGCCTCATGCTCGCGGACCGCCAGAGCCCGTTCGGGCAGCTCCCGAAGCCGGACCTCCTCGTGTGCAACTTCTCCGGGTGCAACACGTTCGTGAAGTGGTTCGAGGCGCTCGCCCACTTCTACGGCGCGGAGCTGTTCGTGCTTGACGTCCCGTACCTCCGCGAGCGTTCGCCCTCGAAGGCGGACGTCGACTACGTCACGGCGCAGCTCGAGGAGTTGGCGGCGGTGTGCGAGCGCATCACCGGGGTCCCGTTCGACCGCCAGAGGCTGCGAGGCGTCCTTGGGCAGTCCGTGGAAGCGGAGCGGCGGTGGGTCGAGGTGCTCCACACCGCCAAGGCGCACCCCTCGCCCTTCGACGCGTACTTCGAGGCGGTCTTCTACATGGCCCCCCTCAACATCCTGCGCGGGACGGAGGGGTGCGCGGAGTACTACCGCCTCCTGCTCGAGGACCTCAGGTCGCGGGTCCACGAGGGGCGCGGCCCAATCCCGGAGGAGAAGTTCCGCGTCGTGATCGAGGGCCCGCCGCCATGGCCCCACTTCCGCTCGTTCTGGGAGCTGTTCAAGCGGTGGGGGGTCTGCAGCGTCGCCTCCACGTATTCGAAGGTCGGCGGCCTTTTCGACCAGGGGATCTTCCACGACCCCTCGCGGCCGTTCGAGAGCATCGCCGAGTACGCGATGAACTCGTACACGAACTGGAACCTCGGCCTCCGACTGGACCTCCTGCGGCGGTACCTGAAGGAGTACGAGGCGGACGCGCTCGTCATCCACTCCGTGAAGAGCTGCCGGAGCTTCTCCGTGGGGCAGGCGGACTTCCGCGACGCCCTGACCCGAGGCGAGGGCATCCCCACGCTGATGGTCGAGTCGGACCTGGCCGACCCTCGGTACTACTCCGAGGCGCAGCTGAAGAACCGGATTGACGCGTTCTTCGAGTCGCTGGCGCACCGGCGGCTCGTGGGGGGATGACCCTGTACGTCGCGGGCGCGGACGTGGGATCGACGACCGCCAAAGTCGTCGTCCTCGACGCCACGGGTCAGGTCCTCGGGACGTCGCTCGGCCCGACAGGTGCGAGCATCGTCGAGGCCGCCCAGAGGGAGTTCCAGGAGGCGGTGAAGGCGGCCGGGATCGACGAGCACGAGGTCGAGTTCGTCGTCGGCACGGGCTACGGCCGCTTCAAGATCCCGTTCGGCGACGCGCAGATCACGGAGATCAGTTGCCACGCGCGCGGAGCCGTCCACCTGTTCCCCGACACGCGCACGATCGTCGACATCGGCGGCCAGGACACGAAGGCGATCTCCGTGGACGAGCGCGGCGAGGTCGTCGACTTCTCCATGAACGACAAGTGCGCGGCGGGGACGGGGCGGTTCCTCGAGGCCGCCGCCGTGACGCTCGGCCTTACGCTCGAGGAGATCGGACCCCTGTCGATCCAGTCCTCCCACCGCCTGCGGATGACGAACGTGTGCACGGTGTTCGTGGAGTCTGAGATCATGGCGCACATGATGAAGGGCGAGCGGGTCGAGGACATCCTGCGGGGCGTGCACAATGCGATCGCGGGGCGATCGATCTCCCTCCTGCGGCGGGTCGGCATCAACCCCGCCGTCACGTTCACAGGCGGGGTGTCAAGGAACGCGGGCATGGTCCGCTCGCTCGAGGAACAGCTCGAGCTGCCCGTGCACGTGAGCCCCTTGTCCCAGCACATCGGCGCGATCGGGGCCGGGCTGTTCGCGCTCGACCGGGCACGGGGCGGCGCGGAGACGATCCGCGCGGCGATCCCCACCGCGAGCCACGCAGGACACGCAGCGGGGGGAGATCATTGATCTCCGCAGGCCTCGACCTCGGCGCGGGGACCACGAAGGCCCTCGTGTACGACAGCGAGGGCCGCGTCCTCGGGTCCGCGTCCGTGAGGACGCGCCCCGACCTCGAGGCGACCGCCCACGAGGCCCTCGACGCAGCGTTGCGGGCGTCGGGGCTCAAATCCGGGGACGTCGGGTACATCGCGACGACCGGGTACGGTCGTTACCAGTTCTCGGGACGCGACATCCAGATCACGGAGGTCACGTGCCACGCCCGAGGAGCCCGACACCTGTTCCCCGCCACGCGACGGATCCTCGACATCGGGGCCCAGAGCTCCCGCGCGATCCGCATCGACGAACGCGGTCGCGTCGTCCGCTTCAAGATGAACGACCGGTGCGCGGCGGGCGCGGGGAAGTTCCTCGAGCGCGTCTCCCGGTCCCTGAACATCTCCCTCGAAGAGCTCCCGGCCGTCGCCATGCGCTCCCACGACCCGCAGCCGATCAGCAGCATCTGCGCGGTGCTCGCGGAGTCCGAGGTGATCAACCACGTCAGCCAGGGGAAGCCCGTCGAGGACATCCTCATGGGCGCGCACCTGTCCATCGCGGACCGGGTGATCGCCCTCCTCCGCCAGGTCGGCGGGGACGGCGAGGTCGCGCTCACGGGCGGACTCGCGCAGAACCCCGCGATGGTCCACGCACTCCAGGTGCGGTTGAGCGGTCCGCTGAACTACTCGAGGGAGTCTGCGCTCGCGGGGGCCCTCGGCGCCGCGGTCCTCGGGCAGCAGCGGCTCGTACGTCGCGTGGCGGTGGCAGCCGGATGACCGAAGCGGTTCCGCCGGTCGCGGTCCAGGCGGCTGACGGCGTCGTCGAGGTTACAATTCACCGTCCACCGTTGAACATCCTCGACAGGAGCCTCCTCGGACGGTTGTCCGTTGCCCTCGAGGAGGCCGAGGCACGGGCGGACGGGCGGGTCCTAGTCCTTCGAGGGATTCCGAAGGCCTTCTCGGCAGGCGTGGCGGTCGAAGACCACTTCCCCGAGCGGATCGAAGGCACGCTCGCCGCTTTCCGCGACATCCTCCTCCGCATCGAGCGCATGGAGCGCCCGACCGTCGCCGCCATCCGTGGCCACTGCCTGGGCGGGGGCATGGAGCTCGCGATGGCGTGCGATCTGGCGGTCGCGTCTGAGAACGCGACGTTCGGACAGCCCGAGATTCGATTGGCCGCGATCCCGCCGTATGCGGTCGCGCGGTACCCGGACCTCGTGGGTCCCCGCCGGGCGTTCGCGGACCTCGCCACGGGACGGACGTTCCCCGCGAAGGAGGCCATGGAGGCCGGCTACCTCACGGCCTGCGTGCCGGATGCGGACCTCGACCCGTGGGTCGCGCGCGCCGCCAAGGAGATGGCGGGCCTGAGCGCGGACGCGTTGGCGGTGCTGAAGCGATCGTTCCGCCGCCAGACCCGCGACGATGCGTTCGCCGAGGCGGAGCGGAGATACGTGCGCGAGCTCGCCTCGACGCCCGACGCGGTCGAGGGGCTCCGAGCGTTCCTGGAGAAGAGGGCGCCGCGATGGGGTGGCCGCACGTGAGGGCAGCAGTCCTCGGGATCGACGGGCTGGTGGTGACGGATGCCCCAGAGCCCTCCGCGGGCCAGGGCGAGGCGATCCTCCGCGTCTCCGCATGCGGCGTCTGTCGTACGGATCTGCACTATCTCCACGGCGTCCCGACCGTGAAGCCCCGGCCCCTCGTCCTCGGGCACGAGGTCAGCGGCACCGTCCTCTCCTCGACGGAAGAACGCCTCAAAGAGGGGACGAACGTGCTCGTGCCTCCCGTGATCCCCTGCGGGCACTGCCGATTCTGCCTCGAAGGCCGCAACACCCTCTGCGCGTCCATGCAGATGTTCGGGAACCACCGGGACGGCGGGTTTGCGGAGCGGATGGCGGTTCCCGCGTGGGCCGTCTTCCCCGTGCCGCCAGACTTCCCGATGGTCGAGGGGAGCGTCGTCTCCGACGCGGTGTCGACGGCGTACCACGCGATGGTGAACCGGGCGGCGGTGCGGCCAGGGGAGACGGTGGCGGTGATCGGCTGCGGCGGCGTCGGCTTCTCCGTCGTCCAGATGGCGATCGCCCTGGGCGCTTCCGTGATCGCCGTGGATGTCGCGGAGCCGAAGCTCCGGGCGGCGGAGCGATTCGGGGCGAAGGCCGTGCTCGACGCGTCGAAATCGTTCGACCTGGGAAAGGAGATCCGCAAGCTCACGGGTGGCGGCGTCGACGTGGCGGCAGAGGTCATCGGAAAACCCGCGACGATCGCTGCGGCGGTAGAGGCCGTGCGCCCCGGGGGGCGCGTCGTCGTCGTGGGCTACTCCGAGCAGCCGGCGACGATCAACGCGAGCCGCCTCATGTTCCGCGAGGTCGAGATCCGCGGGTCCCTCGGCTGCGGCCTCCAGGACTTCCCGAAGGTGCTCGACCTCGTCGCGCGCGGTCGAATCGACGCGAAGGCGCTCGTCACGCACACGTTCCCCCTCGAAAGGACCGCGGAGGCCCTGTCGCTCCTCGAGTCTGGGGCGCCCGACCTGATCCGCGCGGTCGTCGTGCCAGGAGGCAAGTGAGATGAGCCCCGCGAGCTACAACGACATTGTGTACGGGGTCGACCGCCACGTCGCGACGGTCATGATCCGCCGGCCGAAGGTGTACAACGCCTACTCGCTGACCACGCTAAAGGAGATGCGCGACGCGTTCCGAGAGGCTTCGTTCGACGACGACGTGTACGTGATCGTTCTGACCGGCGACGGGGACAAGGCCTTCTGCACGGGGGGCGACGTGGACGAGTACGCGAGCGTGTACACGAAGAAGCCGCGGGACTATTGGAAATACATGGTCGTCTTCCAGGAGGCGGTCGACGCCCTGCGGGACTGCGGGAAACCCACGATCGCGCGCGTGAACGGGGTGTGCGCGGGCGGGGGGAACGAGCTGCACATGGCGTGCGACCTCAGTGTGGCGACGGAGGACGTGGACTTCCTGCAGGTCGGCGTCAAGGTCGGTTCGGTCGCTGCGGGAGGCGCAACCCAGTGGCTGCCGCTGATCGTCGGCGACCGCCGCGCGCGGGAGATGCTGTACCTGTGCGAGCGGGTCCCCGCCGCCAAGGCGCTCGACTGGGGCCTCGTGAACTGGGTCGTCCCCCGCCACGAGCTGGACGCGAAGGTCCGCGAGGTCGCGGACAAGCTCATCGACAAGTTCCCCGAGTGCCTCCGGTACACGAAGCAGCAGGTCAACTTCTGGAAGGACTTCGCGTGGCACCAGACGATCGGGCATGCGCGCGACTGGCTCACCCTACATTTCGCGATGCGCGAGCCGTACGAGGGGATGCGCGCGTTCGTCGAGAAGCGCAAGCCGGACTACCGTCGGAAAGAGGCGCCAGAGTTCGTCAAGGGACCTCCGGTCATGACGTGTCCCGCGTGCGGGGAGACCGGCCTGCCGGCGGGCTTCGTGTTCTGCGGAAAGTGCGGGGCGAGGCTGCCCGCGGAATAGACCGAATCTTAATAGACCCCCTTCGATTGCGCCGCGGAGTGCGTGCGTGGCCGCCAAACTGAAGCCCCCGAAGGAGGGCCATCCCATCCGAATCCAGCGCGACCGACTGGCGGTGCCCGACGATCCGATCCTCCCGCTGATCGTCGGCGACGGCATCGGTCCGGACGTCACGGGGGCCGCGCGGCGCGTGCTGGCCGTGGCCGTGAAGAAGGCGTACCGCGGGAAGAGGAGGCTGTGCTTCTACGAGGTCCCCGCGGGCGAGGCCTCGCAGAAGGAACACGGAGAGCTCTTGCCCCAGGCCACGATCGACGCGATCCGCCAATACGTCGTCGCGCTCAAGGGGCCGCTCACGACCCCGATTGGCGGCGGGTTCCGAAGCCTCAACGTCTCGCTGCGCCAGACCCTCGACCTGTACGCGAACGTGAGGCCCGTTTACTACATCCCCGGCGTACCGAGCCCGATGAAACACCCTGAGAGGATGGACATGGTCATCTTCCGCGAGGCGACGGAGGACGTGTACGCGGGCATCGAGTGGCCGAAGGGGAGCGACCCTGTCAAACGGATGATCGACTTCCTGCGGAACGAGATGAAGGTGCAGGTCCGGGACGATGCGGGCATCGGGATCAAGCCGATGAGCGAGTTCGGCACGAAACGGCTCGTCCGCAAGGCGATCCGATACGCGATCGAGCGCAAGCGGCGAAGCGTGACCCTCGTCCACAAGGGGAACATCATGAAGTACACGGAGGGCGCGTTCCGCGACTGGGGGTACGAGGTCGCCCGGGACGAGTTCTCGGGACAGGTCGTGACGGAAAGCGACGTCGAGAAGAAGCACGACGGCAAGCCGCCCAAGGGGAAGGTCATCATCAAAGACCGCATCGCGGACAACATGTTTCAGCAGCTCCTTACGCGAACGGACGAGTACGATGTCCTCGCGCTGCCGAACCTGAACGGTGACTACATCTCCGATGCGGCCGCAGGCCAGGTCGGCGGCCTCGGCGTCGCGAGCGGCGCGAACATCGGGGACTTCGTCGCCCTCTTCGAACCCGTGCACGGGACCGCTCCGAAGTACGCCGGCCAGGACAAGGTGAACCCGACCGCGGAGATCCTGGCGGGGCAGATGATGCTCGACTACCTCGGGTGGAAAGAGGCCGCGACCCTCGTCCTCGAGGGCGTGAAGAAAACGATTGCCGCCAAGGTTGTGACGTACGACCTCGCGCGCCAGACCGAGAGTGCGAAGGAAGTCAAATGCTCCGAGTTTGCAAGCGCCGTGATTGAGCGTCTATGAGCGGTGCGCACTGGACCGAGCAGCTCTTCCTCGACCACGCGGACATCTTCTTGCGGATCCACGAACATGCGCTGGACCCTGCTGAGGCGCAGGCCGAAGCCGTGGCGGCGATCCTGGACCGCGGTGGCGTCAAACCACCCGCTGAGATCCTCGACGCACCGTGCGGGATCGGCCGACACGCCGTTCACCTCGCGCGATTTGGTTTTCGGGTGACCGGTCTGGACTTCGCACCTGCGTTCCTCGCCCGCGCCCGACAGTTGGCGGCGGAGGTGGGTAGCAATCCCGAGTTCGTGCTCGGAGATTTGCGAGAGGTGCGGAACGCCTTGCCCGGCCGCGAGGGAGGTTTCTCCGCGATTCTGAACCTTTGGACCTCGTTCGGCTACTGGGGCGAGGATGTCGACCTGTCAGTCTTCCGACAGTTCCACGCCTTGGCGGCAACGGGCGGCCTCCTCGTCCTTGACACGATCAACCGCGACTGGCTCGTGCGCGAGTTCCGACCCTGCGGGTACGACGAATGGGGCGACCTCGTGCACGTCGAGGAGCGGACGCTCGACCTTCGGACTTCGTGGATCCTGGGCCCCTGGCGGTTCTACACTCGCCGGGACAGGGACCTGCTCCACAAGGCGACGATGTCCGTGGACCATCGCGTGTACTCGGCGCACGAGCTCCGGCGGCTCGCCCACGAGGCGGGATGGAGGGTCACCGACCTCTGGGGCGGCCTGGGGATGGAACCGCTCTCAGCGGAGCGTCCGCGGATCGTCCTCGTCGCGCGAAAAGAGGCGTGAATGTCGCACATCACGACGGTCTTCTTCGACTTTGGCGGCACGCTCGTCGAGCCGCTCCGTCCGGTCGAGGAGATGTGGCGGGAGGTGGCTCGGCGGGTTGACCTCAGCGTGGACGCCGAATCGCTGATACGCGCGGTCCACGACGCAGAGACACGGTTCACACCCAAGATATACGAATATCATGGACGGATGAAAGAGTATTGGGCCCTCGTCGACGGATTCATCCTCGAACAGATAGGCTGTCCGGATCCCGACGGCAGGCTTGCGGCGGCCATCGAACGGGCGTTCAAGGAAGTCCTCCTATCGCGTCCCTACCCGGAAGCTCGAGACGTCCTGGCGGAGTTGAAATCCCGAGGTTACCGGATCGGCATCATCTCGAATGCCACGGAGGACCTCGTCCCGCGACTCGACGCCCTGGGATTGGCTCCCTACTTCGATGCCGTGACCTACTCGCAGGAGGCGCGAGCGGAGAAACCGGACCCGGCGATCTTCCACCTCGCGATGCGGAGGATCGGATGTTCGCCCTCTGAGGCGATCCACGTCGGGGACAAGCCCGAGGCCGATGTGGCGGGGGCGCGTGCGGCCGCCATCGTGCCCGTCCTGGTCGACCGCCAGGGCGCGGTTCATGGCGTGGACTGTCTCCGCGTCCGAGACCTGCGCGAAGTCCCTCCCCTCCTGGAGAAACTCCGCGCCTAACGTTCTTTAGGACGACCCGCAGTACGAGAGTGCGATGGCGGAGGAGGCCGGCTGGACGGAGGAGCTGTTCCTCAAACAGGGCGAGCTGTTCCTCAAGCTCCACGAGCGCGGACTCGAGCACTCCGAGGGGGAAGCGAAGGCGGTCGCGACCCTCCTGACAAGACATGGCCTCGCGAACGGTGCGTCCATCCTCGACGCCCCATGCGGGATCGGCCGCCACGCGATCCACCTCGCCCGCATGGGCTACCGCGTGGCGGGTCTCGACCTCTCCCCCGTGTACATCGAACGGGCGAAACACTTCCGCGAAACGCTCGGCATCCAGGATCGCCTCGAGCTGAAGACCGGCGACGTGCGCAGCGTCGACGAAGCTTTCGCGGGGAGAACGTTCGATGCGGCAATCAACATGTGGCAGTCCCTCGGGTACTGGGACGACGAGACGGACGTCTCCATCCTGAATCAACTGCACCGACTGACGGGCGAGAAGGGCCTGCTCGTCGTCGACGTCCTGAACCGGGACAACCTCGTGAAGTTCATGACACCGTTCGGGCTCACGCGTTTCGACGACGGGACGGAACAGCACGAACACCGCCGCCTGAACTTCGAGACGTCGCACCTCGATCTCATCTGGGAATTCTACCGCCGCGAAGGGGAGGACCTTCGACACCGGTCCACCGCCAAGGTCCGGTTCCGCGTCTACTCGGTGCACGAGCTCCGCAACTTGATGCAGAAGGCGGGCTGGACGCCGATCGAGGAGGTCGGCTCGTTCGCTCTCGAACCCGTAGCTCCGGAGAAGAAGCGGATCATCGCCATCGCGTCAAAGGCTTAAGGCGCTTCCCGCTATCGGGACGCGGTGTCGCCGCCGTTCTGGCTTCCGGCCCTCCTCACGATCTTCCTGGCGGTGTGCATCGGCATCTTCCTGAACCGGCTGGCGCAGATCGTCGGCCTCCTCCTCGCGGGGCGCGCGAGGGATTCGCGCTGGGACCATCTAGGCGCGCGGGTCCGGTCGCTCCTGGTGAACGGCATCCTGCAGGCGAAGGTCTACCGGTCGGCAGCGGTCGGGCTCCTCCACTCCTTCATCTTCTGGGCGTTTGTAATCCTCGGCATCAGCATCGTCGAGATTACCGCCCAGGGATACCAGCTAGGTTGGCAGATTCCCTTACCGCCGGTACTGTATGGCCCCCTGTACTTCGCGGAGGAACTCATTGCGCTGCTCGCAATCATCGGCGTCGCGATGGCGCTGTTCCGGCGGTACGTCCTCCGGCCGAAGAAGCTCATGCACGAGGGGTTCCTCGACGCCACGATCGTACTCCTGTTCATCCTGGGGATCGTGTCGAGCCTCCTCCTGTTCAACGCGTCGGAGCAGGCGCTCGACATCGCGCACGAAAGCAACTGGAAGGTCCTCTCCTCCCTCCTCGCGGACGTG
>Ga0209342_10004232_pt1 | contig 14978 bp, 13 predicted proteins | sample RifCSP16_2_FD_184023 | JGI IMG/M metagenome (GOLD analysis project Ga0209342, IMG submission 184023) | Soil microbial communities from Rifle, Colorado - Rifle CSP2_sed 16_2 (SPAdes) (version 2) | ecosystem: Environmental > Terrestrial > Deep subsurface > Rock core/Sediment | place: Rifle... | reverse complement strand
TCACGAAATTTATCTATGTCGAATTTATTTCCGCTTGTTTTTTCGCAGACAGTAATAATTTTTTTATGTTGATCAACCACCAATGCAATTTCTTCTTTTGAAACTTCATCCACATATCTTGGAGGAAGAATTCCTGCAATAGGACAATTGAATTCTTTCGCGAAAAAATTAAACCAATCCTGCACTTCACGACACTGATTTGTATTATAAACAATCAAATCAGGTTTTGGAATTCCTTTCATTCCATACTGTTTCTTCAGTGGAGATTCTCCTTTTAAATACGCACCAATATCACTGGTCGTATAGGAACAAACATGATTGGAATATCCGCACTTGGCAGATTCAGGAATAAAATCCATTGCAGTTCGTGTTGCGCCCAAAAGCGCTCCGTGATTTTCAGGAAAGTAAACGTCAAACCCAAACGAACGCAAAAGTTCAGCAGGACCAACACTAGTACACCACGCAATTTTCTTTCCGCTATTTTCTAACGACAAAAAGTAATCGCGCATTACTTTCTTTAATTCTTGTGTGGCTTTTATCTCGTACATATCAGACAAGTTCTTTTCTCGCAACAGAATTTTCAGTATCAAGTTTTATGATATAAACTTCTTCACTAATTTTATTATTTCCTCCGTATAAGTTTTCAATATGTGCTTTGTAAGCGTCCATAACTTTCTTTGGAGCTATTTTCAAAGATGGAGTAATTGTATTTTTATCTATGCTCAACTCATCATCAATAATCATTGCGTATTTTATTTTTGAGAACTTTTGTGCCAGTCCGCAGTTCGCATCGTGTAAACATCCTTGCAAGCATTTTCCTAACTCATTTAGATTTCTCGGACAAAAACAACCTTCCTCGGGTGTGATTTCATAATTCGGATGGTCAAGTATTTTTTTATTAGGAAATAGAATTGCAACTGGATACTCTGTTCCACTTCCGACTACCATGGCGTACATCACATAATGACATTTCATTTGAATCAGATTTTCCATTTCTGTTGGAATAACTTTTTCCCCATTGGTAAGTTTGAAGATTCTATCCTTGCGGGAAATTAGTTTCAATCCTGAAGCAGTAATCTCTCCAACATCGCCTGTACAGTACCATCCGTCATCTGCGAATGTGTTTTTATTCGCCTCATCATTTTTATAATATCCTTTCATCACATTCGGTCCTTTCACCTGAATTTCTCCATCCTCAACAACACGGATTGTAACTCCGGGAATCGGTTTTCCAACAACACCGCTTTCACGTTTTATTTTCGGATCGGTCAATGTGCAACATGGAGAAGTTTCCGTTAACCCCCATCCTTCAATTACAGGAATATTTCTTTTTTCAAATTCATCGGAAAGATTTTTCGGAAGCGGAGCCGCAGCAGTGAAAACAAACTTCAAATCAGAATGAAAAAATATTTCTTCCGCATCTTTGCTTGATTTTGAAAGTTCAACGAGTGATTGATAAACTTTTGGGACAGAAAAGAATAAAGTGGGCTGAACAAGTTTCCAATTTTCTAAAATTATTTTCGGATCTTTCCCATAGGAGGAGTCGAGAAACATGGCAGCGCCATTGTAAAGAGCAGTAAAGCGTTCAAAAATTCCACCAAAACTATGATGCCAGGGCAGGTAGGAAAGAAATCGGTCATTATTATTTAGCTCCCAGATTTTTTCCAGGCTTGCCTGTTGCGACAGAATGTTCTTGTGCGTGAGTTGGACACATTTAGGAACCCCCATAGTCCCGGAAGTGTACATGTTCAGACAGATTTCTTCTGCGTTGGCATCAAAGTTCAGTGAATTATTTTTTCCGTTAGCTCCTTTTAATAGTTCGCTAAACGGTATAATATTTTTATAAGTAGAATTGATTTCAAAATCAAAAACAAATATTTTATTTAAAGAGAGTTTTTTGTCCAAGCGATTTAACTGAAGTTCACCCGCAACGGCCAGAAACTTTGCGTCAGAATGTTTGATAAGAAGCTCTGCGGTTTCTGAATGGAAGTAAGCAAAGATGGGAACACTGATTCCTCCGCTTGCCATTACAGCCAGTTCAAGTTCCAGCATTTCTAATCTGTTGGGAGAATAAATTACAATTTTATCTCCTTTCTGAAATCCATGTTGTTTGAGGTTAGAAGCGATGTTCTGAATATCGCTGAAGAAATTTTTCCAGATAATTCCTTCGTACTTTCCATTTTTCTTTTCACAGAAAACATTTTTATCGGCAAAGCGAATAGCGTTTCGCTCCAACATTAACGCGATATTAGGTGTTACTTCTCCTAATTCAATATTTGATTTCAAATACTTCATTACGCTGCTAGTGCTTGTTTTTCTTTTAGTCTAATATGTCGGAAACCACCCCACAGTGCTGCACCGATTGCTCCCGCATATATTGCATCGGGGTGTGTTTTGACTATGAATTTTTTTCCTGTTTCTTTTAATTGTTCTTCAATTGCCTGAAGCATCCCTTTGTTCAGTGCCATCCCACCTGTGAGGATAATTGGTGATTCTCCCTTCAAAGAACTCAAAAGTTTTATGATTCTGTTTGCTATTGAAAGATGAATCCCTTTAATGATATTCGGAGTGGTGATTCCGCGAGAAACCATGTTGATGACATCCGTTTCGGCAAGCACTGCACAAATTCCTGATGAAATTTCAGGAACATCTGCCGTGAGCGAAACATCTCCGACTTCTTCAATTGATAGCCCGAGATAGCGAGAAATATTCTCAACAAATTGACCTGAACCTGATGCGCACTGACCCGTCATTTTGTAGTCCTGAACACGTGCATCTTCTGAAACTTTAACTGCACGAACATACAATGCGCCCATGTCCACAACCGTTTTTGCATCTGGAAAAAAGAAGTTCGCTCCCTTTGCGTGAGTTGTCATTCCATAGAAATGTCCTCGCTTACGTTTCACTAAATCTCCTTCCCCCGTTGAAGCGAGGTAAGCCACATCTTCGTATTTTAAATTGTGTTTTGCAAGCATTGTTACAATCATTTCATCGGCAACTTGAGTGGGATTGCGTTTGCGGATTTTTTCTGTCTGCTTGTCAACAATTTTTGGTTTGTCGGAATAATCTACCAAAACAAGTTTGATGAAATTGCTTCCGACATCTATTCCCATTGTGTAAAATGATTTTTCCATAAAAAATTTATTTAAGCAACCAATTCTTTTTTCTTTACAATTTGTTTTTTACAGAATACATTTCTTTCGCCCAGATACTTTATCACTGCTTCGTAACAGCCTTCTTTATCGCCAACAAATTCGGGTGGGGAAATTCCTTTACGTGTGAATTTTCCGTCCAGAATTAAATCGGCAACTGCTGCACAGGTGTAACCAGTAGTGCGTGCCATTGAAGTAGTATTGGTTTCTTTATCAAAACGGTCGAGGAGAGTATAAGTTATTTTGTCATTTTCTGTTTCGATGATAACGCGCATGATGGTGAAATCTTCTTCGCCCGGTTTTAATTTCCATTTTTCGAAAAACAATTTGGAGGTTAAGTCAATAGGAGAAATGTTTTTCCCGGCAACGGAGATGTTATCTTTTCTGAAAAATCCAGTTTCGCGAAAAATTTTCATCAGTTCGGCATGACCGGGGTAGCGCAATGTTTTTTCTTTCATGTTTGGAACTTCGCTCATGGTGTGAGCGAGTGAACGAAGCCCATCGGAATTAAAAGATTCGAGTTCCCCAACTACATCGAACTCAATTTTTTCAATATCAGTCAGGGCTTCTTTCACTACTTGCTTTCCGTTTTCTACGTATCGTGCAGGACGGGTGTATTCTTCAATCACATCGATGGGAGAAAAAACTGCTTTGTATTCGAAAGGCCATTCGCGCACAACAGGAAGCCCGCCTACTAAACATTCATAATTCAAAATCTTTGACTGCTTACGGTGATAGCCAGCCATGATGTTACACATGCCGGGGGCTACTCCACAATCGGTTACTGCAATTACGTTATTCTTTTTTGCAAGAGTATCTAGTTCAAAAGGATCTTCGGGAAAAAATGAAATATCCACTACATTTTTTCCGCACTCGATAATTGTTTTCAGTGTTTCGAAGCCCATGAAGCCAGGAACTGCGCCAATGATTAAATCATAGGGTGTAACTAATTTTTTTAGTTCTTCTTTGTTTGAAAAATCGCAGGGAATGACGGTGATGTTGTATTTTGGGGAGAGTGCTTCGAGTGAACACATTTGCTTGTCGGCACATGCCACATCGTACTTTTTACTTAAATCAATTGCGATAGCTTTTCCGACTAATCCCGCGCCTAGTACAAGAATTTTTTTCTGAATCATGGGGGTACGATTTGTTTCCACAAAGTAACCTTCATTATGAAAAAGGAACTATGACGCGAGTCATCTAAAAACATGACGAGTATCATAATCAGTAAGCGTCAATACGCCTTACTTTGCTTACGATTTTAAACCAACAACCCCCATTATGAAAAAGAAAAAAATAAATATTCTGGTTGCCGACAACAATTTTTTGGTGCGCCTTGGCTTGCGTTCGGTGATTGATGAGGTGAAAGATTTTAACTGGCTGGGAGAGGCCACCAAAGCTGAACAATTGAATGAGCAGCTGAGCGAGGAGAAAACCGATGTTTTGATTTTGGATTATGCTTCATCAAAATTTTGTGTGGATGATGTGCAGATTATTCACGAATATTTTCCGAAGGTGAAAATTCTGGCTATTACTTATCCTCAGGGAAAGGAAATGATTTCGAAGGCGATTGAAAACGGGGTGACGAGTCATTTGCTGAAAGAATGCAGCAAGGATGAAATAATTGAAGCTATTTATAATACTGCCAAAGGTGAAAAATTCTTTTGTGGAAAAATTGTTGATGTTATTTTTCGCGAAGAAGATGTTTCGGCTTCGCTCAATATGACAAAGGTGGATAAAAGTGTTTCGTGCGATGGTGTGAAAATTTCGGGTAGAGAGATTGAGATTATAACGCTTGTGGCTCAGGGTTTTTCGAATAAAGAGATTGCGGAAAAGATTTTTTTGAGTGTGCATACTGTTGCTACGCATCGAAAAAATATTATGAGTAAACTGAATGTAAATAACTCGGCAGGGCTGGTGATGTATGCGATTGAGAAAAATCTGATTCCTTCCAACAATAAGTTCGGGTATAAATCGGAAGATGGTTTTATGATTGCTTCTTAGAGTGGAATTCCTACTTTTTATGATTTAGTTTATACACTTGCTCTTTTACATACTGAGCCCAGTGTGTATCGGGTTTGTTTTTTGAAAAGTGAGTGTATGGGATGGGTTTGCCGATGTTGAGTTTGATGTATTTGCCTTTTTGTTTGAACACTTCATCTACGAGAAAAAACATTTCGATGTTTGTTTTCAGTCCTATTATTCTGCGCAAGCTTGCCAGGTTATAAAAAAAGTTACTGTTGCGTGCGTCAACATGCAGTGGGATTACGGGCAGTTGATATTTTATTGCTTTGGTGATGAAGCTTTTTTTCCATTCTAAATCTTTGATGACACCACTTTTTCTGCGCGAAACTAATCCTGCAGGAAAAACAATGACGCATTCGCCCGATGCGTAAGCATTATCAATACGCTTTACGCTTTCGATGGCGTTTTTTCCGTGTTTGTTCACGGGGATTAAAAGACTGCTGAGGTTTTCGAGATTCATTAATATATCGTTCACTAGTGCTTTTTGGTCTTTTCGCACAGTGGCTACTTCTTTCATTACTGCTATTCCATCAATTCCGCCAAGGGGGTGGTTGCAGGCGATGATGCATCCGCCATGGGTGGGAATATTTTCTAAACCTTGGCTGAAAACATTTATATCAAATATTTTCAGCGTTTCAATAACAAAATCGTGGTTGTGATGATTTTTTGTGAGCTGAAGGAATTGGTTGAATTCGGTTTGGTGTACTATGCGCTTGATGTAGCTGAGCAGAGGCGGGGGAAGGAGTTTGAGCAAGCGCGGATTTTTGGCGGCTATTATTTTTTCGAGGTGGATTTGTTTTATGTGTGCGGTGTGGTGCATGAGCGATGAATTTATAAGGCATCGAAAGTATTGGAAGATTTTTTTATAAAGTATGATGGATAGGTGGGTTTTGGTGATTGTTGATTTATTTTTTGTGAAATATACTTTTGCTCATATTATTTTCTGTTAGTCATCATAGTTTATTTCATGGGAGGGAAATACTTTTGAGGTTTGTTAATCAAAAAAATAAAAGGCTATGGCAAGTACTACAGAAACAGGGCACGCAAAAAATATTGCTAATCTGAGAAAGTTAAATGAGATTAATGGTGGGTTTGGTGGGAGTTATAATCCGAGTAATGGGCTGTATGTTTTGGCAACGATGGTGGGGCAGCATACTAACTGTAACACGTTGCAGGAGGATGTGAATGCGAAGGAGGCAACTTTTAAGCCGGTGGTGAATGGGAGGCAGATTGAATTTAGAACTTTGAAGCCGTTGATGAGGAGGGTGAGGACGGCAGCGAAGACGAGTGGTGCGGATGATACATGGGTGGCTGATGTGGATACGATTGTGACAAAGCTTTTGGGTGAGCGACAAACGAAAGCTACTCCGACTGAGGCGGACCCTGCGGGAACGAGCGGGAGCCAGCAGAGTTTTGATAATACAATAAATAATTTTCATAAGCTGATAAAACTTTTGGGTGCTGAGCCGTTGTATGCTCCGAATGAAGTGGCATTGCAGGTGGGGACTTTGACTGCGAAGCATGGTGCGATGGTGGTTGCGAATAATGGGGTGAAGGCGGGTGCTGTTCCTTATAATAAGGCGGTGATTGCTCGGAACAAGGCGCTTTATACTAAAAAAACGGGTTTGGTGGATTGTGGGCAGGGTAGTAAGGATTATGTGCGGAGTGTTTTTGGTTTTAGCTCGCCTGAATTTAAATTGGTGAGTAAGATTGAGTTTAGGATGTTGGTGAAGTTGAAATAGAGTAACCCCCTCGCGACCTCGCCCAAAGGGGGAGGAGAAAAAAACAAGTTAAATTCTGGTTTCTTCAGGTGCTGTTTGGGTTTCTTCAACGTGAGTTCGGGTTTCTGCAACTGACATAATGGTTTTGTTTATGACAGTTTGGGTTTCTTCAAGTGCTGTTTGGGTTTCTTCAACGTGAGTTTGGGTTTCTTCAGGTGCTGTTTGGGTTTCTGCAAGGCGAGTTCGGGTTTCTTCAGGTGCTGTTTGGGTTTTGTTTGGGGTAAAAATGTTTTGTTGGTGATAGTTTGGGTTGGGGGAGGTCCTGTAAGAAATGAGGTTCTTACTTATTTAACTATGCAAGTAAATTTTATATTTAGTTCTTCAATAAATTGAAAATCGTTAATCCAACGTACGTTCATATTATCGCAAACATTAGGTATTTTTATTTTGGTAGTATTTGGTGCTGTAACCTTTTCTTCTTTAGTAACGACACAAGCATTTTCATTCAACGCATGGGCTATCACCCAGGGGGTCTGCTAAGGAACGTTGCTTGGTATTATCAACCAGAAATTCATGTAAAGGATTTGCAGCTAATATTTTTTTCCAACGTGCTGTAACACCCGCATCTATCTTATGTACAGGGATTCTACTTTTTTTAAGCCATTCTGCTAAATCATCGTCTGTTCGGATAATTTCTTGATATACCATTTGGGGAAGAAAAATTATTCCCTGCGCTCCTAATTCATCTAATACTTTCCAATAATCAGGGCAATATTTAGGGGCATAATATTTCTGCCAAGCTTGAATAAGTACATTAGCATCCAAACAATATTTTTGAGTTGATGTGCTCATCTGAAAATTAGCGCTTCGAGCTTTGGAAAATTATTTACCTGTGTGTTTAGTAAACTGCTTGCCTGCGTTGGTTCAACAAAGCCTCCGCGAAATGCGTCAAGAACAATTTGAGTAAATAGTCGGCTATTTTTATTTAATCTCAACAGATAAGGATTAGGGCCTCCCTTCTTTTCTTTTAGTTTTTCTTTTGCTTTCCTTTCTTCTTCCTGTTTTAAAAAGGTTTGAAATTCTTTGTCGGCTTCAGTTTTCAACTTACGATATTTATCTGACGATATTAGTTGCAAATGGAATGCCCTTACCAAAAAGGCAAACGTACTTACACCTAAAGCTTTTGAATTTTTGAATACTTCTTTAGCTGAGTTGAAAATAGTTGCATCTAAATTTTTAATGACCTGTGTTGGTATTAATGCATTTGCGGCAACTTCGTTGCAAAATAATTCAACAGGGTGCAATTTGTCTTTGTGTTTCAGTTCTGGTTCAATTTCGTTTGAAACGCCTGACTCAGCAATCCAAATATGTGCAATTTCGTGAACCAATGTAAAAAGCTGTGGTGCATTCCAGTCATCTGAATTCACAAAAACAAAAGGTGCATATGAATCTGCGATGGTGAATCCTTGTATTTCTTCACTGTCTAATTTCAATCGTGTATGAATGAAACTTGTTCGTGAAATAAAAATTCCCTTTGCTTCTGCTTGATTAATCCATTCTTTTATTGGATTATCAGTTAAATAATGAGATGGGGTAATTTGAAGTGTACTAAGAATATCGTTCGCAACTTTTATTGGATTATCTTTTATTGAAAATTTACCAACGAAGGGCAGCTTTGCTTCTTTGTTGTTTTCAAAAACATCTCTAATCCACGATTGTTTTTGTTGAATTTCTCGGATAATAAAAACAGATGCCGTGCCTAATGCTTTTGCAGTTTTTCTTCGATAATCCTGTAAAGGCTGAAAGTCTCTTGGTATTTCGGGTAAAAAGAAAAGAGCAAATGGTCTTCGATAAGCTTTTGCTAATGTCTCAGCTTGTTTGATAGTAGGTTGGCTAGTGCCTTCTTCCCATTCTTTTAATTTTTCTATTGTAACAGGAACCTTTCCAGCAGCAGTCTCTTCAGACATCCTTGCAGATTCTCTTGCCCATTTGAGCACTTTAGGGGTTATGTCAGCTTTGTCTGCCATATTATTTCTTCAAAGGTCTTAAAATTTTTAAAAATAAGTGTAATCTATATTTATTAATATAAACAGGTGAATATGAATATCAAATGGCTTTTTGTTTGCTATGAAATGCAGACCTGAATAAGTTAGCCCCGATTCCTTCGACTTCGCTCAGGATAAATTCCACGAAAATCCTTTGCGCCTTGTAATGCAAGCACACCTTCTCGATACGTTTCGCTGAAAAAGCGAAACACTCGAAGTGACCGTGCTCTTTTAGGCGCAAAGATTGAAACGGAAAGCGGGAATGGCGGTGAGGAAGAAAGAAAAAAGGTTGGCTTCTAAATTTTTTTATGTTTTTGAATTTCGTCAAAAGCTTGGTGGAGAAAAACTGAAATCATTTCTTTACGGTAAGTGCGGGTGTAAAAATCGTTATCCACCACCCGGCATTTTTTTGCGGCAGCTTTAATAAGTTCTTCCTTATTATCTGTTTTGTTGCCTTCCACCAGAACGGGCTTGGGATCGACACCGCCCACGACTATGCGTATTTTTCCGTGCTCGGAAATTGAAACGGCAGTGGTGATCGAAGTAAAATCGACCGCCTCGCGTGGACGAAGTTTTTTGAACACACAAAAATAATTGTGCGTGATGGGCAGATGTATGTTTTTGATGATGGCAGTTTTAGAAAGTTTGCGGGGCACCAAACCATTGCCGGTGTAAATATCTTCGAGGCGCATCATGTAGCCACCGTTTTTATCCACCACTTCTATAAACGCATCGAGCGCAATCAAAACAGGCGCAGTGTCGGAAACAAATTTTGAGTAACAGAGTTTTGCTCCGCCTGTGGCGATGCACACATCGCCTTCGCATTTCAAACAATAGCCCACCGCCTTGCGCCACCATTCACTTTGATTATAAAACACGCAACGGTTTTCGCACAAAATGTTTCCGCCAAGGGTGGCAGTCTTCCGTATCATGGGCGAAGCCACCGAGTGCGCAGCTTCAATCAAGGCAGGGAAATTATTTTTTATTTCAGAATTATTTTTTAAATCCTCGAGCCGAACAAGCGAACCGATTTTAATATGCTTCCCGTTTTTGATAATTTGTTTTAACTCGGAGATAGAAGAAATATCAATCAAACATTCCGCTTCATTGTTTCCCTGAAACTTATTTACGATAACATCTGTTCCTCCTGCCAGGTAACGAAAAGTTTTTTCGCTTTCTTTTGCAAAAGAAATTGCTTGTTCAACTGTTGTTGGTTTCAGATATGTTTTTTCGGCAATCATCAAAAATGATTTTTTATCCATGTACCAACAAAATATCCGGAAAAAATTACTACGAGAGTAATCAATAAGTGCTCTCCAATTATCATGATTGGATTTTGTTTTTGTTTTTTTGCGAGATAAAAACTATATCCTGTAAGAAGGGTAGTTCCATAAATAATACTGACACTAATTGAAGTTTTGATTGAAAAAAGTAAAAACGGTATGAGAAAAGAGGATGTGATGATAAGTTTTATAAAAAAAGTAGTAAGAGTGGAAGTCCAAATCTCAAGTGGAGTATGAATTCCTTCCGATTCTTCTACCATGTGGATACCTAGTGCATCACTCATGCTATCAGCAATTGCAATAGTAAGAATTCCAGCTATTACTGCTCTTTCTGATTGAGTTCCGGAATACAAGCCAACCATTAAACCGAGTGTAGTAATTACACCAGAGGTTAGTCCGAAACTTAAGCCAACTTTTATTGAATGCTGCAAATTCATATGAGTGCGATTATTCAACGATAACTTTACTTTTTGTTATTTCTTTTATTTTCTTTAAAACATCTTCCGATTTAATGGGAAGTTTTGTAATGCGAATTCCCACCGCATCATAAATTGCATTTGCGATTGCAGGAATTACAGGATGAAGTGCGCCTTCTCCACATTCCTTGGCACCAAAAGGCCCTTCAGGATCAATTGTCTCTATAATGTTTGTATGAATGTCAGGCGTATCAAGCGTTGTAGGGATTTTGTAATCGAGAAAATTGTTGTTCACTAAAAGTCCGTTGTAGTATTTCATTTCTTCGCTCAGTGCCTGGCCGATTCCCATATGCCAAGAACCTTCGAGTTGTCCTTCTACTGCCAGGGGGTTAATTGCTTTTCCGCAGTCGTGCGCGCCCCACACATTCAACAGTTTCACATGACCGGTTTTCACATCAACTTTTACTTCGGCAACACACGAACCGAACGAATATGATGGACTCAGTCCAGCTCCTGCACCTTTAAAATCTCCACCGAGTTTTGGAGAAATATATTTTCCGCTTACATTCACAGCGCCTCGATTTGCAGTGAGAATATCAATTGCTTCGTTCCAACTCAGGTTAATTTTTTTATCGTTACTGAAAATCCTGTCGTCAGAAAAATTTAATTCGCTCACAGGAATTTCTTTTTTCTTTGAAACAGCCTCTGCAATTTCTTTTCTCAGATTTTCTGCCGCGTTCTTTGCTGCGTTACCGGCCATGAATGTTACACGCGATGAATAACTGCCTAAATCAACAGGTGTGAGAAGTGTATCAGCGCCAATCACAAAAATTTTATCCATCGAAATTCCTAAAACTTCCGCAACAATTATGGCTAGCATCGTGTCGCTTCCCTGTCCAATATCGTTTGCACCTGAAGTAATCAAAACTCTTCCGTCAAAATCCACTTTCAGATGAACGGTTGATTGCGGAAGTTCATTCCATATAATAGGGAGCGCGCTTCCGCTGATGAAAAATCCGCACCCAACTCCAAAGCCGCGACCGTATTCGCATTTCTGATGCTTGTTTTTCCAATCACTTTGTTCGGCAACTTTCTGAATAGATTCTCTGCTTCCGTTTGAAGTGATTCTGTAATGTCCAACAGTAAGTGTGTTTGAATCAAGAAAATTTTTCATCCGCAACTCAACGGGATCCATTTTTATTTTTCTCGAAATATCATCAATCAAACTTTCAACAGCGAAACGGGAATTTACCGCACCGTGTCCACGCATGGCACCGCACTGTGGTTTATTCGTGTAAACACGAAAAGTTTTGAAACCAAAATTATTCAGCTTATAGGGGGCCTGCAGAAGAACTCCGTTGTAATAAGATGTTACCACACCAAAACTTCCGTATGCACCACCGTCAATAGTAATGTCAGCATCCAGAACTTTCAGAGTTCCATCTTTATTTGCACCAAGTTGAATTGTCATCCGCGATGGATGTCGTCCATGGTTAGTGAGAAAAACTTCTTCACGAGTTAAACGAACGCGAACGGGCTTTCCTGTTTTTCGCGCGATGTGAGAAATAATTATTTCGTGCGGGAATGGATCACTCTTACCGCCAAACCCTCCTCCAACATAAGGTTTGATTACGCGCACTTTACTCAACGGAACTTCCAAAGTTTTTGCAAGCGCGCGATGCAGGTAATGTGTTACTTGTGTTGCAGTGATAATTGTTAAACCGTTTTCATCCCAGTAAGCAGTTGCGGCATGCGGCTCTGTGAACGCATGAGAAACACCTTCTGTCTCAAAATCCATTTTAGAAACAACTTCAGCTTCTTTCAATCCGTCTTCCTGATTTCCGAAACGCAGTTCCGCTTTTTTGTGAATATTGTTGTTGAATTTTGTGTGCGCATGAATTTTTTCATTCTCTCCTATATCATTTAGCGAGTCGTCAATTTCCAAAAAGATTTCAGCGGAGTATATTCAACAAATATATTTTTACAAGCCTCTTCAGCGATTTCTTCTGTGTCGGCCGCAACTGCCGCAACAATTTCTCCTATGTAACGAACTTTGTCAATTGCCATTGCTGTTTCATCCTGAGAAATAGGGAGCACTCCGAATTTGATAGGAAGTTCTTTTCCTGTGGCGATGTATCGCACTCCGGGAATATTCTTCGCATCAGAAACATGAATATTATCTATTCGCGCATGCGGATGAAGACTTCTTACAAACTTTACATGAAGCGCGCCTTTTGTTTTATAATCATCGGCATAATCGGCAATACCCTGAACTTTTTTTACTGCTTCAATGTATGGACGCGAAACCCCAACTTTGTTTTGCCCTGCCTTTTGATTTTTAACTTCTGTCTTTTGACTTCCGTTCGCATATTCAACAACCGCTTCAATTATTTTTTTGTAACCCGTGCAGCGGCAAACATTTCCTGATAAGGAATCTTTTATTCCGTCAATGGTAGGATTTGGATTTTTGTTTACATAATCCAAAGCAGTCATCACCATCCCCGGTGTGCAGAACCCGCACTGTATAGCTCCCTTCTCTACAAATTTTTCCTGAAGCTTGTGTAGCTCTCCGTTCTGAGAAATTCCTTCGATGGTGGTGATCTTCGCGTTTTCAAAACGAAGTGCGAGAGTAATGCAACTTAGAACAGGTTCGTTGTTCACTAAAACTGTACATGCTCCACAACTTCCCTGCGAACAGCCGATTTTTGTTCCGGTCAAACCAATTTTCTCACGAATAACATTGGAGAGCATTTCGTGCTCACTTACTAATACCTCGTGAGATTTTCCGTTGACTGTTAATTTCAAAACTTTCATTTCAGTTTTTCTGCTTTGATAATTTTAACGGGACAATTTTTTACTGCCTTCATTATTGTTTTGTATTCATCGTTTTCAAATTCGCTTCTGTAAATTCCTTTTACATTTTTTCCTCCTATCAATATGCTTTTTCCATCCTTGCGCGATATTCTCCACCTGTTTTTATCCGCTTCCACGCAGGCATTGCAGCCAATACATTTTGTGCGGTAATGAAAAATCCGTATCACGCATCTACTACTTTATATAGTTTATCGGAAGCACGGATTTTATTTTTCAGAGGCATGGAAAACAAATCTCCTTTTTTCACCTGTTCTTTTCGTTTATCATCTACTCTTAATTCCTGTACGATTTCTTTCTGAACTCCTGTTGTTGGTCCGCTGATCAAGATTTCATCTCCCACTTTCAGCTGTTGCGCTTCCATTTTAAATTCAGCAATTCCGATATTGTCGAAGTACTTTATTCCTTTTGCTACGTAGACTTTTTTCTTTGTTGCTTTCGAACCATACTCATCGTTCCATTCTCCCATTTTTTTTCCGAGATAATATCCATCCCAGAAACCACGGTTAAAAACTGATTCTAATTCTTTCTTCCACTTTGAAATTTTTGCTTTTGAGTAAGTTCCATCTTCAACAGAATCTATCGCCTCGCGGTAGCATTTTGTAACGGTATGCACATAATCTTCGCTTCTTCCCCTGCCTTCAATTTTCAGAACAGAAACGCCTGTTGCAATTATTTTATCAAGAAAACCAATCGTACATAAATCTTTGGCAGACATGATATATTCATTTGAAATTTCAAATTCATTTCCGCTTTCTTTATCTGTTACAATGTAATTTCTTCTACAGTTCTGAATACATGCTCCCCTGTTTGCCGAGGCAAAATCGGAATGTAAACTCAAATAGCATTTTCCCGAAACAGCCATGCATAAAGCTCCATGAGCAAAAATTTCTACTTTTATTAATTCTCCGCTGGGCCCTTTAATTTTTCTGCGCTTTATTTCCTTTACTATTTTCTCAATCTGTTCAAGTGTTAATTCACGAGCAAGTACGATCACATCCGCAAACTGGGAATAAAATTCAACCGATTCAATATTGGTAACGTTTGCTTGTGTCGAAATATGAACGGGCATTCCGATTTTCATTGCATAATTCATCACGGCATGGTCAGACGCAATGATAGCATCAATTTTATTTTTTTTTGCTTCGTCAACAATACTTCGCATGAGTGACAAATCATAATCGTAAAGAATTGTATTAAGTGTGATGTAAGTTTTAATTTTATTTTCTTTCGCTAGAGCAGAAATCTTTTTCAAATCTTCAATTGTAAAATTGATTGATGAACGCGCACGCATATTCAACTGTTCGATTCCGAAATAAACGGAGTCGCAGCCGCTTTGTATAGCCGCTATCATTGATTCCCAAGAGCCGCAAGGAGAAAGTAATTCAATGTTTCTTTTTTGCTTCATTATACAAAATCAAAAGTCTGAGTTAGAAAGAGAGTAAAGTATGACAGTAATCATATA
>Ga0209342_10004230_pt1 | contig 14981 bp, 15 predicted proteins | sample RifCSP16_2_FD_184023 | JGI IMG/M metagenome (GOLD analysis project Ga0209342, IMG submission 184023) | Soil microbial communities from Rifle, Colorado - Rifle CSP2_sed 16_2 (SPAdes) (version 2) | ecosystem: Environmental > Terrestrial > Deep subsurface > Rock core/Sediment | place: Rifle... | reverse complement strand
GGTTCATGAGCCTCAATCCGTGGCCGGCCGAAAAAGTTCCTCGCACCGCGTCGTCTTCACGATGGCCGGAAGCGAGCCTGGGAACCGATCCCGGCCCTCCGGGATTCTCCCCGGTGACGATGGACACACCTCAACGAGCAGTCTGGGGAGCTTCCTCGGGATTGGCGCCGCTGCGGGATGGGGCATGCACGTCATGATCGGCGTCGTCCTGGCGGCGATCTATGCCGCGGTGTTCGCGGGCCGTCTGCCCGGGCCGGCGCCGGTGCGCGGCGCGGTGTTCGGTGTCGGCGTCTTCTTGATGGCCCAGCTCGTCGTGACGCCGATGATGGGCGGCGGTGTGTTCTCCGGTGGCGACCTGCTCGTGATCACCGGCAGCCTGATGGGCCACCTGGTCTACGGCGGGATCGTCGGCGGGATCTACGGAAGCGTGGTCGTTCGCGAGCCGGTGCGAGGCCTGGGCCTGCGATCCGGCGCGGCGCGCTGAGGCAGCGCCTCCGAGGAATGGCACCGTGACCGCCGAGCCTCTGGTGCTCGAAGCGACCATCGCGTGCCCGCACTGCGGCCACCGGGAACGCGAGCGGATGCCGGCCGATGCCTGCGTGCACTTCTATCAGTGCCACGGGTGCGGAGCCCTGCTCAAGCCCAGTGCCGGTCACTGCTGTGTGTTCTGCTCGTACGCGGATTCGAAGTGCCCGCCCCAGCAGCGGCCGGGCGGCCGTGAAGGCGGGTTCAGTGGAGGCTCGACGGCGACATCCACCTGCTGCTGACGGACGTGGTGCTGCCCCGGACCTCTCGTAAACCCGCCGGCGAGCTCCTGCGACGGACGACTCAACTGACGGGCTCGTCCACCCCTTGATCCATGGGCTCGCCCAGCGGATGCGCCCGCAGCTCCTCCCGGAGCTTGGGATGCTGGCGCCAGAGGTAATAGCCCATCCCCGCCGCGGCGATGGTGTTGCCGATGGCCACGTTCCACCAGGCCAGGGCTCCCAGCAGCGGGCTCGCCAAGATCGCGACCACCACGTAGAACCCGAACTCGAAGACCGCGAAGAACACCACCACGATGAACAACGCGTGCGGGAACAACTCCAGCTCGTAGGCGAGGAATGCCGCCACCATGCCCACCAGCACGAACGCCAGCACGTGGACCATGGTGTAGCCGATCACGGTGGGGAAGGCGACGTGGACCTGGCTGGGGTCCCGTACGCCCCAGAAGAGCGCGTCGCCCAGCATCGCCGGTGTGAAGAACGCCCGGCCCGCGACCAGGTCCACCACGAAGAACCACACCGAAACCGCTACGGCCCCGACCAATCCCGAAACAAATCCTTCACGGACGATGCGCTGGAAATCCATCGGACGGCTCTCCTTGGGGGGAAGGAGGAATCGCGATAGCTTGGGCCCCCAATATATGAGTCGGGGGGATTCCCGCGAGACCGGCCCGCTTCATGAAGACGGGCCCGAACTGCGTAAGGAGTGAGGGGGAAGGGGTGGCCCCCTCACCCCTTCCCCCTCACGAGTGAGTTCCCGACTCCGGTGCTAGATTGCAGGTCGCGACGCGGCCCCTCATTCACCGCTTTTCCAGCGTCGCCCAGCGAAAGGTCAGACAGCCCGGCTGACCCCCGGGGCAGTAGTAGCTCAAGAACTCCAGCTTGATGCGGGCCCCCCCGCGGGTCTGCACCAGGAAGATGTGGCCGTTGGGGCGGAGGAGATGGGTTACGAACCCGTACCGGTACCACCGGGAGAGGGCGGCATTGACGGTGTCGCGCGCGAACACGGTCTCCGTGAAGACGGACGCCGCCGGCTCCGCCGCCCCTTCAAAGGAAGCGTTTGTACCTGCGTCGGCCGCGGACCCGGAGGTGATGGCATGGTAGCGCCGAAACGCCAGGTCCCAGTCGGCGGTATCCGGCGGGCTGATGGCGCCGCGCTTGACGCTGTAGAACTGCCAGCGCGAAGGGTCCCGCGTGTCGAGCGTGACCGTGTCCGGCCCGGGCCCGCCGGACGGCCAGGCACCCGGCGGCGTGGGCGCGAACTCGAGCTTCTGGGGCCGGACCAGGGACGCGCCCACGATCGCGGCGATCACCACCAGGAACGCGGCAAAGCCGAAGATCAAGGGAAGCGGCGGACGTTGCGTGGTCATGGGATGCGGACAGTACGCCATTCCCCGGGGACGCGTCAACGGATGCATCGACGGTCGGAGCGACGCCATGGTTGATTGGCCTGAAGCTCGAGCGAAAAAATTCCGCCAGGCGGCGTGGGTGTATCTCCACGTCGGCGTGTTGTACGAGGGCGCCACGTTCGCCATGTGGCGCCGAGGGTTGCTGCCGGAAGGACGGGGCCCGGGTGGGCTCTGGATGATCGCCGGCGCCGGGATCGTGGCCGCGGTCTTCTGGGGGTTGTGGCGGTGGCAAAACGCCTGGTTCGCGCGGGTGGTGTGGGTCATCGCGGCGCTGCGGATCCCGGTGCTCATCGGGAATACGTTCTTCCCGGCGGCGGAGCACCGCCTGTCGCCCGCCTTCTACGGCACCGCGCTGCTGGTGGTCATGATCAACCTCTGGATGCTGGCCCGCGCCGGGTGGGACCTGTGAGCTTCCGCACCTATTTCGACGTTCCGGACGCGGATCGTTCCGGCCTGGGAAGCCAGATCGCCGAGCAGCGGCGCCGTGTGGCGGAGCGCCTGGCCAAGGTGCGTCGCGTGGTGCTGGTGATGAGCGGCAAGGGCGGCGTCGGAAAGAGTTTTCTGACGGCGGCGCTCGCCAGAGCCATGGCGGGGCAAACCCGAAGCGGGGTCGGGGTGCTCGATGCCGATCTCCGGAGCCCCACCGTGGCCCGTCTCCTTGGGGCCAGCGGTCCCTTGAGCGTGCTCGACGACGGCGTCCGCCCGGCGGTGGGAGTGGACGGCATCAAGGTGATGTCCACGGAATTCCTGCTGGCCGAAGGAAGGCCCCTCGAATGGCGAGGGCCGGCCGAGGAACGTTTCGTCTGGCGCGGCTCACTCGAGGTGGGAACCCTGCGCGAATTCCTGAGCGACGTGCTGTGGGGGGAGGTGGATGTGCTCTTCATTGACCTCCCGCCCGGCGCCGACGGCGCGGTGGAGCTGGGCGGCCTGATTCCCAACCTCACCGGTGCGGTCGCGGTGACCATCCCGTCCGAGGAATCCCGCCGGTCCGTGAGCCGCACCCTGCGCGCGGCCCGCGAGGCCGGCATTCGTCTGCTGGGTGTGATCGAGAACCTGAGCGGCTACCGGTGCGAGGGCTGTGCCGCCACCCAGCCGCTGTTTCCGGGGAACGCCGGAGCCCAACTGGCGGAAGAGTTCAAGGTGGCTTTGCTGGGGCGGGTGCCGTTCTCGCCGGAGGGGAACGGGGTCGGGGACGGCCTGCGCGACGCCTTCATGAAGGTGCTGGCATGAAGTTCCTCTGTATTGGCTGCAACGAGGCCATGGTATTCAGCGAGCGCCAGGAGCCGGGCGATGGCACGTTCGCAGCGGGGTTTGCCTGCCCCAAGTGCGGCCACGCCATCGCGCTCCTGGCCAATCCCATGGAGACCCAGCTCGTGGGGGCACTCGGCGTGAAGATCGGGGGCCGGACGCTCGATCAGGCCCCTCTGGAATTCGTGCGCAGCAAGATGGTAGGCCAGGATGGGGCGTTCGTTGATCAAGGTGCCCATACGGACAGCGGACAGCGGACAGCAGACAGCGATTCCCCTGGGAAACCCCAATGGTCTTCCGAGGCCCAGGCCCGCCTCGAACGCGTGCCGGGGTTCGTCCGCGGCATGGTGAAGCGGATCTACACCGACTACGCCGTGGAGCGGCGGATCGCCGAGATCACCCCCGACGTGATGGACCGGGCTCGCGCCGAGTTGGGGCTCGAGGGCATGTAAGTGAGCGACTTCACCGAGCGGCAGGTGGGGGGCCTGAAGGTGCGGATTGACCGGGCCCTGTGCGTGGGGTTTGGCGAGTGTGTGACCGAGGCGCCGGAGGCCTTTGGCCTCGACGGCGAGGACATCGCCGTCTTCATAAAGCCCGAACAGGCTGACCGGGAACGACTGTTGAAGGCCTGCGACGCCTGTCCGGTGGACGCCCTTACGGTGTGGGACGAGACCGGGAGGCAACTGGTGCCGTAACGAGCGGCCGCATGGTCGCTTCGGCCTTCATTTTTGTCTCTTGACACACTCCCCCGGGACTCACAAGTTGGGCGCGGTTTTTCGGCCGTCGGGGCCCTCTCTCAGAGGTCCAGGGCCCGTCCCCATGCGGTTCCGTTCGGTTTGGCGTGCGTCCCCCAAGGGAGGGCGAAGCCTTGTACCGTGAAGTGTTCGTGCCGGTGGACAACTCACAGCATTCGGATTGGGCCGTGGATCGGGCCATCGAGCTGTGTCGCATGTCCGGCGGCCGCATCACCGGCAACCACGTCTATGCCGCGCGCCTGCATGACGTCCGATTCCGCCAGCTCGAGACCGGGCTCCCCGCGCAGTTCCAGACTCCCGAAGAGATCAAGAAGCAGCGCAAGATCCACGACAAGCTGATCGAGAAGGGCCTCCAGCTCATCGCGGACAGCTTCTTAGACCAGCTCGCCAACCGCTGCGCGCAGGCCGGCGTGCCCATCACCCGCCAGCTGCTGGAGGGGATCAACTACGAAGAGATCGTCAACGAGGTGAACCGGGGCGCCGGCCGGCTCCCCGGGCTCATCGGGTTCGATCCCAACCGCTCCGCCGGATACGACGGCGGCGCCAAGGTGCGGAGCGACGTGCTGGTGGGCGAGAACGGCCGGCTGGTAGCGGAAGACGAGGACAGCGCCGCCCGGCTGGTGGGCACGTCGAACCGGCAATACGACTTGGTCGCCATCGGCGCGCACGGGCTGGGACGCCAGCCGTACTCACAGCTTGGTGGTGTGGTGGCCCGCGCGTTGCGGGGGATCGAGAAAGACGTGCTCATCGCCCGCGACGACCAGCCGCTGGAAGGCGGGCGGTTCCTGGTGTGCGTGGACGGGTCGTCCTACTGCTACAAAGGCATGCGCGCCGCGCTGGAGCTGGCGCGCGCGTTCCACGGCGCACTGTTCGTGTGCAGCGCGTTCGATGTGGAATACCATCACGTGGTGTTCCACAACATCAAAGACGTGCTCTCGGTGCAGGCGTCGAAGGTGTTCAAGTTCGAGGAGCAGGAAGAGCTGCACAACAACATCATTGACAAGGGGCTCTTGAAGCTCTGCCAGGCGAACCTCAAGCGTGCCGAGGTGATGGCCAGGGAGTTCCCGGACGTCCCCATCAAGACCCAGATCCTGGTGGGCAAGCCGTTCCAGGTGATCATGCAATGGGCCGAGGAGGTTAAACCCTCCCTGGTGGTGCTCGCCCGCCACGGCGCCCACCGCATAGACGGCACCGAGCTGGGCTCGCAGGCGGAAAACGTGGTGCGGATGGCGCCGCACAACCTGCTGCTGGTGGGCACCACCGGCGTCAAGCCGGAAGAGATCCCCTGGATCGAAGAAGATGGCGTGGCCGGGCTCCCCTGGGCTCCGGAAGCCGAGGTCCGGATACTCCGCGTTCCGCCGTTCGCGCAGGGCATCGCCCGGCGAGCGGTGGAGGAGTTCGTCCTGGAGCAGGGCGGGGACATCGTCACGAATCCGCGGTTGGACGAGGCCATCCGGAAGCTCCTGCCCACGCACATGCAGCTCATCATGGGTATCGGGTCCGCGGAAGAGATTGCCTTAGCCGAGGTGAAGGCCGAGGAGCAGCTCAAGGCCACCAAGGTCCAGGGGCATGACACCGACCCCGAGCCCGATGCCGAGATCGAGGTCCGCTGCCCGGTGACCGGCGCCGTGAGCCGGCGCGCCCGCACAGCCAAGGACCCCATCACCTGGACCCACGAGGCCTGGGAGCGGCTGCGCAACGTGCCCCTGATTGCCCGGCCGCTGGCGCGCAACACGGTGGAGCGCTTCGCGCGCAACCACGCCATCTGGCGCGTCACCACACCGGTGATGGACGACAACAAGCAGGCCATGATCGCCGCGGATGAGTTCGACGCCGAGACGATGATGGTCATGTTCACCGAATTGCGCGCCAAACAAATCCGTGCCGGCGCGCAAAGCGGGACGGGAGAGCTCTCATCGGAAATGCGGAAGTTCATCGAGGAGGCCAAGGCCGCCGGCATCACGCGATGCCCGGTACGCGACCTCGAGACCAAGATGTCGGCCTGCCCGGTGGACTTTAAGACCGTGACGCCGGAGGAAGCGAAGGCCGCGGTGGAGCGGCTGCTCACGCCCCAGGCGGGAGACGACTAGCGTGGGGATAGCCCTCGCCCAGCGGTTGGACGGCGCCACGGCCACCCCGGAGGCGCCGGGCCAGTACGTGCCGCACGTGGTGGCGTGGAATCTCACGCGCCGCTGCAACCTGGAATGCGCCCACTGCTACATCTCCGCGGGCCCGGAGGAGACCGCCGCCTCTGAGCTGACCGCCGAGGAATTCCGTCGCATCGCCGACGAAATCCTGGCGCTGAACCCGGCCCCGTTGTTCATCCTGTCGGGCGGCGAACCGCTGCTGCGTGACGACCTCGCCGACCTGGCCCGGTTCGCCACGGATCGCGGGGCGACCGTGGTGGTGGGCACCAACGGCACCCTCCTGACCGACGAACGGATCACCGAGCTCAAGGACGCCGGTGTCACCGGCGTCGCCGTGAGCGTGGACTCTCTGGAGCCCAAGCACCACGACAACTTCCGCCATGGCGCCGGCTCGCTCGCGGCCACCACGGCCGCGCTCGAGCGGCTCCGCCGGCATCGGCTGGATTTCATCATCCAGACCATGGTCACCAGGAAGAGTCGTGGCGAGCTTGGCAGCCTGGTGCAGTGGGCCGCGGAGCAGGGCGCAGTCTGCTTCAACGCCTACTTCCTGGTGGCCACCGGCCGCGGCGCCCGGCTCAGCGACCTGTCCCCGGACGAATACGAGGCGGTCCTCGCCGAGCTGGTGACGCACACCCAGACGTACCTCGGCCGGATGATGGTGCGCGCCAAATGCGCGCCCCATTTCATGCGTCACGTGCACCGGGAGACACCGGATTCGCCGGTGCTGAACTACCAGACCCGCTGTCCCTGCGGCACCCAGTACTGCCGCATTACGCCGGACGGGAAGCTCACGCCCTGCCCCTACACGCCGGCGGCGGCCGGCGACCTGCGCCGGCAGTCGTTCGCCGACGTGTGGCAGGGCTCGGATCTGTTCCGCGCGATTCGCAGCGGCCAACTCGGCGGCAAGTGCGGCCGGTGCGAGTACCGCGAGCTGTGCGGTGGCTGCCGGGCGCGAGCCCTCGCGGTGAACGGAGACGTTCTCGCGGAGGATCCATCCTGCGCGTACCAGCCTGGCCCCGTTGCCCAGCCCCTGCGGCCCCTCCGTTCAATGACCTACGGCGCCGCGGTCGAGCCCGAATTGCCCTGGACGCCGGAAGCGGCCGAGCGATTGAAACGCATTCCATCGTTTGTGCGGGGTGTGGTGGTGCAGCGGCTCGAGGCCTATGCCCGCCGCCAGGGCGCGACGGAAGTGACCGCGGAGCTCATGCGCGAAGTGCGCCGCTCGATGCCCATGGATTTCTCCAAGCGCCTGCCGTTCTTCGCCAGCGATGACTGATTTCCTGTCCCTGCTCCAGGCTGCCGCCGACACCACCGGCGCCTACGGGCGGTTCCCGGTCATCGGCGCGCGCGCGGCCGTCTGGGTCGCCGCCGAAGTGCACCTGATGTTCGCCGCCTTCGTGCTGGGCGTGCCCATGTTCGCGGTGATCACCGAGCTGATCGGCATCGTGGGCAAGGACGCCAAGTACGACAAGCTCTCCAAGGAATTCACCCGGCTCCTGGTCTTCGCCTACAGCGCCACGGCGCTGTGGGGCGCCATGCTGGTGTTTCTCCTCACGACGCTCTACCCCAAGTTCTGGGGCCACATGGCCCAGATCTTCGGGCTCTCGATGTGGGTCTACGTGGGGATCTTCTTCGCCGAATCGTTCACGCTGTACCTGTACTACTACGGGTGGGATCGCTGGAAGGCCGGGCGCGCCAAGTGGACCCATTGGGGCCTGGGGCTGCTGCTCAACGTGTGGGGCACTGCCGTGATGTTCATTGCGAACGGGTGGCTCACCTACATGATGTCGCCCCCGGCGAACGTGACCCCGGAGACCCTGCCCTCCGAGGTGCGGCTGTGGAACGCGCTGGCCAACGCCACCTGGATGCCCATCAACATCCACCGGTTGATCGCCAACGCGGTCTTTGGCGGCGCGATCGTGGCGGCCTACGCGGCCTACCGGTTCCTGGCCGCCAAGACCGACGAAGAGCGCGCCCACTACGACTGGATGGGCTACGTCGGAAATTTCATTGCGATCTCCACGTTCATCGTGCTGCCGTTCGCCGGCTACTGGCTGGGCCGGGAGATCTACGCCTACAACCAGTCCATGGGCATCACCATGATGGGCGGGTTCATGAGCTGGCTGTGGATCATCCAGGCGGTGTTGATCGGCGTGCTGTTTCTGGCGGCGAACTACTACCTCTGGCTCGGCATGCAGCGGATTCCCGGCGCCGAGCGGTACGCGCCGTACACCAAGTGGATGCTGCTGGTGCTGGTGATTTGCTGGATCGTGTGGGCCACGCCGCACACCATGATCGCGACCCGCGAAGAGCAGGCGGCGATGGGCGGCCAATACCATCCGCTGCTGGACGTGCTCGGCGTCATGAGCGCCAAGAACACCGCGGTGAACGTGATGATCCTCACCACCTTCCTCTCGTTTCTCCTGTACCGGCGGGCCAACAAGCACCCCGTAGTGCCCTGGGCCGACTCCGGCACCAGGGTCCAGGGCGCCATGTTCGCCCTGGCCGCAACGGTGGTGCTGTTCTTCGGCGTCCGCGGCTACTTCGTGGAAGACATCGTCCGGATCGGCTTCAGCGTGTATCAGGTGCTGGCGGTGCTGGCGTGCATCGTGGGCGTCACCGTGATCGACCTCATGATGCTCCGGGGCGCGGAATCGCGCGGTGAGATCCGCTGGGGCCACATGCCCGAGCGCTCCCAGTACGCCCTGTTCGTGCTGGCGGTCACGTTCACCTGGCTCATGGGCCTCATGGGCTTCGCGCGAAGTGGGATCCGGCAACACTGGCACGTGTGGGAGGTCATGCGGGACACCAGTCCCTATGCCGCGACGCCGGCGCTGGGGTACGCGGCCAACATGATCAGCGCATGCGTGCTGATCTTCCTGGGGCTGGTGGCGTTCATCTTCTGGCTGGGCGGCCTGGCGGAGCACGCCATGGCGAAGCACCCGCCGGCGGAGGCGTAAGGAGCCATGTGGCGCACCAACGTCGCCATTCTGGCCGTGACGGTCGGCGTGATCGGATTCTACACGATGATCGCCCACCTCATTCCCCAGCTCCAGTCGGAGGTGCCGGCCGCGGTGAGCCTGGGCGCCGGGGCCAGCGCCGAGGAGCTGGTGGCGGCCGGCGAACAGATCTACAACCAGGTCTGCACGGCCTGCCACGGCCTCGGCACCAGGGCGCCCAATCTGCTCACGGATCACGCGGGACGCGGCCCCATCGGCGAGCGGTGCCTGGCCGCTCTGGGAGAGGGCTGCAAGGACTACCTGCATCGGTCGCTGCTGAGCCCCGGCGACTCCGTGCTGTCCGGGTTCCAGAACATCATGCCGGTCATGACCACGCAGCTCGGCGGTGACCAGATCTGGGCGGTGGTGGCGTTTCTGCAGTCACAGGGTGGGGAAGTGACGGTGACGTCCTCTGACCTGCAGTCCGTGTCGGCGGCGGGAGCGGCAGGGGCGGCAGCGGCGGCAGGAGGGCCTGCGGCGGGCTCGGTAGCCGGGGGGACTTTGGATCCACGCCAGTTACTGACCCAGAACGCCTGCCTCGGCTGCCACGCGATTGATGGCGCTGGGCCCCCTATCGGTCCCTCCTTTGATGGGATGGGCGGGCGCCTCACGGCGGAACGAATCCGCCGGGGCATCCTGTTTCCCAACGCCGATACGGCCCAGGGGTTCGCGCAGTTCGCCGGCATGATGCCGCAGACCTTTGGCACCCAGCTTTCCGCGGCGCAGTTGGAAGCCATCGTCCAGTTCCTGGCGGCGCGCAAGTGAGCCGGCGTCTCCGCGAGGTCCTGGCGCACCCGTTCTGGCAGGCCGCCCTCCTCCTGCTGGCGGCCTATGTGATCATTCTCGTCATCGGCTGGATCAGCGCCCCGGTGCCGAAAACGGTGGTCATCCAGTACCTGTTCACCGCGCTGGTGGGCGTGCTGGTGTTCGTGAGCGACAACGAGCAGCGCTGGACTCGCTTCAAGGAACCCATTCGCCGCACGATGGTGGAACCCGAGCGGCGTGGACTGCGGACCAGCCTGCTGGTGGCGCTGCCGGTGCTGGTCGGCTGGATGACGTATCAGCAGGTGCGGCCCAGCGTGTCCGCCCCGGCGGCGCTGCGGTCCGTCCACCCGGCGTCTCCGGTACGGATCACGTTCCGCGGCCAGCAGATGGACCTGGCGACGCTGGAGAACCCCCTGCGGCAAACGGGTGACCTCCAGGAGCACTACGCCGCCGGCAAGCGGGTCTATTACCAGAATTGCCTCCCGTGTCACGGCGACCTGCTCGACGGCCGCGGGCACTTTGCGCACGGCTTCAATCCCACGCCGCTCCCGTTCGACGGCAGCACCATCGCGCAGCTGCGCGAGAGCTTCGTGTTCTGGCGCATCGCCAAAGGCGGTCCGGGCCTGCCCAAGGAAGGCGCGCCCTGGAATTCCGCCATGCCGGTCTGGGAGGACTTCCTCACGGAGGAGGAGATCTGGCAGGTCATCATCTTCCTCTATGAGCAGACCGGCCTGCAGCCGCGGCGGTTGGGGGCCGGTGGTGAGGGAGAGGTCCATGAGTAGGGCGGGCGGGCGGTCAGGCGGTCGGGCGGTCGCGATGGTGCTCAGCGCGGGCGCGGTGCTGCTGTCCGCCCGTCCGCCCGTCCGCCCGTCCGCCCAGGAAGGGCAGGGCGGAGGGCGCGGCAAGGAGTTGTACGACAAATGGTGCGCCGAATGCCACGGTGAAACCGGCGCCGGCGACGGGTCGGCGGCCACCCGCATGCTCCCCCGCCCGCGGGATTTCACCCTGGCGGTCTTCCAGATCCGGACCACGGCCAGCGGGGAGCTGGCCACCGATGAGGATCTGCGTCGCGTTATTGATGAAGGAATGCCGGGCACGGCCATGCCGGGCTGGCGTGACCGGCTCAACGCCGCGGATCGGGACGCCGTCATCGGGTACCTCAAGACCTTCTCGACGTTCTGGGAGGGCGCGACACCCCAGCCCATCGACATGGGGCGGGCGCCGCGCTCCAGCCCCGAGGGCATCGCCGAGGGACGGGCGGTGTTCGAGCAGGTGGAGTGCTTCAAGTGCCACGGCGACGCGGGGCGGGGCGAAGGTCAGTCAGCCCCGACCCTGACGGACGACGCGGGCCAGCCCATCCGCGCCGCCGACCTGAGCGAGAGCTGGAACTTCAACGGCGGGAGCACGGTGGAGCAGATCTACACCCGCCTGCGTACCGGCCTGGACGGCACGCCCATGCCCTCGTTCAGCGACGTCATTGACGCCAACGTGATCACGGACGAGCAGCTCTGGCGGGTGGCGCAGTACGTGCGGAGCCTGTCGCCCCGGGAGCCACCGCGGCCCAGCGACGTGATCCGGGCGACCGCCGTGACCGCCTTACCCGCCGCGCCCGACGATACCGCCTGGTCCGGCGTGGAGCGTTATTACGTGCCCCTGGTGGGGCAGATCGTGGTCAAGCCGCGCTGGTTTGCCCCGGCGGTGAACGCGGTCTGGGTGCAGGCCCTGCACGACGGCCAGACGCTGGCCCTCCGGCTCACCTGGCACGATCGCTCGCGGAGTCCGGATCCCGCCTGGGACGAGTGGCTGGGATTGATGCGGGACGCGATGGGCAACGGGGATGCGCCGCTGCCGGACGAACAGGGTGCGGACCGGCTGCACCTCCAGTTTCCGGCGCGATGGTCGGACGATCTGGAGCTTCCCTTCTTTCTGGGAGGCAGCACTCGCCAGCCCGTGACGCTGTGGCGCTGGTCGAGTGACGGCGATAAGCTGGAAGAAGGCACCAGCACCGGACTCGGCCGGTTCACGCCGGCCGCGTCCGGGAACGCGGCGCACTCGGCGCGGTATGACCGGGGCGAGTGGGCGCTCCAGATCACGCGCCCGCTGGTGCCGGCTGATAGCGCGGCGGCGATTCCCTTCGTACCCGGCCGGGCGATGCCGATCGCCTTCTTCGCCGCCGATGGCTCACATGGTGAGGATGACGTGCGCGGGGCGGTGAGCGCGTGGTACGCGATTTATCTGGACGTACCGGCTCCGCCTCGCGTGTACATCGCGCCGATAGTGGCGGTGCTGATCACCGCGGGACTGGGCGTCGCGGTGGTGCGACGGGCGCAGAAGCGGGCAACTGAAACAGCGTAAGGGGTAAGGGGTGAGGGGTACCCCTCACCCTCACGCAGTCTCACACGGAGGAACCATGAAACTCGGAATACTGTCTGCGATCATCGCAGCTGCGGGCGTGCTTGGTGCGGCAGGTCCCGCCGTCCAGGGCGCCGCGGTAACCGGCACGGTGAAGTTCACCGGGACCCCGCCCGCCAATCCCAAGGTGGACATGAGCGAAGAAGACGCCTGCAAGGGCAAGTACACGGCCGACCCGGTCGTGACCGTGACCGGCGGCAATCTCAAGGACGTCCTGGTGTACGTGAAGAGCGGTCTGCCGGCCGGCCAGAAATTCCCGGCGTCCACGGCTCCCGTGGTGGTGGATCAGGAGGGCTGCCTCTATCACCCGCGGACCCTGGCCGTGATGGCGGGGCAGCCGCTGGAGATCCGCAACAGCGATCCGGTGCTGCACAACATCAAGGTCGTGGCCAAACGGAACCGCGGCTTCAATATCAGCCAGCCCACCAGGGGGATGAAGACCACGCGGACCTTCACGGCGCAGGAGATCGCCATTCCCATCGCCTGCAACGTGCACGGCTGGATGCACGCCAACCTCAACGTGTTCACCCATCCGTTCTTCGCCGTGACGGGCGCGGACGGCGCCTTCACCATCAGGGGTCTGCCCGCCGGCACGTACGAGGTGGAAGCGTGGCACGAGAAGCTTGGCGTCCAGACGATGAGCGTCACGGTGCCGGCCACTGGCAGCACGCCGGCCAACTTCTCCTTCAAAGCGGGGAGCTGACGTCATGCCCTGGTCGTGGCTGCTCCCGGACGGCGCTTCCACCTTCGCGGGCCGCATCGATTTTCTCTACTACGTGATCCTGGTCATCACCGGGATCGCGTTCGTGGTGGTCGAGGTGGGGCTGGTCTGGTTCCTGATCAAATACCGGGCTCGACCCGGGCGTAAGGCCGAGTACATCCACGGCAGCACCAAAGCGGAGATCACCTGGACCTCCGTGACGGCAGTGACCGTCGTGGTGCTGGGCCTGATGAGCGGTCCGGTGTGGAACCAGATCAAGGGACGGGACTCGGTGCCGGGTGACGCCATGCCGGTGGCGATCCACGGGCAGCAGTTCGAGTGGCACGTCACCTATCCCGGTCCGGACGGTCAGTTGGGCAGTGCCGACGACTTCGATCTCCGGAACCAGCTGCACGTGGTGGTCAACCGTCCCACGGTGGCGACGCTCACCGCGGAAGACGTGATTCACTCATTCTTCGTGCCGGCCTGGCGCATCAAGCAGGACGCGGTGCCGGGCATGGGGATCCGGGTGTGGTTCCAGCCCACCGAGGTGGGGACGTATGAGCTGGCGTGCGCCGAGCTGTGCGGCCTGGGGCATTATCGCATGCGCGCCCAGGTGACGGTGCATACCCAGGACAGCTATGACCAGTGGCTCGCGGAACAGGGCCAGAACGTAGCGCTCCGCTAGAGGGGATGACATGGCGACGACTGCGGCAACGGTAGGGCAGGTGGGTCACGCGGGCCACGTGGACGATCGGTCGTTCCTGAGAAAGTACATTTTCTCGACTGATCACAAGATGATCGGCATCCAGTTCCTCATCATGAGCCTGATCTTCTTGGGGCTAGGCGGGACGCTGGCCATGATGATGCGCTGGCAATTGGGGTTCCCGGGGCAGGCCATGCCCGGCGGGACCATCCTGCCCGAGACCATGGCGCCCGGCGGGATTCTCCTGCCCGAGTTCTACATCTCGCTGGTCACCATGCACGGCACGTTCATGGTGTTCTTCGCCATCATGCCGCTGCTGGTGGGCGTGTTCGGCAACTTCCTCATCCCGCTCAAGATCGGGGCGCCGGACATGGCGTTCCCGCGGCTCAACATGATGTCCTTCTGGGTGGCGGTGCCCGCGGGGCTCATCATGCTGGCCGGCTTCTGGGCAGAAGGCGGCCACGCCGGCGCGGGCTGGACCTCGTACGCTCCGTTGAGCGAGGCGCCGGAGTATTCCGGCGTGAGCCTGGGGCAGCAGCTGTGGTGCGTGAGCCTGATCGTGCTGGGGCTGTCGTCCATGCTGGGCGCGGTGAACTACATCACCACCGTCATCAACATGCGCGCGCCGGGCATGACCTGGTTCCGGCTGCCGCTCAGCATCTGGGCGTTGTTCATCACCGCCATCCTGGTCCTGCTCGCGATCCCCATCCTCGCGGGCGGCGTGATCATGTTGTTGTTCGACCAGACCATCGGCACGCATTTCTTCAAGCCGGCTACCGGAGGCCAGGCGTTGCTGTGGCAACACCTGTTCTGGTTCTTCGGCCACCCCGAGGTGTACATCCTGATCCTGCCGGCCATGGGTTTTGTGTCGGACATCATCGCCAACGGCTCGCGCAAGCCGATCTTCGGCTACGAGTCCATGGTGTTCGCCATCATGGGCATCGGGTTCCTGGGATGGATCGTGTGGGGCCACCACATGTTCCAGAGCGGCATGAACCCCACGCTGGGCCAGACGTTCATGATCTCCACCCTGCTCATCGCCGTGCCCTCGGCCATCAAGACGTTCAACTGGATGG
>Ga0209342_10004229_pt1 | contig 14982 bp, 8 predicted proteins | sample RifCSP16_2_FD_184023 | JGI IMG/M metagenome (GOLD analysis project Ga0209342, IMG submission 184023) | Soil microbial communities from Rifle, Colorado - Rifle CSP2_sed 16_2 (SPAdes) (version 2) | ecosystem: Environmental > Terrestrial > Deep subsurface > Rock core/Sediment | place: Rifle... | reverse complement strand
TCCCGAAGTCGTCGACCGCGGTCCAGCGCTCGATCCGCACGTGGCCGGTGTCGGGATCGACCTCGACCTCGCACACGTAGCTGCCGGCGGGGAACGTGAAGTTCGAGGGGTCGTAGAACGCGTTCTCGTTCAGGCCCGGCTCGAGCTTGTCGTGCGGGAAGTTGTGCGGCACGTAGGCGGTGAGCGCGATCTCCGCGAACGCCTTCTTCTTGTCGGTGCCGGCGACCTGGAAGAACCCGTCCCTGAACTCGACGTCCGCCTCCGCCGCTTCCATGAGGTGGGCGGCGATCTTGCGGCCCTTGGCGACCACCTTGTCGATCGCCTTCATGATCGCGGTGCCACCGACCGCGATCGAGCGCGAGCCGTAGGTGCCCATGCCGAAGAGAACCTTCGCGGTGTCGCCGTGGACGATGTCGACGTCCTCGATCGGGATGCCGAACCGCGAGGCGACGACCTGCGCGAACGTGGTTTCGTGCCCCTGGCCGTGGGCGTGCGAGCCGGTGAACACCGTTACCTTGCCGGTGGGGTGAACCCGGACCTCGCCCGCCTCGAACAGGCCCGCGCGCGCGCCGAGACTGCCGGCGACCGCCGAGGGCGCGATGCCGCACGCCTCGATGTAGCAGGCGTAGCCGATGCCGCGCAGCTTGCCTTTCAACTCCGACTCCCGCTTGCGCCCGGCGTAGCCCGCGACGTCGCCGAGCTTCAGGGCCTCGCCGAGCGTCGCCTCGTAGTTGCCGATGTCGTACTGGAGCGCGACCGGCGTCTGATACGGGAACTGGGTGATGAAGTTCCGGCGCCGGATCGCGGACGGGTCGAGCTTCATCTCGCGCGCCGCCGTTTCGACCAGCCGCTCGACGACGTACGTGGCCTCGGGACGGCCGGCGCCGCGGTACGCGTCGACCGGCGTGGTGTTCGTGAACACCGCCGTGACCTGGCAGTAGATGAGCGGCGTCGTGTACTGGCCGGCGAGCAGCGTCGCGTACAGGATCGTCGGGATGCACGAGGCGAACGTCGACAGATACGCGCCCATGTTGGCCGTCGTGTGCACGCGCATCGCGAGGAACTTGCCGTCCTTGTCCATCGCGAGCTCGGCCTTCGTCAGGTGGTCGCGGCCGTGCGCGTCGGTCATGAACGACTCGCTGCGCTCGGCGGTCCACTTCACCGGCCGGTTGATCTGCTTGGACGCCCAGGTGACGACGACGTCCTCGGCGTAGAGGTAGATCTTCGAGCCGAAACCGCCGCCGACGTCGGGCGCCACGACGCGGACCTTGTGCTCGGGCAGCCCGAGCACGAACGCGGTCATCAGCAGCCGCTCGACGTGGGGGTTCTGGCTGGCGACGTACAGCGTGTAGCCGTCGTCGGCGCGGCTGTAGCTCGCGGTCGCGGCGCGCGGCTCGATCGCGTTCGGGATGAGGCGGTTGTTGACGAACTCGAGCGTCGTGACGTGCGCGGCGCCGGCGAACGCCTTGTCGACCGCGGCCTTGTCGCCGAGCGCCCAGACGTAACAGGTATTGTCGGGGGCGATCTCGTGCAGGGCGGGCGCGCCGGACTTGCGCGCGTCCGCGACGTCGACCACCGACGGCAGCACCTCGTAATCGACCTCGACCAGCTCGGCGGCATCCTTCGCCTGCGCGAGCGACTCGGCGAGCACGACCGCGACCTGGTCGCCGACGTGCCGCGCCTTGCCCTGCGCGAGGACCGGGTGCGGCGGCTCCTTCATCGGCTGGCCGTTGACGTCGGTGATCAGCCAGCCGCACGGCAGGCCGTTGATCGCCTTCGTGTCCTCGCCGGTGAAGATCGCGACGACGCCGGGCGCCTTCAGCGCCTTGTCCTTGCGGATCGACTTGATCCTGGCGTGCGCGTGCGGCGAGCGAATGAAGTAGGCGTGGGTCTGGCCCGGCAGCGCGACGTCGTCGGTGTACTGGCCGGCCCCGGTGATGAAGCGATAGTCCTCGCGGCGCTTGACCGCTTGGCCGATGTAGTTGGTCGCCATGGCGTCCCCCTCACAGTTTGGCCGAGGCCGCTTTGATGGCCTTGACGATGTTGTGGTAGCCGGTGCAGCGGCAGAGGTTGCCGTCGAGCTCGGCGCGGATCGTCTCTTCGGACGGGTTCGGGTGGACTTTCACCAGGTCGATCGCGCTCATGATCATGCCCGGCGTGCAGAACCCGCACTGCAGGCCGTGGTGCTCGCGGAACGCCTCCTGCATCGGGTGCAGGGTGCCGTCGGCCTTGGCGATGCCCTCGATCGTGACCAGCTGGGCGCCCTCGGCCTGCATCGCGAGCAGGTTGCAGCTCTTCACCGCGCGCCCGTTCATGTGGATCGTGCAGGCCCCGCACTGGGCGGTGTCGCACCCGACGTGGGTCCCGGTGAGCCGCAGGTTGTTGCGGATGAACTCGACCAGGAGCGTGCGCTCCTCGACCTCGGCCGTGGCGGGCTTGCCGTTCACGGTCATGGATACTCGGACTGTCATACGACCTCCTTTTGCAATCGCATGTTGGTGTTCTTGGGAGCGGGGAATCGCGCCGCCCCGGGGCGAGCAGGCTACGGACGATCCGGCGGCGAAATTCCTCCTCTCGGTCCGGCGTTTCGGGATGTGGCGGGCAAGTGAATGGGCCCGTCGATGGCGAATCAATGCTAGCCCATGGCCCCTACCGAAGCAACCGCGGCCGGGCTTGTGGAACCGCGCCGGAGCCGTCACATTCTGACGGACGCCTGACGCGGCGCGACGTTAGAATGAGTGCGTTGCGACCGGCCGGCCTCCATGTCAAAGGGGTCGCGAGGCGGGGATTGAAGCGGGGGATTTGATGGATAGCGTTGATCTGGAAGTCATGCGGGCCGCGGTCAGCTGGGGCGAGGCCGGCCACGGCGCGACGATCGGCACGGTCACCCGGACCTGGGGCTCGGCGCCCCGGCCGGTGGGGGCGATGCTCGTGATCCGCGACGACGGCCACGTGATGGGCTCCGTTTCCGGCGGCTGCGTGGAGGACGACCTGATCGACAAGGTCAAGGAGCACAAGCTGGCGGCCGGAAAGCCCGAGGTCACGACCTATGGCGTGACCAACGAGGAGGCGACCCGGTGGGGGCTGCCCTGCGGCGGGACGCTGCAGCTCGTCCTCGAGCCGGTGACGAAGAGCTCGAAGCTCAAGGAGCTGCTCGAGACCATCGAGCGCCACGAGCTCGTCGCCCGGTTCCTCGACATGGAGACGGGCGCCGTCCGGCTCGAGCCCGGCAAATGGTCCGATCTCCTCGAGTTCGACGGGCGAGTCCTCAAGACGGTGCACGGGCCGCGGTGGCGGCTGCTCGTCATCGGCGCCGGCCAGACCAGCCGCTACCTCGCGCAGATGGCGATGGCGCTCGACTATCACGTCACCGTCTGCGACCCGCGCGAGGAGTACGCGGAGGAGTGGAACCTCCCCGGCGCGACGCTCGTGCGCGGCTATCCGGACGACGTGGTCCTCCAGATGAACCCCGACGCTCACCTGGCGGTCGTGGCGGTGACGCACGACCCGAAGCTCGACGACGTGGCGCTTCTCGAGGCGCTGAAGTCGCCGGCCTTCTACGTGGGCGCGCTCGGCTCGAAGAAGAACAACGACGCACGCCGCCAGCGGCTCGCCGGGTTCGACCTCTCCGCCGCGGAGATCGGGAGGCTGCGGGGGCCGGTCGGGCTCAAGATCGGCGCCAAGACCCCGCCCGAGATCGCGGTCGCGATCCTCGCCGAGATGACCGCGGTGCGCCGCGGCGTGACGGTGCCCGCGCTCGAGCAGCCGGCCGATCCGAACGTCGTCGCGGGCTGCGCGGTGACCCCGACCTGAGCGCGCCTTCGCGGCTGACGAACGCCGTCGGCGTGCTCCTCGCCGCCGGCTTTCCCATGCGCTTCGTGTTCCGTCTCAGCGCGTCGCTCGCGGCCTGCGCCGCGACCGCGGTGCTCGCTGCGCTCCCGCCCGTGGTCGACGGCCAGCCGCTGCCGACGCTCGCGCCGATGCTCGTGCAGGTCACGCCGGCAGTGGTCAACATCTCGGTCCTGACCCGCTCGGCCGAGGCCAACCCGCTGGCGCGGGACCCATTCTTCCGCCGTTGGCTCAATCTCCCCGAGCAGCAGCGGCGCGAGGAGCGTGCCGCCGGCTCGGGCGTGATCGTCGACGCGGCGCGCGGCCTGGTCGTGACCAACCACCACATGATCAAGGACGCACGGGAGATCGTCGTCGTCCTCAAGGACCGGCGCCTCTTCAAGGCCGAGCTCGTCGGCTCCGACCCGGGGACCGACGTCGCGGTGCTCCGCATCCCGGCCGAGGGGCTCACCGCGATCCGGGTCGCCGATTCCGACGCCGTCAACGTCGGCGACTTCGTCGTGGCGATCGGCAACCCGTTCGGCATCGGCCAGACCGTCACCTCCGGCATCGTGAGCGCCGTCGGCCGCGGCGGCCTCAGCATCGAGGGCTACGAGGAGTTCATCCAGACCGACGCGTCCATCAACCCGGGCAATTCGGGCGGCGCGCTCGTGAACCTCCGCGGCGAGCTGGTCGGCATCAACACCGCGATCTTCGCCCCGGCCGGCGGCAACGTCGGCATCGGGTTCGCCATCCCGACCAACATGGCACGCGCCGTAATCGACCAGATCCTGCGCTTCGGCGAGGTCCGCCGGGGGCGGCTGGGAGTGACCACTCAGGACCTGACGCCGGAGCAGGCGAAGAGCCTCGGCGTGACTGCGACCGAAGGCGCGGTCGTCGCCGCGGTCGAGAAGGGCTCGGCGGCCGACCAGGCGGGCCTGCGGCCGAAGGACGTCGTCATCGCCGTCAACAAGCGTCCGATCCGCGCTTCGAGCGAGCTGCGCAACCGCGTCGGCCTGGTCCCGATCGGCGAGGAGGTCGAGATGACCGTGCTGCGCGGCGGGAGCCAGCTGCGGGTCCGTGCGCGCGTCGCCGAGTTGTTCCAGGCCATCGGCGTGCCCGGGGAGTCGGTGCCGCAGCTCGCCGGCCTCAAGGTGGCGGAGGTCCAGCCCGGGATGCCGGCGTACGGTCGGCAGGAAGGCGTCGTCGTCACGGGGAGCGACCGCGAGAGCGCGGCGTTCAAGACCGGGCTGCGGGTCGGCGACGTCATCTACGGGGTCAACCAGTGGCCCGTGCGCTCGCTCAAGCAGTTCACCGAGGTGCTGCGCACGGCCGAGCAGCCGCTGCGGCTCGCGCTGCTGCGCGGCGAGTACCGAATCACTCTCATCGTCCGTTGATCAGATGACCGATTCGCGTCGGTCGCCGGAGCCCGATCCCCCGCCGTCGGCGCAGCTCATGCAGCTCGCGACCGGCTACTTCACGGCGCGGGCGGTCTACGTCGCGACGACGCTCGGGATCGCGGACCTCCTCGACGGGCGGGTGCGCGACGCCGACGACCTCGCGCGCGAGACCGGCACGCATGCGCCGACGCTCTACCGGCTCCTGCGGGCCTTGGCAGCGGCGGGCGTCCTCGAGCACACCGCCGAGGACCGCTTCGCGCTCACCCCGGTCGGCGCCACGCTCCGCGCGCGAGCGCCCGACTCGACCCGGCCCGGGGTGATGATGTTCCACCATCCGATGTTCTGGCGGTCGTGGGAAGAGCTCCTGTACAGCGTGCGCACCGGGCGCCCGGCGCTCGATCAGGTGTTCGGCAAGCCGGTGTTCGAGTACCTGGCGGCGACGCCCGACGCCGCCGCGGCGTACGACGGCGGGATGACAGGGTTCAACAAGACCATCATCCCGGCGATCGTGAAGGCGTGCGATTTCGCCCGCTTCGAGTCGATCGTCGACGTCGCCGGGGGCCACGGGTCGCTGCTCGCCGCGATCCTCGAGTCGGCGCCGCGCGCGCGCGGCGTCCTCGTGGACCTCGCGCACGTCACCGAAGTGGCGAGGAAGACCTTCACGGAGCGCGGCCTCGCGGAGCGCACCGAGGTCGTGACCGGCAACATGTTCGAGTCGCTGCCGGCGGGCGGCGACGCCTATGTCCTCAAGTGGATCCTCCACGACTGGGACGACGCAGCTTGCGTCGCCATCCTCAAGAACGTGCGCGCGGCGATCGGGCCTGAAGGGCGGCTCCTCATCGTCGACCGCGTGCTGCCCGAGCGCGCCGAAGCGTCCCTCGCCATGCGCACGGCGATGATGGCCGATCTGCTGATGCTGATTCACCTCACCGGGCGCGAGCGCACCGAGCGGGAGTTCCGCACGCTGCTCGAGGCGAGCGCGTTCGGCTTACAGCGGGTTGTGCCGACCGGGACGCAGCTCTCGGTGATCGAGGCGGCGCCGCGGTAGGAATCAGGAACCCGGCTACGGCTCGAGCGCGAGCTCGTCGGGCGACTCGATCGCGAGGCGCGCCGCACGAGTGGCCTGCACCACCACCGGACCCTCGCGATCCACCCGGAAGACCTCTCCGGCAGCGATCACGTGGTCGTCCACATCGTCGTGCTGGGTGATCCAGAGCGCGCCTTCGAGGCAACGCACCAGGGCGCCGCGCGCGTCGTCCAGCGTCAACGTGTCGGCCCGCGGCAGCAGCAGGCGGGCGGCGGCGGTGGCCTTGATGTTCATCATGGTGCTCCTCATAATGCGCTGTTCGCATGCGTCTGATGTCCGGCAGTCTCTCGCGGGCACGCCCTCCGGACAAGCGAGTTCGGGACATGTGATGCATGCGCTGACGGAATGCATATGGCGCGCGAGCTGCCGGGACTGGATCTCCTGAAGGGCTTCGAGGCCGCGGCCCGGCACCTGTCGTTCACCAAGGCGGGCGGCGAGCTCTTCCTCACGCAGTCGGCCATCAGCCGCCAGGTCCAGGCGCTCGAGGAGCAGCTCGGCGTCAAGCTCTTCCAGCGGCGCACGCGGGCGCTGCTGCTCACCGACGAGGGCCAGCGCTACTACAAGGCGGTGCGGGCGGCGCTCGACGATCTGCGCGCCGCCACGGCGTCGGTGCGGAAGGATGCCGGCGCCGCCGTCCTCACCGTGAGCACGACCGTGACGTTCGCGTCGCTCTGGCTCGTGCCCAAGCTCGCTGGGTTCCAGAGCGCGCAGCCGGGCGTGCAGGTGCGGCTCGTCGCGGAGAACCGGCTGCAGGATCTCGACCGCGAGCGCATCGACATCGCAGTCCGTTACTGTCCTCCGGCCATCGCCGGGCGCGGCGCGACGAAGCTCTTCGGCGAGCGGGTGCTCCCGGTCGTCAGCCCCAGGGTCGCCGCGCGCCTGAAGCTCGAGCGGCCGGAGGATCTGGCGCGGGCGGTGCTCCTCGAGTACGACGGCGTGCCGCACACGGTCTGGCTGACGTGGCCGGTCTGGTTCGAGACGATGAAGGTGCCGATGCCCCGGCCTGCCGGGACGCTGCAGTTCACCCAGTACCATCAGATCATCCAGGCCGCGGTGGCGGGGCAGGGCGTCGCGCTCGGCCGCGTGCCGCTCGTCGACCAGCTCTTCCGGACGAAGGAGCTCGTCGCACCCTTCGGGCGCACGCGGACGACCGCCGCGGAGTCGCGCGCCTACTATGTCGTGGTCAACCCGCGTGCGGTCGCGCGGCCCGAGGCCCAGGCCTTCGTCGGCTGGCTGCAATCGGTCGTGCAGATCGAGCGGGCACGACGATGACGAAGACGACCCGGCTCACGGCGCCCTGGGATGCGATCGGGCGCGCGTACCGCATGGACGAGGCCGAGGCCGTCGCCGCGCTTCGGGCGCGGATCGCGCTGACGCCCGAGCACCGCGCGCGGATCGCCGACCGCGCCATGCGGCTCGCGCGCGAGGTCCGTCGTCGCGCCGGCGAGTCCTTCGGGGCGGAGGCATTCCTGCGCCGGTTCGGGCTGTCGACGCCGGAAGGCATCGTCCTCATGTGCCTGGCCGAGGCGCTGCTGCGAATTCCCGACGACGCGACCGCCGACGCGCTCATCCGCGACAAGCTCTCCGGCACGCAGTGGGAGGCGCAGGACCCTGGCGACGGCGGCTTGCTGCTCAACGCCGCCACCTGGGGGCTGATGCTCACCGGCACGCTCAGCGCGTGGCGCGAGGAGGCGGGCGACGACGCCGCGACGATCTTCCGGCGCCTGGTGGCGCGGGCGGGCGAGCCGTTCGTGCGCGGCGCGATCCGCCAGGCGATGAAGATCATGGCCGAGCAGTTCATCGTCGGCGAGACGATCGCGAGCGCGCTCGAGCGCGCGGCGGGCCGCGAAGCGCTCGGCTACCGCTTCTCGTACGACATGCTCGGCGAGGCCGCGCGCACCGCGGCTGATGCCGAACGCTATTTCGCCGCGTACGCCACGGCGATCGACGCCATCGGGAAAGCCGCGGACCCGGCGGCCGCCATCGCGGCGCGTCCGGGCGTGTCGATCAAGCTGTCGGCGCTGCATCCCCGGTACGAGGTCGCGCAGGCGCGACGCGTCTTCGGCGAGCTCGCACCACGCCTCGAGGCGCTCGCCGAGCAGGCGGCCCGGGCCGGCATCCCGATCACGATCGACGCCGAGGAGTCGGAGCGACTCGAGCTGTCCCTCGAGCTGTTCGAGCGGCTCGCATGCGCGCCCAAGCTTGCCGGCTGGGAGGGGCTCGGTCTCGCCGTCCAGGCGTACCAGAAGCGCGCGATCCGCGTCTGCGACTGGCTGGTCGCGCTCGCCGAGGTCACCCGCCGACGATTCATGGTGCGGCTCGTGAAGGGAGCCTACTGGGACACCGAGATCAAGGCGGCGCAGGTGCTCGGGCTCGACGACTATCCCGTGTTCACCCGGAAGGCCGCAACCGACGTCTCCTACATCGCTTGCGCTCAGGCGCTCCTCGGCGCGGGCCCGCGGATCTATCCGCAGTTCGCCACACACAACAGCCATTCGGTCGCCGCCGTGCTCGAGTGCGCGGGCGCGCGGCGCGACTTAGAGTTCCAGAAGCTGCAGGGCATGGGTGACGCCCTCTACGACGCGCTCGCTCCCGAGGCCGGCGTTCCCTGCCGCGTTTACGCGCCGGTCGGCGGGCACCGCGATCTCCTCGCCTATCTCGTGCGCCGGCTGCTCGAGAACGGCGCGAACAGCTCCTTCGTGCACCAGGTGGGCAATCCCGAGATCCCGCTCGAGCGGCTGGTCGCCGACCCGCTCGACCTGCTGCCCGAGCCCTATATCCCGCACCCGCGCGTTCCGCAGCCGCGCACCATCCTGCCCGACCGGTTGAACGCGCGCGGCGTCGACCTCTCCGACCGGTCGGTGCTCGAGCGGCTCACCTGGCGCATCTCTTCCGACCGCGCAGCGGCGAGCGCGGCCTCGGGCCTCCGTGTGCGCGTGATCACCGAGCCGGCCGACCGCCGCCGGATCGTGGGCGCGGTCCGCGAGGCGACCGAGCGTGAGGTCGACGCCGCGGTCCGCGGCGCCGCGGTCGCGTGGCGGGCGTGGGATGCGACCCCGGCCGAGGAGCGCGCCCGCGCGCTCGAGCGCGCTGGGGAGCTGCTCGAAGCGCGCACCGACCAGCTCGTCTCGCTCGCCGTGCGCGAGGCGGGGAAGACGCTGCCCGACGCGGTCGCCGAGGTGCGCGAGGCGGCCGATTTCTGCCGCTACTACGCGGTGCGCGGCCGCGTCGAATTCGGTGCGCCGCAGCCGCTGCCGGGCCCGACCGGCGAAGCGAACCGGCTCGAGCTCGGGGGACGCGGCGTGTTCGCCTGCATCAGCCCGTGGAACTTCCCGCTCGCAATCTTCACCGGCCAGGTCACCGCGGCGCTGATGGCCGGCAACGCGGTCGTCGCCAAGCCGGCCGAGCAGACGCCGCTCATCGCGCAGGCGGCCGTGGCGCTCCTCCATGAGGCCGGGATCCCGCGCGCCGTGCTGCAGCTCCTGGCCGGCGCGGGCGAGTCGGTCGGGGCGCCCCTCGTGCGTCATCCGCTCGTCGCCGGCGTCGTGTTCACCGGCTCCTACGAGACCGCGCGCGCAATCAACCGCGCGCTCGCCGGGCGCGACGGGCCGATCGTGCCGTTCATTGCCGAGACCGGGGGGCAGAACGCCATGGTGGTCGACTCATCTGCCCTGCCGGAGCAGGTCGTCGCCGACACGCTCGCCTCGGCGTTCCAGACGGCGGGGCAGCGTTGCTCCGCGATGCGGCTCCTCGTCCTGCAGGAGGATGCCGCGCCGCGCATCCTCGGGATGCTCGCCGGTGCGCTCGCCGAGCTGCGGGTCGGCGACCCGGCGGAACCGGAGACCGACGTCGGGCCGGTGATCGACGACGACGCCAGGCGGATGCTCGAGGCCCACATCGCTAGGCTCCGCGCGCGGGGCCGCCTGATCGCGGAAACGCGGTTGCCCGAGAGCGCCGCGCACGGCAGCTTCGTCGCGCCGGTCGCCTTCGAGATCCCGCTCGCCGAGCTGCCGCAGCGCGAGGTGTTTGGCCCGGTCCTGCACGTGATCCGGTACCGGGCGGACGCCCTCGAGCAGACGCTCGATGCGATCGCCGCGACGGGTTATGGCCTCACGCTCGGGATCCACAGCCGCATCGCGCGGTTCGTCGACCGGGTGCGGAGCCGCGTGCGGGTGGGCAACACCTACGTCAATCGCAACATGATCGGCGCGGTGGTCGGCGTGCAGCCGTTCGGCGGCGAGGGGCTCTCGGGCACCGGCCCCAAGGCGGGCGGACCGAACTACCTTGCTCGCTTCGCCGTCGAGCGCACGCTCACCGTGAACACTGCCGCAGCGGGCGGCAACGCCGCGTTGCTCGCGCAGGCGGACGGCTAGAACACCCAGACCAGGCTGAAGTTCGCGCGCCCGTGGTCCGGATTGCCGGGCCCGCCGTTCTTGATCACGAACCCGTAGTCGAGGCGCGCGCTCAGGTTCGACTTGTACGCGATCCGGATGCCCGGTCCGGCCGAGGAGATGCCGATCACGCTGGGTTCGAACACCTGCGGGTTGATCTGCCAGACGCGCCCGTAGTCGTAGAACGCGAGCACGCGCACGCGCAAGCCCTGGACCTCGAACTGGCTGCCGAAGTCCGGCGAGTAGATCTCGAACGTCCCCGAATAGCCCCGGTCCCCGGTGAACTGGCGCTCGAGGAAGCCGCGCACGGAGTCCATCCCGCCGATCCCGAACTGCTCGGCCGGGAGGAGCTCGTCGCCCGTGTACTGCGCCGTGAGCCGCAGGCGGCCCTGCACGTCGCGCGGAAAGCTGTGGACCCAGGCGAAGTTGAACCGGGACAGCGTGTAGTCGGCGGGAGCCCCGGGGCGAACGAGGTCGAACTGCGCCTGGTCGCCGTTGCTGCCGCCAGGAATGTTCCGCACCCCGCTCGCGTAGAACGAGATTTCGTCGGCGCCGCCCCGCCAGGCCCCAGAGTACGCGAGGCTCAAGGGATGGAGCACGTAGTCGGGCACGATGGCGGTCGAGGTGCCGACCGGCACGACGTTGTTGTCGTAGTAGCGCCAGTCGAAACCGAGCGACACCTTCTGCTCGATGCCGGCGAAGCGCGGCAGTCCGAAGTTGTAGCGACCGGCGTAGATCCGGCCGCTGCCGCTGATGTTGAACAGGTTCTGCACCACGCCCGAGTCGACGTTCGCGTACCCGGCGATGAGATCGATCGAGTCGCCGAGCGAATAGAGCGGCACGTGATAGCCCGCGCCGACGATCAGCACGTCGTCCGCCTGCGTCGGGGAGGTCACGTACTGCAGGTTCAGCACCTGGTCCCGGTCGAAGAGGTTCGCGTGCTGGAAGCCCACGCCCACGCGGTAATCGCCGGTGTCGGGCGTCCCGGTGTTGTCCAGGTTCAGGCTGAAGCGGTAGGGCCGCTGGTCCGCGACGCGCACCTGCGCTTCGACCTCATCCTCGCGCGCGCCCGGCTTCAGGACCACGAGCGTCTGCTTCGCCGGGTTCTCGTTCGCGAGCTGCAGGTTCGCAGCGAGCTCGCCGGTGTTGAGCGGCGCCCCGGTCTGCAGCGCTGGCAGGGTCTCCCGGATGTTGGCGTAACCGAAGAAGCGGTTGCCCTCCAGCACGATGCCGCTGAGCTTCGCCTCGACCACCCGCAGCCGCACGACACCGTCCTTGATCTCTTGCTCGGGAAGGACGACTTGCGTAGCGCCGTACCCGCGCCGCGCGTACGCCGCCTCAAGCGCGGCCCGCGCCTGCTGAATGTCGGCGATCGTGCGGCCCGGTCCCACGAACCGGGCCAACACCGCGTCGATCCGATCCGGCGGAAGCAGCCACGAGCCATCGACCTCGAACCGCCTGACCTCGAACTGTACGGGCGCGGGTGCCTGCGCCAAGCAGATGGACTGCCAGCTGATGAGGAGCGACAGGAGGAAGCACCGCAAGCGTCGAGCCCGGCGCGATGGCGCGGGTTGCCTGTTCTTGGTCAGGGGCGATCCCGGGGTCGGTTCACACGCGGAGTATAGTTATAGATCCGTTGTTAAACAATAGCTTACGAATATAATCTCACGTAATTTTAGAGTTTCGCCGCAGACCCTCGACCGCGCAGTCGGCGCGCGGGCGGAGGCGGCCGGCTCAGAAGCAGCGGTTGAGGACCAGCCGCCCGGCGGGCAGGTCGAGCACCAGGCAGTCGATCGAGCGCACGAACGACGCCGGCTGCAGCCTTTCGGTCGGCGAGTTCTCGCTCCGTTGGGTCGCCGTGATGAACGCGTCGTCGGCCGTCGCGACTCCGCCGAGTGCGCTCGGCGGAGTCGGCCCCGCGGTGACGACGAGCTGTCCGTCGACGAACGTGATCGCATAGTTGGTCGACGACACGCTGCCGGGCGTGATCGGATACGTCCCGGACGGCGAGCCCGTCGTTGCGGGTGTCGTGAATGCGAGCGTGCCGGTCAGGTCGGCGACCGTCTGCCCGAGCTTGAACCCGGTGGACGTGGCCGTGAACGGGGGGTTCGGCTGGCCCACGGCTTTCGTCTTGTCGTCGGCGGCGATCGCGAGCGGTGCGGGCACGATCGTGAGCTGGCCCGCGGAGTTGAACGCCGCCGCATAGCCCGTCATCGGTGCAAGCGTGCCCGCGGCGACGGTGATCGGATAGATCGCGACGTTCGCCGGTGGCGGGGCACCGGCCGAGGTCACGCTCGGCGCGCCGGTAAAGGCGCTGCCCGCCGTGTCCTGCGTGAAGACGCCGCCGAACGCGGCGGCGTCGACGAAGCCGCTTGCAGTGAAATTCCCGGCGATCGCGGCAGTCGCATCATCGCCGTACGTCTTCGCCGCGTCGGTCGACGTGAATGTCGCCGTCGGTTGCGTGCTGAAGACGTAACGGTTGCCCGGCTGCGCGATCGCGGTCGGATACGCAGTGTTCCAGATCGCCTGGTTGCCGCTCGCAAGCCCGCCGAACGTGTTCCCGCCGGGCGTCGTCGAGTACACGATCCAGCGGCCGGCGCCCGGGTTCAGCACCGCCGCGCCGGCGGTGTTGACGAAGTTGCCGGCGGCCGCGAGGACAATCGAGTCGCCGCTGCCGGCCGCCGCGATGACGCCGTTCACCGTAAGGTCGCCGGCCAGCGTCTGCGCCCGAATCGTGCCGACATTCGAGACGCCGAGCACGAGCGCGTTGGCGTCCACCAGATTGACGTTCGCGCCGCTCGTGACCTGGACCATGCCGAAGTCGTTGCCGCCGTTCGTCATCGTCACGTCGCCCGCGCCGGCGGCGAGGTTCAGCGTGGCGGCGGTGGCGGTCACCGCGCCGTTCGCCGTGATGCTGCCGCCGGCGGTCTGGAGCGTGGTCGGGGCCCCAATCGCCACCGGGCCGTTGTAGGTCTGCGCGCCGGTGGTCGAGACGAGGCCGCCGTTGATGTTCAGCGTCGTCGCCGCGCTCTGCGTGAGCGAAGCGAGCGGCGTCGCGTTGCCCAGAGTGTTGCCGAGCGCGATCGTCCCGCCGCCCACGAGGTCGAGCGCGGCGGCGCCGTTGACCGCGCCGTTGAGCGCGAGCGTCGCGCCTACGCCGGCGCCAATGGTCGATCCCGAGGCGAGCGTCACGGGGCCGGCGAGCGATGCCGCCCCCGTGCCCTGCAGGGCGCCCGCGCCGCCGATGCCCGCGCCGTTGAGCGTCACCGCCTCGGCGCCGATCGCCACGCCGTTGACGTTGAGCGTCGCGCCGGCGTTGACCGTGGTGCCGCCAGCCACCGTGCCGAGCGCCGCGGCGTTGGCGGCGGTCAGCGTTCCGGTGTTGACGGTGGTCGCGCCGGTGTAAGTGTTCGCGCGCGCCAGCGTCAGCGTGCCGGTGCCGTTCTTGGCGAGGCCGCCGGTTCCACTGATCACGCCGGAGTACGTGGTCGAGGTGTCGTCTCCACCCGTGGTGAGCGTCCCGGCCCCCAGCGTTACATTGCCGCCCGCGGCGCCACCACCGGCGAGCGAGCCGATCGTCTCGCTCGTGCCGTTCAGGTTGAGCACCGCACTCCCGACGTTCGCGAGCGTCACCGCCGAGGTATCGCCGATGCCGTTCCCGCCGGCGACGCGCAGCGTCCCGGCGTTGATGGCTGTCGGACCGCCGTAGGTGTTACTGGCCGACAAGACGAGCGTCGCGGCGCCGGTCTTGGTGATGCCGCCCGCGCCGCTCACCGCGCCACCGATCGTCAGCGTTCCGCCACCGCCGGTGATCGTGCTGGTCGCCGCCGCGAGATTCACCGTGCCGTTCCAAGTCGGGTTGCCCGCCGCGCGCGAGAGCGTCCCGCCGTTCAGTGTCAGCGGCTCGGCCGCGACCGTGAAGTTGTTGAGCGCGAGCGTCGCGCCGGCGTTGACCGTGGTGCCCGCAGCCGCTGCGCCGAGGGCGTTGGCGTTGTTGACGATGAGCGTCCCCGCGTTCACGGTCGTGACGCCGGCATAGGTGTTGTTGCCGCTCAGCCGGACGGTCCCGGCCCCGGTCTTCGTCAGGCCGCCGGCGCCGCTCACCACACCGCCGAGCGTCAGGGTCCCGGCGCCCGTCACCGTGCTGGTCGCCGCGAGGTTCACCGTGCCGTTCCAGGTCGGGTTGCCCGCCGCGCGCGAGAGCGTCCCGCCGTTCAGTGTCAGCGGCTCGGCCGCGACCGTGAAGTTGTTGAGCGCGAGCGTCGCGCCGGCGTTG
>Ga0209342_10004228_pt1 | contig 14984 bp, 14 predicted proteins | sample RifCSP16_2_FD_184023 | JGI IMG/M metagenome (GOLD analysis project Ga0209342, IMG submission 184023) | Soil microbial communities from Rifle, Colorado - Rifle CSP2_sed 16_2 (SPAdes) (version 2) | ecosystem: Environmental > Terrestrial > Deep subsurface > Rock core/Sediment | place: Rifle... | reverse complement strand
AGCCCGTGCGTGCCGCGCTCGTGCTCGTGGACCATGGCGTGGTGCATGCTGGAGAGCAGAGCGGGGTTGGCCCGCGCGGCCGCCAGGATCTGCTCGCTCACCACCGGATTGGCTTTCTGAGGCATAGTGCTCGAACCGCCACGGCTCTTGTCGGCCGCCTCTCGCACCTCGGCGATCTCGCTCTGGTTGAGCAGCAGCACGTCCTGAGCCAGCTTGGCCAGCGAGCCGGTGAGCAGGGAGAGCCAGCCGGCCAACTCTGCGAATCCATCCCGCTGCGAATGCCAAGGAGCGGCGGCGAGCGCCAGGCCCAGCTCCTGCGCCATGGCCTCGTACACTTTGGGGCCGTGTTCACCGTAGGCGGCCAGGGTGCCTACCGCCCCGCCAAACTGGAGCACCAGCAACCGAGGTTTGAGCTCGGCCAGCCGCTGGCGATGGCGAAGCAGCGGTGCCAGCCAGGTGGCGATCTTGTAACCGAACGTGATCGGCAGCGCCTGCTGCATATGGGTCCGGCCGACCATCAGCTGACCGCGGTGCCGATCGGCCAACTCGGCCAGCCGGGTGATCAGCTTCGCCAGCGCCAGCTCGACGGGCTGAAGGGATTCCTGGATCTGGAGCACCCGGGCGGTGTCCAGGATGTCCTGGGTGGTGGCGCCCCAATGGACGAACTCCCCCGCCTCGCCACCGGCCTGGGAGCACAGCTGCCGGACCAGTTCCGCCACCGGGAAGCCGGCCCGCTCGGTCTCTGCCTGCAACCGATCGAGATCGACCCTCACCTGGGAAGCAGCCTGGGCGATCCGGGCCGCGGCCGGCTCGGGGATCAGGCCCTGCCTGGCCAGGACCAGCGCCAGCGCAGACTCAACTCGGAGCATGTACTCCACGCAGCGCTCGTCGCTGAAGGCCGCCGCAACGGCCGGATGGCCGAATGAGGAGCCGAAGATGCTCGAGTCGGAGGGTGAAATGGTCACGGTGGTCCTGCAGCGACCGGGCGCGAGGCGCTCTCAGCCATCTCGGCCGTGCCTCAGGCGCGCGGCGCCGGCGGGGCGTCGGCGCGCAGCCAACCCGCTATTCGGAAAAGTCAAAGAAGACCGTCTCCTTCTCCCCTTGCAGCACGATGTCGAACTGGTAGGTCGGCAGGTCCTCGCCGGGCACCGCCGAGGCGAGCAGCGTGCTGCGTCGGCCCGGATCAGGAACCGCGGCCAACACCGGGTCGGTGTCGTTGGCCGTTTCGTCGGGGAAGTACAGCCGGGTGATGGCGTGGATGAGCATGCCGCGGGCGAACACCCGCAGGTTGATGTGCGGGGCCTGCTGCCCGTCGTCTCCCGGGACCGTGCCCGGTTTGACGGTCTTGAACTGATATTCCCCATTCGGATCGGTGGCGGCCCGTCCGAAGCTGGAGAAGTCCGGATCGGCCTGCGCCCGCCGAGGGTCCGCGGGGTGGTTGTAGATTCCACCCGCATCGGCCTGCCAGATCTCCAGCATCGCGTCGGGGACGGGCGCCCCCGCGCCGTCGAGCACCCGGCCCCGGACCAGGATGCGCTGCCCGCGGGTGTGCTCGTTGACCAGAATCTCCTGGCCGGCGTGGATCAGGCCAACATGGAAGAACGGTCCGACGGTCTGGCTGGGAGTCTGGTTCGACATCCTGGCTTATCCGCGGTTCTCGAAGGGGGTCATGCGATCGCCGCACAGTACGACATCAAAGCGATAGCCCAGTGCCCAGACCGGCTGGGTCACGCCGTGGTCGTAGCTGGCCACGAGTCGCTGGCGGCCCTTTTCGTCGGGGACCCCGTTGAAGATCGGGTCAAGCGCCAGCAGCGGATCGCCGGGGAAGTACATCTGGGTGACCAGCCGGGAGATGAACTGAGTGCCGAAGACCGAGAAGTGGATGTGCGGCGGCCGCCAGGCGTTGTCGTGGTTCAGCCATGGGTAGGCCCCCGGCCGGATGGAGGTGAAGCGGTACTGACCTTGCTGGTCGGTCAGCACCCGCCCGGCGCCGGAGAAGTTGGGATCGAGCGGGGAGGGGTGCTCGTCGCGGTGGTGGCGATAGCGGCCGGCGGCGTTGGCCTGCCAGATCTCGATCAGGGCGTTGGGGACCGGGCGGCCGGCATCGTCCAGCACCCGGCCGGTGACGATGATCCGTTCGCCAAGCGGCTCGCCGTTGACCGTTGCGTTGCGGGTGAGGTCGTTATCGAGCGGGCGGATGGCACTTTCCCCATACAAAGGGCCGGTCCATTCGCTGAGCGACTGAGGCAGCAGGATCAGCGAGTTCTTCGGAGCGCGCAGCACGGTTCCCCGGTAGGGCGGATGCAGGTACGGGGGCTGAACGGTCCAATCGAGAGCGCTGCGGCGGGTCCGCATGCCTGGCTGGTAGGCTGTTTCAGCCATGGCCTCGCTCCTGCAAGAACAGGCGAATAAAGGCAGCCACGCGATCCGGCTGTTCGATGCACGGGAGGTGCGCCGCCGCCGGGACGAGTTCAAACTGGGCGTCCGGCAAGGCCGCGGCCAATGCGCGCCCCTGCTCGGGGGGCGTGGCAGGGTCGGATTCGCCGCTCAGCACCAGGGCGGGCGCTCGGATGGTGGCCAGCCGCGGGCTGAGGTCGCTCTCTGCCAGAACTGAGCAGCAGGCGATGTAACCCTCCGCCGGCATGCGGGTGAGCATGTTGCGGTAGCCCCGGGTGAGGGCGGGCTGCCCGGCCCGAAAGGATTCGGAAAGCCAGATGTTCACCACCGTGTCCGCTACCCCCTCCAGCCCCTCCCGGCGTACCGCCTCGATGCGCTGCTCCCAGCGGTCAGGGGAGCCGATCCGGGCGGCAGTGTCGGCCAGGATTAGGGAGCGCACCGCTCCGGGGTAGCTGGCCGCAAACTGCAGGGCGATCAGCCCGCCGATCGAGATCCCAATCAGCACTGCCCGCTCGATCCCGAGGTGATGAAGGAGCGAGCGCAGGTCCTCCGCGAGCTGAGCCAGCCGATAGGGCCCCGGCGGGCAGTCGGTCAGGCCATGGCCGCGCAGGTCGTAGCGAAGAATGGCACAGTCGGATTCGAGGCCGGGGACGACCGGATCCCAGAGGCGCAGGTCGGTGCCCAGCGAATTGATGAAGGCCAGCGGCAGGCCATCGGGTCTGCCGGACAGCGTGTAGTGAACGACGAGGCCATCCAGGGAGGCGAACATCAGTACGGGGAGCGGGCGTCTTGGCTCAGGCTAGGCACTCTGGGTGCGCCTTGGCGTGCAAGGGTCGTGATGGCAGCCGCGATCACGGATATCCGCAGCGGCCAGACGATCGCAGGCGGAGCTGGCCGCTATCCACCCGGCCGGCGCAGCAGCGCTGCTGGGCAGCGATGGGCTGCGGGGCGGCAGAGGGTCGATTGTAGCACCACCAACGCGCGGGGACTCGAGGAGAAAACCGCAAGCGCCGGGCTGGCGAAGTGGCTGCGCGGTCAGCTCAAGGGAAGGGCACCCAGAAGGCGAGGCCGCTGACAGACCAGGGAGTCAGGAATTCGAAGAGCTCCGGCGTCAGTATTGCCATACGGGTTGGGGAGTCGAGCCGCTCGCCGGTCTGGGAGGCCAACAGGAACACCTCCTGACCGTCAATTCGGCGGCCGGGCAAAACCTCCCAGCCTTCAACCTCGCCGACCACTTCAAGGGTCTCCGCGTCCAGCACCTCGATCGAGCCGGTCAGCCCCCAGTCCAGGATCAAGTAGCTATGGTCCAGCGAGCTGCGGATCCGGCTCGCACTGCTCTCTCGGGTTGCCAGCTCACCCCCCGTGTCGGCTTCAATCACGGTCAAGCCAAGGGAGGTTTCGTTCGCGCTCCACTCTCCACTGGCGTCGGCGACCAGGTCCACGGTTCGACCGACCGAGAATATCCGCCCGCCGTCCAGGGACAACACGCCGCTTCTATAGCCGCCCTCCGGCCAGTATTTGGCCTCGGCCACGCCGGCGGTAAGCGCCAGCAGCCTTTCGATCCATGTTTGCACCGCCCCGATCTCGAGGGTCCTGGCCCTGCGTGCCTGAAGATCGACGGTGGTCAGGCGGTCCTCGTCTGCATGGAGGATGTGCAACCGATTCCGCTGCGGGTCAAACATCACGGCTGGAGACCAGTAGACCATGCGGGTGTCTTCGTTCAGTTCCGCACAGCTCTCCCGGCACCAGGTTCCGTCCAGAACACTCGGAAGCAGTGTTTTCCACTGGACTTCAAGCGTCCCGCCGTCGAGCAGCAGCGCGCTCGGAGGGCCAGGTTGCGTCATCCCCGGGGACTCGGCAACGGGCGAACCATAGATCGCCAGCGCTGACCCGTCCGCCGAGAAATCCACCAGCCGCGGTCGCAAGTCCAGCAGCCGCGTGGCGATGAGCACCCCGGTCTGCGCGTCGAATAGCGCCAACGTAGTGAGGGAGCGTTCGTGATAGGTCAGCGCCAGCTGCCGTGCATCCTGCCTGAAGACTAGATTGGTGGCCCAACCCTTGAAGGGCGGATACGCTGGAGGGAACTGTGCCGCCAGGTCGGTCTCGACTTCGCGCCAGGTGCGCAGATCGATCAGGCGAAGGGAGTCAGCGCTTGGCCAGCAGGACACCCCTTCGAGGTAGGATTCGCAGGCCTTGCCCACGCCCGAAATCACCGCCAGCAGGTCACCGTCCGGAGAGAGGGCAGTATTCAGGGCATAGTCGGCTCTGCTGCTCAGCGGGATTGGCGGTCGATCTTTGAACGTGTAGCCCGACCGCGGATCGACCAGCTGCAACTCGTACTGCCCCAGCTCGGAGTTCCAGGCCACCAGCGGCACCCCCATCCCGACGGGTTCCTGGCCGGGTTGCTCTGCGGCGGAGCGCGGTACGCCGGCCGGGTCGGGGTCAGGCAGCGCGCCGGCCGAGTCGGACGGCGTCGGGAGCTCTGGGACGGCAGCCGGGGTGCTGGCGGATGTGGCTGGGGCTGCGCAGGCTGCGGCCAGGATAAAGGGAAGGAACACGGCCAGGCTCCGCATGGGAGCCGCCGGGAGAAGGCGGCCGACCGGGGTCTCATTGAGAGGGTGGTGCATGGGGGCTCCTTTGGCGAGCCAGCTGCTCATCCCCATGTACACCGCTTGGCCCGGAACGGTTCCCCCCAAGGATCAGAACGGGTCGGCCGTTGGGGCTACCCGGCCAGACGGTCCGCCTTGGCGGCGAAAACGAAATCGGCCTCCGACAGGCCGTCGATGCTGTGGGTCCAGATGGTGAGGGTGGCTTTGCCCCAGCCCAGGCAGATATCCGGGTGGTGATCGGCCGCTTCGGCCAGCTCGCCGACCCGATTGATGAACTCCAGGGCCTGCTGGAAGTTCTTGAACTTGAACTGCTTTTCCAGGTGGCGCTCGTCGATCACCTGCCAGTCGCCCCCCAGCATCTCGTGCAAGACCTGAAGCTCCGCACCCTTCAAGGGGGCCACTCCGCCGCCGCGCGGAGGCTTCAGCTCACGATCGGCCAGATCGCTCATTCACCGTCCTCTTCTGTGAAGGGCCAAGTATACGCCCGCTCCCGACCGGCCGGCCTCAGGCCCGGCTGACCACCCTGGGCGCCACCGCTTCGATGATCTCCGCAGCCAGGTCGTAGCGGCCGAAGGGCGGCATGAGGTAGGCGCCCTGCACGAAGTCCGCCAGCTGCTCCAGCATCTCCACCGCGATACGGACGCCCTCCTCCGCTGCCCGCTCGCCGGCGCCGGCAATGCGGGCGCGGATGGGATCCGGGATGCGAATGCCGGGGACCTCGTTGTGCAGGAAGGAGGCATGCCGGTCGCTGTAGAGTGGGAGCACCCCCACCAGGACCGGCGCCCGGAGTTCCCCGAAGCGGTCCCGGTACTCCTGCAGGAATGAGCGCAGGCTCTCCGGCTCGTAGACCGGCTGGGTGAGGATGAAGTCCGCCCCGGCCGCCAGCTTCTTGCGCAGCACTCGAAATTCCCGCTCCCGGTCGGCGGCGGCCTGATCCAGCGCGCACCCGACGAAGAAAGAGGTGGCCTCCCCGATGTCGGCCCCGGCGTGGTCCACGCCCAGGTTAAAGCCCTGCTTGATAAGCTTGATCAAGCCGGAGGGGACCACATCATAGTTGTCCATCGCCTCCGGGTAGTCCCCGATGGAGGTAGGATCGCCCATGACCACGAAGATGTTGCGCACCCCGGTGGCGTGGGAGGCCAGCAGATCGCCCTGCACCCGCAGCAGGTTGCGGCCACGGGTGGGAAAGTGCAGCACCGAGTCGATCCCCACCTCGCGCTGGATGAGCTGGCACACCGCCCAGGGGCTCATGCGCATGCGGGCCATGGGGTTATCGGCCACGTTGATGGCGTCCGCTCCGGCCTCGGCCAGCAGATGGGCGCCGGCCAGCAGCTTGTGGATGCCAAAGCCGCGGGGAGGGTCCACTTCCACCGACAGCACAAATCTGCCGGAGGCCAGCCGCTTTGCCAGCTGGGTGGGCTCCTGGGCCGGTGGTTCGGTCTCCTCCCGCTCCAGGCGCGGTGCGACCGACATCGGTTCTTCGGCCGCCTGTCCCAGCGTGTCCAGCGCCCGGCGCATGGCGGCGATGTGCTCCGGGGTGGTGCCGCAGCAACCCCCCAGCAAGGAGGCGCCGGCCCGGGCAAAGGCCACCGCGTACTCGGCGAAGTAATCCGCTGTGGCGGGGTACATGATCCGTCCGGACACCTGCTCCGGCCACCCGGCATTCGGCATCAGGGACAAGCGGTTCTCGGGGGCCACCAGCCGCATCTGCTGCGCCAGGCGCAGCAGCTGGGCCGGCCCGCCGGAACAGTTGGCCCCGATGACCTCCGCCCCCGACTCCAGCAGCAGCCGGGCGGCCCGCCGGGGTGAATCCCCCAGCAGGGTGCGGTCGTCGCGAGTGAAGGTGACGGAGGCCACCACCGGCAGCTCACAGACGTCTCGGGCGGCGCGCACTGCCTCCTGCAGCTCGTACAGGTCGCTTTGGGTTTCGATGATGATCAGGTCGGCCCCGGCTTCGGCCAGCGCGGCGATCTGCTCCTGGAAGGCTTCCCGGGCCTGGGCCGGCTTCACCCGGCCGAAGGGCGCCAGGCGGACCCCCAGCGGGCCGACGCTGCCGGCCACCAAGACTTCCTTGCCGGAGGCCCGGACAACACCCCGCGCCAGCGCGACCGCGGCGGCATTGATCTCCCCTACCCGATCCTCCAGCCCGTGAGCCGCCAGCTTGAAGCGGTTGGCCCCGAAGCTGTTGGTCTCCAGTATCTGGGCACCGGCCTGCAGGTAGGCGGCGTGAACCCCGGCCACCAGATCGGGTTGTGCCCGGTTCAGTTCATCGAAGCAGGCTTCGATGGACACCCCGTGCGCATGCAGCAGGGTGCCCATGGCGCCGTCGGCCAGGATCGGCTTGCCGGCGGCCAACCATTCCTGGAAGAGGCCGGCCTCAGCCACCGAAGGCCCTTCCGGTGGGAACGGGCTGTTCCTGGGCGTTGAGCTCCTGGCGCAGGTCCCGCACCGCATCCACGATGTGGGTCAGTGAGGGAAGCACGTCCTCCCAGGGACGGGTCTTCAGGCCGCAATCCGGGTTCACCCAGATCTGCTCCGGGCGCAGGTGCTTGAGGAATACCTGCAGCCGGGACTTGATCTGAGCCGCCTGGGGGATGTTGGGGCTGTGCACGTCGTAAACACCCGGGCCGACTTCACGGGGGTAGGCGGCCGCAGCCAGGTGCTCCAGGTTGGCGTCGCCGCTGCGGGTGTTCTCAATGGAAATGACGTCTGCATCCATCCGCTCGATGGCTGCCAGCACGTCGCCAAAGTCGGCATAGCACATGTGGGTATGCACCTGGGTGGCATCGTGGGCGCCGGCGGTGGCCAGGCGGAAGGCATCCACCGCCCAGTCCAGGTATGCTTGCCAGCGCTCCGGCTTCAGCGGCAGGCCCTCGCGCAGGGCCGGCTCGTCAACCTGGATGACCCGAGCGCCGGCTTGCTCCAGGTCGGCGATCTCCTGGCGCAGCGCCAGGGCCAGCTGGAAAGCCACCTCCCGCCGCGGGATATCCACCCGCACAAAGGACCAGTTCAGGATCGTCACCGGGCCGGTCAGCATGCCCTTGACCGGGCGCACCGTGAAGGTTTGAGCCTTCTGAAACTCGCGCACGGTCATGGGTTGCGGCCGGTCGATATCGGCCCAGATGATGGGCGGCCGCACGTAGCGGTTGCCGTAGCTCTGCACCCATCCATGCTCGGTGAAAGCGAAGCCATCCAGCTTCTCGGCGAAATACTCCACCATGTCCGAGCGCTCGAATTCGCCGTGTACCAGCACGTCCAGGCCCAGCCCCTCCTGGGCCCCGATGGTGTACCCGATCCAGCTGTCAATGCCGGCCTGGTAGGTCTCCAGGTCGATTTCCCCACGCTTGAAGCGGGCCCGCAGGCTGCGGACCGCCGCGGTTTGGGGGAAGGAGCCGATAGTGGTGGTGGGAAAGGCCGGCAGCTGGATCTGAGCCCGGCGGCGCACGGGGTATGGGCTGGAGCGCGCGAAACGCTCGGGGGTCAGCGGGCCGTTGTCCGTTCGGGTGGCCCCCTGATGGATCAGGTCGCCCAGCGCGGACCACGCCTGCCGGACCGACTGCAACCCCGAATCGGCCGGCTCGCCGCTCAGCGCCCGCGCCAACAGCACCACTTCGGCCAGCTTCTCGTCGGCGAAGGCCAAGGCGGCCTGCAGCGCCGGGGGCAGCTGGGCCTCACGGGCGGCGCTATAGGGCACGAACATCAGCGAGCAGGACGGCCCTACCCGCAGGGCGGGCGTCGATTGGGCCAGCTCCTGCAGCAGCGGCAGGGCCTCATCCGGCCGCATCCGCCAGACAGTGCGCCCGTCGACCAACCCGGCGGCCAGGGCCAGACCCTCCGGCCAGCCGCGGCTGCGGATCAGTCCCAGGTTGTCGCCGCGGGTGAAGTCCAGGCTGAGGGTCGCCACCGGCAGCTGCACCGCCCAGGAGTAGGCCGCTCCCAGGTCGTCGAAGTAGGTCACCAAATTGAGGCGGAGGCCGGAGGCGCTCATGGCCTCCAGGGCGAACTGGTAGGACCGCTCCCACTCTGCGGCCCGGCCCAGGACCAGGGCCGGCTCATGCAGCTGCACCTCCGGCACACCCAAGCCCGCCAGCTGTCGCAGCAGGGCCTGGTAGGCGGGCAGGACTCGCTCAAGGGCCTCAGCCAGCGGCAGCTCCAGGCGGGAGAGCGCCAGCAGGGTAACCGGCCCGAGCACAATGGGTACCGCCCGCTGGGCCACCTGCCGCTGCGCCCTGCGCACCGATTCCAGGAAATCCGCGAAGTCTGTCTGTGGCTCCCAGTCCTCCGCGACCTCCGGGACCAGGTAGTGGTAGTTGGTGTCGAACCACTTGGTGAGCTCAAGCGGCTGGATCCCATCGGCGCCGCGAGCCATGGCAAACCGCAGGTCCAAGCCATGCAGATGGCGGAAACGGGCGGGGATGATGCCCAGGCGATGGCTCCAGTCCAGGACGTGATCGTAGAGGGTGGCGTCCCCCACCCCGATCAGGTCTATCCCGGCCTGAGATTGGGCCAGCTCACCCTGTTCCTCGACCGCCGCCAGGACCTTCAGCAGCGCAGCCTGATCCGACTTCCCCCTCCAGAAGCCCTCCAGGGCCTGCTTCATCTGACGATCTCGGCCGATGCGGGGATATCCAACGGTCTGGCTCAGCGTGGGTGTCATAGTCGGCTTCCCTGGTAGGCTCCTTTGGCAAGGGTAGCTTATTGAAAATGCCCCTTCAGGGTGAAGGGGCATCTCGATGACTGCTCTTCATCCCTCATCTTCCAGACCCGTGGCGATCCCGTCGCGCGGTCTGCCGGAGTTGGCACCTTCCGCCAGCATGGGCTGGCAGTGGTTGCCGAGGCTTCAACGGGCCGGTCCCTCAGCCTCTCTGGATGAGTGTAGGGCAGCGCCTGCTCAACTGCCCGTTGTGGGGCGGGAGTTTACCATGCCGGCAATCGGCCTGTCAATCTTGGGCACGGCCATCGATCCATAGCCCCTTTTTCGGGCTCGAGCGGGCAGGGCGGTGGAGATAGATACCCCCTAGGCCGCTGGATTGTATCGAGGGTCTATGGGGGATAGAAGGAGACCCCGCTACGCTTAGGCCAGGGTGGGAGGCCAACCGGCCCGACCCCGAGAAGTCGGGTCCGGATCTCCCAACGGCCAAGGCTGGAAAGAAGTAAGGAGGGCGCGATGAATCGTGACGTGCTGAGTGGTTCCTGGCGGGACGTGCGTGGGCGGGTGATGGAACGGTGGGGGAAGCTGACCGACGACGACCTCGCCAAGGTCGAAGGCCGCTTCGACCGGTTGGTCGGCGCGGTGCAGAAGAGGTACGGCTTTGCCCGCGAGGAGGCCGAGCGCCAGATCGAGGTTTTCCTGGACGACGTCCTGGGGAGACTTGAGGCCCAGGAAAAGGGCAAAGACGGGGGCCAGAACCGTCCGGCGGCCTAGCTCGGGCTCCCGCCTCCCTACGCCCCGGAACAGACCGGGGAACCTGGCGATGGAACTGACCCACCCCGACCTGGTGCTATACCCGGAGATGGGCGCTACGAAGCGTGACCTCGGCGCGTACTATGCCTCGGTCGCCGATCTGATCCTGCCCCACATCGCCCGGCGCCCGCTGGCACTGCTGCGATGTCCGGAGGGGCATGGCCAACAGTGCTTCTTCCAGAGACACCACACGGAGTCCACCGACGCGCTGATCCGCCGGGTCGAGCTGACGGAAGCCAGCGGGGAGCGGGCGACCTCCATGGCCATCGACGACCTGGCCGGCCTGCTCCGGCTCGTCCAGATGGGCACCCTGGAGATCCACACCTGGGGGTGCAGGATTGACAACCTCGAGCGGCCGGACCGGGCCGTTGTCGACCTCGATCCGGGCGAGGGGGTAGCCTGGTCTGCGATCGTTGAGGCTGCGCTTCAGGTGCGGTCCGCGTTGGCCAAGCACGGCCTCCGGTCGTTCGTCAAGACTTCCGGCGGAAAGGGGCTCCACGTGGTCGTACCCTTGGAACGCCGGGCGGGATGGGAACAGGTGCGGTCGTTCACTGAGGGCCTCGTGCGCCGCATGGCTCAGGAGCGACCGGACCTGTATGTGTCGACACCGGCCACGGCAAAGAGAAAGGGGAGGATCTTCCTGGACTACCTGCGCAACGTCCGGGGGGCGACCACGGTGGCCCCCTATTCGTTGAGGGCGCGCGCGGGAGCCCCGATCTCAACCCCAACTTCCTGGAAGGAACTCAACGACGTGCCCTCGGCCCAGGCATTCACCCTGGCTAACATCGCGGGCCGCGTCGAGAGGGGAGCGACAGCCGCCTGGCGGGGCTTCTTCGATGTCAGGCAATCGATCACCAGGGCCATGCTCCAGGCCACGGCGGAGCGGCCTGAGCTCCGCCGGGTGCTGGGCCCCACCGCCAGGCACTGAGTTCTGCATTCGGTTGTAGATGCGGCTGGACACGCCAGCCTCAGACAATGGGTCAGTTGGTGATCTTGTCCGTGTGCTCGATCCGATAGCCGCTCTTCAAGACGTCCGCTTTCGAGCGCAGGGTCTGGGCGCGGTAGTCCCTTGGAACGATGACATAGCTGTGCCGCCACAGCGGGCTGTAGCCCGGGTCGCCCGGCTTGGAGTCGTAGATCGTGTACTGCCCGGCCACCTTCTCCGGCTGGCCGCGGTCGCCGTCCATTGAGTAGACGACAATGAACTCGTCGGCCACCTTGGTGTGAGCCGGGTCGACCGCCACCGGCCCACACGGGATGGACCACACCACCTCGCCTCCCGCCCGGCGGGGATGGACAACCTGGCCATGCGGGCTGCTGTACAGCAAGCCGCATGGCTGACCGCCGCCTCTGTGCGTGGATCGGCGATCCACGCACAGAGGCGGCTAGTTGCGAGGTCCTTCCTAGCGACGGCGGATACCCGAGAGCACCAGCAGGAGCACCACCGCGCCGACCACGGCGGTGAGAATCGATCCCACCAGGCCGCTGCCCAGGCTGATATCCAGGACCCCGAACAGCCAGCCCCCGACGAAGGCGCCCAGGATGCCAACGACGATCGCCTCCACCAGGCCAAGCCGCACGCGCGGCACCAGCCAGTCGGCCAGCACGCCCGCGATGCCCCCCATGACGATCCAGAGTACCAAGGTGTCGAGTGTCATGCCATTCCCTCCAGATAGATTGCTCCGGTCAACTGTAACAGCATAGCCAGTACTGGGGAGTCGGTAATCGGTGTCGCTCTGAGATCGCTGTAGGACCGCCGACCACACCCGTGTGGGCCTTCGCCCTACATCCACTTCCGAGGGGAGTGAGCTGGTTGTAGAGCTCCGGCGGCAAAGGCCACCAGGCTCAGAACGGCACCGGCCACCAGCGCGCCGGCCAGCGCAACTGCCAGCCAGAGGGATGGTCTGCGCAGCGTGTCGCGGAGTATATTGCCCCAGGCAGCCCCCTGCGTTGACGGAGCAAGCCAGCTATGCTATCCTGCCGCCAGCATCCCTCGGCTAGGGACTCGCCCCAGCTCTTCCTCTGGGGCCGTGGGCGGCCTGAGAAATCGTTGCCCGGGATGAGGATCTACTCGGAGGAGAGATGGTATGGACGCCAACCGCAAGATGGGGACAGTGAAGTGGTTCAGCCGTATCAAAGGGTACGGTTTCATCGCCCCTGACGATCAGGAGAAGGAGATCTTCGTACATTACTCCGGGATTGAAGGCGAGGGGTATCGCAATCTAGAGAAGGGCCAACGGGTTTCGTTTGTCATAGAAGATACGGCCAAGGGCCCGCAGGCGGTGGCGGTCCGAGCGGAGGCAGCAGAAGAGGGCGGGGTGGCGACCGCGGAGATGGCTGAGGCCGTGACCTTCGAAGCTGACGCCAGCCAGGACTTCGACGATCAGATGGATGAGAACGGCGACGAGGAGCCTCCCGACCTGGTAGCCTGACGGCCAGCGACGATCTGGGGAACCCCAGGCGGCCCCGCGGCAGTAGCCGCCGGGGCCGCCTGCGCGCCCGCTCTGCTACAATTCCTCCGTGGGCACCCTTTTCTTGGTGGCTACGCCCATCGGCAACCTGGAGGACATCACCCTCCGGGCCCTGCGGATTGTGGCGGAGGTCAGCCTGGTGGCGGCGGAGGACACCCGCCGCACCCGGACACTGTGCGAACGGTACGAGATCCGCACCCCGCTGCTCAGCTACCACGAGCACAACAAGGCCGCTCGCCTTCCCCGACTGCTGCAGGCCCTGGAAGCTGGCGATGTGGCCCTGGTTTCGGATGCCGGGACGCCCGGGCTCTCCGACCCGGGATATGAACTGGTGCGGGCCGCTCTGGCGGCCGGGCACGCGGTCACTCCCGTCCCCGGCCCCTCGGCCCCGGTGGCGGCGCTGGTCGCCTCCGGGCTCCCCAGCGATTCCTTTGTCTTCGTGGGATACCTGCCCCGCCGGGCCCGCGAGCGCGAGCGGGCCCTGGGTGAGCTGGCCGGGGAAGCGCGCACCCTGGTCCTCTTTGAGACCCCCCACCGGCTGGTGGCCTCGCTTCAAGCCATGGCGGAGCAGTTCGGCCCGGAGCGGCCGGCGGCCGTCTGCCGGGAGCTCACCAAGCTGCACGAGCAGATCCTGCGCGGCACGCTGGCCGAACTGGCCGAGCACTTTCAGCAGCAACCGCCGCGCGGGGAGATCACCGTGGTGATCGCCGGGCGACCGCCGGCGCAGCGCTGGGGGACGGCCGAGGTCAGGCGGGCGCTCAACGAGCGGCTGCAGGCCGGAGAGCCCGCCGCCCAGGCGGCCCGGACGGTGGCCGCTCGCTCGGGCTGGGCTCGCGGGGAAGTCTATCGGCTGGCCATGGAGGAGGAATGAACCTCGACGATCTGGAGCGCTTCAAGCGGCTGGATCCCGCGGGCATGCTGGAACAGATCGATGGGTTGCCCGGCCAACTCGCCCAGGCCTGGGAACTGGGGCAGGGGCTGCTGCTGCCGGACATGTCGGGCGTGCGCCAGGTACTGATTGCCGGAATGGGCGGTTCAGCTATCGGGGCCGATCTGGTGCTGGCCTATGCTTCCCCGCTGGCCAGCCTGCCCTTGACCGTCTGGCGCGATTATGGGTTGCCTGCCTTCGTCCAGGGGCCGGACACGCTGGTGATCGCCTCCTCCCATTCCGGCGACACCGAGGAGACCCTCTCAGCCTTCGCCGAGGCTGAGGAACGCGGGGCCCGGCGGCTGGCGCTGACCACCGGCGGGGAGCTGGCGGAGCAGGCGGGCCGGGGAAGAGCGCCGCTCTGGACCTTCGAGCACCGCGGCCAGCCGCGGGCGGCGGTGGGCTTCTCCTTCGGTCTGCTGCTGGCGGCCCTGGCCAGGATGGGCTGCCTGCCGGATCCGCGGACGGAGGTACTCCAGGCGGTGGAGGCCATGCGGGCGCAGCAGCCCGGCCTGCGGGCGGAAACCCCGGTGGTCAAGAACCTGGCCAAGCGCATGGCGGGGCAGTTCATGGACCGCTGGCCGGTGGTGCTCGCCGCGGACTTGCTGGCGCCGGTGGCCCGGCGCTGGAGGACGCAGGTCTCCGAACTCGCCAAGGCCCCTGCCCAGTTCGAGCAGCTGCCGGAGGCGGATCACAACCTGGTGGCCGGCGTGGATAATCCAGAGAAGCTCTTCGAACGCACCCTGGTGGTGTTCCTGCGCTCCACCTTCAACCACCCGCGCAATGCGAGACGACTGGAGGCGACTCGGGAGATCATGATGGTGTCGGGCTTCAACACCGACCTGCTGGAAGCCCAGGGACCCTCCCGCCTGGCGCAGCAGTGGACCAGCCTGCACCTGGGCGATTACATCGCCTACTACCTGGCCATGGCCTATGGCGTGGATCCAACGCCGGTGATGGCGATCGAAGACCTCAAGCTGCGGCTGCGAGAGGCCGGGTAGGGGGATTGGACACGCTGAGGCTCGGTTCGAACCGCCGGATGCCCTCGCTCTGGCTGGGCGGCGGCGGGCTGGCCCTAGGGTTGCTGATCGCGGCCGCGCTGGCCTCCCCCCGGG
>Ga0209342_10004227_pt1 | contig 14986 bp, 12 predicted proteins | sample RifCSP16_2_FD_184023 | JGI IMG/M metagenome (GOLD analysis project Ga0209342, IMG submission 184023) | Soil microbial communities from Rifle, Colorado - Rifle CSP2_sed 16_2 (SPAdes) (version 2) | ecosystem: Environmental > Terrestrial > Deep subsurface > Rock core/Sediment | place: Rifle... | reverse complement strand
GACTGCGTGAAATCACGCGGGGTACCGCCACGTTGTTCGTCATGAACGACCGGCCTGACCTGGCGCTTTTGGCCCGGGCCGACGCGGTGCATCTCGGCCAAGAGGATCTGCCGGTCAAGGAGGTTCGTGCCCTGGTCGGTCCGACGATGCTCCTCGGCGTGAGCGTACATAGCCTCGACCAAGCACGGGCGGCCGTGCTCGACGGGGCCGACTACCTGGGCGTCGGGCCGACGTTCACCTCGGGCACGAAGTCGTTCGAGCATTACCCCGGGCCCGAGTTGTTGCAAGCGGTGGCTGCCGAGATTCGCCTGCCGGCGTTCGCCATCGGGGGCATTCACCGCGGCAATCTGGCGCAGGTTCTGGCCACCGGGATGACGCGAGTCGCCGTGAGCGGGGGGATTTTGGACGCCGCGAATCCCAGGATCGCCGCCGAAGAATTGCGGACCGCACTGTTTCCCGGCGAGCCCTAGCAAAAGGGGACTGGCTCCGTCGCCTTTGCAAATGTATCCCTGCCAACACGGTTCGTGGCGACGGTGCCTGTCCCCTTTTTGCGACGGACCACTCGCACACTACGGGAAAAAGGGGGACAGGCACCGTGGCGGGGACATTTTTGCCGACACCACGTTTATTAAGGCCACGGAGCCAGTCCCCCTTTTTCCCTTAAGAGCGCGGCTCGGTTTTTGGTCGCTCTTCCAACAGATTTTCGATCGTCGCGCGTATTTCGTCTTCCAGGCCCGGGCCGTAGCCGACCCAAACTTTGCGGATCACGCCCTTGCGATCGAGCACGAAATTGGTTGGGAAACCCATTTGGCCGGCCAGATCTTGGAAGGCGTCTTGCGTGGTTTCGTTCGGATCGGTGTAGACGGGCAGGTCGAGATTCAACCGGCGGAGCGTTTCTTTCGTGTTGGCGGCCAGCGACACGGGATCCTCCTCGCCGCACGAAACGGCCAACAGGACGAAATCCTCCCGGGAAGCCAACTGCCGATGCAACTCGGCCGTATGTGGCAATTCGGCAAGGCACGGTCCGCACCACGTGGCCCAAAAGTTCACCAGCACGACCTTGCCCTTGAGGTCGGCCAGCGTGATCGGCTCTCCACGATCGGCGAAGGGGACTACTTCGAGGGCGGCGAGCGGCTTGCCGACCGCCGCGTTGGGCGACACGCAGCCTCGCATGAGAAACGGCAGCAACAGGCCCGCCGCGATCACGATCAGCACGATCGTAAGACAACCGTTAAGGGTCCGGCGATCGCCGCCGCGCGACACGTTTGCTTGAGGTGCGTCCATTGCATGTCCTCCGATAGCTGTAAAGGGGACTGGCTCCGTCGCCCCGACAAAACTCAACCCGGCCCATTCGCTCCACGGCGACGGTGCCTGTCCCCTTTTGCGACGGACCACTCGCACACTACGGGAAAAAGGGGGACAGGCACCGTGGCGGCGACGTTCTTGCCAATACTACGTCTGTTAAGGCCACGGAGCCAGTCCCCCTTTTCCCCTATTCGCCGGATTGGACCGAGGTGCGCCAGCGGGCGAGGTTTTCGAGACAGACCAACGCTCCGGTGACGACGGTTTTTTGCGGGTCGGCGGCCACGCGGACGGGCAAGCCGGTTTGCTCGGCCAGGTATCGGTCCAGCCCGCCGAGCAGGGCCCCGCCGCCGCACAGCACGATTCCGCGATCGACCAGGTCGGCGGCCAATTCGGGACTGCATCCGTCGAGCACGGCTTTCACGGCGTCGAGGATTTCTTCGAGCGGGTCGGCCAGGGCGTGGCGGACTTCTTCGCTCGTGACGCTTGCCGCGCGGGGGAGCGAACTGGCCGCGTCGACGCCGCGGATTTCCCGGGCCGTTTCGCGGGCCAGGGGGACGGCGCTGCCCACGTCGATCCGCAGTTGCTCGGCCGCCGCCGTGCCGACACGGAGACCGTGGCGGCGGCGCAAGTAATCGACCACGGCCTGGTCCATCCGGTCGCCGCCCGTGCGGATGGACCGGCCGGCCACCATGTCGCCGAGGCTGAAGACGGCCGTTTCGGTGGTGCCCGCCCCAATGTCGCAGACCATGCTGGCCACGGGCTCGGCCACGGGCAGGCCCGCGCCAATCGCGGCCGCGCGGCCTTCGTGGATCAAGAGGACCTGGCGAGCGCCGGCCCGCTGGACGCTGTTGAGCACCGCGCGGCGTTCGACCGGCGTGATGCAGCCCGGCACGGTCACGAGCACGCGGGGCTTGCGGCGGGGGCCGTTCGACTGGGCCTTGCGGAGGAAGTAGCGAAGCATGGCCTCGCACTGCTCGTAGTCGGTGATCACGCCGTCGCGCAAGGGACGCACCACGGAGATCGTGTCGGGCGTTTTGCCGAGCATCTGGCGGGCGAGGTGGCCCACCGCGCAGCCGCCGGAGAGGATGCGGCCGGAGTCGCGGGCCACGGCCACGACCGAAGGCTCGTCGAGCACGATCCCTTCGCCGGGCCGAGCGACAAGCGTGTTGGCGGTACCCAGGTCAACCGCCAAGTCCGAGCGGAAATAGCCGAACCATCGAGCGTGCATCCGTGCCGTCCGAAAAAGATTTTATCCACCGCGAAGTCGCGAAGGACGCGAAGAAGTTACCTCCGGTAATTCAGGGTCGCATGCCGCGCGAAGACCATTTGTTGCGTGGGAATGAGCGGGTTGCGATCGACCCGGACCACGCCGGGCGCTCCTTGATACTTATTGTCGCCGTAGTCGGCCGTCTCGAGGTAGGCGAAGATCGCGGCGACAATCACGGCCACCAACGCGATGGCCAAAATCGCCGTGTAGAGGTCCGGCCGGGGTTTGCGATAGGGTGTGCTCATGGTCCGTCAATTGAACTTCGAGACGACGCTGTCGCCTTCTTGAATCGCGCCCTTGCGGTACTCGGGAAGGATTTTCGCGACGGCCTTGTCGGGCGACGTCTCGACGATCTCGACCCGGCCCATGTAGCGGTTCTGGCCGCCGTGGGCGCGGAAGACCTCGAGCTGATGGCCCTTCTTCAGGCCGTCGTCGGAGCCGATGGAAATCTCGACCGAGTCGCCGCCCACGACGGCCAGCACCTGTCCGGAGACGCGGAGCAGCACGCCGGAGGGATCCTCGTTGGGATCGTGATCGTAGGCCTGCAACAGCGCCCGCATTCGGGTATTGTCGACGGCCAAGTCGGCATTTTTGCTTTCAAGGCGTTTCTTTTCGATTTCCCGCTGATGGACCTGATCGGCCAGTTGGACGGCTTCCTCGAAGGCTTCGTCACGTTCGCGTTGGGCGGTGCGGATTTTTTCGCGGAGCGACTCCACTTCGGCGCGGAGGGCCGCAAGGGTGTCCTGGGTTTCCTTCATCGCGGTGACCGCTTCGGCCGTTTTGAGCTTCAGATCGTTGATCTGGGTTTCGAGCTTGGTCCTCTGGAGATTGAGTTCGCCGAGGGTGTTTTCGAGCTTGGCCAGCTTGTCGTCCTTCGTGATCCGCTCGGTTTCGAGTTCTTTCTTGGCGGCCTCGAATTTATCTCCGAGGTTTTTCTTTTCTTGCTGGAGATCCTGGAGTTGATACTTGAGCCCCTTGGGCTGACCGCCGGTCGGCTGGGGAAGCATCACCACGTTGTACCAGTTGGTGTGCGTGGCGTAGAGCATAATGGCCATGGTCATGAAGACGAGGCTCATCACGCAGATCAAGACCGTCAGGATTTTGCCGACAAAGTTCATGAGGATGCCTCTCCTAAATCCGCTCGACAGAGGGACCGACTCGGCGGCCGTGGTTGTCCAGCCGTCGAGAGCGTCCTTCCCTCTTCCCGGGTCCGCGGCGGGGAAGATCTGTCGAAAGACGATCGGTAATACCGACTTACAGCCGCTAAGGGCCGTCCCATCAGTATAACTTCTCTGAATTTCGCATGTCAATCAGAATACCAAGATCCAGGCTATTTGGGGATTCCTGGATGTCTGCATAATCATAGCTCACCCCCCATTTTTCCTGTCTGTGGTTAGCTTGCCGGCCGCTTAATCCTTGCAATCAAAAGACTTATCACGGGCAGCCGACCGGAGGATCATTGTGTAGGCCGGGTCACGACCCGGCACATTCGGACGGATCGCCTGGAGGGTCACGCTCTGTCGTGACCGTGTTGTGCCGAGACGCATCCGGACGCGACGGAGCCAGTGCCTCCGTATTCATCACGCTCCGCGTGATGGCGGTTTCGCTTGGACCTCACGCGAAGAGCTTGTGAGTTTTTTGATTCAACACTGTCGGAATCACAAAACGTAGGGTGGGCACCGCCCACCAAAATACAGCATCTTGTGGTGGGCGGTGTCCACCCTACGAAAAAATTGCTCAGACCTCACGCGGAGCATGAGGAATACGTTGCCACAACCCCACGACACCCAACACGATGCACGCCGTCAGGCAGAGGCCCGCCGGGACGTCGCCGACCATCAAATAGAGACTCCGCCGTCCGTCGGCGCCGACCGTGGCCAGCAATTGTCCTTCCACCCCGCGGGGGCCGCGCTGGACGATGCGCCCGTCGGCGTTGATCCAGGCCGAGATGCCCGTGTTGGCGGCGATCAGAAGCGGTTTGCGGCTTTCGACCGCGCGGAACGCGCCGCACACGAGGTGCATGTCCAATTCGCTCGAACCGCGGAACCAACCGTCGTTGGTCAGGTTGACCAGCACGTCCGGCTCGTCGTCCCGGACGCGCAGCGCGAGAACTTGGCGCCGGATTACGTGGGGCAGGACCGTTTCGTAGCAGATGTTCGGCGCCAGCCGCACGCCGCCCACGTCGAACGCCTCCGGACGCCGGCCGGGCGCCAGGTTCACGGGAAGCGGCGTCAAGCGTTGCAGCCGCGGGAAATACTCGCCCAACGGGACGTATTCGCCGAACAGCACGCGGTGCATTTTATCGTAGCGGCCCACCAGCGTGCCGTCGGCCGCCACAAGCGCGGCCGAGTTGTAACGCCTCGGGCCACCCGGCGCCCAGTAAACCGTGTCCACGCCCAACAGCATCGGCACGCCGAACCAGCGGACCATGTCGGCCATGTCGGCCCGTTGACGTTCCAACCACTCGGGCAGTTGCCGCTCGTATTGCCGCTGGGTGCCGGGCCAGTCGGGCGGGGCGGGCATCGAGGGGTCGGCGTCCAACAACGGTTTGCGGTACATCGTCTCGGGCCAGACGATCAAATCCGCATCGGGCCACCGCCGCAGGGCCTCGGTGGTGAGATCCTCGTAACGCTGTTGGTTTTGGTCGGCCCGTTTTTGGTCGTGTTTGAACTCGGGAGGGATCGCGTCTTGGATCAGGGCCACGCGGATGATTTTGGACGGCGCGGTGGATTGGGCCAGCCGGACGTGGCCGTAGGTCACGACGATCGCCAGCAACGCCACGGCCGTCGCGACGGGCCACCACGTCCACCGCCGCGATGGGCCGCACGAAATCATTCGCGCCACTCCCGCGGCGACGAACATTATGGTGAAATCGACCGCGTAGCCGCCGGCCAGATCGCTCACCTGGATCAGGGCGAGCCACCGGTACTGCGTGTGGCCCAAGGCGCCCATCGTGATGCCGGTGATCAGATGGGCCCGGGCCAGTTCCAGGCCGGTCCACACGACAGGCGCTGCTAGGATCACCGGCACCCGAGCTCGATGGACGGCCACGCGCGTCAGGCCGACGAACACGGGCAAATAGCAACCCAGGTAGGCCGCCAGGGCGACCCAGCCGATGCTCGTGGCCGGATGGGGCAGGCGGATGAAGTGATAGGTCGCCAGCCAGAAGAGAAAACCGACGAGCCACAACGCGCGATACGGCCGCCGCCCAGGCAGTTCGTCGCGCCGCGCCAGCAGAATCCACCAGACCGGCGCGACCCAGGCCAGCGGCCAAAGATTCACCGGCGGCAGCGCGGCCCAAAGCAACACGGCCCCGCACGTCGCTTGAGCGAAGGTCGAGCGGGAGAATCGGTAGAATCTGGGTGCCATGTCCACGGCTTTGGTGATTCTCCATCTTCTCAAGGTTTGCATCACCAGCAAAGGTCGATTACACACTGACGCCTTCGCCGTGGACATGCGGCGGCGATCATGCCCACGCCGGCCGGTCAAGATGTATCGGAGTGGAAAACGTATAGCGGCCGACGTGGGCATGGCACCCGAGATGGTGACGCACCCGACTCGTGTTCGTGCCGGATCTCGACCCGGCCTACGGCTACGGCGTCGGCACGGCCAGGAAGTGTTTTAGGATTTCGATGCCGCTGGGGGTCAGGAAACTCTCGGGGTGGAACTGGAGGCCGAACATGGCGTGACGCCGATGGCGAATTCCCATGATCTCTCGCGTGCCGTCCGGGGCGTCGCTCCAGGCGGTGACGACGAACTCGTCGGGCAGCGTGTCGGGCTGGATCACCAGGCTGTGATAGCGAGTCGCTTCGAGCGGGTTGGGCAGGCCCTCGAACAACGCCCGGCCGTCGTGGTGGATCATGTCGGTTTTGCCGTGCATGAGCCGGCCCGCGCGGACGATCGTCGCGCCGTGCGCCTGGGCCATGGCCTGGTGGCCGAGACACACGCCCAAGATCGGCAACACGCCGGCCAACCGCCGCGTGGCTTCCATCGAAATGCCCGCCTCGTCCGGCGTACACGGCCCGGGCGAGACGATCAACCGGTCGGGCGCGAGGCCGCGGATCTCGTCGACGGTGATCTTGTCGTTCCGAAAAACACGAATGTCCAGCGCCGGATCGATCTCGCCCAGACGCTGCACGAGGTTGTAGGTGAACGAATCGTAGTTGTCGATAATCAGGATCATATTCCCAGTTTATCCATTTCCCGCCGTTCTGAAAACCGCAACCTTGGGGTCTACCTGGATTTCTCACCAAGGATTCACCACAGAGGAACACGGGGGAAAAAGGGAACCACAGATGAACACAGATAAACACAGATAGTTTTTTAATCAACATGCATCTGTGTTTATCTGTGTTCATCTGTGGTTCCAAGAAAAACCTCCGTGTCCTCCGTGGTGAGAAAATAGGACTGAAAGACGCTCGGCCCACTCGGCGGTGGCGTCGGGATGCTATACTTTTGCAGGTTGTACAATTTTCCGACGGCGAACGAACATGCATGATTGGCTTAGCTGGTCCCTGGTCTATTACCTATTGGAATGGGTAATCCGCGTGGTCATGTTGGTCGTGGTGACCAATCGGCGGCATGGGTCGCCCATGGCCTGGCTGTTGGTTATTTTCTTCCTGCCCGTGCCGGGGTTGGCGCTTTATCTGTTGATCGGCGAGAACCGGCTGCCGCGGCGCCGGGCGGGGCGCCATGCGCGGCTCCTCGAGGAACTTGGCGCGATCGGCCGGCGGCTCGAAGGCCACCCGGCGGTCGTCCATCCGGAACTGCCGCCCGACCAAGCACCGTTCGTCACGCTGGCCGAGCGGCTCGGTTCGATGCCGATCGTCGGCGGCAACCAGATCACGCTGATGACCGAGACGGACGACATGATCGATCGGTTGGTGGCCGACATCGACGCGGCCCAGCGGCACGTCCATCTGCTTTACTACATTTTCGCGGCCGACGCGACGGGCCGCAAGATCGCCGACGCCCTGACCCGCGCGGCCGAGCGGGGCGTGACGTGCCGGGTGCTGGTCGACGCGGTCGGCTCGCGGCCGATGCTCAAGCGGCTGGGACGCCGGATGATCGAGTCGGGCATCGACCTGCGTCCCGCGCTGCCGGTGAATCCGTTTCGCCGCCATTTTGCCCGGCTCGACCTGCGCAACCACCGCAAGGTGGCGGTGATCGACGGGTGCGTGGCCTACGCCGGTTCGCAGAACCTCGTGGACGCCGACTATGGGCACAAGGATATGGCGTGGCACGACATGTCGGTCCGGCTGACCGGGCCGGCGGTGCTCGAACTCCAGGCGGTGTTCGTCGGCGACTGGTATTTCGAGACGGACGAAATGCTGCTGAGCGAGAGCGTCTTTCCCGATCCGCCCATGCTGGGGCCGATCGCCGTCCAGACGTTGCCCAGCGGGCCGGACTACCCGACGGAGAATTATCAGCGGATGGTCGTAGCCGCGCTCTATGCCGCGCGGCGGCGCGTGATTATCACGTCGCCCTATTTCATTCCCGACGCCGCGTTCATGCAGGCGATCGAGACGGCCGTGCTCAGCGGCGTCGAGGTCGAGATCATCCTGCCGCGCCGTTCGGACCAGGTGTTGGTGGGCGCCGCGTCGCGGGCGTTTTACGAGGATTTGCTGCGGCTGGGCGTCCGGCTCCACTTGTACGACGACGGGTTGCTGCACGCCAAGACGATGAGCGTCGACGACTCGCTGGCCCTGATCGGGTCGAGCAATTTCGACATTCGGTCGTTCGAGCTCAATTTCGAGATCAGTCTGTTGTTCTACGGTTCGGACGTCACGGCTCAACTGCGCGACCTGCAAAACGGGTATATCGCGCGTTCCACGCTGCTTGGGGCCGACGAGTGGAACAGCCGGCCGGGACGGATTCGGGTGTTGGAGAACATCGCCAAACTCCTCGGGCCGTTGCTGTAGGGCGTTGCTATTGCCACGGACACGGAAAAGGGAACCACAGATGAACACAGATGGACACAGATAAGAATCATAATTTATCTGTGTCTATCTGTGTTCATCTGTGGTTCCAAAAACTCCTTGGCAACTTTCTCTGTCACGATTCCGAGTGTAGCGGTTTTGCCGTTTGATCGTCCGCGAGAAGTCCCCCGCGAGGGCCGCTTACCGTCTTTCGGCCGGTTTGACCCGGCCCCCGTGCGACCTAGAATTCCAAAGCACGGGGGCTTATTCGAAATTCCCTTCCACACGAGGAGAAGACGGCATGAGCGGCGAATCACAACACAATGTTTCGAACACGCAAAGCACGGGCCTGGCGCATTTGCAAGAGAACTGGGGCTGGTTTCTGGCCCTGGGCATCGGCATGATCACCGTGGGAACCCTGGCGATCGTGTTCTCCGGATTGGCCACGCTCAGCGCGACGATCGTGCTGGGCTGGACGTTGGTGTTGGGCGGCATTGTCCAGGGACTTCACGCGTTTTTCGTGCGTAACTGGAGCGGCTTTTTCATGCAATGCGTGGCCGCGTTCCTTTACGTGCTCGTCGGCTTCATGGTGCTGGCCAACCCGGTGGGCGCCGTTTTGATGCTGACCCTGCTTTTGGGCGCGTTCTTCCTGTTCGAAGGCATCGTCAAGGTCATGATCGCGTTCCAGTTGCGGCCTGCCGAAAACTGGTACTGGTTGTTCTTCAGCGGACTCGTTTCGCTGGTCCTGTCGGCCGTCATCTGGATGAACTGGCCCGGCGACGCCCTTTGGGTCGTCGGACTGCTGTTGGGCGTGAATATCCTGTTCAGCGGCTGGTCCACGGTGATGTTCGCGATGGGACTCCACGCGATCACCTGCCCCTGGTTTTGCGGCGGCAAGAATCGTCACGGCGCGACGCCGTCGATCTAGGGATGGCGCGAGAGTAAAGGAAACGGAACCGAGAAGAGGCACACCAGGGCAAGGATCGCTCCGCCGGGGCCGGCGGACCCGATTCTTGCCCTTCGTGTTGCCGGGCAAATGGGCTGGTCTTAAAGCTCGGCTTCGGATACCCTGTTCAGAGCGGTCGGCGACGGCAAGCGAAGCGGAAGCAGAGCGGCAAATATGATCCAGCACATGGAATTGGCCGGCGGAAAGGTGGTTCCCGTCGAGGGGCGCGAGGGCGACATCCAGGTCTACCTCGACCCGACCGACGTCGAGCGCCGGCACCTTGTCGACACGCTGAAGATCGACGAGCACACGCTGTCTTCCGCGCTGGACCCGGACGAGCTGGCCCGGCTCGAATTCGAGCCCGACCATCTGGCCATGATTCTCAAGCGGCCGAGGAACTATTCGAGCGAGGACCAGTTCGTTTTCAAGGTGGCTTCGGCGGGCATTTTCCTGTATTCCGACAGGTTGGTGATTGTGCTGACCGAGGACGTGCCGCTTTTTCAGGGCAAGCTGTTCACCAAACTGACCACGCTCAAGGACGTGGCGCTGCGGATCGTCTACATGTCGATCGCTCATTTCGTCGAGCACTTGAAGGTGATCAACGCGGTGTCGGACTCGCTCGAACAGCAGATCAACACGTCGATGCAGAACAAATATCTGCTCAACCTGTTCAGTCTCGAAAAGAGCCTGGTGTACTATCTGAACGGCATCAACTCGAACGCCAAATTGATCGAACGCCTGAAGTTGAACGCCGCCAAGATTGGTTTTTCGCCGGAAAACATCGAGTTCATCGACGACGCGATCATCGAGAACCAGCAGTGCTACGAACAGGCCGAGATTTACTCGAACATTCTGGCCAGCATGATGGACGCCCGCGTGTCGATCGTGAGCAACAATCTCAACTGGCTGATGAAGACGTTGACGATCATCACGATCTGCATCATGACGCCGACGCTGGTGGTGAGCATCTTTTCGATGAACGTGCCGTTTCCCGGCACCGATCACCCGGCGGCGTTCTGGTTCATCCTGGCGCTGGCGCTCTCGTCGATCGGCCTGGTTCGCCTCGTATGGAGGTGGAAGCGGTGGTGACCTCGGAAGAGAAAAACGACCCGCCGGCGACGACCGGCGCGCGGACCGTCGTCGTGACCCATCGGACCGGTCTGCACGCGCGGCCGTGCCTGGCCATCGTCAACACGGCGCGCAAGTTTCGTTCGAAGGCGCAAATCCAAAGCGGCGCGAAGAAGGCCAACGCGGGCGAAATCTTGGAAATCCTTTGCCTCGGCGCGGAGGGGGGCACGGAAGTGACCCTCACGGCGACCGGTCCCGACGCGAACGAAGCGCTGGACGCCCTGGTGCGTCTGTTCGAGACGAATTTTGGGTTTGACGATTGAGCGTTCGTAGGGTGGGGCGAGCGTTGTATTGCCGAGAGACTCTTGCCGATCGGCCGACGTTCCTGGCCGATTGATTCTGTTCGCCGTTCTCGCCCCACCGGGAGCATGTGACGCCGCATGGTGGGGCGACCGAAGCTCGGTTAGACCGATTCGGTTTGGATAAGTTTCCGCTCGCTTCGATCGCCCCACCCTACCTTCTCCGTTCCCTCCGCGTCCTCCGTGGTGAATTGTCGGCCTTCGCGCACGGCCCGGGCCCGGTTGTGCCGAGTTTGCCGAGGAGAAGGCCGGCGACGGCATTTTTCTTGCACACGATCGGGTACAAGCTACGTTTTTGACGTTCCAATTGCGCGCGACGTAACAAGGATTTCGGCTCGCGCGGGAAGGGTAAATTGCGAAGACCGCGACGGCCGATGCGAGGTACATCGACACCCGGTTGTCGCCCCCCCTCGAATCTTCATGGAGACCACAAAATGCGTTACTGGTTTTGGATCGTTTGGGCAGCCGTTTTGATTGTCATGGCCGGCTTGCAGTTTTCGGCGGCGTCCGCCGCGCAGCCGACCGTCGCTCCCAGGGCCACTTACTCCAGCCTGAGCCGGGAACAAATCCGCCAGATGCCCCTGTTGGAACGTCCCAACCGGCCGGGCCATTTTTACGGCAACACGGTCCGCTGGCTCAACGGGCGCCGCTCCGGCGGGTATCGCGGCCGGTAGTAGCGTAGCAAGAACCGCTTTCGATCATCCCACGGCGGACCCAGCTTCATCGGGTCCGCCGTTTTTCATGCGCCGGAAGAATCTGTAGATGGGGCGCGTAAGTTTGTAGTTTGTAGGGTGGGGCGAGCGTTGAACAGCCAAGGGCGATTGCCGTTGATGGAATCGCTCACCCTCGATCAACGTCGCGAGCCGTCCTCGCCCCACCATGCGGTTCGAGCGATCTGGTGGGGCGGGAACCGGATATGCCGATAGAGCGGGGCATTGTCGAACCCCGGTTCCCGCCCCACCCTACGTGCCGATTACTCGGCGTCTTCGCTCGGTGCGGCCCGATCGGCTTGGTTTTCGCTCCCGTTGCCATTGCCGTTGGCGGCCGGTTCATCCTCTTCGGCACCTTCCTCGTGGGGGACGCGTTTGACGGCCACGAGCGCGTCGTCCTCGTCGAGGCTCATGATCCGCACGCCCTGGGTGTTGCGGCCCACCACGCTCACCTCGCGGGCGGCGATCCGCTGGAGTTTGCCCTTGGCGGTGATCATCAAGAGTTCGTCCTCGTCGCAGACGCGGACGGCGCCGATCACCGGGCCGTTGCGATCCGTGGTTTTGATGTCGCGCAGGCCCTTGCCGCCGCGGCGCTGGGCCCGGTAGGACCGCTGGCTGGAGAGTTCTTCCTCGCCTTCGGCTTCCGCCTCGGGCTCGGTTTCCGCTTCCGGTTCCGTCTCGGCCGATTCGTCGTCGAGCGGGGCCGCCTCGTCCGACTCGATCTCGTCGGCCTCGCCGCCGGGCATGTTGGGGCCGAACGGCGTCCGTTTGCCGTAACCCTTGGCGCAGACGGTGAGCAATTCGGCGTCCGGATCGGCCACGACCATGCCGACCACTTCGTCGTCGCCCAGGAGTTTGATGCCTTTCACGCCGCTGGAGTTGCGGCCCATCGGGCGTGCGTCGGACTGCTTGAAGCGAATGGCCATGCCGTGCTTGGTGGCCAAGACGATTTCGTCGCCCGGCTTCGTGACAACCACGTCAACCAGCTCGTCGCCCTCGCGGAGCTTGATGGCGATGATCCCGCGGCTCATCGGCCGGCCGTAGGCCTTCAACTCAGTCTTCTTGACCAGGCCCTTGCGCGTGGCCATGACCAGATAATGGTCGGGCCGATCAAAATCCTTGACCGCGCGGCAGTCGGCGATCTGCTCGCCCTCTTCGAGGTTCAGCAGATTGACCACGGCCCGGCCGCGGCTGTCGCGGGCCAACTGGGGCAGGCTGTAGACCTTTTGCCAGTAGACCTTGCCGTGCGTGGTGAAGAACATGAGGTAGGCATGCGTGCTGGCGACGAACAGGTGCTGGATCGGGTCTTCTTCTTCGGCCTTGGCGCCCTTGAGGCCCTTGCCCCCGCGGCGCTGGGCCCGATAGGCGCTGGCCGGGGTGCGCTTGATGTAGCCGTTGCTGCTGATCGAGACGACCATTGTTTCTTCGGTGATCAGGTCTTCGAGGTCGATATTGCCGATCTCCTCGCCGCTGATCTCGGTGCGCCGCGCGTCGCCGTGCTTGCGTTTCAACTCGCGGAGGTCGTCGCGGATGATGTCCAGGATGTTCTGCCGGTCGGAGAGGATCCGCAGATACTCGGTGATTTCCTCGAGAAGGTGGCGGTGCTCGTCGCCCAGTTTTTCCTGTTCGAGGTTGACCAACTGGCCCAGCGTCATCCGCAAGATGGCGTCGGCCTGCACCGGCGTGAGCGTGTAGTTTTCCTGGACGCCGCGTTCCTGTTGGAAAATGGCGAAGCCCGCGTCGCCCAGTGCCCGGCGGAGCATGGCCCCGGGACACTCGATTTGCATCAGGCGTTCCTTGGCCTCGGCCTGGGTCTCCGACGAGCGGATCACGCGGATCACCTCGTCGATGTTGGCGTGGGCCAGAAGCAGGCCCTCGACGGTGTGCTTGCGTTGGCGCGCGCGGCTCAAGAGGAACTGCGTCCGCCGGCGAATGACGGCCACGCGATGACGAATGAACTCCTCCAGAATCTCCTTGAACGAAAGCACCCGCGGCTTGCCGTCGACCAGCGCCAGCAGAATGAGCGAAAAGCTGTCTTGCAGCGGAGTGAACTGATAAAGCTGATTAAGCACGATGTCCGGATCGGCGTCGCGCTTCAACTCCAAAATCAGGCGGACCGGTTCTTTCAGGTCGCTTTCGTTGCGGATGGCGGAAATGCCCTCGATTTTTCCCTCGTGGACCACTGCCGCGATCCGTTCCTCGACCCGGTCCCGCGCTTGCTGGTAGGGAATCTCCGTGATGACGATCCGATTGCGTTTCTCGCCCGCCTCGATCTTGGCCCGGGCACGGACGACGATCGTGCTGCGGCCCGTGTGATAACCCTGGCGAATGCCGTGCCGCCCGCAGACGACGCCGCCGGTCGGAAAATCGGGCCCGGGACAGATTTCCATCAACTCGTCGATCGACACCTCGGGATCGTCGATCACGTGGACCAGGGCGTCGCAGATTTCGCCCAGGTTGTGCGGGGGGATCGACGTGGCCATGCCGACCGCGATGCCGTTGGCGCCGTTGACCAGGAGATTGGGAAACTTGGCGGGCAACACGCTCGGCTCGGTCCGGCGCTCGTCGTAGGTCGGGATGAAGTCGACCGTGTCGAGCTTCAAATCCTCGAGCAACATTGCGGCGGTCGGCGACATGCGCGCCTCGGTGTATCGCATGGCGGCCGGCGGCAGGCCCGCGATCGAGCCGAAGTTGCCCTGCTTGTCGATCAACACGCTCCGCATGTTCCACTCTTGGGCCATGCGGACCAGGGTGGGATAGATGACGCTTTCGCCGTGGGGATGGTAGTTGCCGCTCGTGTCGCCCGAGATTTTCGCGCACTTGACCCGGCCCGCGCCTGGGGTGAGGTTCAGATCGTTCATCGCCACGAGAATGCGCCGCTGCGAAGGCTTCAGCCCGTCGCGGACGTCGGGCAGGGCCCGGCTGACGATGACGCTCATCGCGTAGGTCAGGTAGCTGTCCTTCAGCTCGACCTCGATGGGCATTTCCAGCAGGCGGCCGCCGTGGGTATCCGTGGCCGGCAGCCGCGTTTCACCGGGCCCTTCCGGGGGCAAATTCGAGTCGGTGGACAAGGCTCGTGTCCTTTCGAGAAAACGGCATATTGCGGGGTTCCGCTAAAGAACTGTTTCAAAAAGGGGGACAGGCACCTCGCGGTGTTCGGATTTCACGGCGGATGTTGAAATGGCTCGGAGCCAGTCCCCCTTTTTGAAACAGTTCCTAAGTCGTTTTAAGCAAACAACTTAGGGATGGTCTTGCGCGTCGGCAAATCAAGACCGTAATATACCATTTTTGCCCCCGGCCGACAACGGCACGGGCCGAAAAAGACGCCCTGCAAGTCGTTTTTGGGAAACCACTTATGAGCAGGCTGGAACAAGCCGGGTGACGCGGCCATGAAAAACCGAGCCGCGACCGTC
>Ga0209342_10004224_pt1 | contig 14988 bp, 16 predicted proteins | sample RifCSP16_2_FD_184023 | JGI IMG/M metagenome (GOLD analysis project Ga0209342, IMG submission 184023) | Soil microbial communities from Rifle, Colorado - Rifle CSP2_sed 16_2 (SPAdes) (version 2) | ecosystem: Environmental > Terrestrial > Deep subsurface > Rock core/Sediment | place: Rifle... | reverse complement strand
ATGCGACCGAGACGTCCGATGGGTGGGCAGGAGTATCGACGTCACCACGGTCTGGGGGCTGCGGCGTTCACTCACTCCAGGCAAAGGGAAACAACCTCGAGGGTCGGGCGGCGTTGATTGTGGCAGTTGGAAACCAACCCGGCAAACGATCTTCCGGTGAAGCCGGCCTGCGGGCTTCGCCGATAGGACGGTGATGTTCAGGGGCAAATGGGGTCTCGATCCAGCCGACCGCTGGAGGCTCTCGAACTTCAACGGCCAGACGGCCGGTGGAGTGGGTGAAGTATACACTAGCTGAGCGGTGTGGGCTTGCCGCCCACGCCTGCCTCACCTGGAGCCCCGCGCCTCGATCCGGGCGGCCACGCGATTCACGCCCTCACCGAATTCGGCGGGCGGTGTCAGCAGGCTGAGCACGAGATGCTCACCCTGAGGGAAGTCGAAGAAGAAACCTGGTTGCACGATGACACTGTCATCCACAAGCAAGTGGTAGGTCAAGTCCTCATCGTCCTCGCCTTCCGGCAGACGCACTACCAGGTACCAGCCACCCTCGCGTGAAAGCAGGTGCGCCGGCGATCCGCCGCCGAAGGCTTGCCCCGCTGTGCGATGGTTTTCGCCCAGGCGTTCGCGAATCCTGGCCTGCAGCGGGCCGCGCGCGGGCAGCAGCGATTCCGCGGCGAGTTGCGCGGGCGTCGAGGCCGAGAGGTACGCGTCCGCAATGAACTCCAGCCGGGCGCCGGCCTCACGCACTGCGGCCTCGGCTCCGCTCATGCGGACCCAGCCCAATTTGATTTGCGGCGCCCCGATAACCTTGGAGAGACCGCTCAGACGCAGCGTCAGGCCGCGCGCCTCATCTTCGGCGGCGGCGGCCGGCGCTGCAAAGCCTTCGGCCGGGTAGTCGTAAAACACCTCGTCCAGGATGATCGGGCATCCCTTGCTGGCACACAAGCGCTGGATCCTCGAGAACTGGTCCGGGGCCAAGTAGGCGCCAGTCGGGTTATTCGGATTCACCAGGATGACGGCGCGCGTGCGGGAGGTAAACGCCCGCTCGAGGGCCTGCTCGTCGATACGCCAGCCACCCTCAGCCGAGCCGTATGAAGGGAATCGCCTCAGGCGGCAGCCCTCGAGGGTGATCAGCATTTCGAACAAGGGATACGAGGGCTGCGGGACGAGAATGTCATCGCCGGGATTGGCGAACAACTTCATGAGCTCCGCGTAGGTCTGGCTGGTACTCGCGCTCAAGAACACGGCCTCGGGCTTCGTAGGAAGTCCGCGATCGGCGTAATAGCGAGCCACGGCCTGCCGGGCGCTCAGCATACCGCACGGATCGGGGCTGTACTCTGCGATGCGAGGCACGCCCAGGGCGCGGGTGAGAGCCTCGGGCAGCGGCCCCAGCCCGCATTGCGGCGGGTTGGAGCGCGTGAGATCCACGAGGGGTGCGCCGGACGCGCGCAGCCGGTCGAGCGCACGCTGGAGGCGCCCCGGGCTTAGATCGGCGTCAAGACGCGAAGAGAACATCACGTGGAGCGAGTCCTCAATGGGTCGGCGCGAGCCGCCCTGCTCTTGCCCTCGAGCGACCGAATTTCTGCCAGGACCAGTGCAACGATGGCCTCGGGCGGCTGGGCGGCGTCGAGAGCCAGGCCGCGGCGCGGCTCTTCCAGCGTGGCGAACTGGCTGTCGATGAGCGATGTGCCCGCGAAGTGGCCGCGGCGTGCGGCGAGCCGCGTTCGAATCGTTGCCAGCTCGGCGCGCAAGTACACCCATAGGATGCGCGGCGAGTTTTCACTCAGCATCGCGCGATACACCTCCCGCAGCGCCGAGCACGCGAACACGGCGTCTTTTCTTTCTCGCTCCATCCCGGCCATGAGCCTGGCGAGCGATTCCAGCCATGGCATGCGGTCTTTATCGTCGAGCGGCTCGCCGCGCCTCATCTTATCGACATTTGCGGTCGGGTGCATATCGTCGCCGTCGATGAAGGCCCAGCCCAACGCACGGGCGAGTGCGCTGCCCACGGTGGTCTTGCCCGCGCCGGCGACACCCATCACGACGACGATCACCCGCGGCCCTTCCCGCCAGCGGCGAAAGCCCAATGTGCTGCACAGAGGGAATGCGCGCCCGCGCGGCCGCGCAATTGGCGGAATGTCATCCTAGCTCTCCTGACCGCGGGTGCCACGCCCGCCGCTGCGGGAGCCCTTAAGCTGTGAGCGGAGCTTCTTGGCACGCAGGCGTTTCTCCCGCGCTGCGCGCGAAGGTTTGGTGGCCACGCGCAGTCGGGGCGGGCGCGCGGCACGCTGAATGGCAACCGCCAGCTTACGCAGCACTTCGCGGCGGTTGGCCTCCTGCGTACGATGCGTATGCGCGACCAGGGTGAGCACGCCCAGGCGGTTTACGCGCTTGCGCTCCAGTTGGGCCAGCCTCTCGCGCACGGACGAGGGCAAGGACGACCCGGCCAGGCGGAAGCGCAACTGGGCGGCGGTGGCCACCTTGTTCACGTTTTGCCCGCCCGGGCCGGGCGAGCGCACGTACTCGATGGTCACTTCATCGTCGCGCAAACGCAGGGTCGGACTGATCTCGATCATCCGTGTAATCGCCGCGTTCAACTTGGCTGGGATGATTCTACTCGCACCGGGCGGGGCGCAGGCGGCCATCTCCCGGCGCTGCGGCCATGTGGAGGCGCGCGGCGGACCGGGCCAAGGCATGTCCCTCAGGCCGCCTGGCACGCGGCAACGCGGCGCACCTCTCCCAAAGGCACTGGACCGAGGGGGCTCACGCCGGGCAGACGGGGAGCAGTGCGGTGGCTGTCATCCAGGATCGACCAGCGACCCGGGAGGGGGAGGCCGGTTACGTGAAAGTATGTATTGACATGACCCGCCTCGAGGCCTAGTATCCTGTTGATCTTCGCAGCCGGATTGCGGCAGACACTCCGGTCGGTACGCCCGAGGCCAGGGGAAGGAGGTGGCAGGGGACAACTGAAGCGAGAGCAACATTCCCCAACGGGGCCCGTTCGTCCAGGCAGGTACGCGCGTGGGGAGCACCCCGCCGGTGATGGCGTCGGTGCGGTCGATGCGCGTGGCGCCTGGGCGACATTCGCGGAAGGAGCGTGGTTTTATCGGGAGGCACGTCAATGATCACTTACTACCTGAGCACCGATCACGGATTGGAAATCCTGGCGCAACCGGCGGCCGGCTGCTGGATCAACGTCGTGGCCCCCTCGGCCGAGGAGGCCGCCGAATTGCAGGCGATGTTGCGCGTCCCCCAAGACTTCATCACCTATCCCCTGGACGTGGGCGAGATGGCACGCACCGAGCGTGAGAACGGCGCCACCTTGATGGTCCTGCGCGTGCCTTACTATCAGGGGCAGACCGCCGATATTCCATACACGACGGTCCCGGTTGGAATCATCCTGACTGAGTCTTACATCACCACGGTGTGCAAGACCGAAACCGACGTGATCCAAGCGCTGGTCGCGGGGCGGGCGCGCGGGCTGCTGACCGGCAAGCCCAACCGCCTTACCTTGCAGCTCCTCTTATTGACGGCCTCGCAATTCCTGGCCTACCTGCGCGAGATCAACAAATCGGTCGATCGGCTGGAGGATCAATTGCAGCGTTCGCTGCGCAACCGCGAGGTGCTGGAGCTCTTGAAGTTCCAGAAGAGCCTGACCTTTTTTGCGACCGGGTTGACCTCCAACGAGCTGATGTTGCAGCACTTGCAGAAGAGCCGCCTGTTCGAACCTTTTGCCGAAGAGCAGGACTTGCTGGATGACGTGTTGACCGAGGTGCAGCAGGCGATCGGCATGACCAACATCTCGTCCAACATTCTGAGCCAAATGATGGATGCCTTTGCCTCGATCATCTCGAACAACCTGAACGTGGTGATGAAATTCCTGGCATCGGTCACGATCATCCTCAGCCTGCCGACCATGATCGCCTCCTTCTACGGCATGAACGTCAAGCTGCCGCTGGGTGGGCACGAGATGGCGTTCCTGTTCATCGGCATTGCCTCAGTGACAATCATGATGGCAACCCTGCTCGTATTCTGGCGCAAAGACTGGCTGTAGCAGCGAGGGGGGAGCAGCCGGCAGCGGCCTTCCCGGGCGGGCAGGGTCAAAGGCAGGATGCCTGTCGGCTCGGCAGCAAGCTTCGTCGTGAAACGCGGGGTGCCGGGGAGATCGCCAGTCGTGACCGTGCGCGGCGAGGGCCGGGTCACGCGGCGTGTATCATGCGCCTCAGCCCTTGCGGGCTTTGGGTGGAAAATAGATGCCCGCGCGGACGGCGCCCAGCATGCCGGCGCGGAAAGCCCGGCGATCGATAGGCGCCAGGCGTGCAACCATGTGCCGATCCACCACGCGCGTCCTTGCGCGGTGCTCGAGCTTCTCGGCGATAACATCCATGGCGGCGTCGCGCCGCATCCAGTCGAGATGATCGAGCGTGACCAAATCGAGCGGGCGGGTATACGCGCGCAACGACTTGTAGCCTTCCATATTGTAGAAACCCTCGAAATAGGAGATCACCAATTCGCGCAGGCTGCGGTAGATCGGATCGCGATAGCGCAGACCGACGAAATTCGATTTGGCCACCGCTCCATAGTGGCCGTCTTCGCGGTAGACCGCCAACATATGGTCGTCATCGCGCCAGGCCAGCATGTCGACCAGCATGGGCCTGCGCCCGAGACGACGCAGCGCTACGATGGCCAGCAAGGCGCCATCGTAGCAGTGAGCCTTGCGGTCGCGCAGCACGTTCAACGGGCAGCGGTAGCGCGGATCGGCGCTGTAGGGAATCGAATCCAGAAACGCCTGGATGCAGGCGGGGCTGTCGAACGAGCGAAACAGCCGGCGCTCCTTTGCGCTGAGCGCCTGTTCGAAGGTGAGCAGTCTGGAGTCGGAGACGGGGTGGCGTGGCGGCATCGCGCTCCTTTACGGTGCGGGATTTTTGGGCGCGCGGTCGGCCTGTGCGGCGTGCCAACACGCGTGGAGGGTGCTCAGCCGCTCGCGCAAGCGGCGGTCCAGGGCTTCGGGTTTCCCGGTGGTGACATCGTCCTGATTCTCAAAGACGACATACGGAATGCGCCGACCGCCCAGCGACAGGAATCGGCGATCGTTGCGGCTGAGATCCGGCCAATCGTCTTCACGGTACAGACGGGTCATCTTCTCGTCCGTAAGTGAATGCTCCAGGATACTTCCCGGTCGTGCGGGGTTGAACCGACGGCGGTTCTTGCGCAACGACTCCTCGAAGGTGACATCGACGTACATCAAGGCGGCGCGCGCGAGGGTGGCCGCGTCCAGGCGGCCGAGAGCCCGCTGGTAGCCGCCGTGTTCCGAGCCGCGTGAGAATTCTAGGATGAAAGAATGCGCCGCGGCTCCAGGCCCAAGCTCCGCTGATGCGGCGAGATAGTCATGCGCCAGGCGCTCAATCAGCAGGTCCCACAGGTGCGCGTAAAGGAAGAAACCTCGCGCGTCGGTGTGCAGCCGCGGCTGGCCGAGACGGTTCTCCAGCAGGTGGTCTTCCTCCATCCACGACCACAAGGTGGGGAAATCGTCGAGCACGCTCAGCTCGCCCAAGCCGAAATCGGCGAGGCGCCGACCGGCTTGCAGACCGCGCAGGTGCTCGATGATCTCGCTCTTGCCCGACGCCGGGCGTCCGATCAGGATGAGAAGCGGCAGAGGGTCGGTGGTCAAGGTCTATCCACGAATGCAGGACGTCACTCCCGCGGGAGAATGGCGCGTCGTGCCGTGGCCCCGATTCTAACCTGAAGCTGGAAGGGGCCGGCCAGTCTGCGCGTCATCGAATGAGGAGGTGGACTAAGCGAGCGCGTGGCATGTCATCCGGGCAACAGCAGGCCGGCCAGCCAGAGGACCGACATCCCCACGACGAGTGTGAGCAAGATGCTGCTCGTCTTCCATGCGACGAGGACAGCGGCCACCCCCGCGAGCGCGCGCGGGCTGAGCGGCCAGAGCTGCAGCATGCCTTGAGGCGCGAGGACGGCCGGCAGGATGAGCGCACTCAAGACGGCTGCGGGCACGAGCCGCAACGGACGGGTGATCCACGCCGGAGCCGTGCCGCGGTGGGCCAGCGCGATGAATGAAAGGCGGGTGAGGTAGGTCGCGATCCCGGCCGCCAGCAGCGTCAGCCCCATGCTCATGCCTCGCCTCTCTCCAGCGGGGTAGCGGCCAGAATGCCGGCGACCGCGGCCAGGAGCACACCTAGGCCAAGGGGCAATCCGCGCAATGCCACGGCCAGCCCGCCGGCCACGAGTGCCGCCGCAACACCGGCGCGATCCTTCAACTGCGGAATCACCATGGCGATGAACAAGAGCGGCAGAGTAAAGTCGAGGGACCATGATTGGGGGAGGCGAGCACCCGCGAAGAGCCCAAGGGCCGTCGAGGCTTGCCAGGAGGCCCACAGGGTAAGGCCCGCGCCCAACAAGAAGAAGTGTCGGTGAACGCGCGGGCCATCGGCCTCCAGGTGGCCAATGGACACGGCGTAGGCCTCATCCGTCAAGAGGTAGGCCAGCAGGGCCTTCCAGCCGGCGGAGAGATGCGCCAGGTGCGGGGCGAGCGAGGCGCTGTACAGCGCGTGGCGCAGGTTGATGGCGGTGATCGAAACCACGATCACCACGCCGGAGGCCCCGCCCGCGACCAATTGGGACATCACGAATTGCGACGAGCCGGCGAAGACGACGGCCGAGGCCGCCTGGGCCGTCGCTGGGGTCAATCCAGACTGGATGGCGATCACGCCGTAGATCAGCCCGAATGGGACGACGCCCAGCAGGAGAGGGATCTCGGCCAGGATGCCGCGCAGAAACTCCTCCCGCGCACCTGCAGCCGGTCGACCTGATGGGTGCGCGCGTGGTAAGGGAGAGTCGGAAGGGGAGCCGGAGGTTGTGGGCTGGCTGCCGCTCACCATCGGCTCCGACGGCGATATGTGCGCGGACCTCGTCACTTGGCGGCCTCGGCCGCGGGCAACCCGGCCACCGGCTTGGCACTGCGCACGGCGTTGAGAACGGCCTCGGCCACAACTTCGGCCGCGAACGCGCCGACGATGTTGACGTCGGCTTCTTTTTCGCCGAGGGCCAGAGCAAATATCGTGTCGCCGTCGAGCATGGTATGCGCTGGGCGGATGGTGCGGGCAACGCCGTTTTGACCCATCTGGGCCAGCTTGGTGGCGTGTTCCTTGTTCAGCCGCGCGTTGGTTGCCACGACGCCGATAACCGTGTTCCCGCGCGAGGCGAACCCCAGGATAGTACGGCCGGCCAACGTGCGCATGACCTCCAACGTGTCGGCAAAGTAACCCGGCGCGCCCAGTCGCAGCGGGCCGAGCTGTTTGGAACGAGCGCCCGCGACGATTGCGCCGTTGCGCGGGTCGATGACGTCACCGAAGGCATTAACCGCCACGATGGCACCCACCCGAATGCCTCCGCCGATCTCCATCGAGGCGGTGCCGATGCCGGACTTCATGGCCTGGCCCATGCCGAAGACCTTGCCCACCGTTGCGCCCATCCCGGCGCCGGCATTGCCCTCGTCCGGCCTCCGGTCGGAGGCCGCCTCACACGCGCGGTAACCCATTGCAGCATCCGGCCGGACGTCGGCCCGGCCGAGGCCGAGGTCGAACAAGATGGCCGCCGGGACGATCGGCACGCGGGCAACACGCACGTCGAATCCGACACCGCGTTCTTCGAGGTAGCGCACCGCACCGGAGGCGGCATCCAGCCCGAAGGCCGAGCCGCCGGCGAGCATCACCCCGTGCACGCGTTCGACCAGGTGAACCGGGTGCAGCGCGTCGGTTTCGCGCGTGCCGGGTGCGCCGCCGCGCTGGTCCACGCCGCCCACGGCGCCGCCTTCGCACAAGATGGCCGTGCACCCGGTCAGTGCCACATCGTCATGCGCGTGTCCGACCCGCACGCCCTCAATATCGGTGATGGCGTTGCTCAGTGACATGCTTATCCTCCAGACGGGCGAACTCTGATGCGACGCGCGGCGGGCATGCCGCCGCGGTGTTAACCGAATTCAAATACCGACCTGTTAGGCTGAGTCATCAAAACGTTGAAGGTGAGATGATGACCAGGGTTTTCGACGCTCCCATTCATTCGAGCGATCAAAGCTTCGAGCGCGTGCTTGCAGCCGGGCTGCCCGTGGCGGCTGTCTTCTCGGGGCGTGAGCTGGCCGAGGACCTCGACCAGGCCATGCGCCGCTTGGCGCGCGAACATGCGGGCAAGGCCTTGCTCGTCCGTGTACGCGCAGACGAGAATCCGCGCCTGACGGCCGAATATCGGGTGGAGCGAGTGCCGTGGCTTGTCAGCTTGCGCGGCGGCGAAACGATGGGCAGCCAGCCGCTTGCAGATGCAGGCGCCCTCGAGGCACATCTTGCCCACCTCCTGGGCGAGGGACCATTGCCCACGGTGACGGACCACAGCGCGGGAGGCGCCGAACCCCGGTCGTCCTCGGCCGGGATGCATCGCGAACCGTTCCCTGTCTCGGACGCATCCTTTGCCCATGACGTGCTGCACAGCGACTTGCCGGTGCTGGTCGATTTCTGGGCGCCGTGGTGCGCACCCTGCCGTATGGTGGCTCCGACTGTGGAGAAGTTGGCGCGTGAAGAGGCGGCCCGCTTGCGCGTGGCCAAGCTCAACGTGGACGAGAATCCGGTTGTCGCCGGGCAGTTCGGTGTCACCGGCATTCCCACGATGATCCTCTTCCAGGGCGGGCAGGTCGTTGACCGATGGACAGGTGCATTGCCCGAAAGCTCGATCCGCGCCCGGCTTACACGCTGGATCTAGACCTCCACTCAGCGCGTGCCTTTGTCCGCGCCGACGCGTACACTGGCCGGCTCACGTCCGGCACGACGACCCAACCCCACAACGCCCGAATGCTCCGGGAACAACGTCTCGCGTTGCCCAACATGGCCTTTTCGGGCCGCGGCGGCCCCACGTACTGTGCGTACTCCCGATTCGCTACGCAAGCAATGCGATGACCCTGGCAACGATGTGCTGTGCAACCTCGCCCTTTGAAAGCAACGGCAACTCTTCCACGCGGCCGCTGGCATCGATCAATGTGACGCGATTGGTGTCGCTGCCGAAGCCGGTATCGGCCTGCGAGATGTCGTTGGCGGCGATGATATCCAATGCCTTCTCGCGCATCTTGGCCTGTGCGTTGGCCAATAGATTCTCCGTCTCGGCCGCGAAACCAACCATAACCCGCGGCCGGCCGCGGCTGCGACGCCGCTCCGCGACAGCAGCCAGGATGTCGGGCGCAGGCTCCAGGCTGAGCACCGGCACGCCCTTCTCTCTCTTCATCTTCTGGGCTGCGGTCTGACGCGGGCGGAAGTCCGCGACCGCTGCGGCCATCAACAACGCCTCCGCCTCGTCCGTTGTGCGCAGCACCGCCTCGAGCATCTCCTGCGCAGTGCGCACCTGAATGAGTACCGCCCCCGCCGGTGGCGTGAGCGCAGCCGGGGCGGCAATGAGTATGACCTCTGCGCCTGCGTCCAAAGCGGCCTGGGCCAAGGCGTAGCCCTGCTTGCCCGACGAAAGATTGGTGAGCACGCGCACCGGGTCGAGCGGCTCCTGCGTCCCGCCGGCGGTGACCACCACCTTGCGCCCCGCCAATGGCCCGCCGCGCGAGAGCAGGTATCGAACGTGCGCCAGAATGTCGCCCGGCTCGGTCATGCGCCCGATGCCCGAGAGCCCGGAGGCCAAATGGCCGAGTTCGGGCCCAAGAATCGTCGCGCCGCGTTCGGCAAGCAGGCGCAAGTTCTCCTGCGTGGCCGGATGCTCGAGCATGCCGGCATCCATTGCCGGAGCGATGAGCAAAGGGCAGCGCGTGGCCAGGGCGGTCAAACTGAGCAGGTCGCCGGCTGAGCCGGTGGCCAACTTTGCGAGGGTGTGAGCCGTCGCCGGAGCGACGATGAACAACTCCGCGCTGTGGGCCAGCCCGACGTGCAAGACGTGAGCCTGCGGCCCCCACAAGTCGGCATCGGTGAAGGCCGGCCGTCCGGTCACCGACTGAAACGTGAGCGGCGCGACAAACCGGGTTGCGGACTCGGTCAGGACAACGTCCACGAGCGCTCCGGCCTGCGCGAGTTTGGAGGCCAGGTCGGCGGCCTTGTAGGCCGCGATGCTTCCTGTGACTCCTAAGACGATTCGTTTGGACGACAAGGGTGTTTGAATCATGGGTTGGTGTATGGCGTCGGGGTCTCAAGCCCCAGTCGAAAACTCTCATCCAGCGACCACGTCCCGTGCAGGACTCCTGTGGATGAGGGGGTGGGTTGTGCACGCCCTTGGGTTCCACTTCGAAACCAGCGCACCTCGATCGTATCTCCGCGACGCTCGCGAGTGCCGGTGACGGTCGCTCCCGAGATTATCGAGGTGATCGAGCATGTGCCGACCCGCTCTGGGCGGATGTCAACCGACCCCGCAAAGCTGCTCTCTTCGAGAGCTCGGCCCACCACGGAGTCGACCCCGCCCGAATCCGAAGGCCGAAGGTCGTGGACGACGAGCGAATCCGGCGCGGCCAGGAGCGCAATCCCGTGAAGCGGGTTGGCTCGCCGCGTGGTCATTGCGTTCGCTCTGCTAGCGTGAGCCGCGCGAACCCCGGACCCATCCGTGTCCCCGTTTCAATGATCTGGCAACCCGCGAATTCGATCATGCGCCGCGTTTGGCTTTCAGAGAAGCGTTCTCTCTCTTCGGCGGCGTGTGCCCATCCCAGGAGCGAAGTTCGCTCGATGCCAGTAAGACCGCGCTCGTCGGCGAGCGCGGTGGCCGCGCCGGTCGATAGGTGCTCGCTCGGGTTGAGCATGGCCAGACGCCCGCCTGGCCTCACCACACGAGCCAATTCCGCCAAACCGTCCTGCGGACGGTCCAACAGAAAAACCACATTGGTGGCCGTCACTAGGTCGAACCGCTCGGCGGCGAAGGGCAGGCGATGGGCATCGGCCTGCAGACACGCGTACTTCGCCAGGTTCGATCGGGCTGCGAGGAGGGCCATTTGCATATCGCGGTCCAATCCGATGGGCACGCACCCCTGGGCGGCCAGATGGCGCGCCAAGCCGCCGGGCCCGCAGCCGACATCCAACACGCGCCAACCGGATTGCACGCGGCAGAATCCGGCAAAGGATTCAAGCACGCGGTCCCAGCCGGCGGTTGCCTGAACTGCGGAGAAGTATTTCGCAGGCGAACCATTCACCGATTCATCTCATAGATCATGCGCAGCCCGTCCAGCGTCAGCCAAGGGGCAAGGATTTCGATGACGGGGGTTTCGCGCGCAATGAGCTCGGCCAACCCGCCGGTGCCGATCACCTTGGCCTGCCCGCCCAGTTCGCGGCGGAAGCGGTCTACCATGCCCTCGACCAAACCGACGTTGCCGAACAGCAGCCCCGACTGGATGGAATGGGTCGTGTTGCGGCCGATGGCCGCTGGCGGGCGGGTGATTTCGACTCGGGTGAGCTTGGCCGCGCGCGAAAAGAGCGCCTCGGCCGCAATGCCGATCCCTGGCGCGATCGCCCCGCCCAGGTAGTCACCGTCGGCGGAGATGGCATCGAAGGTCGTCGCCGTGCCGAAGTCGACGACAATCGCCGGACCGCCGTACAAGCGGAATGCGGCCACTGCATCCACAACACGGTCGGCGCCGACCGCCTTGGGGTCGTCATACCGTACGCGCACGCCGGTGCGCACTCCGGCATCCACCACCAGCGGTTCACAGCGCAGGTTAGTGCGGCATACATCCAGCCACTTGCCGGTCAGCGGCGGAACGACCGAGGCGACCGCGGCTCCGTCCACGTCTGTGGGACTGAGGCCGGCCATCTGCAGAAGTCCCAGTATCTGCAGCGCAAACTCATCCGGCATGCGATCGTGGTCGGTCGCCAGCCGCCAGCGCGGTCCAAGCGTCTCGCCCTGGTACAGACCGAGGGTGATGTTGGTGTTCCCGATGTCGATGCACAGCAGCATGGCTATGCTCCTGCGGCGTCCGCCGCGCCCCGCCCGCGAATGTCCGTGAAGATGCCCGTGCTCCACTCGTCTTCGTGCAACAGGAAATTGTCGATGAGGCGCGTGCGGCCCAAGCGGACCGCCAGCGAGAAGAGCGCCTCCCCTTCGATCGTCTCCAATTCGTCCAAGGTTGCAGGGTGTGCAATCGATACGTACTCTTCGGTTGCCATGAGCTCGCCCGCCAGAGTGCGCGACATGACCGAGCGCAGAATGTCCGCGTCGTGTTCGCCGCCATCCAGAGCTTCCTTGGCCGCGCCCAGCGCGCGGTAGAGCACGCTGGCCACCGGGCGCTCGGCGGGCGTAAGGTAGGCGTTGCGCGAGGACATGGCCAGTCCGTCGGCTTCGCGCACTGTTGGGCAGACGACAACCTCCACTACAAAATCTAGGTCACGCGCCATCCGCCGCACGACGATGGTCTGCTGCGCGTCCTTCTGCCCGAAGTAGGCGCGCTGAGGTTGGAAGAGGTTGAACAACTTGGCCACCACCGTCGCGACGCCGCGGAAGTGGGTTGGGCGGGCCTTGCCTTCCAGCGGCCGGCTCACATGCTCGACTGTCGCGAAGGTCTGATACCCGGCCGGGTAGACTACCTCCGGCGGTGGCGTCCACACCAGGTCCACCCCGATCGGCCGCAGCAGGTTCAGGTCGCGCTCCAGGTCGCGCGGATAGCGTTCAAGGTCCTCGCCCGGACCGAACTGGGTGGGGTTGACGAAAATGCTGACTGCCACCGAGGCGCAATCGGCCCGCGCGCGCTGAACGAGCGAGAGATGCCCCTCGTGCAGGAAGCCCATCGTGGGCACAAGTCCCAACGGGCTCGGCATTTCGGCGCGCGCTCGGCGCAGATCGGCGACGGATTCGACGATGACCATGCGCTATCCTCCCGAGCAAACCTCAATCTGAGCTCGCATGTGAGCAGGCAGGTGCACGCCGTGGAACCGGTTCTGTGCGCCGCGCGGTGCGGAGATCAGGCCGCCGCACGCTCCTCGAGCGCCTGCACCAAGTGCCAGGCGGCACGGTTAAGCGGCACGTCAAGCCCCAGCCGCTGCGCTTGGTTCACAATGGCGCCGTTGATCGCATCGATCTCGGTTCGCCGTCCACGCTCGACATCCTGGAGCATGGAGGAGCGGTTGTGAGCTGTGGCTTGCGCCACTTCGAGCGCACGGGCGGCTGCATCGGCATATGGCAGAGCAATCGCCGAACGGTCGGCCACCCGTGCCCCTTCGCGAGCCAGTTCCTCAATCAGGGCGCGGGCGCTCGGTCGGCGCGCCAATTCCCCATTGGGCACGCGCAGCAAAGCCGCCAGCGGGTTGATGGCCGCATTGATCAGAAGCTTGCCCCACAGTATCGAATCGCGGTCCGCGCCGACGGTCACTTGCAGACCGGCGCGTTCGAAGAGCGCGAGGGTCTTAGCCAGCTTTGTATGATCTCCGAGTTGCAGTGCGCCGTCGCCTCCCAGGCGAATGTGACCGGGGCCCACCAGCGTGGCGCCGGAGGTGGTCGCCCCGGCGGCAGCCCGTTCAGCACCGAACAGCGCGCTCAGCACCTCATAGTTGCCGATGCCGTTCTGCAGCGTCAACGCCAGACCCTCGTCGGCCAGGGCTGCGCCTGCACGGCGAACAGCATCTGCGGTCTGCCAGGCCTTGACCAGGACGAGCAGCAGGTCGCTCGCAGTACATTCGCCGGAATTAGTTGTGGCGCGCAAGCGAATGGTCTGCTCGCCTCGGCCGTCGTCCACCAGCAGGCCACGGGTCGATATGGCCTTCACCGCCTCCTGCCACGTCCCGAGCAAGGTCACGTCCGCCCACGGCGCGAGGCGATAGCCCATCAGGCAGGCCATGGCCCCCGTACCCAGGAGAGTGACCTTCATCTCAGAGAGTCCTTTCCGTGATTGACCGCATCGTGTTAAATCCAGATCGAAACCGACGGCGAGAGATCGCCACAAACCGCCGCTCTACGCTCGGCCCGATTCGCCCAGGTCATCCACAAGAGCCTGCCACTCTGCATCGGGCATTTCGGCGGTGTGTTCCGCCGCGGGGAAGGAGCGCCGCTCGACGTCTTCGCGATACTGGGAGAATGCGCGTCCCATCTCCCCATGCAGGTCGGCGTACTTCTTGGCGAACTTTGGCGTGAAGCGGTCGAACAACCCGAGCAGGTCGTGGGTCACCAGCACCTGGCCGTCGCAGCCTGCCCCCGCGCCGATGCCGATGGTGGGGATGGTCAGGCGGCGCGAGACGTAATCCGCCAGGCGTGCGGGTATGGACTCAAGGACGATCGAGAAGCACCCGCTGCGTTCCAGCAGCAGCGCGTCATCAATCAGGCGGCGGGCCGCGGCGGCCGTCTTGCCCTGCACGCGATAACCGCCGAGCTGGTGGATCGACTGCGGCGTGAGCCCCAAGTGCCCCATGACCGGGATGCCAGCGGCGAGTATGGCCTGAAGGGCCGTCAGTACGCTTTCGCCGCCCTCCAACTTGACCGCGTCCATGCCGCCCTCCTGCAGGAAGCGCCCGGCGTTGCGCACCGCCTCGGCCGGGCTGACCTGATAGGAAAGGAACGGCATGTCGCCAACCAGGAGCGCGCGGTGTGCGCCGCGTGCAACGGCCTTGCAGTGATGGATCATCTCGTCCATGGTGACGGGAAGGGTGGTGGCATAGCCTAGCACGACCATGCCGAGCGAGTCGCCGACCAGGATCCCATCCAGGCCGGCCCGGTCGATGGCCAGGGCAGTGGGGTAGTCGTAGGCTGTGAGCCAGGTTATGGGGAGACCACGCGCCTTCTTCTGGCGCAGGTCGAGCGTGGTCGTGCGTCGTTCCGGGCTGGTGGTCGCTGACACGGTCGCCTCCCTTGGTACGGTAGACGCTGATCAGGTGCCTAATGCCGAAGCGCGATTGCCGCCGGGGACAAGAGAACCCTCCAGGGCAACCGGGAGGGCGGGACAAACGTGATGGAGCTAGATTGTCCTGCCGTCTCGGTCGTGGCCCGATCCAAGCGGCAATCTGATTATAAGCGGATGCGCCCGGCCGT
>Ga0209342_10004223_pt1 | contig 14993 bp, 13 predicted proteins | sample RifCSP16_2_FD_184023 | JGI IMG/M metagenome (GOLD analysis project Ga0209342, IMG submission 184023) | Soil microbial communities from Rifle, Colorado - Rifle CSP2_sed 16_2 (SPAdes) (version 2) | ecosystem: Environmental > Terrestrial > Deep subsurface > Rock core/Sediment | place: Rifle... | reverse complement strand
AGAGATGCGTTTCCAGCTTCTAGCCTGGGGTGCGCTGGCAGCCGCGGCAACCGCTGGCTTACACGTGCAGATCTGCACGTGCAAGGAGGAGGAATCCGGCAGTTACAGGCATATCCTGATATGGTCTTGCCCACCAGCCCAATTATTCTATCTGCGCTTGGCGACGGGAGGCGCACCGCCGCCTCAATTGTATCCCGGCAAGTTGCCGGACGCCTCGGCGGATCAACGACCCCGATTGCGTAAAAAGGTCGGGATATCCAGATCTTCCGTGTTGAAAGCGCGTGGCTGGAACTCCCGAGGAGCCTGGGTTGAAGCCTGGCTGGCAGGCGCGGCCCGATCGCGGCCCTCATTCAGCGGCTGTTCGACAATGCGGCGAGGCATGCCGGTGCGTTCGAAACCCGTAGCGATCACTGTAATCCGCACCTCGTCTTTCAGGTTGGGATCGATCACCGCGCCAAAGATCAGGTTCACATCCGGATGGGCGGTCTCTTTGATAATCGCCGCAGCCTGATTCACCTCGAACAGGGTCAGATCCGACCCGCCCGTGACGTTGAACAGGATGCCTCGCGCTCCATCGATAGTGATATCGAGCAGTTGGCTGGAGATGGCCTGCTCGGCGGCAATGCGAGCAGCGTCCTCACCCTTGCCCACACCGACCGCCATCAGAGCCGCCCCGCCCTCCGACATGATGGTGCGCACATCGGCGAAATCCAGGTTGATTAGGCCTGGGACCGTGATCAATTCAGAGATGCCCTGCACGCCCTGGCGCAATACATCATCCGCCAGGCGGAAAGCCTGCTGCAGATTGGCGCGTTTATCCACGATTTGTAACAGTCGGTCATTGGGGATGACGATCAGGGTGTCCGCCTGCTCCTTGAGCTTGGCGATCCCCGCCTCGGCAGTTTGAATGCGCCGCGAGCCCTCGAAAGTGAACGGGCGAGTCACCACGCCAATCGTGAGGGAGCCCACCTCTTTGGCTACCTGGGCGATAATTGAGGCCGCGCCCGTACCGGTGCCGCCGCCCATGCCGCCGGTGATAAAGACCATATCCGCGCCGCGCATCACCTCGTACAGGTCCTCGACCGATTCTTCCGCTGCTTTGCGACCGGTCTCCGGATCTCCACCCGAGCCCAGGCCGCGGGTCAGCTTTTCCCCGATGCGGACGCGCATGGGCGCTTTGGAGAGCATCAGAGCCTGAGCGTCGGTGTTGATCGCTATGAAATCCACGCCTTGCAAGCCTTCATCGATCATGCGGTCGACGGCGTTGCAGCCGCCGCCTCCAACTCCAACCACCTTTATTCTCGCAAAGGATTCGAGCTGGTTAGGAATATTTTGTGAATTACTCATTATAAGTTCCTCCTCATTTGGTTCTTTGTTGAGAATAATATTTCCGAAATGCATCACTCATCATTGATTGCGAAACTTCAGCCTCAGCCCAGCAGCCGCCTGTAGTAGTGAAAGCTTTCAGGGCAGCAAGCGTTTGAGTATGTTTTTTATCTTTTCCCAATTCGAATCACCTCCTTGTGAATCTGAAGCGCTGATATAGCGACTCGCCCGTCTGCTCTCTCCCTGTGGACTGAATTCGTTCATCAGCAAAGCCCAACGCAGCAAGCCAACCGAAGTTGAAAAAGCGGGCGAATCCAGGCGATCGGTCAAGCCATGCAAATTTTCGGGTTGGGCAATCCGCACCGGCACACCCAGGATGTTATTGGCTAAGAGGCGGATATTGGGGAGGGCGCTCGCGCCGCCCGTGAGCACCATTCCCGCCGGCAGCAACCCATCGTAGCCGGAGCGCTTTATCTCTTGTAACACCAGGCCGAAAATCTCCTCCACGCGGGCTTCGATAATGTGGGCCAGCTCCTGGCGGTTGATCTGCACCGGCTCATCTTCTCCAAAGGGGCGGATGCTGAAATACTCCTGGGGCTCAACCTTAGATAGCAGAGCGTGACCGTGGCGGTTCTTGATCTCCTCGGCTTGGGTCATCGGCAAGCGCAGGCCTAAAGCCACATCGGAGGTCACATGGTTTCCGCCAACCGCTAAAACCGAGGTGTGCCACACGTCCCCGTCGATGTAGATAGCCATATCGGTCGTTCCGCCGCCCATATCGACCACCACCACGCCCATCTGGCGTTCGGTCTCGGTTAATACCACCTCGGCTGAGGCAAGCGGGTTGAGCACAAATTGCGAAACTTCAACCCCTGAAGCGCCAACGCACTTGCGCAGATTTTCCACTGAAGCCGCGGAGGCAGTGATGATATGGGTTTCAACTTCCAGGCGGTAGCCATGCATCCCCAAAGGGTTGCGAATCCCCTCCTGTCCATCCACGTTGAAGCCGCGTTGGATGACATGGATAATTTCGCGGTTGTGCGGGAGCGCTACCGCCCGGGCGGCGTCTACGGCTCGTCCGATGTCCTCATCGTAAATCACTCGACCGGTGATCCCTACTACTCCGCGGCTGTTCACCGATTCCACTTGAGAGCCAGCCAGGCTCACCAGGCCGGAGGTGATTTCCATCCCCGCGGTGCGCTCCGCCTTCTCAATCGAGCGGGCGACTGCTTGAGACGCGGCTGCCAGATCCACCACCACCCCCTTGCGCAAGCCTTGAGACGGCTCGATCCCAACACCCAGGATGTGAAGCTGCCCGGGTGTTTCCTCCCGACCGACCAGGGTGCATACCTTCGTGGTGCCTACATCAATTCCGACGACGACTGGTGCTTCCATTGACCAAATGCTCCAAAGCCTGGCTTATTCATCCGTGGCTAGCGTTCAGTCCGAAAATAAGGCGAATGAATATATTCCACGCTAACCAGGTTAGGCTTGAAGCCCTCCTTCTCAAATTTATTCAATAATGCCTGGTAGATGTTCAGCTTGATGCTCATATCGCTGAGCTCGCCAAAGTACACTTCCCAGCCATTCGGGTCTTTCCACCCCAGGCCGTGCTGTGCATCGTAAGCCAGGGGAATGCCCTCGGGCGCTTGAGCGCTCATGGAGAGAATTGCGGAAACCATCTCTACCGGCATAAATTGTGGTGGGCTTTCGAGGTCAGCCAGCTGGTCCGCATTTGTCAGCGGCGGACTGGAGGCTTCAACGACCAGGGAAGGCTCCGCCGCGTTCTCGCCGCGCAGCGGAAACGCCACACCGTTGGCATCCACAAAGACGGTGCGCCCGTCCTGGCGCCAGGTGAGGATGGGCACCCTTTCATCCACGGTCACGCGGACCACATTTGGTAGACCAACCTCGATCTGCGTTTGGGAGAATTCCGGAAAAGCTGTCATGAGTTTTGATCCCAGCTCGCCTGGAGCTACCATAAATATCGGCTCATCCGCCAGGCGCAGGACGGTGTTGACATCCCGGCTGGAGAGGCGCTGCAATCCGATCAGCTCCACCTCCTGAATGACAAATGTAGGCGAGCTCCACAATTGATATAACAGCATAGAAAGCCCCAGAACGATTAAGCCCGATACCCACCGCATGCTGAAAGAAAATTCGGGCAAAGCTGGCAGGCGCATCTCCGCACCGGGGACGCTCAAAGTCAAATCGACCCGGCGGCGGTTTTTCTTCTTCTCTTTGCGCAGCGGCAGGGCTCCGTCCCCCATCTGACCGCGGACCATTACAGGCGGCATGGGGGGTGCCGCGGAGTCGAACCGGCGGATTTTTCTTTTCCGCAGCCCTTTGTCTGGGCCCGTTTTGAATCGAAAGCCAAAATCTATGCCCTTTTGGGTTTCTCTTTTTTTCCTATGCTCAGATTGCGGCATGTCTGATCTACCTTTTCTTTTTTCTTTACGCTCAACCACGACTCGTCCGGTTATCCTCTTTGATATCTGCGTTCTGTGCGGTCGCGCTCACGCTTGCGCTCCAGCGCCAATTCGATCAGGCGATCCACCAATTCCGGGTAAGAGATTCCGCTGGCATCCCACAGCTTTGGGTACATGCTGATCCGGGTAAACCCCGGGATAGTGTTGAGCTCGTTCAGATATAATGTTTCGTTGCCTTTCTCCAGCAAGAAATCCACCCGGGCCATGCCAGCGCAATCTACCGCTTTATAAGCCACGACTGCCAGCATCTGAACCTGCTCGATGAGCTGGTCTGAGATCGGGGCAGGGATCAACAACTGAGAGCGCTCGTCGTGATATTTGGCATCGTAGGTGTAAAACTCCGCCGCCGGGATAATCTCTCCGGGGATCGAAGCCTGCGGCTCATCATTCCCCAGTACGCTAACCTCGATCTCGCGACCCTCGATACCCCTCTCAACCAGTAATCTGCGATCGTATCGCGCCGCTTCCATCAGGCCTTCCAACAAATCCGAACGGCTGCGGCATTTGCTCACCCCTACCGAGGAGCCTAAATTCGCCGGCTTGACGAACAGCGGGTAAGGCGCCAGACTCTCCGCCCGGCTAAGCGCGGATTCCATATTACTATCGAGTTCTGAGCGCAGCAGGATTATTGACTCCAATACCGGTATGTCATTGGCACGCATCACATCTTTGAATATGCCTTTATCCATCCCCACCGAGGAGCCCACAACGCCCGCCCCAACGTAAGCCAGATCGGCCATTTCAAAGAGCCCCTGGATGGTGCCATCCTCCCCAAAAGTTCCATGCAATACGGGGAAGAGGACATCCAAATCCACCAGCTTATTCAAGATTTCACCCTGCCGGGCTGGTTCGATGGTGTAGATCCCCTGGTAGCTGGGGTCTGGTAGCATCGTGGCGGACTTCAAAGCCGCGTAACTCCCTTCCTCCAGCTTTTCGAGGGTGTTCTCGCCCGCCGACCAGGCGCCCAGGTGAGAGATGCCGATTTGGATGACCTCGTACTTCTCAGGGTCGAGCGCGGCCAGCACAGAGCGCGCTGAGAGCAGCGAGATCTCATGCTCTCCGGAACGCCCGCCAAATATTAACCCAACACGCAGCTTATCCATTGCCATCAAACAATTGCCATCCAGAGCGTCACTAATTTAATGATCCCAATCGCCAATCAGGACGATCTCTAATTCGAGTTCCACGCCGAATTTTTCGGCCACTGCTTTCCTAGCCATCTGGATCAGGTTAAAAACATCCTCGGCGGTTGCCTGTCCCAGGTTTACGAAGAAATTAGCATGCAAGCTGCTAATCTGCGCCTCGCCTGCCCGCGTGCCTTTCAGACCCGCTGCTTCTATCAAGCGACCGGCGTAGTCGCCGCTCGGATTTTTGAACATCGATCCCATGCTGGCGCCAGGCGGTTGAGTCCGGCGGCGATAATCGCCAAAGGTGTCAATCGTAGCCTGCACCTCTTCCGGCGTTCTCCGCTCTAAAGCCAGCGTGGCTGTCAAAACCACCGCCTGCCCTGGGTGGCGCTTCAGCAGGCTGGTTCGGTAGCCGAATTCCAGCCTGACTGCTGGCCACCGCTCAACCTGCACTTCATCGGATCGTGAACTTTGTTGCAAGATCTCTGCCACGCGCAGAGCGCCAGCCATATCGCCGCCGTGGGCGCCGGCGTTGCCAACCACTGCGCCGCCGATGCTGCCCGGAATACCCACCGCCCACTCCAAACCGGCCAGGCCGCGAACGGCAGCCTGCCTGGCGACCAGGCCAAAATTCGCGCCCGATTCTGCCCAGACGGTTGGCGGCTGGGTGTGCTCCTCGAATTCAATCCGTCGCGCCCGGTTTATGATCACCACGCCGCGCACTCCATGGTCGCTCACCAGCACGTTTGAGCCGCCACCCAGGATCAACCAGGGCAGATGCGCTCGCCAGAGCATTTGGGCTGCCGCAGCCAGCTCGTCAGCCGTATTGACTTCCAGCAAGGCCATTGCCGGACCGCCGATCTGAGTTGCTGTGTATCGGGCAAGCGGAACGTTGTACTTCAGGCGCTGCCCGAACACCCTGCGCAAAGGCTCCAGGTAGGGGTGATCGGGGGTTAGAGAGGCGCTATTCACGAAATTCGGGCCTGCTTGGACAGAGAGGAACATGGCTTTTGGTAGATGACCTCACTTCAGATCTGTTTTACCCAATCGATCAGGCGCAGGACCAGCTCCCGCGGGGTCGCGTTCTTGATTTGATCGACTACCAGGCGGGCGGATACCTCTGCGGCTTCCTGGCGAGAAGGCCGGGAACTGATACGAGGAAATTTCTTCGTGCCGTCCTCGGCGTCATAAGTTCGCTTTTCTTTGTGCATGCCGCTCTCTCCTGAAATTAAGCTAATTCTTTAACCGCTCGCGCAAGCCAGACAAAACGCCTCCGCTCAACTGGTCGGCATCGCCGGCAGACAATACTAAAAGCAGCGAACCGGGCTGAAGCCGCTCAATCAGCCAGGCTGGCGAGTGGAGCAAACCCGGATGATAATGGGCATCAGTGTGCTGGATCGCTCGGGCGATCTCCCGGCTCGAGAAACCATCCGTAGGAGGCGCTTCGCGCGCGGCATAAACATCCAGTACCACCACGTGATCCGCCTGGGTAAATGCCTGGGCGAATTCCGCAAACAGCACCCGCGTACGCGAATAGGTATGCGGCTGCCACACCGCCCATATCTCTCTGTTGGGATAGCGCCCTCTGGCTGCTGCCAGGGTAGTCCGAATTTCGGTCGGATGGTGGGCGTAGTCATCAATGACAATAACTCCCTGCACCTCGCCGCGAATTTCGAAGCGCCGAGCGGTACCGCGAAATTCAGCCAGCGCTGCGGCGGCTTCCGCGAGGGGAAGATGCAGAAGATCTGTCACCGCCAGCGCAGCGGTGGCATTTAAGACATTATGGCGACCCACTACCTGCAAGCTAACTCGTACGGCCTTCTTCCCGCCCTGGTTGGACGTGAGTCGGCTGATAAACTCAAAATCGAAACCGCCTTGCTGGTTGGTCTGCAAGTCGCGGCTGATAAAATCCGCACCAGCATTGCCCATCCCGTGATTTAAGCCGTAAGTCAGCGCCCGTTTTCCGTTTTGCGCCATCCACTCGTGCAAGCTGCGAGCCCCTTGATCCTCCATGCAGGTGAGCAGTACGCCGTCATCTCGCAGCCGGCGGGCAAATTCAAGGAAGGCCTGGCGAAAGTCCGCCTCGGTAGGGTAACAATCCGGGTGATCGTGCTCGATATTCGTAACCACGGCGATGTCAGCTTCCAGCCCATGAAACATGCGGTCGTATTCATCCGCTTCGATCACGAAAATTGAGCCGTTGCCGGCGCGCGCATTGCGATCCAAATTCGCCACCGGGCTGCCGACTATAAAAGAGGGATCCTGACCGGTCGCCGTGAGCATCCAGGCGATCATGGCGGTGGTGGTCGTCTTGCCGTGAGTCCCGGCTACGGCGACGCATTTTTGGCCCCGCATCAGATAAGGCATGAATCCGGCTCGCTTGAGAACCGGGATGCCTTTCGATAGGGCAGCCTGAATTTCGACATTGTCGTCCGTTATCGCCGAAGAGCGCACCACGTAGTCTGCGCCGGCGATATTTTCCGCCTTGTGACCGATGTACACACGTGCGCCAGCATCCCGCACCGCCTGAGCCAGGGCTGACAAGGTGCGATCGGAACCGGTGACCGTCTCCCCTCTTTCCAGGAGAACTCGGGCAATCGCCGAGAGGCCGGCGCCTCCAATACCTACCAGGTGCACATGGGTCATTCTGACATCCGCCTCAAATAAAAACAATCAGCACAAACAAGAATGCGACCGCGATGGCAAAATAGATGCCGGGGATTCCCAGCCAGCGCGGGGGCAGATAGGAGAGAATAATCGGATCAGGAGCCGGCTTGGTAATATACTTAGGGAAAGGATAGCCCGAATCCTGCAGAAAATACCACAATGTGCCTACGATCAAGAAACCATTCACCGCGCCCAGGAATACCCCCAGCAGGGAATCAGCCAGCCGCTCCCGGGCGAATCTCGTCCCTGCCAGGCGGGTTATATTAGGGGTCTGGTAGCCAAAAAATACCATCAATACCAGGACGATAGAGCGGGCCCAAAACTCCGTAGAAGTATTTGGAGGCGCGAAAAAATCCCGTATGGGAGGCACGTAGCGACCCATAACCTGCAGCAGGAACAAAGACAGAATCACGCTGAACATCACCAGCAGCTCCTTCGCCCAGCCGCGCATTCCGCCGATCACCATAAAAATAATCACATACAACCAGAAGGCGAAGGTCAATGTCATCATAATGAACCTCCAATCGGCGCTGCGAGCGAGATCAGCTCGGCGGCGATCTTGCTTGCGGCGTTCGGTTTTGCCAACGCGGACATGGCTGCGCCCATCTCAGCCAGCCTCTCGCGGTCGTGGATCAGGCTGCGCACGAGGGGTAAGAGTTTGGTCTTTAATTCGGCGTCCTGGAGTATCAGCGCCGCGCCACGCCTGGCCAGAAATTGGGCGTTCACCTGCTGGTAGCGCCAGGCGTAGGGGTAAGGCGCCAAAATAGCAGGAACGCCGAACATTGGCAGCTCTCCAAGGGTGGAAGCCCCGGCCCGGCAGACGATCAGGTCTGCAGCGGTGTAAGCTGCGCCCATCTCAGCGTGTAAGTAGGGGAATGCCTTGTAGCGCCGGAAGATTTCTCCGCTGACCAGGCGAGACAATCGATCCAGGTTTGCCTGCACGGCGGGCCAATCTAACATCCCGCTGACGTGGATTACCTGCGTGTCTTGCAGCAATTCCGGCAAGATCTCCTCTACAGCCTGGTTGATCGAACGCGACCCTTTACTGCCACCAAAAATGAACACGGTGGGTATTCCTGAGGATAACTGTAGAGCCTGGCAGGCCTCCTCCCGGCTCCACTTCTGCAAGTCGCTTCGCACCGGGTAGCCGGTGACGATCACCTCGGGGCGGCGCTTAAAGAAGGCTCTCGTGTCTTCAACCGTGACCGCCACCCTGTCGGCGAAGCGTGATAACGTTTTCAAAGCGAGCCCTGGTTCGATATCCGGCACGTACACCAGGCTGCGCGGTCGAGGACGCCCGGCGCGAGGCAGCAGCCCAGCAATCGCCACCGGAACTGCCACGAACCCCCCGGTAAAGAACATCACGTCGGGTTTATAGCGGTCCAGTATGCGCCGGGCTGCCAGCAAGCCGCCTCCAAGCTGCGCCAGGTTCCCGGGCAAAGCTCGCCAGCCGACGCCATGCACGCCAGCAGCCGGGATGGCTTCGTAAGGAACGCCCGCCTCCCTGACCAGATCGGTCTCCATGCCTCCAGCTCCACCTACCCACAACACATGCAGCTCCTTACGTTCCGGTTGAGCGTCATCAGCCGTCGGGCGAATTTCAGCGCCCGTCAGCGCGTTCAAAACGGCGAGGGCGGGATACACGCCGCCGCCGGTCCCTCCCGCGCAAATCAACAACCGCACCGTGAGACCTTCCTTCCTTTTCCATATTCTTTACCGACATGCGGGATACATTCATCATGATCCCCACTGCGGCGACGGACACCATCAGGTTGGAGCCGCCCGCGCTGATAAACGGCAGTGCATTCCCGGCAAATGGCAGCAGTGCCAGCATTACCGACATGTTAATGAAGGCTTCGATGACCAACCAGAGGCTCAAACCAGCCACCATCAGCGACCCGAGCCCATCTGGAGCCCGCCGGGCAATTCCCATGCCGCGCCAGAAAATCATGGCGTACAAACCCACCAGCATCGTCGCGCCGATAACGCCAGTTTCTTCGCCAACCACCGCAAAGATGCTGTCGGTTGGCGGGACCGGCAGGCCAGTAAGCTTGGTCCTGGCTTTGCCAATCCCAACTCCAAACCAGCCGCCGTTTACGAAAGCCTCCAGGGATCGCCGGACGTGGTACGAGGCGTTCTTGAAATCCTTCAAGCCGGCTAGATAGCTTGCCACGCGATCGTTGCCGGTAGGATTGAGCGCTACTACTACCCAGCCGAAGAGCAAAGCCACCAACAACAAGAGACCGATCTGGCGCAAATCGCCGCCTGCCAGGAAGAACATCATCCCGCCCAGGAATAAGATGGTGATTACTGCGCTCAAGTCGGGCTGAACGAATATCAACCCGCCCAGGATACCCAGAATCCCTGCCAGCGGGATCAGACCGATGTTGATATTCCCCAGGTGGTCGCGCTTGGCGTAAAGCCAGACGGCGAGATAAATCACGGTGATGAGCTTTGCCAGCTCTGAAGGCTGGATCGAACCGCTCAGCAGCGTTCGGACGGCGTTGTTGCGCACATCGCCAATAATCAGCACCGCCACCAGCATCAGGATGGTAACCGCCATTGTAGGCACTGCCAGGCGCTTCCAGATGTGGTAATCCAGGAATGCCAACGCAATCGCTACCAGGATGGACAGCCCCAACCAGAGCAACTGGCGGACGAATATCTGCGTAGCAGTTCCATAAAACAGGAACGAGTAGTCCCAACTGGCGGAATATACCATCAAAAGGCCAAAAATGATCAACGTGATGGTGGTCAGCAAGAGAGGCACATCGATGCCCAACTGGATGGAGCGGAGTTGAGGCGACGACCCGCCAGTCCCGCGTTGAGACCCCTTGTGACGATCTACAGTTGCATTACCAATTTTTTGAAACATTCTCCTCGCTCCTCAAAGTCGTGGAATTCATCGAAGCTGGTGCCGCCTGGCGAGAGTAAAACCACATCTTCAGGCTCGACGATGGTTGCCGCCGCCAGCACCGCTTGTCCCATGCTGCTGTATCGAGATAGCGTGCAGCGTGGCGCTGATAGGCAAACCTGGTGGATCGCCTTCTCGATCTTGCCGCCCGCCTCTCCGAACAAGATGAGGTGATCCACACGCTGGCAAACCAGCCTGGCGAAATCCTCCCAGGGAAGATCTTTATCTCTGCCGCCTGCCAGCAGGACCAATGGCTCATCGAACGAGCGAATGGCTGCCATGGCGCGTTCCGGGGCGGTGGCTATCGAATCGTTGTACCAATCCGCGCCCCCCCAGGTGCGGACGTACTCCAGGCGGTGCGGCACGCCGGAGAAACCCTGCACGCCAAGGCGCATCGCCTCGACCGGGATGCCCGCCGCAGCCGCAATCGCGCAGGCTGCCAGCACGTTCTGCAAGTTGTGCTCACCTCGCAGGCGGATATCGGTGCGATCCAGCACATAGGTTTCGCCCTCGCCATCTCCAAGGTAGATGCTTTCCTGGCGCAGGTACGCGCCTCTTCCCGGATGCGCCTTCCAGGCTGGTACTTGCGCGCCAAATGAAATCAATTCTCCCCGAACTTCACCCGCCAGTCCCCACGAGCCGGGATCATCGCGGTTCAAAACAACCTTATCCTGGGAGTGTTGGTAGCTCAGAATGCGAGTTTTGGCGGCAGTGTATGCCTGCATCGTTCGGTGCCTGTCCAGGTGGTTAGGGGTGATATTTAATACCGCGGCAATTTGCGGTGAGCGGGTCATAATCTCGAGTTGGAAGCTGGAGAGTTCCATAACTGCCAGGTCGTCCGGATTCATCTCATCCACAACAGTGATTAACGGTGTGCCAATATTGCCGCCCACCCAAACCCGGTTGAAACCAGCCGGGGTGCCCTCCAGGTGCAAAGCCGCTTCGGCGATGCGCCCAACCAGGGAGGTCGTGGTAGTCTTGCCGGCTGAACCGGTTATGCCGATAATCCTGCATGGCGCTGTTTCGAGGAAAATTTGCGAGTCGTTGGTGAGCGGAATTCCCCGCTGGCGCGCTTCTGCGACGATCGGCAAGTCGAGCGGCACACCCCCGGACACGCACACAAGATCAGCGCCATCCAGCAGTTCGAGCGGATGTCCGCCGCACACCCATTCGACCGGCGGATAGCCATGCGAGGCGACGAGCTGATTCAGCTCCTCCTGGGCAGCTTGAAATTCGCTCGATTGGCGGTGATCGTTGAGGCACACCTCCGCGCCATTACTCGACAGGTAGCGCGCCAGCGAAATGCCCTGGCGGGCAGCTCCGAGAATAACGACCTTCATTTCGTTCCAGTTCATCGCCACAAAATCCTGATAACGGTATCCGACTTCAGCAAATAGCTTCATTGCATCCAGACTCGTCCACCATCACACAATAGCCAGGGCAACCCCAATCATGGCAAACAGCAGGCTGATCAGCCAGAAGCGCTGGACGACCTGTGTCTCGCTCCAACCGGATAGCTCGAAGTGATGCTGCAATGGAGCCATCTTGAAGATGCGCTTCCCTTCGCCATAACGCCGGCGCGTGTATTTGAAATACAGGGTCTGAATCGCTACGCTCATCGTTATACTGAACGGGATCACTGCAATCACAGGCAAGAGCATCCACTGTCCTGTCATCAGCGCCACTACTGCAAGAGTCGAGCCAAGCGATAGAGAGCCGGTATCGCCCATAAAAAGATCGGCGGGATGCACGTTGAACCATAAGAAGCCAAACACAGCCCCGACCAATGTAAAACAGAATCGGGCCAGGAATGTCTGGTCCTGGAGCAATGCAATGCCTCCATAGGTGGCAAAAGCCGTCGCGGAGATCAGGCCCGCCAGCCCATCAAGCCCATCGGTAAAGTTGATCGCATTCGAAAAAGCAACGATCAGAAATGTCGCAACTGGCAGATACCACATTCCAATCTCGATTTCGCCTTTATACCCGGGCAGATACAGCTCGGGAACATCCAAAAAGTAGCGCAACCCAATTGCCGCCACGAAGGCGAACAATACCTGCACGAAAAACTTCGTTCGCGCCCGTAATCCCACATTGCGTTTCCGACCGGCGATCCCTTCCCAATCGTCTACCGCGCCTAATAACGCGTACAGGATCATCACTCCCATGGGCAGCAATACAGAGCGCCCTGAAACGGTGAAACCGATTAATGAGCTGGCATTCATCAGTACAGTGATCAAAGCGACCGGTAAAACGATCATCACACCGCCCATGGTAGGCGTGCCCATCTTGGTGATATGCCTTTGGGGGCCTTCTACCCGGATCGCTTTGCCGATCTTGAAATGGCGCAGCACCCGTAGCAGAGGGGTGCCCCAGATAACCGTTAGCATAAAACTCAATCCTGCCAGCGCAAGGACGATGGAGGTTCCAGTCATGCCACATCTTCCAATGCCGACACGATTCGATCCATCTGCATGCCACGTGAACCCTTGATCAGAACTACGTCCCGTTCAGTCAGGCGATCGCGTAATAACTTAATCGCCTGCTCGGTATTCTCGAGCTCGACGATAGCGGTGCCCTTCAACCCTGCCCGGTGGGCAGCGGCTGCGATCATCCGGCCGCGCTCGCCAACCGTGATCAGCTCGTCTACCACCTCGGCGGCGCGCACGCCCACCATCTCGTGGCCCCGCCATTCATAAGGTCCCAATTCGAGCATATCGCCCAGAACGGCAATCCTGTGACCTTCCAGCTCCTCCAGTAAATTCAGCGCCGCGATGGTCGACTCAGGCGAGGCGTTATACGTATCATCCAGCAGCAGGGCGCTGTTCTTCGTGCGTACGGCAACCAGCCTCAACTGGCTGCGGCTGGAGCGTAAGCCGCTGACGATCTCTTGCCAGGTCAGGCCTTCAATCAGGCCAACCGCCGCTGCTCGCAGAGCGGTATGCACGGAGTGGCGACCGATCAGCGGCACGCGCAGGTGGAGGGTCTCGTTGCGATAATGCAGCCGAAAACGGATGCCTTCCAACCCAAGCCCCTGCACGTCATCCGCCCATAAGTCCGCTCTCCAATTGAGGCCATAGAAAAACGTACGGGCGCGGGTTTGCCTGGACATCTCGCGCACCCAGGGATCGTCGTAATTCAAGACGGCAACACCCTCCGGAGCAGGGGGCAACGCCTGGGCCAGCTCCGCCTTTCCGCGCGCGATCGCCTCCTGCGAACCAGCGCGTTCAGCATGGACGGTGCCGATATTGGTGATCACCCCAACGTGCGGCAGCGCCAGATCGCAGAGAAAGGCGATCTCTCCAGGCACGTAGAAACCCATCTCCAAAACCGCCACTTCGTGATTTTCGCTCAAGCGCAATATCGTCAATGGCAAACCGATCTCGTTGTTCAGGTTACCCGGACTTTTTAAGGTGCGGTATCTTTGCTCGAGGATTTCAGCGATTACCTCTTTCGTAGTCGATTTTCCCACACTGCCGGTGATGCCGATCACCCTTACATTCAACTTCCGTCGCCAGAAGTGGGCAATTTTTTGCAGCGCCTTGAGACTGTCTTCCACCCTCAAACACAACGGCATTTCCCGGGCTGCGAGCTGCTGGACATCGGTCTGATCCCTCAGGTCCAGTACAGGGAGTTCCGCCGATAAATCTTTCTGGATGATTGCCAGGCTTGTGCCATGTTCAAAAGCTTCGCTCACAAATTCATGCCCATCGACCCGCTCCCCCGGCAAGGCGACGAATAGCGAACCCGGGGTGGCATTACGGGAGTCTACGCAGGCATCTTTGATGATCAGACTCGCCCACTCAGGGTAGATACCGGTCAGAGCCTGAAGAACATGACCCAGAGTCAGCACAAATCAGCCATCCTCATTGTGAGGCCAGTATGTCCCGGCGAACATCATCCGGGGGGATGTCCATCAGGACAACCAGCCGCTCAACGATGTCATGGAAAATAGGAGCCGCCACTACAGATCCCCAGGGGGAAGAGGTTGGCTTCTCCAGCCAGATATACACCAGGAAACGAGGATCATCCATGGGTCCCCAACCCACAAAGGATGCGTTGGTTGCGCTAAGGGAATAACCATAGGGAGTTGGGATTTCGGCGGTGCCCGTCTTCCCCACCACGCGGTAGCCTTCTACCAACGCGCTGGAAGCTTCTTCTTCCAGCGAGCGAGCCAACAGCTCGGATAACGTGCGCGCCGTCTCGGGTTTGATCGGCATTCCGACGATCCGAATTTCAGTATCGTATTGATTGCCTTTATCGATAAACGAGCGGACGATTCGCGGCGCGACCAGCTTGCCTTCATTGGCAATTGCAGATACAGCCATGACCATCTGCAGCGGGGTTACGGCGACACCCTGTCCAAAAGAGTTTGTCCCCAGGTCCGCTTCATACCAATCCGTATCGCCGGGGATCTTTAAACGACCGATTACTTCTCCGGCCAGGTCCACTCCTGTCAGGCGTCCAATGCCA
>Ga0209342_10004222_pt1 | contig 14996 bp, 14 predicted proteins | sample RifCSP16_2_FD_184023 | JGI IMG/M metagenome (GOLD analysis project Ga0209342, IMG submission 184023) | Soil microbial communities from Rifle, Colorado - Rifle CSP2_sed 16_2 (SPAdes) (version 2) | ecosystem: Environmental > Terrestrial > Deep subsurface > Rock core/Sediment | place: Rifle... | reverse complement strand
ACCCGTCAAAAATTTCGTGCATGTAATACCTGAATCTGTTGGTAGAAGGCTCCCGCGCCTCTGTCAGGGAGAGCAAAAGAAGAAATGAGAAGAAAGACAGGATAACAATCGTTTTTTTATTCATGGCCAGTTCTCCTCCTGTTTTGTAAAAAAGGTTTGGCGGAGAGGGGGGGATTTGAACCCCCGGTGGAGTTTCCCCCACAACTGCTTTCGAGGCAGTCGCCTTCAACCGGACTCGGCCACCTCTCCGAAACCATATTAGCAATTCTGAAAAGAGGCGTCAAACGGTTAAAATGGGGACATTTCTAATTCATACAACCTTGCGGCTAAGTCTTCATATACCGCGCATTGCGTTCCCTGACAATGAATCCTATTTTCTTCTTCTTTGGTTCCGGTGGTATCATAAGTTGCCGGATGGCATCAAAAATAACTTTTATCTCCTCGTCATGTTTTTCTATCTTATTCTCAAGCTGTTTCAGCTTATGAGCCAGTCCTTTATGGGTGGACAGCACTTCCCGCAGTTTGACAAAGGCCCTCATGATGGCAATATTAACCAGTATTGCCCGCTCGCTGTTCAGCACGCTTGAAAGCATAGCAACTCCCTGTTCAGTAAAAACATACGGTATGTATCTCCGGCCTCCCTTTCCACTCTTTGAGGTCACAAATTGTGACCTCAAAGTTATAACCTCTTGATTATTCAGTTGAAACATGAAATCAGAAGGGAAGCGTTGGATGTTTCGTTTGACAGCTTGCACAAGTGCTTTAGTCTTAACCTCATAAAGCTCCGCAAGATCGCTATCGAGCATCACCTTTTGGCTTCGAACCAGATAAATCTTTTTCTCAATCAACTCTACTGGGACAACCGAGTCCATAGCTCCTCCTTTTTTAAGGTGCCAAAATGGCACCTTAAAAATTCACATTCTTCAAAGAAACAGTCAGTATTCAGGCTGCGATGAAGACGGCTTCCCTGATATGCCGGGGTGATGACAAAAAAGGGGACAGATTTATTTTCCTCCTCGGAATAGGTTAAGTGGAATTATCTACGGGGGAAAATAAATCTGTCCCCTTTTTTTTATTGCTTTTTCAGCGTCAACCAGGGAAGATGGCGCTCTTGGCCATATCCAGGAACCATGCCGGGAGGATACCGATGAGGATCGTGCCGGCAGCGGCAATGGCCAGGGCAAGGCTATTGGCCGGCGAGCGGGCCAGGTCGAATTCACGGGTCGGCTCTTTCATATAGATCAGCATCACGATGCGAATATAGAAATAGGCGGATATGGCGCTCATGATCACGGCGATCACCGCCAGCGGGACATAACCACTTCGGATGAGGGCCATGAAGATATAAAACTTTCCGACAAAGCCTGCAGTCGGCGGGATCCCGGCTAAGGAGAAGAGGAAGATGAGCATCAGAAGGGCCGTCCCCTTGTTCACCTTGGACAGGCCGGTATAGTCTTCGATGTTCTCTCCTCGGAAATTCCCCTTCCGCATCAGGATAATCGTACCGAAGATCCCCATGTTCATGAAGGTATAGATGAGCATGTAGAGCATGACGGCCGCAATGCCATCCGGCCCGCCTGCCACAAGCCCGAGAAGGGCATAGCCGGCATGGGCGATGCTCGAGTAGGCGAGCATCCTCTTGATGTTGGTCTGAGACAGGGCCACGATACTTCCCACGGCCATCGTCACAATAGAGAGCGCGGCGATCAGGTTGACCCAGCTTACCGATACCGGCCCCAGGGCCCCGAGAAAGACACGGAGAATGGCCGCAAAGGAGGCCGCCTTCGGGCCTACAGACATAAAGGCCGTAATAGACGTGGGCGCCCCCTCATAAACATCCGGCGCCCACATATGGAATGGCACTGCCGCCACCTTGAATCCAAATCCGGCCACCAGAAAGATGATGGCAAGGACAAGGGCCATATCCATGCTGCCCTGGTTCTTGACTGCTGTAGATAGGTCTGATAACTGGGTCGTTCCTGTGATGCCATAAACCAGGGATATCCCGTAGAGGAGTACCCCGGATGAGAAGGCCCCGAGGATGACGTATTTCATGGCCGCTTCGTTGGAACGTCCGTTATACTGGATAAAACCTGTCAGCACATAGATAGACAGGGCCATCAGTTCCAGCCCGACATAGATGCTGAGCAGGTCTGTTCCCGATGCCATGATCATCATGCCGCTCAGGGCAAAGAGCATCAGGACATAGTATTCCCCCCGTTCCACACCCTCCACCTTGATATAGTTTATGGACAGGAGTACGGCTAAGAAGGTGGAAAGATAAAATACCATTTTAAAGAAGGTGGAATATCCATCAATGGTGAACATCCTGCCTAAGATCTCTCCTGAATTATTACCCGCAAACATCCAGGTCCCGGCAGCCGCAATCAGGATCACGAACAGGGACAGGTAGGCGATAATATGCTTCTGGTTCTGATCGAGGACTAAGTCAAGCAGGATCAGAAGGCATGCGCCGGAGAGGACAATAATCTCCGGCATGATGAGCACCATATTATAGATATCGAATGTCATAATTCCTCACTATCAGTTAATCGTAGCGTAATAACCGTTGACTGTATTCATCTGCTCTATCAGATGGTTGACTGATACGTGCATGATGTCGAGAAACGGCGCTGAGTTTAATCCGATCCAGAAGACAAACAGGGCAAGGACGGCCATGGCAGCGATCTCCCTTCCGTCAACATCCCATGCCTCCCTGATGTGGGGGTTTGTAATCTCGCCCAGCGCTATCTTCTTGTACATCCCGAGCAGATACACGGCGCCCAGCATGGCCCCGATGATCGAGAGACCTGCGAATACCTTATTAAATCCAAATGCGCCGGTAATAATGAGCAACTCCCCGATGAACGAATTGGTCCCCGGGATTGCCAGAGAAGACAGGACGAAGATGGCCAGAAAAGTCGTGTAGATAGGGACGGCCTTGGCAAGCCCCCCATAGGCGGCAAGTTCACGGGTATGGGTCCTCTCATAGATCACGCCGATGCAGAGGAACAGGGCGCCCGTGGTAATGCCGTGATTCAACATCTGCAGGATCCCCCCCTCGATCCCCGTGGCATTCAGGACAAAGAGGCCCAGCGTCACAAACCCCATATGGCTGATGCTGGAGTAGGCGATCAGCTTCTTGATGTCCGTCTGGGCCAGCGCCAGGAAACCGCCGTAAATAATGGCGATGACCGACAATACGATGATCGGGATGGCATAATAGGAGGTGGCATAGGGGAACAAGGCCATGGGGAATCTCAGTAAACCATAGGTCCCCATCTTGAGCAGGATCCCTGCAAGGATGATACTCCCTGCGGTAGGAGCCTCCACATGGGCATCCGGCAGCCAGGTGTGGAATGGGAACATAGGGACCTTGATCGCAAAGGCGAGAAAGAAGGCTAAAAAGACCCAGAGCTGCACAGGCAATGAAAACTTCTGGTGCATCAGGGCGATGATGTCAAAGGTCTCTCCCCCTGCAAAGTAGAGGACAATAATGCCGATCAGCATAAAGATACTGCCGGCCAGGGTGTAGAGGAAAAATTTAAATGCGGCATATATCCTGTTCTTCCCGCCCCATACGCCGATGATCAGATACATCGGTATCAGCATGGCCTCCCAGAACAGGTAGAAGAGGAAGAAGTCCAGTGCACAGAAGACCCCGATCATGGCCGTCTGCATCACGAGAAGGGCGATCATGAACTCCTTAACCCTCTGCTCGATAGCCTTCCAGGATGCAACAACGCAGATCCATCCCAGCAGGGCCGAAAGGAAGACAAAAAGGACGCTGATCCCGTCGACCCCCATGAAGTAGGTGATGTTCCATGAGGGGATCCACTGGTAGTGCTCGACAAACTGCATGTGATAGGTCGTCCTGTCAAAGTTGAGGAGAATCGGGATGGAGACGATGAAGTCAGCCACCGTCACGGCGAGGGCGATCCACCTCACCAGACCCGCATTCCTTACAAAGAGTAAGACGGCGGCCCCAGCCAGCGGTAAAAAGGTCACAATGGATAATATGGGTATCCCCAGACTATTGTGGACTGCCTCGATCACCCTACCCTCCTCCCACCAGTGAATAGATAATGATAATGACCATGATCCCGATCACCATCCCCAGGGCATAGTGCTGCAGGAATCCGGTCTGTATCCGCCTGACAGAGGCGCTGATCGTTAAGACAAAATTCGCCACACCATTAACGAACCGATCCACGATATTCCTGTCAATCCACAGGCCTATGCCGGCGAAGGAATAAATGACCGGCAGGGCGATGGTATTGGAAACCTCTGTAATGAAACCCTCGTAGACCCCGACGGGCCCCTTTGCAATCCGCATAAAGACCCTGCTCCCCATCCTGTAAGACCAGTCCGTATCCAGACTGATGAGATTTTTAGGATGCAGGTACTTCAGCAGCATAAAAAAGCCCAGGGCCGTGAACATCAGTATCCCCAGGGATCCGGTGATATGGTCTCCGGTATAGGGCTCAAAATCGACGGGATAGGGGAGCACAGAATAGAGCGGGCCGGGGAATACACCGATCGCGATACACAGAAATGCAGCGATCCCCATCCCGATCAGCATGTTGAGCGGGGGCTCTTTGGCCTTTATCCCGGAGTCATGCCCGAAGAACATGTGATAGGGAAGTTTGAGCGTGGTGGATAAGAATGTACCTGATGAGGCTATAGTCAGAAGGAGTGTGACCACAGCCCTGTGATCATGGCTTGCAGCCGCAACTACCATAGATTTACTGACAAACCCACTAAAGAATGGAAAAGCAGAGATGGAGAATCCTCCAATCATATACAGAATGAAGGTAAGGGGCATGGTTTTATACAACCCACCCATTTCAGAAAGCTTACGGATACCCGTCACATAAATAACCGAACCTGCAGCCATAAATAGGAGACCCTTATAAATTATATATGTAAATGCGTGGGCAATGGCGCCATTCAGCCCTATCTCCGTACCCATACCGACACCGGCTATCATATAGCCAAGCTGACTCACCATGTGGTAAGCAAGCAACCTCCTGCAATCATTCTCCATAGTCGCATATATGACACCATAGAGAGCCATCATTGTCCCAAACCAAACAAGTATCTCAGTTCCGGGAAATGCCCGCGCCAGTACATATAGAGCGACCTTGGTGGTAAATATGGACAGGAAGACTGTCCCTGTTACTGTAGACTCCGGATAGGCATCGGGGAGCCACGCATGGAGCGGCGGCACAGCGGCATTCACGATAAATCCGATCATAATCAGATAGAAGCCCATACTCCCATTATGCTCAATAGGCCCGAAGAGGGTCGAGCCGGTATCCGTATAATGGAGGATAATGCCGCCTAACAAACAGGCGCCACCGAATACGTGCACCAGGAGATAGCGGAAACCTGCCTCAATCGAACGCCTCTCCCTTTTTGCAAAGATCAGATAGGCCGAGGTAAAGGCCATGATCTCCCAGAAGATAAAGAGGGTAAAGTAGTCGCCGGCAAATACAGCCCCCAGGGAGCTGCCTACATAGAGGAATGCCGCCATGTGCTGTCCCGGGTCCTCGACGTGGAGGGAATAGACCATCCCGATAAAAGCCATCAGGGTAAAGACATAGGAGAAGACCAGGCTGAGTTTATCCACCTTGCCGAATATGATCTCATGGCCGAGGAAGCTATGCGTCCCGTAGGTGCCCTCGGCCGTAGAAAAAACGGCTATCATGGCTAATGCCGGTATCAGGACGAGATAGGCCTTCCGCACATTCCCTTTAAGGAACGGGATCAGGAATGCCCCGGCGATAAATAAGATCGATGGATGAAACCAATCAGTCATAGTAGTCCTCTTTCTTCAATAGCCATACCTTACCGAGGAACTTAAAGACTGCAATAATCGAGACACAGGAGACAAACCCATAAAAGGCGCTCCAGCCGGGTATCGCATCCCAGGCAAAAGCGACATGGTGGCGGGAGGCGATGAAATCCGATGCAAATACAAGCACCAGGATGCTATAAAATATCACCTTCCGTTTACCGGCATTCTCAGGGCAGCAAATATAATTCACCATTCCCTTGATCATCGAATAATAATCTCCTTAGCCAGACTCAGGAAATAGTCCGGATAGATACCAATGAGGATCGAGATAATGGCCGTAAGGACCAGCGGGATTGCCACCATCGGGATCTCTTTAACATCTCCTTCATGACCGTGACCGCCGCCGGAGTGATGATCACTGGGTTCCTCAAAGAATGCCTTGTAAGTGATGGGTAAAAAGTATGCGGCATTTAAGATCGTACTGGTTAAGAGTACGATCAGGATCGGTATTTGCTTAGCCTCTACTGATCCTATGACAAGGTACCACTTGCTGATAAAGCCGGCTGCAGGCGGCACCCCGATCATGCTGAGGGATGCAAGGAAAAAGGCAGTCATGGTCCAGGGAAGCTTACGGCCGATTCCGGAGAGCTGGCTGACCTCGGTCTTGTGCGCGGCACAGTAGATAGAACCGGCGCAGAAGAACAATGTGATCTTGGAGAAGGCGTGGTTGGCAATATGCACAATCCCGCCAATCATGCTGCTCGGGGTGAGGAGCACCGCACCGAGGATGACATAGGAGAGCTGGCTGACCGTGGAATAGGCCAGCCTCCTCTTCAGATTATCCTGAGTCAGGGCATAGACCGATGCCATAATGATCGTAAAGGAGACCACGTAGGCCGTGGCAATGCCGAGGTCCAGCTCACTCATGAGTTTCGTGCCGAAGACATGGAAGATGACCCGCAACACCGAAAAGACCCCCATCTTCACCACAGCCACCGCGTGCAGGAGCGCACTGACGGGCGTGGGGGCCACCATGGCTGCAGGAAGCCACGCATGGAATGGCATAATCGCGGCCTTTGAAAGACCGACCATGAAACAGATATAGACAACGGTTAAGAGCATCGGCGAGGCCGTGCTATTCGCGAGCAGACCCTGATCTGAAAAATCAAGATTCCCCGTGATATAGTAAGTTAGCGCAATCGCGGCCAACAAAAAGGTCTTGGAGGTGCCGACCAGATAGACGACATATTTCTTGCTCCCCTGCCAGGACTCCTCGGTCTCCTTATGATAGACGAGGGGATACGTCGCCAGACTCAGGACCTCATAGAAGATGATCAGCGTAAACAGGTTGGCGGCAAATGCCCCGCCCACCGCAGCAAAGATGCTGACGGTAAAACTGGCGAAGAAACGGGTCTGGGCGTGCTCTTTGGCGCTCCGCATATAGCCTACAGAATAGACCGAGGCAAATATCCAGAGAAAGGACGCTATCGTGGCAAAGATCATCCCTAAGGCATCCACCCTGAATTTAAAGGAGGCGCCGGGGAGTGTGTTAAAGAGGGTGTATTCGATGGTCCTGCCGGAGAGGATGACCGGCGCCATTGAGATAACCGTCAGGAACGTCAGGATCGCCGCGATAAAGGATGTCGCATCCCTCTGATTCGGGGCCTTCTTAAAATAGAAGATGATAAACATCGCTGCAAAGGGTATACACAGCGCAAGCAGCGGTCTTACAGACTCAATCGTCTCCACTATTCTACCCTTTCATCGTCTGGATTTCATCCACATTAAGAGCGGCCTTGTTCCTCACTAAGGCAATCAGAATACCCAGGGCAATGGCCACCTCGGCGGCCGCAATCGTGATTACAAATATCGAGAATATCTGCCCCTTGAGGTCCTGGAGATAATAGGAAAAGGCCACAAGGTTGATATTGACTGAGTTGAGAATCAGCTCCACCGACATCAGGATGATCAGAATATTTCTCCTCAGCAGGACGCCGGCAGTCCCGATGATAAAGAGGAGAGCGCTCAGGATAATGTACCAGGATAAGGGAACCATGATTCTATTTCAACTCCTTTCTGCCCAACACAATCGCGCCTAACAGGGCGACCAAAAGTATCAGCGACACCACCTCAAAGGGGAGAATATACTTTGTAAACAGGGCCTCCCCTACCTCCCTGACGGTCCCGGTAAGGCGGACCGCCGCGGGCGCTGTGACGGCCGACAGCCTGCTCCTTGAGACAATCACTACCATCTCAATGACCAGCACCCCTAAAAGGGCGATCACCCATAACTGCCCTCCGGAGACAAATCGCTCCATGCCAACCGTGGCTATATCCAGCATCATGATAACAAAGAGGAAGAGGACCAGCACCGCACCCACATAGACAAACACCTGGACCACCGCAATAAAGGGGGCGCGCAGCATGACAAATAATGCCGCCATCTGTAAGAAACAGACCATCAGGGATATGACGCTGTGGACCGGATTCCGGAGAGAGACGACTGCGATCGCTGATCCTACGGCCAATATTGCAAAGACAAGGAAAAATATCTGCTCCGCCACTACCACCACCTCTTCTGAACACTTATGTCCGGGACAATCTTTACCCCTGTCTCATCCGCCTCCAGCCTTGCCTTTACAATAACGCCGCCCTCGAACTCAACAGGGATCGCCTGAGGAGCCAGGAGTTCCTCCTTCGTCAGGAGGTGCCTCTGCATCGAGCCGCCGGCCAGTTCATACGCCCTCCCCAGCTTCAACGCGTCAGTCGGGCAGGCATCCTCACACAACCCGCAGAACATACAGCGCAGGAGATTGATCTCCCACCGGTAGGCTACCCGGTCCGCGATCCCCTTCCCTGTCGTGTCCTGCATGGGGACTACCGTGATGCACTGGGTGGGACAGGATTTCTGGCACAGCTCGCACCCGACACATAATTCCTTCCCCTCTTTATTGCGATTCAACGTATGGAGCCCCCGGAATCTTCGGTAAGGGATCCACGTCTCCTCGTCAGGGTATTTCATGGTAATGGTCTTTGAAAAGGTATAGTGGAATGTGATAAACAATCCCTGGATGAGGTCTACGAAAAAGACCTTTTTCAGAAGACCTTTCAGATCAAAGGTGTAATTATTCTTGTGATGATTCCCGTTCATATAATGATCAACCCCGTAATCAGGATGTTCGCCAGAGACAACGGCAGGAGTATCTTCCAGCCGATGCTCATGAGCTGATCATACCGGTATCGAGGATAAGTAAACCGGGTCCATATAATAAAGTAGATCAGCATCGCCACCTTCAGCAGGAACCATACAATACCCGGAAGAAAGGCCGGACCGTCCCACCCGCCAAGGAACAGGAGGACGATCAGGATAGACATCGAGACCATGGCCACATACTCGGTCAGCATAAAAAATGCAAATCTCATTGAACTGTACTCCGCATGATACCCGGCGCCTAAGGTCCCCTCATCTTCCGGCAGGTCAAAGGGGATGCGGTTGATCTCTGCCAGCCCGGCGATAAAAAAGATGACGAATCCAACCGGCTGGTACAGGATATTCCAGTGCCACCCGGACTGGGCCTTCACAATATCTACAAGGCTCAGGGAGTTTACAATCATCACTACCCCGATGCAGGCAAAACTCAGGGCCAGCTCATAACTGATCATCTGCGCTGAGGAACGGAGGCCTCCGAGCAGGGGATACTTGCTGTTGGATGCCCACCCGCCCAATATGATCCCGTAGACGCTCAGGCCTGCGATGGCCAGGACGTAGAGTATCCCCGTATCCATATCCGAGATGTACAGATCGACTTCATAATTTACAATAGGGAGGGTCACCTTTTCCCCGAAGGGAATCGTGGCAAACACGGCAAAGGCCGGAACCATGGCGATGACAGGCGCTATTCTGAAGAGCCACGGGTCTGCCTTTGCAGGGATGATGTCCTCCTTGAACATGAGCTTGACCATGTCTGCAAAGGGCTGGAGGATGCCATGCGGTCCGACCCGGTACGGGCCGAGCCTCACCTGGATATGCCCTGCCACCTTCCGTTCGATGTAGGTCAATGGAAGCGGGAGTGCAAACACAATCAGGGTAACGACCACCACCTTAATGCCTATCAGGAGCAATTCGATCATCGGTCTTTTGCCTACCTCCTCCTTCCCCACATATAATTGATCATCTCTAAATATCTTGCGTTCATCCCTCTGACGATAGAGTGTATATTGAATACGATATTCTTGAGCATCTTGTAAATCAGACGGGGATGGTTGTCGACCAGGGTCTCAAAATCCGCCTTCTCCAGCACATACACCTTGGTATCCGAAATCGCCACAATGGTCGCGGAACGGGGCCTGCTGTCCAGGAAAGACATCTCGCCAAAGATGTCTCCATCCTTGTGCAGGGTCAGCGTCAGGAGATCCCCTTCCGGCGTCGCCTTACATGCCTTAACCTCTCCCCTTTTGATGATATAGAGGGATTGCCCGTCTTCCCCCTCTTTGAACACGGTAGTCCCAAGCTTGAAATCTTTCTCTCTTAATACCTTAGACACAACATTCAGCTCTTCGTCGTTCAGATCTAAGAAGAAATGGATATCACGAAGCGATTTCGGATCTATCATTTTATCCCCCTCCGTGAGATTTATCCGTGACAGGGGTCACCTTCACTCTTGGGAACCCCTCCCCTCTTGTGAAAAACATATTGACACGGACATCTGTAAAATTCTCCGGTATAAAGACAACGCCCTTTGCAGACCTCTTGTTCACGTGCACCGTCATGGAGGCCTCATACTGTTTCCCTTTTACCGTCACCTTATCCCCTTTCCCAACCTTCATCTCCTTTGCATCCTCTTCACTGATCTCAACAATGGCCTCAGAAAGGATACTCCTTAAAGTATCTGTCCTGAGAGAAAGCCTCCCGGAGTGATAGAGATGATTCCCTGTGATCAGGACGAATGGATAATTGGGATCAGGAGAGGCAGGGGGTGTTTGGCTGGCCGCTGAGGGGACAGATTTCAAATCTGTCCCCCCACTGCTATCGGCTGCCTTCACTATTGCCCCGTTCCCATCCAGGCTCTCAAAGGCGATCCCGCGATACATCGGCGCCGCCTCTTTGATCTCCTCAAAGATCCCGGCCACAGACCCATAGTTAAATGAGGGCTCGATGGCGGCACCCACAGCGGCAATGATCTCCCAGTCCGCCTTTGCATCCCCCTGGGGTTGTATGAATCTCCTCAATCTCTGGACCCTTCCCTCCTGATTCGTAAAAGTCCCGTCTTTCTCAACAAAGCTTGCGCCAGGCAGGACCACGCTGGCCATCTTCGCCGTCTCAGTGAGGAACATATCCTGGACGATCAGGAACTTAACCCGGCGGAGGGCCTCTTCAGCAAACCTTCCATCCGGAAAATCAGAGACAATATCTTCGCCAATGATATACAAGGCAGCCATCTCTCCCCGCGACGATGCCTCCAATATCCCCTCACATCCCAGGCCATTCCCATCTGTGAAACTGTAGCCGGGCATGATCCCCGGATGAACACCCATCTCCCAGGCCCCCCGCTGGTTTGCCCTGTCAAAGACCGGGAAGAGCTTGACCTCTTTGCCCAAAAGCCGCAGCGCCCTGACAAGGACGTCCAGGAATTCCAATCGCGCGGGTCCTCTTAATACGTCGTTTCCCACGATAAGGGTCACCGATTTGGATGACGACATAAAATCTGCGGCAGACTCTATCCTGCCCCAGTCCGTTCCGGTCAGAGATGAAATACTCTCCTTTGAGATATTTTTAATCTGCTCCCTGCCGGATAGATCATTCAATTGATCTGCATTTTTGTCATAAAGAACTCTGGAGATCCCGCTGAGGATCTCCCCTTCGGCGGCTGGTCTGTGCCGCAGGGTAAGGGCTGCAGAGCTGTCGAGCTTCATCCCCCTCGGAGAGGCGATGATGATATTCATCTTCTTATTCCTGGACAGACGCCTGATAATATAGTCTGTGACAGGATTTTCATCTGAGATGCTGGATCCGATGACAAGCAATGTATCTGTGTTTAAGGCATCATATATCGAGACCCCGCCCCTGTTGAGCTCCATGGCCTGCGCAAATGTCTTCACAGCGCCATTATTCCAGCGGCTGCCGGAGTCTATGTGATTTGTCTTCAACACCCCCCTTATCAACCTCTGGAAGAGATAGAGCTCCTCGTTGGAAAGCTGGCTTGAGGCGATCCCTCCGATCTTTCCTCCGTTTCTCATGGCTCCGGTAAGCCCTTCCTTGATCGCCTTGAGGGCCTCGTCCCATGTGGCGGGTTCCAGCGCCCCCCCTTTTCGGACCAGGGGGGTCACAAGCCGCTCAGGACTCTGGATAAAGGAATACCCATATCTCCCTCTCGCGCACAACGTCTCATTATTGATCCCTTTATCCGGCTTTGAGATGACCCTCAGGATCTCGCCATTCCTGGCCTGCACTGTCAACTGACAACCCGTGCCGCAGTAGGTGCACACCGTATCCACGCCTTTCAGATCCCACGGTCTTGACTTGTACCGGAAGGACCGGCTCATCAGGGAACCGACCGGACAGACCTCGATGCAGTTACCGCAATGATCGCAGTCTAAGTATTCTTTAACAAAGCTGGTCTCCCCTGTCCCGGCGCCGCGGTCAATGGACCCGAGCACCTCCGCGCCTACCGTCTCGGCGCAGATGCGGACACACCTCTTGCACTGGATGCACCGGTTGGCATTCTGGATAATGACAGGACTCAGGATATAGTCTTCCTCGTGGAACCGCCTCTTCTCTTCGCCAAAGGGGCTCTTTCTCGGACCGAATTTAAAGGTAATATCCTGCAGCTCGCACTCCCCTCCTTTATCGCATACCGGGCAGTCGAGCGGGTGATTCGCCAGGAGGAGATCGATCATGGCCGACCTTGCGGACTTAACCACCGGAGATTCGGTCAGGACCTCCATCCCGTGCATGACCGGGGTCACACAGGAGGGCTGGAGCTTCTTCTGGCCCACGATCTCCACAAGGCAGACCCTGCAGGAGGCCAGCTTGCTTAGCCTCGCATGAAAACACATCGTGGGTATCTCAAACCCTGCGCTCGTTGCCGCATCTATGATCAGGGTCCCGTCTTCAACTGTAATCTCTTTCCCATTTATCTTGACTGTGGCCATAATTTCTTATCCGCCATTTACCATACATCTCTTATGTTTTACGTGATACTCAAACTCTTCCCTGAAATTATTGATCGCACCCCTCAGGGCCATCACAGCGCCGTCGCCGAGGGGACAGAATGTCCGGCCAAAGATATCCCCGCATAATTTAAGGAGGACTTCCAGATCCCCCTCCTTTCCTTCCCCATGCTCCACCCTTCGCATCACCTTGACAATCCAGTCAAGCCCTTCCCGGCAGGGGGTGCACTTGCCGCACGATTCGTGGTGAAAGAATTCATGGACAATCAGGGCCGCTTTCACAATGCAGGTCTTCTCATCCATAACAACCACAGCGCCGCTGCCCAGCATCGTCCCCTTGGCCGCAAGGGAGTCAAAGTCCATCGGGGTATCCAGGTCTTTCTCTGTCAGCATCGGGGCAGATACGCCGCCCGGAATCACGGCCTTTAACTTCCTGTCCCCTTTGATCCCCCCGGCATGGGTATAGATAATCTCACGGAGCGGTGTCCCCATTGGAAGCTCATAGAGACCCGGCTTATTCACATGTCCGCTGACCCCGAACAGCTTGGGCCCCGGGCTTTTTGCCGGCCCGATGGCGGCAAACCAGGCTGCCCCTTTGTTGATAATGTGCGGGATGCAGGCAAGGGTCTCCACATTATTGATGACCGTTGGCTTCCCAAAAAGACCGACCTGGGCCGGAAAGGGGGGTTTAATCCTCGGCAGGGCGCGCCGTCCCTCTAAGGACTCCAGGAGGGCCGTCTCCTCCCCGCAGATATACGCTCCGGCGCCCCGGTGCACATAAATATTGAGACTGAATTTACTCCCCAGGATATTATTCCCCAGATATCCCTTTGCCTGGGCCTCCCGGATCGCATCCTCAAGCCTGTCAGCGCCGAGGGTGAATTCCCCGCGGATGTAGATGTAGGCGTTGCTCGCTCCGATAGCGTAACAACCTATCGCAATCCCCTCAAGGAGCTGATGGGGGTCCTTCTCAATGATCGCCCTGTCCTTATAGGTCCCTGGTTCTCCCTCATCTGCATTGCAACAGAGATACTTGGGGATGGTGGGATCTTTCGGGATAAAACTCCACTTCAAGCCTGTCGAGAAACCGGCCCCGCCGCGCCCTCTCAGGCCAGAGTCCTTGACCGTCTGGATGATCGTATCCGTGTTCATCTCCAGGGCCTTTTTCAGGGCCTGATACCCGCCAGTCTTCAGATACGCCGTCAGCGTATATGAATCTGAGACATTTATATTTTTCAGAATCACAGGTTCAAACATAATTTTACTTTTTACGGCGTCTTCTTCTTACTTCTTGCTTCTTGTTTCTTGCTTCTAACTTCTAACTTCTTATTTCAACCCCTTCAGTATTTCCTCGATCTTCTCTTTTGTGAGGTCTTCATAGTATCTGTCGTTTATCTGCATCATCGGGGCAGTCCCGCAAGAGCCGAGACATTCTACAGCAGAAAGTGTAAACATCTTATCCGGGGTAGTCTCCTTGACCCTGATCCCTAATCTTTGAGAGAGAAAATCCATGATGTGATCAGCGCCCAGGAGAGAGCAGGATATGTTCGTACAGACCTGTACATGATACTTGCCTACAGGCTTTTTGTTGTACATCGTGTAGAATGTGGCCACTTCATAGACCTGGACAGGCCTCAGGCCGAGGATGGTCGCGACCTCCCGCATCCCCTCCTTGTTGACATAGCCATATTCCCTCTGAACCACAAAGAGTGCGGGCATGACCGCAGACCGCTTATTGGCATATTTTCCGGTCAACTCGTTAATCTCCTTGACGGCCCCCTCTGAAAGCATCTTACTGCTCCCCCTCTTCTTGCTTCTTCCTTCTGACTTCTTACCTCTGACTTCTGACTTCTTGCTTCTTCTTACTTATCCACCTCGCCAAACACCGGATCCAGGCTGGATATCACCGCCACCACGTCTGCAAAGTAGGCCCCGCGGGACATCGGGTCAACACTCTGCAGGTTCACAAAGGACGGCGCCCTGATCTTTACCCTGAATGGCCGCTCAGACCCATCGCTTACGATAT
>Ga0209342_10004220_pt1 | contig 14999 bp, 11 predicted proteins | sample RifCSP16_2_FD_184023 | JGI IMG/M metagenome (GOLD analysis project Ga0209342, IMG submission 184023) | Soil microbial communities from Rifle, Colorado - Rifle CSP2_sed 16_2 (SPAdes) (version 2) | ecosystem: Environmental > Terrestrial > Deep subsurface > Rock core/Sediment | place: Rifle... | reverse complement strand
CTTCTTGTGCAGTAACATCGTTATCGCCGCTGTCAGCGTCGTCTTCCCATGATCTACATGGCCGATCGTCCCAATATTGATATGCGGCTTCTTCCTCTCAAACTTCGCCTTCCCCATAGCATACCCTCCTTAAAGTTCTATCCCTTTACCTTGGCCACAATCTGCTCGGACACACTTCTCGGGACCTCTTCATATCGCGCAAACTGAAGCGTAAAAATGGCACGGCCCTGAGTCAGGGACCTGAGATCCGTGGCATAACCGAACATCTCTGATAAGGGGACTTCACCCGTAATCACCTGGGCCCCGGACCTTGGCTTGACCCCCTGGATCCTGCCTCTCTTGGAATTGATATCCCCGATCACCTCACCCATATACTCTTCCGGGACAATGACCTCAAGGGCCATGACAGGCTCCAGCAGCACCGGGGTTGCCCTCCTGGCCCCATCCTTAAAGGCCATCGAACCCGCTATCTTAAAAGCCATCTCCGAAGAGTCCACATCGTGATAGGACCCGTCAAAGAGCCTGACCTTGACATCCACAACAGGATATCCGGCTAACACTCCGGTGTCCAATGCCTCCCGGATCCCCTTCTCGACTGCCGATATATATTCACGCGGGATAGACCCGCCCACAATATCGTTCTCAAACTCAAATCCCTCTCCTGCCGGCTTAGGCTCAAGCTCAATCCAGACATGCCCATACTGTCCGCGGCCGCCTGTCTGCCGGATATACTTCCCTTCGCTCTCCACTCTCCCCTTGATCGTTTCCCGGTAGGCCACCTGAGGCTTTCCTACGTTGGCCTCCACCTTAAACTCCCGAAGAAGCCTGTCTACGATAATCTCCAGATGCAGCTCCCCCATGCCCGATATAATGGTCTGCCCTGTCTCCTCATCCGTCCTCAGCCTGAAGGAGGGATCCTCCTGCGCCAGCTTCTGCAAAGAGAGGGTCATCTTTTCCTGATCAACCTTAGTCTTGGGTTCTATGGCAATCGCGATCACCGGCTCAGGAAATTCGATACGCTCAAGGATGATCGGGTTATCCTTATCACACAGAGTGTCTCCGGTCGTGGTATTCTTGAGGCCTACTGCAGCAGCGATCTCCCCTGCATACACCGTCTTGATCTCCTCCCGCTTATTCGCGTGCATCTTCAGAAGACGGCCGACCCTCTCGTTGGTATCCTTTGCGGAATTATAGACATAGGAACCGGAGTTAAGCGTTCCGGAATAGATCCGGAAATAGGTCAACTGCCCCACAAAAGGGTCTGTCATGATCTTGAAGGCCAATGCTGAGAAGGGTTCACTATCATCAGCATGCCTCTCAACCTCTGCATCTGCCCTGGGGTTAATCCCCTTTATAGCAGGCAGATCCAGCGGCGAAGGGAGATAATCAATCACCGCGTCCAAAAGCAACTGGACCCCCTTGTTCTTAAAAGCCGACCCGCACAAAACAGGCGTAAGGGTCATCGCAATCGTCCCCCTTCGCAGGGCCGATTTGATTTCTTCCTGGGAAATCGCCTCTCCGGCTAAATACTTTTCCATAATCCCGTCGTCATGATCCGACAACTTCTCGATCATCTTTTCCCGATGCTCCTGCGCAAGTTCACGCAGCTCCGCCGGGATCTCATCCACTACATATTTGGCCCCGAGAGTCTCATCATCAAAATAAACAGCCTTCATCGCAATGAGATCCACCGGCCCTCTGAACGTATTCTCAGCCCCAATGGGGATCTGTACCGGAATCGGGTTTGCGCCCAGCCGGTCCACCATAGACTTTACACTTTCAAAGAAGTCCGCACCGACCTTATCCATCTTGTTGATAAAGGCGATCCTCGGGACATGATATTTATCCGCCTGCCTCCAGACCGTTTCAGATTGAGGCTCCACACCCTGCCCCGCATCGAATACAGCTACGGCCCCATCCAGAACCCTGAGAGACCTCTCTACCTCTATAGTAAAATCCACATGTCCGGGGGTATCGATAATATTGATACGGGTATCCTTCCAGAAGGATGTCGTTGCAGCGGATGTAATGGTAATGCCGCGCTCTTTTTCCTGCTCCATCCAGTCCATCGTGGCCGTGCCTTCGTCCACCTCCCCGATCTTATGGGACATCCCGGTATAAAACAGGATGCGCTCCGTAGACGTCGTCTTCCCCGCATCAATATGCGCCATGATCCCTATATTTCTTGTCTTCTCTAAAGAGTACAGCCTTGCCACTTAACTACACCTCTCTGCTGTTAACGTTCAAAAATGCCCAACTAATCTACCACCGGTAATGTGCAAAAGCCTTATTCGCCTCTGCCATTCTGTGCGTCTCTTCCTTCTTCTTGATGGAGCCGCCGATTCCATTGGCCGCGTCGATAATCTCAGATGCCAGCTTTTCCGCCATATTTCTGCCTGTCCGTTCCCTTGCAAACTGAATAAGCCACCGGATCGCAAGGGCATTGCGCCTCGGGGTACGTATATCCACCGGCACCTGATAGGATGCCCCGCCCACACGCCGGGACTTGACCTCTACCGCCGGCTTGACATTGTCTATAGCGGCCCTGAAAATCTTTACCGGATCCGCAGAGGACTTCTCTTTTACAATATCCAGCGCCCCGTAAAACACCCCCTCTGAAGTGTTCTTCTTCCCACCCTTCATGAGGACATTAATAGTCTTCCCGATCAGCATGTCGTTATATTTCAGGTCCGGCTGTATTACCCGGTGCGCTATGACTCCACGTCTTGGCATAGTTTGATCTCCGTCACTCCACAAAACTACTTGGGTTTCTTCGCTCCATACTTGGACCGGCTCCGCCTTCTGTTTTGTACCCCCGCGGCATCGAGTGTCCCGCGGATAATGTGATACCGCACACCCGGCAGGTCCTTAACTCTTCCCCCGCGCACGAGCACAATCGAGTGCTCCTGAAGATTGTGTCCCTCGCCGGGGATATAACTGGTGACCTCCATTCCATTGGTCAGACGAACCCTGGCCACTTTTCTCAATGCGGAGTTTGGCTTCTTCGGGGTCGTCGTATAGACCCTGACGCACACGCCTCTCTTCTGAGGACATCCCTTGAGAGCCGGACTCTTGGTCCGGTTCTTTACGATCTCTCTTCCCTTTCTGACTAACTGGTTTATGGTAGGCACGAACTCTCCTTTAACCCTAAGTTTTCCCGAAACTTTAAGAGTTTAGTAGATTGCAATTTATTTGTCAAGACTTTTTATAGGTTCTGAAACCTCTGGTTCAGGCCCCCTCACCGACTTTAAATAGGTCTCCCGGTAAAGCGGAAATCCGGTGCCTGCGGGGATCAGCCTTCCGACGATCACATTCTCCTTTAATCCGAGAAGTTCATCCACCTTCCCGCTGACAGCGGACTCTGTCAACACCCTTGTCGTCTCCTGGAAAGATGCCGCAGAGATAAAGCTGTCTGTGCTCAGGGCCGCTTTTGTGATCCCCATAAGGACCGGCATCCCTGTGGCCGGCTTGCCGCCTGCCTTTATCACCTTTTCATTCTCGTCTTCAAACATAAACCTGTCGACCTGGCTGCCAATGAGGAAGTCTGTCTCTCCGGGGTCTTCGATCCTCACCTTTTTCAGCATCTGTCTGACGATGACCTCTATATGCTTGTCATTAATCGTGACTCCCTGCAGCCGGTATACCTGCTGGACCTCATCCACAAGATACTTCTGAAGCTCTTTGGGGCCAAGAATATTTAATATGTCATGAGGGTTCGCTGAACCATCCATCAGCGGTTCACCCGCCATGACCCAGTCCCCCTCGTGCACATTGATATGTTTCCCCTTGGGGATAAAGTATTCCTTGCTGTCCCCCTGTTCATTCTTGACAATCACCCGCCGCATCCCTTTGACAAACCCGCCGAATTCTATGGTGCCGTCTATCTCGCTGATCACGGCCTGTTCTTTAGGCTTTCTGGTCTCAAACAGTTCAGCGACCCTCGGCAGACCTCCTGTAATATCCTTTGTTTTGGTGATCTCCCTGGGGATCTTCGCAAGCACGTCCCCGGGATGGACAGGCGCCCCCTTCTCAAGGAGGATATGCGCCCCTGTTGGAAGGAGATACCTGGCAACCACATTGGTCCCCGGGATCTTGACCGTCTTGTTGGCCTCATCCTTAATGGAGATCCTGGGCCTGAGAGTTGCCCCCTGGAAGTCAATGATGACCTTCCGTGAAAGACCGGTGATCTCGTCCACATCCTCCTTCATGGTGACCCCGTCTACAATATCTCCGAAGGCGATCTTTCCTCCCACCTCGGTCAGAATAGGCATCGAATGGGGGTCCCATTCCACAAGCTTCTGCCCTGACTTGACCTTTTGTCCGTCAGTCACCTTTAATCTGGCGCCGTAGAGGACGGAGTACTTTTCTTTCTCTCTTCCCTCTTCGTCACAAATAACGATTTTCCCGTTCCTGTTCATGGCCACCCGGTCACCGTCTTTGTTTTTGACCGTATTCAGCTCGATATATTTAAGAAGCCCTGAATTCTTCGCCTCAAGGACCGTCTGCTCGACCACTTTGCTCGCGGTGCCTCCGATATGGAAGGTCCTCATAGTAAGCTGGGTGCCTGGTTCCCCGATAGACTGGGCTGCAATAATCCCGACGGCCTCTCCGATATCCACCACCTTACCCCGGCCAAGGTCTCTTCCATAACACTTGATGCAGACCCCCCTGCGGGACTGGCATGTCAGCACAGAACGGATCTTGACCTTGTCAATACCGGCTTCAATGACCGCCGTTACCTTTTCTTCATCAATCTCTTCACCCCCGGGAACAATGACAACGCTCGTGATGGGGTCCCGGATATCGCTGACCGCAACCCTTCCCAGGATCCTCTCTTCCAAAGGTTCGATGATCTCCCCCCCTTCGACCAGTGAACTGACGTATATCCCGTCCTCACTCCCGCAATCAGGCTCTGTGATGATCACATCCTGGGCCACATCCACCAGTCTCCGGGTAAGATACCCTGAATTCGCTGTCTTGAGCGCGGTATCTGCCAATCCCTTTCTGGCTCCATGCGTTGAGATAAAATACTGCAGCACGGTCAACCCCTCCCGGAAGTTGGCGGTAATGGGGGTCTCTATAATCTCTCCGGACGGCTTCGCCATCAGTCCGCGCATTCCGCCAAGCTGACGGATCTGCTGAGTGCTGCCTCTGGCCCCGGAATCTGCCATCATAAATATCGAATTAAAGGCCCGTTTCTCCTCGCTGCCCCCTCCCAGCTCACGCATCATCTCAGCGGCCACCATCTCTGTCACATGGGCCCATATATCAATGACCTTGTTGTACCGCTCCCCTTTGGTGATTAACCCCTCAGCGTACTGCTGTTCCACCTCGAGGATCTCTTTGTTTGCCTTGTCAATGAGCTCGGCCTTCTTCGAGGGAATGTGCATATCCTCTATCGAAATAGAGATGCCCGATTTCGTCGCATACCGGAATCCTATCTCCTTGACCCTGTCCAGAAATACCACGGTTTCCCGGTGGCCTGCCTCCCTGTAGATCCGGTCAATCAGTTTGGTAAGTTCCTTTTTATTCATCACCTTGTTCGCCAAAGAGAACGGCATGCCGGGCGGCATGATCTCGCCCAGGATTATCCGCCCTACCGTCGTATCCACCAATTCACCGTTGATCCTGACCTTGACTTTGGCATGTTCGTCCGCCGCCCCTGCATCAAATGCAGCCCTGACCTCCAGGGGGGAGGAGAACACCTTGCCTTCCCCTATCGCGCCTGCCCGTTCCTTTGTCAGGTAATAAACTCCCAGCACGATGTCCTGTGTCGGAATCAGGATGGGCGCGCCGTGGGCAGGCGACAGGACATTATTGATTGAAAGCATCAGCACCCTCGCCTCAACCTGGGCCTCTACGGAAAGCGGCACATGAACCGCCATCTGGTCTCCGTCAAAATCCGCGTTAAAGGCCACGCAGACCAGGGGATGAAGCTTGATAGCCTTTCCTTCAATCAGGATCGGGTCAAAAGCCTGAATGCCCAGCCTGTGAAGCGTTGGGGCCCTGTTGAGGAGGATCGGATGCTCTTTCGTCACCTCTTCCAGGATATCCCATACCTCAGGCCTCTCCTTTTCAACCATCTTCTTGGCGCTCTTGATCGTTGTGGCATAACCCTTTTCTTCCAGCCTGTAGAATATGAAAGGTTTAAACAACTCCAGGGCCATCTTCTTGGGAAGACCACACTGATGCAGCTTAAGCTCCGGACCGACCACGATCACCGAACGGCCGGAATAGTCCACCCTCTTTCCAAGGAGATTCTGCCTGAACCTTCCCTGTTTTCCTTTCAGCATATCGCTTAATGACTTGAGCGGCCTCTTGTTGGGCCCGCGAATAACCTTGCCCCTCCTGCCGTTATCAAATAGCGCATCCACGGCCTCCTGGAGCATCCTCTTCTCGTTGCGGATAATCACACCCGGGGCCTTCAATTCCATCAGCTTCTTCAGCCGGTTGTTCCTGTTGATGACCCGCCGGTAAAGGTCGTTGAGGTCTGAGGTGGCAAACCTTCCTCCGTCTAACGGCACTAACGGCCTCAGCTCAGGCGGGATCACAGGGATGATATCCATGATCATCCATTCCGGTTTATTCCCGGACTTGCGGAAGGCATCAATAATCTTCAACCGCTTGCTCAGTTTTTTCTTAATGGCAACACTGTTGACCGTTTCAATCTTCGTCTTGACATCATTATAGAGCTTCTCCATGTCAATCTTCACCAGGAGCTCTTTGATGGCCTCAGCGCCGGTGCCCGCCTTAAAAGAAGACCCGTGCTGCTGGAGATACTTTCTGTATTCCTCCTCAGACAGGACGTCCCGTTCCTTGACAGGAGCATTTCCGGGATTGATCACAATAAAACTTTCAAAGTAGAGCACCTTTTCCAATTGTCTCAGGGTCATGTCGAGGAGATTGCCTATCCTGCTGGGAAGCCCCTTGAGAAACCAGATGTGGGCCACCGGAGTGGCCAGCTCAATATGCCCCATCCTCTCCCGTCTGACCTTGGACTGGATCACCTCGACCCCGCATTTATCGCATACGACGCCCCGGTGCTTCATCCGCTTATACTTCCCGCAGAGACACTCCCAGTCCTTGGTAGGCCCGAAAATCTTGGCACAGAACAGTCCGTCCCTTTCAGGTTTAAAAGAACGGTAATTGATGGTCTCAGGTTTTTTGACCTCGCCGTGTGACCATGATTTTATCTTTTCAGGGGATGCAATACGGATCCTGATCGCATCGAATGAGGCAGTCTCCTTGGGCTTCTCAAACAGCCGGTACAACTTCTCCCAATCTCTATCCTCTGCTGTTGCCATTGAACCTCCCTTATTTATCTATCTTCCTTGGACTTCAATAATTCCACATCCAGTCCAAGGCTTTGCAATTCTTTGATCAATACATTGAAAGACTCCGGCAATCCCGGCGTTAGAAAGTTCTCGCCCTTGACAACGGACTCATACATTTTGGAACGTCCGGGCACGTCATCAGATTTGACCGTGAGAAACTCCTGCAGTGTCGCCGCAGCCCCGTAGGCCTCCAATGCCCAGACCTCCATTTCTCCAAGCCTCTGGCCGCCGAACTGGGCCTTGCCGCCGAGAGGCTGCTGGGTCACTAAGGAGTAGGGGCCGATAGACCTCGCATGGATCTTGTCATCTACCAGGTGGTGAAGTTTCATCATATACATCTGCCCTATCGTAATCTGCCGGTCAAAAGGCTCTCCGGTACGTCCGTCGTATAACGACATCTGTCCGGATACCGGAAGACCGGCCTTCTTGAGCAGGTCCTTGATCTCCCCTTCTGTCGCACCCTCGAATACAGGGGTCGTCACATGGATTCCAAGCGCCTTTGCTGCCAACCCGAGATGCGTCTCCAGGATCTGGCCAATATTCATCCTGGAAGGCACCCCCAGCGGGTTCAGCACCATATCTACAGGAGTCCCATCCGCAAGATACGGCATATCTTCAGCCGGCAATACCACGGACAACACACCCTTATTCCCATGCCTTCCGGCCATCTTATCTCCCACAGACAGTTTTCTCTTAATCGCGATATAGACCTTCACCAGCTTCACAACCCCCGGCGGAAGCTCGTCCCCCTTTTTAACCCTTCCCACCTTCTCTTCATAGAGGGCCTGCAATATGTCAACCTGCTGCTGTGCATAGTTGCAGATCTCCTCAAATCTCTCCATATCTTCAGGATTGTCCAAGACAATGGCGGTGAGATCCTCATCCCGGATCTCCCTTAAGACACTCTCCGTAAGCTCTTTCTTTTTCTGAACAAGCACCTTTTTGGCTTCGGAACTCACAACCGGCTTGCCGGCAATCTTGCCTGCAAGGAACTTCCTGAGCCTTCGGTTCTTCTCCTCTTCAATAATCCTGATCTCTTCCTGCTGCTCCTTGTGCAGTTTTGAGATCTCTTCATGCTCAATGCTCTTGGAACGCTCGTCCTTTTCCACACCCTTTCTTGAGAATATCCTGACATCCACCACAGTCCCTTCTATCCCCGGCGGCACTGTCAGAGAGACATCCTTCACATCCCCTGCCTTTTCCCCAAATATGGCCCGGAGCAGCTTTTCTTCCGGCGTCAGTTGTGTCTCCCCCTTTGGGGCAACTTTTGCAACCAGGATATCGCCCGGCTTGACCTCCGCCCCTATGCGCACAATCCCGCTCTCGTCGAGATTTCTCAACGCCTCATCACTCACGTTGGGGATATCCCTCGTAATCTCCTCTCTCCCCAATTTTGTATCCCGCGCCTCAATCTCAAATTCTTCAATATGGATTGAAGTATACCTGTCATCCCTGACCACCCGTTCGCTGATGATAATCGCATCCTCAAAGTTATATCCTTCCCACGGCATGAATGCGACCAGAACATTCTGACCTAAGGCCAGTTCCCCCCTGTCGGTTGCCGGTCCGTCTGCCAGGACATCCCCCTTCTCAACCCTCTGCCCGATGGACACAACGGGTTTCTGATTGATACAGGTATTCTGGTTGGAACGCTTGAATTTCACAAGATTGTATATATCCAGGCTCATCTCATCCAGCGGGGTCCTTTCCTTTTTGGACTTGCCTGTCTTTTTGGCCTCATCGGCGCGGACCACAATTCTGTCCGCATCCACATACTCCACAACCCCCGCCCTTCTCGTCAGCACCACTCTCCCTGAATCCCTGGCCACGATCTTCTCCATCCCGGTGCCCACCAGCGGGGCCTCTGTCCTGATCAGGGGAACAGCCTGGCGCTGCATGTTCGAACCCATCAACGCCCTGTTGGCGTCATCATTTTCCAGAAATGGGATCATGGAAGTCGCCACGCTGACGATCTGCTTGGGTGAGACATCCATATATTCCACCTTGTCTGACGAAACCATCACGAAATCGCCGCCGCACCGCGCAGAGATGGTCTCTGACGTCAGCCTGCCTTTGGAATCCACAGGGGAGCTTGCCTGCGCGATCATATATTTGTCCCCGTCTATCGCAGAGAGATACTCGATCGTGTCCGTGACCTTTCCGTTGACCACCTTACGGTACGGAGACTCAATGAAACCATATTCATTCACCCTGGCATAGGCAGACAGCGAAGTGATCAATCCGATGTTCGGACCTTCAGGAGTTTCTATAGGACAGATACGGCCATAATGGGTCGGATGCACGTCCCTCACTTCAAATCCGGCGCGCTCCCGGGTCAAACCACCCGGTCCAAGGGCCGAGAGCCTGCGTTTGTGCGTAATCTCAGAAAGGGGATTCGTCTGATCCATGAACTGGGAGAGCTGACTGCTGCCGAAAAACTCCTTGATCGCGGCAATCACTGATTTGGCATTGATCAGGTCGTGCGGGAGGGCGGCCTCAAGATCCAGGATGTTCATCCTCTCCTTGATCGTCCTTTCCATCCTTGCCAGCCCGATGCGGAACTGGTTCTCTAACAATTCTCCGACGCAGCGCACCCTTCTGTTGCCGAGATGATCGATATCGTCAATCTCCCCCTTGTTGGCCTTCAGATTCACCAAATACTTTATCGTCTCTACGATGTCCTGCGAAGTGAGTGTCCTCTGGGAAAGCGGCACATCCACACTTAGCTTCTTGTTTAACTTCAGTCTTCCCACAGGGGCAAGGTCATAACGCCTTGGGTTAAAGAAGAGGTTGTCAAACATGATCCTTGCCGTATCAATAGTAGGACTTTCCCCCGGCCTTAATCTCTTGTAGATCTCGATGATCGCCGCATCCGGAGATTCGATATTCTCCTGCGATAAGGTATCCCGAATGACCGGAAGCGTCTGGAAATTATCAATATAAAGAAGGTCTATCTTCTCCACGCCCGACCCGATGATCTTTTGCAGGACCTCCTCTGTCAGCACCCCGCTGCTTCCGAGGATCACTTCCCCTGTTGAGGTGTCCACCACGTCATTAAAGACGGCCCGTCCGTGCAGATCTTCTGTCTCAAGGTGGATCTCCCTGATGCCGAGGTTTTCCAGTTTTTTTAACACGCCTGGAGTGACCCTGCTCCCTTCCTTAACCAGCATCTCGCCGCCCTGCTCATTAATGATGTCATAGAGAATCCTGCTGCCGCCGAGCACCTTCGCATTGATCTTACTGTAGAATTTCTTGCCTTTTATCCTGATCTCTTCTATAGGGTAATACATCTTCAGGATGTCATAAGTGGAGAGTCCCAGCGCCTTCAGTAATATGGTGGTTGGGAATTTTCTCCGCCGGTCTATCCGCGCATATAAGATGTCCTTCGTGTCGAATTCAAAATCGAGCCATGACCCTCTGTATGGAATGATCCTGGCAGAGAAGAGGACCTTTCCGCTGATATGCGTCCGCCCTTTGTCATGCGTAAAAAATGCGCCGGGAGAGCGTTGAAGCTGACTGACAACAACGCGTTCAGTCCCATTTACAATGAATGTCCCATTATCTGTCATCAGGGGCAATTCTCCGAGATAGACCCACTGCTCTCTGACCTCTTTGGTGCTCTTGGCCCCGGTCTTCTCATCCTTTTCCATGATCTCTAAGCTGACCCGTATCTTCATGGGAACGGCAAAGGTCATTCCCCTCTCGATGCACTCCCAGATCCCGTATTTGGATTCTCCCAGGGAATATTCAATAAACCTCAATACCGCCGTTTCATTAAAGTCAGATATGGGAAAAATACTGTTGAAGGCCGCCTGAAGTCCTGAATCTTCCCTCTGTTCATTGGAGAGGTCTTTCTGGATAAACCGATCAAAGGACTTCTTTTGTATCTCCAATAGCTCCGGGATTTCTATCCTGGACTGAATCTTTGAGAAATCCCTTCTCTCTATACACCCTTGGATAATGGGGTCATTCATATTTTTTCCACTCCCTAAGTAGGTTCATTGTACCTTTTATTATTTAATCTCCACCTGGCCGCCTGCTTCGGCAATCTTGGCCTTGATCGTCTCTGCCTCTTCTTTAGTCACCCCTGTCTTCAGCGGCTTGGGGGCCCCGTCTACAAGGTCTTTTGCCTCTTTCAGTCCTAAGTTTGTCAGCTCTCTGACCACCTTGATCACCTGGATCTTCTTGTCCCCGACGCCCGTAAGAATCGCGTCGAAACTCGTCTTCTCCTCTGCAACCGCTGCCCCGCCTCCGCCGGCTGCAGGCGCTGTTGCAGCGGCGACAGGGGCCGCCGCAGAAACCCCGTACCGGTCCTCGATCTTTTTGACAAACTCGACCAGCTCCAGGACCTTCATATTGTCGATAAAAGTAAGCACCTCATCCATGTTCAAACCCTTTGATTCTGACATCTTTCTTCTCCTCTCATTTATTATCTATTATTAAAATTTAATCTGCGATTTCATGTGAAAGAATCCCCTAATTCGATGCCTTACTCTTCCCCACGGCATCCAGCACATAAACCAGCTTGCTGATCACCCCCTGAAGAGTGCTTGCCAGGCCGTACAACGGTGATTGTATCCCTCCGAGGGCCCTTCCGATCAGCACCTCTCTGGACGGCATATTGGCAACCTCTTTAATCCGGGCGGGTTCAAGGACCATCCCTTCCAGCATCCCCACCCTGATCTTAAAGGGCTCTAATTTCACGGCATATTCCAGCAAGACCTTTGCAGGGGTCACCACATCATCATAGCTGATCACAACCCCTGTCGTTCCTGAAAAATAGCCCTCCAGCTTATGCGAATCCGTCCCCTCCGATGCCCTTTTGGCAAGAGTATTCTTGACGACCTTGTATTCCGCTCCGCATTTCCTAAGGCGGTTCCTGAGCTCAGTCAACTGCGCTACAGTCAAACCCTTATAGTCCGTCAGGATAACAGCCCCGGCCTTGCCGAACTTCTCATGAAGCTCCTGCACCACCTTTATCTTTTCCTGTTTTGTGGATTTTGCTTCCAATATATCCTATACCTCCCTTCTCTGTTAAGATTACACCATACCGAGAAAGGATAACGTCCATCATAAAGACTTGTCTCGGCAGGCCGGACCGCCAGGGTCCATTTAAGTGAACAAACCGCCTACGTTCTCTGACAAAAATCAGTGAAAGGTCACTGTATTATTCAAACATATTTGCGACGAGCACCGGATCTATCTTAATGCCAGGCCCCATAGTTGATGAAATAGTGATTGTCTTAAGATAACGGCCTTTGCTGGAAGCGGGTTTGGCTTTGATAATCGATTCCATAACAGCAGCGGCATTTTCAAATAGTTTTCTTGCATCAAAGGAAATCTTCCCGACAGGCACATGGATGATAGCCGTCTTATCAACCCTGTACTCCACCTTTCCCAATTTGATCTCTTTCACTGCCTTTCCCACATCAAATGTCACGGTCCCGAGCTTGGGATTCGGCATCAGACCCCGGGGACCCAGGATCTTTCCGAGCTTGCCAACCATGGCCATCACATCCGGCGTCGCAACGACACGATCAAAGTCCAGCCACCCGCCGGAGATCCGGTCTGCAATGTCTTCAGCGCCGACATAGTCAGCCCCTGCGTCCTTCGCCTCTTTCTCCTTTTCCCCTTTGGCAAATACAACGACCCTGGCGCTCTTGCCGATGCCGTGCGGCAGGACCACAGCACCTCTCACGACCTGGTCCGAGTGCCTTGGATCTACGCCGAGACGGACAGCCAGGTCCACCGTCTCATCAAATTTTGTCCATGCCGCCTCTTTTGCCAGAGCTACGGCATCCTCCAATCCATACATTTTTTCCTTGTCCACTTTTTGCAGACTGTTCACATAATTCTTACCCATGATTAAACCCTTTCCTCTCTCGTCTTATTTCCTGCATCTATCTTCTTGCTTCTTGCCTCTGGTTTCTACCCGGTCACATCAATCCCCATACTTCTTGCCGTGCCCGCAATAATCTTATAGGCCGCCTCAACGTCATGGCTGTTCAAATCAGGCATCTTGAGCTTTGCAATTTCCCGCACCTGATCCGCTGTCACCTTCCCGACCTTCTCTTTGTTGGGAACTCCGGAGCCTTTCACGATACCGGCAGCCTTCTTTAGGAGATCCGATGCCGGAGGGGTCTTCATTATAAATTCAAAAGACCTGTCCGCATACACGGTTATCTCTACAGGAATCACTGTCCCCTCCTGGTTCTGCGTCCTGGCGTTAAACGACTTGCAGAATTCCATGATATTGACCCCATACTGGCCAAGGGCAGGCCCTACTGGAGGAGCAGGATTTGCCTTGCCCGCAGGAAGCTGAAGTTTAATCACTCTTACAATCTCTTTTGCCATACAAAATATTCTCCCTTCTTCAAGAACTACAATTTTTCCACCTGGAGAAAGTCCAGCTCCACAGGCGTTGCCCTCCCGAAAATACTGACCAGGACTTTGACCTTGCCATGATCCGGGTCCACGTCATCCACCACACCGTTAAATCCCAGGAAAGGCTCTGCCACAATCCTGACAGCATCCCCCCGGTTGAACTGAACACGGCTTCTCGGCGTGGCGACGCTTGCATCCATCTGCTGGATAATCGTCTCCACCTCTTTTTCTGCCAGCGGAGAGGGGGCGCTGCCGCCGCCGACGAAGCCTGTAACCTTGGGGATATTTTTGACAAGAGTCCAGGTCTCATCCGACATCTCCATCTCCACCAGGATATATCCCGGAAAAACCTTCTTCACGGCCACCTTCTTTTTCCCCTCCTTGAGCTCAACAACATTCTCAGTGGGTATCAGTATCTGGCCAAACTTATCCTTCATCCCTAAGGAGCCAACCCTCTCCTCAATATTCGCCTTTACCTTATTCTCAAATCCCGAATAGGTATGGACTACATACCATTGCTTTGTCATTCCACCCTCTTTACTTGTTTGTTGGGAAATTTCCCAATTTACTAATTCCCCAATCTCAGGGAAGAATCTTTGTTATAACTGCTGATAACGAGACATCCAGTATCCACATATAGACCGCGGCCATAAATACAAGCGCAAACACAACAGTCGTCGTCCCAATGGTATCTTCCTTTGTAGGGAAGGTCACCTTTTTGGTCTCTGCCTTGACATCCGAAAAAAACTCTTTACTGCCATCCATCATCTTTTTAAACATAAGTACCTTCTTTTCCCCTGTTGGCAGGCCAGGAGGGATTCGAACCCCCATCACCCGGTTTTGGAGACCGGTGCTCTAGCCGTTGGAGCTACTGGCCTATGCCTGCCTATATCTGCCTATATCTTATTGACCGGCAGATCTTTATTTCACTTCTTTATGCGCCGTATGCTTCCTGCAGGATGGACAGAATTTTTTCAATTCCAGCTTATCCTGTGTGTTCCTTTTATTTTTGGTTGTCGAATAATTCCGGTTCTTACAATCCGTGCATGCCAGTGTAATGATATCGCGCATCGTCTCTTCCCCTTATTTCTTGCCTCTTGCTTCTTGCTTCTGACTTCTAACCTACTCTATCACCTTGCTCACCACTCCGGCCCCCACGGTTCGGCCCCCTTCTCTCACCGCAAACCGCAGCCCCTCCTCCATCGCAATCGGGGTGATCAGGTCCGCCTCGATCGTTACATTATCCCCAGGCATCACCATCTCCACTCCCTCAGGCAGCTT
>Ga0209342_10004219_pt1 | contig 15000 bp, 14 predicted proteins | sample RifCSP16_2_FD_184023 | JGI IMG/M metagenome (GOLD analysis project Ga0209342, IMG submission 184023) | Soil microbial communities from Rifle, Colorado - Rifle CSP2_sed 16_2 (SPAdes) (version 2) | ecosystem: Environmental > Terrestrial > Deep subsurface > Rock core/Sediment | place: Rifle... | reverse complement strand
CCGCCGCATCCGGCCGGTAAACACGCGGGACGGCGCGTACCGCTCGCCGAGCGCGCGGGCCTCCTGCTCCCCATGAGGAGAGAGCGGCACGTCGCGGTGTCCGGACGCCACACCGGGCTCGGTGTCCACCGAGGCGGCGTGTGACTCAAAGATGATCGTCGTCACCCGCGGCGCAGGGCGATGACCGCGTGCACGTGGCCGGTCTGCGGAAAGAGATCCACCGGCTGAACCGAGGCCACCGCGTACCCCGCGCGCCGCAGACGCACCAGATCGCGCGCGGCGACCGGGAGCGAACGGCCGATGTAGACCATCCGGCGGGGACCGGTGGCCGCCAGGACATCGTGCAGGGTCTCGGGCAACCCGTCCCCGGGCGGCCCCGCCACGAGCACGTCTGTGCGCTCGCCGCGCTGGTGCAGCTTCGCCAGCACCTTCGCGGGATCGCGCGTATAGAATACCGCATTGGCGATGCCGTTGCGCTGGGCCGTGGCCCACGCCTCCGCCATGGCCCGCCGGTCGGAGACAACGCCGACCGCGCGGCGCACCCGCTGCGCCAGGGCCAGGAGCAGCAGCCCCGCCTCCGCAAACGTGTCCACCACCTGCTCGTCGCCGCGCAGTTCCGCCGCCTGCTCGATCGCGGCGAGGAGCACGGGCAGGGCGCCGGGATTCGGCAGCACCTCCGCCTGCGCGGAGAGGCGTACTCGCAGCCCGAGGATCTCATCTTCGAGGTACTCCCGCCCCCAGAGCAGGCTGACTGTGCGCCCGAAGAACGCCGTGGTGCGGCCGGGCTGGACGGTCAACAGCAGCCCGACCAGACCAGGGACACGATCGAGGACCGCGCGGACGAAGTCCATGCGGTCGGGCAGCGGCGCGGCCGTGGAGAGGACGGCGAGCGCTTCGCCGGTCGCGTGACCCGTCATCCCGAGCACGCCGCGCACCAGGCCGGTACCGTTGTGCCGGTCGTAGGGCGGCAGCCCCAGCGCACGGACCGCCTCCCGCACGACCTCGAGGATGCGCACGTTGGTGGGGTGCTGGATCGGGCAGGTCGCGATGTTGTAGAGACGCTGGTCGCCCCAGCCGAAGAAACCCGCGACCGTGGTCTGGCCGCGGCGGTCAAAGGTGGCGCGCAGCACGCTGCGGTAGGCCCAGGCCTCGCCGCCCCCGCAGGGACGGACGGTCTCCTCGCGCACGCCGGCGTCCCGGAGCGCGGCGACCACCAGCGCCGTCTTGTGGCGGCGCTGCCCTTCCAGCGTGATGTGCTGCAGCTGGCAGCCGCCGCAGCGGCCGAAGTGCGGGCAGAGTGGCGTGGCGGCATCGGGCGACTTGCGCTGGATGGCGACGATCCTGCCCAGCGGCGCGGGGCCCGTGCGCACGACCTCGATCAGGGCTTCCTCTTCCGGGATGGCGTAGCGCACGGAGATGGTCGCGGGCCCCACCCGGGCGATGGCCGATCCGTCGTACGCGAGGCCCGCGAACTTGACCGCGAGGCGCCGCCCCACTTCCAGCTTTGGTCCGGGGCTGGCGACCTTAGCCACGCAGGCGCTCCCGGAGGATGCGGTTGACTACTTCGGGATTAGCCCGGCCGCGCGACTCCTTCATCACCTGGCCCACCAGGAAGGTGAGCGCTTTGTCTTTCCCCCGGCGGAACTCCTCTGCCGGATCCGGATTCGCCGCGATGACCTTCTCAATCAACCGTTCCAGGTCGGCGGTGTCGCTGATCTGCTCCAGACCGCGGGCCGCCACCAGCGCCGCCGGATCTCCCCCGTCGCGGATCAGGTCGGGCAGCAGGTCCTTGGCGATCCGGCCGCTGATCCGCCCACCGTCGATCAACTGTAACAGGGAGACGAGGGTCGGCGGCCGCAGCGCCACCTCGTCGATCTCCTTCCCCTCCGCATTGAGGACGCCGGCGATGTCCCCGCTCAGCCAGTTCGCCAGCGCCTTGGCGTTGGGGTAGGCGGCCAGGGCTTCCTCAAAGAACGCGGCGAGTCGCGGCTGGCGCACAATCAGGTCGGCATCGTAGGGACCGAGCCCCAGGGCGCTGACGTAGCGGGCCCGCTTCTGCGCGGGCAGTTCCGGGAGGGCCGCGCGGACCCGTTCGACCCAGGCGTCGTCGACGGCAATGGGGACCAGGTCCGGCTCCGGAAAGTACCGGTAGTCTTCCGCCTCTTCCTTCGTCCGCGACGGGAAGGTGATCTGCCGGCGCTCGTCCCAGTGCCGTGTTTCCTGCACGACCGCGCCGCCACCGGCCAACACCTCCGCCTGCCGCGCCGCCTCGAACGCCAGCGCCCGCTCCACCGCGCGGAGCGAGTTCATGTTCTTCACCTCGGTGCGCGTGCCCAGGGTGCCGTCGGGCGCGCGCCGCGAGACGTTGGCGTCCACGCGCATCGTCCCCTCTTCCATCCGCCCGGTGCTCACGTCCAGGTACTGCAGCAGCGCGCGCAGGGCGACCAGAAACTCGCGCGCCTCCGCCGGGCTGCGCAGGTCCGGCTGGGTGACGATCTCCATCAGCGGCACGCCGGAACGATTGTAGTCGATCAGGGTATGCGTAACGATGCCGTCGCGTTCCACGTGGATGAGCTTACCCGTGTCCTCCTCCAGGTGCACGCGGCGGATGCGCACCGCGCGCGGGTTCCCGTCGACGGTGAACTCCAGCCACCCGTCCATCCCTAGCGGTGGGTGGTCCATGTACTGGTACTGGGAGATCTGATAGTTCTTCGGCAGGTCGGGATAGTAGTAGTTCTTGCGGTGGAACTGGCTGCGCGGCGCGATCGTGCAGCCCAGCGCGACGGCCGTGCGCAGGCCGAGTTCCACCGCCCGCCGGTTGGTCACCGGCAGCGCCCCGGGAAGTCCCAGACAGACCGGGCAGATCAGGGTGTTGGGCGGCGCCCCGAAGGTCACGGCGCAGCCGCAGAACATCTTGGACGCGGTCTGCAGCTGGACGTGGATCTCCAGCCCGATGACCGTCTCCAGGTTGACCGCTTCTTTCACCATCGGTGTGCTCCGGCCATCCTTACGAGACGCGCGCCCCATCCAGTGGGGGCCGGCGGCGGTGCCAGTCGGTGGCCCGCTCGTAGGCGGACGCCGCGCGCAGGACGGTGGGCTCGTCGAAGGCGCGCCCCACTAGTTGCAGCCCGACCGGTAGGCCGTCGGCGAACCCGCAGGGCACCGAGATCCCCGGCAGGCCCGCCAGGTTCACCGGGATCGTGAAGATGTCCGCCAGGTACATCTGCAGCGGATCGGCCACGCGCTCGCCCAGGCGGAAGGCCACGGTGGGCGAGGTCGGGAGCAGGACGAGATCCACTCGCTCGAAGGCCCGCTCGAAGTCGCGCCGCACCAGGGTGCGCGCCCGCTGCGCTTTGAGGTAGAAGGCTTCGTAGAACCCGGCGGAGAGGGCGTAGGTGCCGAGCATGATCCGCCGCTTGACCTCCGGGCCGAACCCCGCGTCCCGCGTCCGGGAGAACATCTCGACGATGTCCGGCACTTCCACCCGCAACCCATGGCGCACGCCGTCGTAGCGGGCGAGGTTGCTGCTCGCCTCCGCGGTCGCCACCAGGTAGTAGGTGGGCAGGGCGTAGTCGATCGCCGGCAGCGTCACCTCTTCCAGGTGCGCGCCAAGACCCTCCAGCACCGCGGCGGCCTGCTGTACCGCTGCGCGCACGCCGGGCTGCAGCCCCTCGCCCATCCCTTCGCGGGCGATGCCGAGGCGCAGCCCGCGCACGCCGCCGCTGAGGGCCTCCGTGTAGTCCGGCACGGGGAGATCGGCCGTGGTCGAGTCCAGCGGGTCCCATCCTGCCAGGGCCTGCAGCAGCAGCGCCGCGTCCTCCACCGTGCGTGTCATCGGCCCGATCTGGTCAAGCGAGGACCCGTAGGCGATCAGGCCGTAGCGGGAGACGCGGCCGTAGGTGGGCTTCAGCCCGACGATCCCACAGAGCGACGCCGGCTGGCGGATCGACCCGCCGGTGTCGGTGCCCAGCGCCCAGGGTGCCAGCCCCGCCGCCACGGCCGCCGCCGATCCACCGCTGCTGCCCCCGGGCACCCGCTCCACATCCCAGGGGTTGCGCGTCGGACCGAAGGCGGAGTTCTCCGTGGACGAGCCCATGGCGAACTCGTCCATGTTCGTCTTCCCCAGGAGGATGGCGCCGGCGTGCCGCAGCCGAACCATGGCGGTGGCGTCGTAGGGGGGCCGCCAGCCCTCCAGGATGCGCGAACCGCAGGTGGTGACGACGCCGCGGGTGCAGATGATGTCCTTCACCGCGATGGGGATGCCCGCCAGTGGCGGCAGATCATCGCCCCGGGCGTACCGTTCGTCCCAGCGGCGCGCCTCGGTCCGGGCCGCCTCCGCGTCCACGTGCAAATATGCGCGCAGCGTCCCATCGTGCGCGGTGATGCGTGTCAGGTAGGCCGCAAGCAGCTCGGAGGGGGAGAGTTCACGCCGGCGCAGCCGCGGCAGCAGTTCGGACACGGGAAGCAGCGCGGGATCCACGGGTTACGCGGGTTCGAGGACCGGGGGGACCTTGAAGAATCCGTCCTCCTGCGCCGGGGCCGCCGCCAGGACTTCCGCGCGGTCCAGGGAGGGCCGCGCCGCGTCGCCCCGCTGCACGTTGGCCGCGGCCAGCACGTGCGAGGTTGGCTCCACCGCCGTCAGGTCAAGCTCCTGCAGCCGGGCGAAGTAGTCCAGGATGTTGCGCAGTTGCTCCGTGAACATCGCCCGCTCCTCGCCGGTCAGGGAGAGGCGGGCCAGGCGGGCAACGTGGTCGACGCGGGCGGGATCGATCGCCATCACAGATCACCGCCCCTCATGGTAGCACGGGGTCCTCTGCGGGAGTAACGCGCCGCCGGCCGCAGGAGTGCAGGAGGAGGGATGCCGGCGGGTCGAAAGCGTCTCCGCGGAGCATGACTTGGCTCGGCCCTGGGGAGGGACGGATCCTTCGCCAGGCGTGCCGGCTGGCAATCGCCTGGCTGCTGTTCCTCTTGTTCCCGGTGTGGGCCCAGGTGGTCACGCTCCGCCTTGATCTTGCCAAGACCTCGGCCTTCCACCTGCGTCATCCCACCTTGCTGGCGCGCCAGGGCTACGGCGTGAACTACAGCTTCGAGGCCCCTGACGCCCAGGAGGTCTCCTTCCACCGGGCCACCCCGCAGGCCGAGTTTGACACCATCACCCTGGAGGCTGCCGCCGGCGAGATCACAGAGGTTCCCTTCTCGACCGCCAGATGAGCGGTTCGCCATGGTGATCCATCACATCGCGGGTACCCTCACCGGGGTCTGGGATGCACCGCCGACCGAACGGACCCTTCCGGCCCCACCGGCAGATGCCGAGGTCCGCCGCCGCTTCACCCTGGCCACAGAGCTCTTCGCCGCAGCGCAGGAGGCGCTGGGCCTGAAGGATTTCAAAGGAAGCCAGACTGGGACCGTCACCCTGCAACTCGCCGGCGTCGAGGATCTGGTGCTGCGCTCCAAAGGGACGGATGCCGACTACGAGTACACCTTCTTCGCTCTGGTCCAGGAAGGCATGATCGAGGAACTGAAGGTCGAGGTGAGTGGGGCAACCTTCACGATTGAGGCGGGACCGGGACGCTTGCTCGTGCATCGCCAGTCCACCACCGCCGATGGCCAGCGCACCACGTCAGAACTCATCATTGAAGGCAACACCTGGCAGGGCACTCAGGAAATCCGCCGACCGGGCGAACGGCCGACAAGTAGGAGTCTGACCCGCGCGGAGGCCGAGCAGGTCCTGAGCGAAGGACTGGGCCATCTGAGAGCCGCACGCAGCCACTTCGGCATCACTTTCGGTCGAGATCTGGCTCCCTGACGGCGTAATCTTCTCAGCGCAGCGGCACCGCAGTGAAGCGCAACACAGGTACAGGATCCGCTGACGTCCAGGCGACGTAGGCGACGTTTCCACGCAGCGCGACCATCGGGCCGCTCCCCGCTCCCAGGCGCAGGCTCTCCCCCGACGGCCGGACCTGCAGCAGGATGATCGCCTGGTCCTCGCTCCAGGCGGCGACGACTCGCCCGCCAGCGGCGGCGACCACCGGATCGTGCACCGGCCCCGTGGCCAGCGGCTGCGGCCGCTCCGCCAGGCGCAGGTACATGATCTGCCGGCGCGCTCCTTGCTCCTCCCACACCAGGTGCACGTCGGCCCCATCCGCCGCCAGAGCCACCCGGGTATGCTCAGCCGGGCCGCTGGTGACGTTGCGCGGCGGCGACCATCGGCCGTCGAACTGCGCGTAGCGGATCTGGTAGACGCGGCTGTCGAACTGGTACCAGGCGGCGTGCAGCCGGCTGCCCGCGCCGGTGTCCAGCGCGGGGTTGATGCTATCGGGGATGCCCGGTGAGATCGAGACCGGAGGACTCCATGCCGCCGCGGCGCGGCGGGTGAAAACGATCTCGTAGATCGACCCGTGGCGCGTACGCACCGTCGGCCGCTCGGGGAGGATGCCGTACCAGAGGACGTGCGGCTGGCCTCCCCGCGGCGCGACGACGGGGACGCCGGCGTAGACGCCGAGCTGGGAGAGGCCGACCGGGGCCGTCCAGCGGCCGCCGCGGCGCTCCCGATAAAGCACTACGCCGATGGGCGCGTACTCAGTCCAGACGAGGTGCACGGAGTTGTCGGGGAACAGCGCCAGGGACGGCAGCCGCGCGGGGCGCGGCGCCTGTGTCATCTGCGTGGAGCGCCAGGTGCGGCCCCCGTCAGCGGACTCCGCCAGAAAGACCTGATCGACATCGCCCGCGGGACGGACGTACGCCAGCAGCAACCGGCCCTGCGGGTCCACCAGGAGTTTGCGCTGGCTGTTCTCCGCCGTCGCCTCGGGCGACACGCCGCGGCCGACAACCACGGAGGATGGTGGCGCTCCGGAGGACAGGCTCGGTAGAAAGACGGTAATGAAGATCAGGAGCAGCAGGGCAATGGTGTGACGCACACGTGCGTATTCGGGAAATACCGGTGTCCTTCCCCCCGTTGTTCGAGGAGGAATGCGCGCCGCGGTGCTCATCGGGATCTTCCTTCTGGCGATTGCCGCTTGCACGGGCGCCCGTCCCTCAGCGCGGGACACACCCGACGACCGCCAGCGGCTGAAGGATTATGCTGCGGCCGCGCAGGTGGCGTTCGACGCGGCATTCCAACGGGTGACGGCTCTGGAGACCGCCGGCGACTGGTTCGAACTTGAACGGGTCCGCAGCCGGAGTGCCCGGCTCGCCCTGCGCGTTCAGGCGTTGCGCACGGGACCGGCTGCCGCGAGCCGCTGAAAGGACACCGCCGGGAAACTGGCTAGGTAGAACCGCGCAGGCGGGGGTCGAGGATGTCGCGGAAGGCGTCGCCCAGGAGGTTCCACCCCAGCGTGAAAAACACCAGGGCGGCGCCGGGGAAGACCACCGTGTACCAGAAGGCAAAGGCGTTCCCGCCGCTGCCGATGATCCAGTTGCGGGACAGGCTGATGATCTGCCCCCAGTCCGCGTAGCCGACGGGCGCGCCCAGCCCGAGGAAAGACAGCGCGGCCGCGGCGACGACGACGCTGCCCATGTCCAGCGACGACACCACCAGAATGGGATAGATGCTGTTGGGGAGCACGTGGCGCAGGATGATCTTCAAATCGTTCGCGCCCATCGCCCGCGCCGCCTCCACGAAGTCGCGCTCGCGCACGGAGAGAATCTCGCCGCGGAGCAGCCGGGCGTAGCCCGGCCAACCCACCAGGGCCAGGGCAATGAGGACGTTCTGCAGACTCGGCCCCAAGATGGCGACCACGACCACGGCCAGGATCAGCCCGGGAAACGCCAGGAAGATGTCGACGATGCGCATCAGGACCTCGTCCACTTTGCCCCGGTAGAAGCCGGCAATGCCCCCGACGACGATACCAATCGCGACCGACATGGCCACCACCATCAGTCCGATGCGGAACGCCGTCCGCGCCCCCCAGACGATGCCGTAGTAGATGTCGAACGCCTGCTCCGTCGTGCCGAAGGGGTGCCCGGGGCGGGGGGCCTGCGGGTCGGGACTGTAGCCGGCGTGCGGCATCATGTAGGGGTCGCGCGTGTTGGCCAGGGGCGGCGCCAGCACCGGCGCGAGCAGGGCGACGAGGATGAACCCCACGATGATAATCAGCCCCATCAGCGACAACGGGTTGCGCCGGAAGCGCAGGACCGCCGTCTGCCAGGTCGAGAGGGTCACCGGCAGGGTCTGGGCGGCGACTTTTCGCGCAGCCAGAACGCTCATGCGTTACCTCAAACGAATTCGCGGATCGATCCAGGCGTAGAGCACATCCGCGGTCAGATTGCCGAGCACCAGCAGCAGCGCGCTGAAGAGCGCGAATCCAGCCACTGCCGCAGCGTCCAGCTGGAGCGCCGCGCCGGCGCCCCAGCGGCCGATGCCCGGATAGTTGTAGATCGTTTCCGTGATCACTACTCCGTTGAGCAGTCCGACGAACAGCAGCGCCGAGAGCGTGATCACGGGGATCATGGCGTTCTTCCGGGCGTGCTTATTGATCACCTTCGGTTCTTCCAGCCCCTTCGCCCGGGCGGTGCGCACATAGTCTTGCCGCAGGGTCTCCAGCATGGAGGAGCGCGTCACGCGCACCAGCGTGGCGCAACTGACCAGGCTGAGCGTGATCACCGGCAGGGCGAGGTGGCGCAGGGCATCCAGGAAGATCCACACCTGCCCGTTCAGTAGGGCGTCAACCGTCAACAGGCGCGTGTACGGGCGGAACATCTCCGGGTCCAGCACGTAGAGGTTGGCTTCCAGGGAAAGGCGTCCCGGCGGAAACAGCCGCAAGGCCCCATAAAAGACCATCAATAACAGCAGCCCCCAGACGAAAGTGGGAAAGGACTGCCCGCCGATGGCGAAGAGGCGGGAGAAGTGGTCGATGATCTTGTCCTTGTGCACCGCGGACTTCGTCCCCAGCCAGATGCCCAGCGCGATGATCGGCACGAAGGCGTAGAGCGTCAGTTCCAGCGTCGCCGGGAAGAAGGTGGTGATCGCGCGGGCCACGGTCATCTTGGCCGTCTCCGACCAGCCTAGATCGCCGCGCACCACGCGCCAGAGCCACTGCACATACTGGACGGTGACGGGCTTATCCAGCCCGTGCGTGCGGATGATGCTGTCCAGCGCCAGTAGCTGCCGGGGATCGGTCACGTACAGCGCGGCCCGCTGCTCCGGCGAGAGCAGCTGCAGCAGGCTGAAGATCAGGAGCGTCACGCCGATGCCCACCAGCGGCAGCAGCAGGAGGCGCCGGGCGATGAAGACGGTCATCCTTTAATCCCCCGCGCCGCGGGGGACCGGGAGGCACACCTCCCGGTCCCCACGGTCAGCCTAGCCCTTCCAGATGGTGTAGTAGTACGTCCCCGGGTAAATCGGGTTGTAATACCACCCGCGCACCCAGGTTCGCTGTACGCGGAAACCAATGGCGTTCACGGTCGCGATCGAAGGCGCCAGCTCGAAGTACTTCTGGTTGATCTGGAAGTACAGAGCCTGGCGCTTCCGCACGTCGGTCTCCTTCACGGCGAGGGTGACCAGCGCGTCTATCTCCCCGTTCTTGAACTTCTGCGAGTGTGGGAAGGTCCCGTCGCTGTGGAAGAAGTGGAACGCGAAGTTGTGTGGGTCCGGGAAGTCGGCGATCCAGCCGATCCAGAAAATCGGCAGCTTGCCCGCGTCCATCGCGGCCAGGAAGGAGGACCAGGTCACGCCGCGGATGTCGATCTTGAACTTGGGGTTGAGCGCCTCGATGCTGTCCTTCAGGATGCGCGAGCCCAGCTCGCGGGTGACGTTGCCGGCGTTGTACAGGATCGTCATCTTGAACCCACGCTCCCAGACCTGGCCGCCGTGCGCCTCGCGGAAGGCGGCGGTGGCCTTGGCGCGGTCGAATGTGAAGTACTCCTGCTTGGGGTTGAACCCGAACATCCCTAGCGGGATCATCCCCTTCGCCAGGGTGGCCTTGCCGCGGTAGCCGTCCTGCAGGAAGGTGTTGAAGTCAAACGAGTAGCCGAATGCCTGCCGCACCTTGACGTCGGAGAAGAAGTTGGACGGGATGCCGTTCCCGTCCAGCCGCCCGCTGCCACAGTCGGGGTTGCCCCGGCAGTCTATATCGACGGTGAAGAAGAACGCGGGGTTGGTGGAGACGCCGGTCGGGAGGTCGTCGAGGATCTTGACGTTGGGGTCGCCCTCGTACTGGGGCAGTTCGCGCCGACTGACGCCACCGTCGGAGTCGGCATCGCCCGCCTTGACCATCAGGATGCGTGTCGCGGGCTCATCCACCTGCCGCAACACGACGCGCTGTAGCCGGGCCGGTGCCCGCCAGTAGCTGCCGTTGCGGGCGAGGATGATCTGGCGGCCGGCGCGGTCCCACCGCTCCAGTTTGAACGGACCGGTACCGTTCGCCTTTTCGAAGAAGCCCATGGACTCCTTCTTGGGGTTGTTGTACTTGGCCATCGTGGCCGCGGTCCCGTTCCAGTCCCCGTTGGCGATGGCCGTCTTCTTGGAGACGACGAAGGACCACAGCGGCATCAGTGAGAGGAAGGGGCCGAAAGGTTCCTTCAGCGTGATCACGACGTTGTTGCCCTTCGCCTGAATGGCGCGCTGCAGGTCGGCGAACTTCAGGATCAGGTTCCCCTTGTCGTCCCGTGAGGACGTCAGTCCGAAGATCGGTTCCAGGAGCAGGGAGGACGGCCCCCCGTCCCGGTCGGAGAGCAGGAAGCGCTGTAGGGAGTAGGCGGCGTCCTCAGCCGTCAGCGGCGTGCCGTCATGGAACTTCACACCCTGACGAATCGGAAAGGTGTAGACCTTGCCGTCCTTGGAGAGGAGCCCATTCTGGAGTGTAGGCACAGCTGTCGACAGAAATGGCACGAAGCGGTCCATCCGGCCGCCCTCGTAGAAGATCAGCGGCTCGTAAACATTGAAGATCACCGTCAGGCTTGCGGTGTCGTACGCCCACCCTGGGTCAAGTGAGTCCGTGTCACCGAAGCTGACGGACACGTAGGTGTCCGGGTTCTTGACCGCCTGCCCGGTGGCCATCCCTGGCTGGAAGGCGAACGCCAGGGCCAGCACCAGCACAGGCAGGATAAACCAGCGTGTCTTACTCATCTTCATCCTCCTTCAGTGTGCACCGGAGTGCGATGCACCGAGTCGTGCACAGTATGCCCCCTCCGGATCGGCCAGTACTCCCACCTCCTTCAACATGTCCGGCACGGACCGAGCGTCACGTTCGTGCGTTAGCGCGCAGCCGGCTTGAGGACCGCCGCCCGGCTGCGCTGATGCCGGAACGGCAGAATCGGGCAGGCCACGAAGTGGCCGTTGCCCCAGTAGTCGACCAGTTCGGGGTCGTCCACCCGGCAGGACTCCTGCGCGTAGAGACACCGGGTGTGGAAGCGGCAGCCCGCCGGCGGGTTCACCGGGCTGGGCACGTCGCCGGGCAGGATGATCCGCTCGCGGCGTACCGCCGGATCGGGGATCGGCACCGCCGAAAGCAGGGCCTCCGTGTAAGGGTGCTGCGGGTTATCGAAGAGTTGGTCCGCGTCGGCGACCTCCACGAGCCGCCCCAGGTACATCACGGCGATGCGGTCGCTGATGTGCTTGACCACCGAGAGGTCGTGCGCGATGAACAGGTAGGTCAGGCCGAACTCCTTCTGCAGCTCCTCCAGCAGGTTCAGCACCTGCGCCTGGATAGAGACGTCCAGGGCGGAGACCGGCTCATCGCAGATGATCAGCTTCGGGTTCACCGCCAGCGCCCGGGCGATGCCGATGCGCTGCCGCTGCCCGCCGGAGAACTCGTGTGGGTAGCGGTTGGCGTGGTAGGGGGACAGGCCGACGATCTCCAGCAGTTCCTGCACGCGGCGCATCTTCTCCTTGCCGCGGGCCAAGTTGTGGATCTCCAGGGGCTCGCCGATGATGTCCCCCACGGTCATCCGCGGGTTCAGCGAGGAGTAGGGGTCCTGGAAGATGATCTGCATGTTGCGGCGCAGCAGCCGCAGTTCTTCCTTCTTCAGTTTGAAGATGTCGCGCCCCTCGAAAGAGGCCTCGCCGCTGGTGGGCTCCATCAGGCGCAGGATGACCCGCCCCGTGGTGGTCTTGCCGCAGCCGGACTCCCCCACCAGACCCAGCGTCTCGCCCCGGCGGATGTTGAAGGAGATGCCGTCGACGGCCTTCACCGCCCCCACCTGCTTCTGGAAGATGAACCCCTTGGTGATGGGGAAGTACTTGTAGAGGTTCCGCACGTCCAGGATGATGTCGTTGCTGCTCACGGCCATCGCGCACACTCCCTAAGAAGATCCCGACCGGGTCGAGGCGGCCAGCCCCGCCGCCGCGGCTCGCTTGAGGTGCTCCTCGTCCGCGTACTCGCTGTGCAGGTAGCACTTCGCGGTGTGGTCGGGCCCAACGACGTAGTCCGGCGGGTCCTCCTGGACGCAGATCTCCATGGCGAAGGGACAGCGCGGGGCAAAGGGGCACCCCGGCGGCAGGTCGATCAGGCTGGGCGGCTGCCCCTCGATGGGAATGAGCCGCTCCTTGCGCTCGTAGAGCTTAGGGATCGAGTGCAGCAGTCCCCACGTATACGGGTGCTTGGGGTCCTGGAAGGTGCGGTAGATGTCGGCGTGCTCCACCGGTTTGCCGGCGTACATGACGACCACGTTCTCGCACATGTCCGCGACTACGCCCAGGTTGTGCGTGATCAGGATAACCGCCATGTTGAACTCTTTCTGCAGCTCCCGCATCAACTCGATGATCTGCGCCTGAATGGTGACGTCCAGCGCCGTCGTCGGCTCATCGGCGATGAGGATGGAGGGGTTGCAGGAGAGGGCCATGGCGATCATCACCCGCTGCCGCATCCCGCCGCTGAACTGGTGGGGGTAATCGCGCACCCGTTCCCGGGCCAGCGGGATCTTCACTCTCTCCAGCATCTCCGCCGCCCGGTCCCAGGCCGCCTTCTTGTCCAGTTTCTGGTGCAGCATCACCGCCTCGGCGATCTGCTCGCCGATGGTCAGCACCGGGTTCAGCGAGGTCATCGGCTCCTGGAAGATCATGGCGATGCGGTTGCCGCGGATGCGCCGCATCGCCTCGTCGGAGAGGTGCGCGAGGTTCTTGCCCTCAAAGAAGACCTCACCGGCGACGATCTTCCCCGGCGGCTGGGGGATCAGCCGCATAATGGAGAGGGCGTGCACGCTCTTGCCGCAGCCCGACTCGCCGACGATGCCCAGTGTCTCCCCCTTGTGCAGGTCGTAGGTCAGGCCGTCGACGGCTTTGACCACGCCCTCGTCGGTGTAGAAGTAGGTCTTCAGATTGCGGACTGACAGCAGCGGCTCGGCCACGGAATCACCCCACCCCGCCCACGCGAATTCGCCGTATCCCTAGCGTAGCAGTGACCGTCACTGCTCCCATCGCCACTCCCAGATGTTCCACGTCAGATACGAGTCCACCAGCCCTGTCGGCCGAATCCCTCGCAGCGCCTTGTGCGTCGTGGTCAGGCGCAGCGCGAAGTAGAGCGGCAGGCTCGGCAGGTCCTCGGCAAAGATCTCCTGCTGACGTCGCAGGAGCCGAATACGCGTCCTTTCGTCAAGCTCCGAAGCCAGTTGCTCCCAGATGCGGTCATTTTCCGCATTTCGCCACCCCGCTCGGTTATCCCCTGACCAGTTGTTCTCGGCACTGGGAATCTGACTGCTGTGGAATCGCACGATCGGCATGGACTCCGGCGAGAAGTTGCTCAGATAGAGTGCCATATGCGGGAACTGGCGCCGGCTCACGATCGGCCCCAGAAAGACAGACGGCGGCCGGTTGTCGATGCGCAGGTCGATCCCCACGTCCTTCAACTGATCCTTAATAATCAGCTCGATCTGCTCTCGCAAGGCGTTCCCGGCGGTCGTCATGATGGTCATCTCCGCGCGCTTCCCGTTGCGGTCACGCAGAATGCCGTCCGGGCCGGGAGTGAACCCGGCCTCTGCCAGCAGGGCTTTTGCCCGGGCGGGATCATACTCGTACTTCTTGACGTTTGGATTGTAGCCAGGGTGGCGCGGGGGGAGCCAAGCGTGGGCCACCGGCTGGCGGCCGCCCGGGCAGGAGAGTTCGGCGATCATCGCCCGATCGATGGCGTGGGCGATGGCCTGGCGGACCCGCCGGTCGCGCAGCCACTCATTGTCCAGGTTGAAGTCGATCCGTTCCCACCGCATGGCCTCGCGGAACTGCACGGCGATCTGCGGATTACGCCGTTCGATCTGCTCCGCCGCCTGACAGTCGAAGCCGGTGTTCTCTGTGGCGTCCAGGGCGCCCGTGATCTGATTCACCTGCAGCACCGTCGTATCGAGGATGAAGCGGAACGTTACCCTCTTGATCTTCGGCGCTCCCAGAGGGAATCTGTCGTAGGCCTCCAGGGTGATGTGGCTGCCGGGGACCCACTCGACGAATCGGTACGGCCCATGGCCAACCGGAGCGCGCCAGTAGGAGTGCGCCGGCAGCCGGTCGGGATCCTTGAGGTACGCGCCTTCCAAGAGGTGGCGTGGGAGCGGGAAAGACCCGCCAAAGGGCAGACTGCCGGCGAACGGATACAGCTCGTTCCACTGCACGATCATAGTGTAGGGATCGGCCGGGTTGGGCACGAGGACGTTGTCCACCTTATTCAGGATGAACCGGCTCACCTGAGGCGTCTGTGGGTTGCGGAACACGCCGTAGGTGAAGCGCCAGTCCAGGGCCGTCACCGGCCGGCCGTCGTGCCAGGAGAAGCCCCGCCGCAGCCGCCAGGTCACCTTCATCTTGTTGTTGGGCAGGAGAACCCAGTCGCCGTCTTTCAGGCTGGGCAGCTTCTCCACCATCACGGGCATCCGCACCCATCGATCCGTAAACGGGGCGGCCTGGGCGAACAGCGCGTGCTCAACCACAGAAGCAGCCACCATGATGCTGAAGGCACCCAGCCGGTCGGGTTCCTGCGCCATTCCGATGACCACGGTGTCGCGACCGCCCGGCACGGCCGTCGCCGGGCCCGCGAGCGCCGCCGCGCCCAGCACCGCTAGCAGCGCCATCCACCCTCGCCGCAG
>Ga0209342_10004218_pt1 | contig 15000 bp, 12 predicted proteins | sample RifCSP16_2_FD_184023 | JGI IMG/M metagenome (GOLD analysis project Ga0209342, IMG submission 184023) | Soil microbial communities from Rifle, Colorado - Rifle CSP2_sed 16_2 (SPAdes) (version 2) | ecosystem: Environmental > Terrestrial > Deep subsurface > Rock core/Sediment | place: Rifle... | reverse complement strand
GACCTCCTGGCGCGACAGTAGCCGCGCGGCCGAATAGCCGAAGACCTCGTTGAGGCAGGCGACCTCCGCGGCCATTCCGGCCAAGTGGCCGCGTTTGGCCGCCGCCGTCAGCGTGCCGGGCTTGTAGTCGCAGGCGATGGCGTGGCGCTCGATGCGCTCGCGGACCAGCGCCTTCGCCTCCTCGGCCAGGTCCCACAGGCGCCGCGCCGCGTCGCGGCCGAAGCGGGCGACCAGCTCCGCCGCCCCCACCCGCAGGCCGCTGTTGATCTGGCCGCCGTTGCGCCCCGATGCGCCCCAGCCGAGGCGGGCGGCTTCGAGCAGCACCACCGAATAGGACCGCTCCGCCAGATGCAGCGCCGCCGACAGGCCGGTATAGCCGCCGCCGATGACGCACACGTCGCAGGACGGGTCGCCCTCCAGCGGCGGATGCTCGGGAAATGCCACGGCGGTGGCGGCGTAATAGGAGTCGGGATGCGCCGGCAGGCGCCCGGGCGACCGGGGCGTGGGATCGTTGTGCATGGCGAGGATCGCGGCGTCCGGCCCCGGGCCGCGCTCAAGCCTCCTTGGTCAGCCAGCCGAGGATCTGGCGCCACAGGCGGGCGAAGCCGGGCCAGGCGGCGAAGTCGTCGGGTACCCAGTGCGGCCCGATGTCGGACGTCCAGGCCACGGCGCGGCCGGCGCCGTAGTCGCCGGCAACGAGCAGGGGATGGCCACCGTCGCCGTCGGGCACGCGGGCGAGGACCTCGGCGCCCGCCTTCGGCGCCACCTCGTTGAAGCCGAGCAGCGCCGGCCACTCCGGCCCCAGCCCGGCGAGGATCGGGTGGCCCGGCTTGGCGATCACCGCCCGGAAGCCCTCCGGCACTTCGACGCGGTCGTCATAGGGGAGGAGCGAGACCGGCAAGACCTCCTCGACCGCCGTGCCGCGGTAGCGCGCCCCGCCGTTGATCCCCTGGAAGCTGTAATAGCCGCCGATCATGACCAGGCCGCCGCCGGCTCGCACGTAGTCGCGGATCAGCTTGAGCCGGTTCGGCACCGTCTTGCCGCGCAGCCAGACGTCAGGGTGCAGCAGCAGGGTGTTCGAGCCGATGTCGCTCAGCATGACGGCGTCGTAAGCCTGCAGTTCGGCCAGGCGCATCGGGAAGTCGGTGGCGGCCTCGTGGGTCGGCATGTAGGTGAGATCGAACCGGCTGTCCCGAAGCGCCTCGACCAGCCGCTCGGCGCCGAGATGGAACGTGACCGTGTCGAATTGGTCGAAGCCCTTGATGTGGGTCGCGGTCGTCACCCAGGATTCGCCCGCCAGCAGCACCTTCTTGCGCGTGGCCCCGCTCATGGTTGCGCCTCCCCCTCCAATGCCGCGTCGGCTCCGGCGCGGGGCCGAGCCGAAAAGACCCGTCGCGGGTTGTCGACCAGCAGGGCGCGGAGCTGCGCCTCGCCGACGCCGTGCCGCTTCAGGCGCGGCGCGAAATGCCGCAGGATATAGCCGTAGCCGAAGCCGCCGTGGCGCGTCAGCATCATCTTCAGGAAGACGTCCTGCGACAGCAGCAGGCGGTTCAAGAATCCGGCGTCGATCAGGCGCTTGAGGGCGACCGCGTTGGCCTCGTCGCAGGGCGACTGGGCGTCCTGATCGGCGTAGTAATAGTCCATGCCGATCATGTCGTATTCGAGGAAGGCGCCGCGCTCGGCGAGCCCGGTCTGATAGGCGACATCGTCGAGGCTCGGGTTCATGTGGCAGAGCACGGTGTGGGCAAGCTCGGCACCCTCCTCGGCGACGATGTCGAGGACGCGGCCGGCCAGCCGCTTCCATCCCGGCAAGTGAATCGACAGGGGCACCCCGGTGCGCGCCGCCGCGCGGGCGGCGCCGCGCAGGCTCTTCTGCTCGGCCGGGGTGAACTCGGCCCCGACCCCGATCTCGCCGATCAGGCCGGCGCGCACGCCGCTGCCCGCGACGCCCTCGGTCAGGTCGCGCACGATCTCGTCGGCGATGTCGTCCGTGCTCATCCGGCGGACCCGCTCGGGCTGCGCGGCCTCGAGATAGAAGCCGGCGCCCATCACGACGTTGAGGCCGGTTCGCCGGCTGATCGCCTGCAGGGCGGCCGGGTCGCGGCCGATGCCGACATTGGTCGGATCGACCACGGTGCCGCCGCCGAGCTCGCGGAACTGCGCCACCTCCTCGACCGCCGCGTCGACATCGTCGAGCCGGCAGTTGTCCAGATTGGCAAAGGGGTCCATGCGCAGCTCGCCGAGGATGCCGACACCGAGCGGCTGCGTCGCGAGCGGCGCCCGCCCGGCGCAGCTCGGGCAATGGAACCAGACCGAGGCGTCGATCAGCAGGTGCTCGTGCATCAGCGTCACGCCCATGCTCTCGACCGCAATCGGCCCCAGCACGGTCATGACCCGGCCGCTGCGCGTGCCGATCTCGGGCGCGGCGGACGCGCTCGTTCGGGGCGAGGTCATGGCGTCCGTCCCGCTCCGCTCAACCCCGCCGCCGGCGGCGGGCGGCCTCGAACAGCCGCGTGTTGGTCCAGATCGCCACCAGGATGATGGCGCCGGTGACGATCTGCGTGAAGTAGGGCGAGATGTGCGCGAGGATCAGGCCGTTGCCGATCACCGCGATGGTGAGCGCGCCGAGCACCGTCCCGACGATCGTGCCGCGCCCGCCGAACAGATTGGTGCCGCCGAGCACGACGGCGGCGATCACCTCGAGCTCGAAGCCCACGGCGGCGTTCGACGACCCGCTGCCCAGGCGCGCCGCGATGATGACGCCGCCGAGCGCCGCCGCCGCACCGCTCAGCACATAGACCGAGAGGACGTAGCGGCGGACGTCCACCCCGGCTCGGCGCACCGCTTCGCGGTTGGCGCCGATGCCGGTGACGTACTGCCCGAAGCGGGTCTGCGTCAGCGCCACAAAGCCGAGGGCGGCCGCGACCAGGGCGATCAGGGCCGGCAGCGGCATGCCGAGGACCCAGCCGCGCCCGATCTCGACGAACGGGTTCTCGGTGGCTATCGGGATCGAGTAGCCCTTGGTCAGCAGCAAGGCGACGCCGCGCACCGCGCTGAGCGAGGCAAGGGTGACGATGAAGGCGGGGATGCCTTCGTAGGCGGCGAAGAAGCCGTTGACCCCTCCGATCGCGCCGCCGACAGCGAGCATGGCGAGGACGGCGAGCGGCCACGGGACCCCGGCCCCCAGCGCCATGGCCGAGAGCGCGCTGACCAGCGCCAGCGTCGAACCGACGGACAAATCGATGCCGCCGGTGGTGATGACGAAGGTCATCGCCACCGCGACGATCAGGATCGGCGCGCTCTGGCGCAGCAGGTTGAGCAGATTGCCTTCGGTCAGGAAGCTGTCGGTGGTCAGCGCGAAAAAGGCGCAGACGACGAGGAAGAAGCCGGCGATGCTGACGACCGCCGCGTGCTCGTGCGCGGCGTGGCGCAGCTTCGCCGGCCAGGCCGGGGGCGGCGCGGCGGCGGCCCGGATCGCGTGCTCGTCCGTCCGCTCGCTCACAGGCCGCCCTCGGATTCCGCCGCCGTCCGCGAGGTCTGGCCCATGATCAACCGGACGAGGTCCTCCAGCCCGGTCTCGCCGACCGCCCGCTCGGCGAGCTTGCGACCCTCGTACAGGACCATGATTCGGTCGCACACCTCGAACAGGTCCTGCAGCCGGTGGGTGATGAGGATGACGCTGACGCCGCGCCGCTTGATATCGTTGATCAGGCGCAGGACGGCCCGCACCTCGGCCACCGCCAGCGCCGCCGTCGGCTCGTCCATGATCAGCACAGCCGGGTCGAAGGACACGGCGCGGCCGATGGCGACGCTCTGCCGCTGCCCGCCGGACAGGCTCAGCACCTTCAACCGCGTGCTCGGCACGCGGATGTGCAGGTCGAGCAGGATTCGGCGCGCGTCGCGGTGCATCTTGGCGCGGTCGAGGAAGGTCATGCCGAGGATGCGGCGGGTCGGCTCGCGGCCGAGGAACAGGTTGCCGGCCACGTCGATGGTGTCGCACAGCGACAGGTCCTGATACACCATCTCGACGCGGCGCCGGCGGGCGTCGGCCGGCGCGTCGAAGCGCACCTCTTCGCCGTCGATGAGGATGCGGCCGCGGTCCGGTACCTCGGCGCCGGCGAGGATCTTGGTCAGGGTCGATTTGCCGGCGGCGTTGTCGCCGACCAGGCCGAGCACCTCGCCCGCCGCGAGCCGCAGATCGACGCCGTCGAGCGCCTGGATCGTGCCGTAGGCCTTGCGGATGCCCTCCATGACGACGCGCGGCCGCGCGCCGGACGGCGGCATCGAAGGTTGGGTCACGCGCCGTCCCCGAAGGCCATGAGCGGACTCGCCGGCCGCGTCGCCAAACCGGCGGGGGCCGCCGGACGGCGGCCCCCGCGCGGGATCACTGGAACATGCCGCGGAACTTGTCGACGTTGTCGCTCGTGACGATGGCGATCGGCACGTCGATGTTCTTCGACACCGATCCGCCGGTACTCAGAGTCACCGCCGATTCGACGGCGGCCTTGCCCTCGGTGTAGGGGTCCTGCTGGACGACGCCGACGACCCAGCCCTCGTCGATTCCCTTGATCACCTGCGCCGTCAGGTCCCAGCCGAAGACCTGGACGTCCTTCTGCTTGCCCTGCGAGACGATCGCCGACACCGCGCCGATCAGGGCCGGCTCGCCGGTGGCGTAGACCGCGTTCATGCCCGGATTGGCGGTCATCAGGTTTTCCGACGCGGTCATCGCGTTGTCCTGGATATTGCGGCCGTCCACGACATCGACGACGGTGATGGCGGGGTTGGCCTTGAGCGCCTCCTTGAAGCCGTCGAGGCGCTGGTTCTGGATCGCCGAGTTGAGCGCGCCGACGATGCCGACCGAGGCCTTGCCGCCCATGTTCTTGCCGACGTGGTCGACGAAGAACTCGCCGATCTGCTTGCCGGCCCCGTAGTTATCGACGCCGACCTGGACGTCGTTGTCGCCGTCCGGGATCACGGCGTCGACCGCGATGACCGGGATGCCGGCCTTTTTCGCCTGGGTGATGGCCGGCTTCACGCCGTTCACGTCGATCGCCACAATGATGATCCCGGCGACGCCCTGCTGGATGTAGGTCTCCATCGCGTTGTTTTGCGCCGCCGGATCGTTATTGGCGTTGAAGATGACGAGCTTCGCCCCGAGCTTGTCCGCCGCCGCCTGCGCGCCGTCGTTCATCTGGTTGAAGAACAAGGCCTGCTGGTTGATCTGCACGAGCGCCACCGTCGGCTCCGCGGCCGACGCGCCGTAGGCGGCGCCGACCGCCAAGATCGCGCCCGCAGCGGCGCGCCGCAGCGCGCGCGCCGCCCGTTTCGTCCGATCCCTGTCCATATTTGAAGTCTCCCCGTTCGAGGTTGCCCGCGACCATGCCATCCCGGCTCGCGGATCGATGCCGGGCCGGTCGCGGCCGTCGAATCTCGCCCTCGCGGGCCGCGTCCTGTCAATCCCGGAGATTCGCAAAGATCGCGCCGGCGCCGGCCGCGGCCTCGACCACTTCCGCCGCCGTCGGCAGGCGCCCGAGCGCGCCGAGCCCCTCGGTCGACAGCGCGGCGGCAGCGGCGGCATGGCGCGCGGCCCGGTCCGGCGCTGCGCCGTTCAGCCACGCCGCCAGGAACGTGCCCGCGAAGACGTCGCCGGCGCCGGTGCTGTCGCGCACCGCCGCCGGCAGGGCGGGCAGGCGGCGCGGCGCCGAACCAGGGGCGAGGAAGATCAGCCCGTCGCCGCCAAGGGTCAGCATGATCGCTTGGATCGCCGGCGCCGGGCGCTCTTGCAGCAGGCGATGCAGACGCTCCCCGACCGCCGCCGTCCAGCCCGCTTCCGGCGGCAGTTCCGGCCACAGGGCGGCGGCGGCGCGGCGGTTGAGAAACACGGCCGCGAACAGGTCGAGCAGCTCGCCGAGCCGCGCCGGCCCCAACCAGGGCGCCGGGACCCCGTCGAAATCGACCGAGCAGCGCCACCCCTGCGCCCGCGCCGCCGCCACGACCGGCAGGCAGTCCGGCACGCGGTAGCCGTCGAGGTGCAGCGCCCGCGGCGCCGGCGAACGGGGCGGTTCGGCGAGGCGCGCGGCGAGGCCGGCGTCGTCGAACGCCACCGGCTGGCTGATGATCGCGCGCTGACCGTCGGGCTCGACCATAATCAGGCAGTGCGAGGTGCCCGCGCCCGGGCGGCGGCGGACGCCGCCGGCGTGGACGCCGAACCGCGCCAGTTCGGCGAGCGCCCAGTCCGCTTCCGCGTCGTCGCCCACGTCGACGACGAGCTCGCAGCGCACGGGCCAGGGGGGCCCCAGCGCGGCCGCCGCGCAGGCGACGTTCGTCGCCATGCCGCCGAGGCCGCGCCGGATGGCCGTCGCGGTCACGCGCTCGTCCGATTTCGGCAGCGCCGGCACGTAGGCCGTGTAGTCGATGTTGAGATAGCCGGCGCAGACCAACGTCGGCGACTCCGGCCCCGCGTCGCTCACGCCGGCCGGCCCCGAAGCCGGGCGACGATCTCCATCAACCGCTCGACGCGATCGCGTTCGACCGGGTTCCACCAGACCCCGTCCCGCTTGAGCGCGCTGCCGACGATGGCGCCGTCGGCGACGCCGAGCAGGGTCGCCGCGTTGTCGAGGTCGAGGCCGCTGCCGACGATCACCGGCAGCGCCGTCGCGTCCTTGATCGCCCGGATCTCGTCGAGCGGCGTGGCGTCCCCGGTGCGCTGCCCGGTGCCAATCAGGACATCGGCGTCGAAAAACACGGCGTCGCGGGCCTGCTCGGCGATCGTGCGGTCCGCCACGATCGCATGGGCGCCATGCTTGACGTGAACATCGGCGAAGATGCGGATGTCCTCGGCCTTGATCGCGGCGCGATAGCGGAGCGCATGCGGTGCCGGCCCTTCGATCAGCCCCTCATTGGCGACGTAGGCGTTGACCCACTGGTTGACCCGCACGAAGGAGGCGGCGGCCGCCTTGGCCACCGCCAGCGCCTGGATGGCGCCGTTCGCCAGGACGTTGACGCCGACCGGCAGGCCGCTCGCCTGCGCGATCGGGCCGACCAGCGCGGCCATGGCCGCCACCGTCTCGAAGCCGATGTCCGCGGGCCTGCTGAACGGCACATCGCCCGCGTTCTCCACCACGACGCCGTCGACGCCGCCTTCCTTGAGCGTGCGGGCATCGGCCAGCGCCGCCTCCAGGACCGGCGTCAACTCGCCGCCAAAGCGCGGCGCGCCCGGCAGCGGCCGCAGGTGAATCATGCCGATGATCGGCTTGGCGATGCCGAAGATGGCCCGCAGCGCGTCAGCCTTGGGCGGCAGAATTCCGATCCCGGACATGAACCCCCTTCGCCGGTCGCTCGGCGCTGCCGGCGGAGCCTACGCGCCCATGTTGCCTCACCGGCGGCGATCGTGGCAACACTCAGTGGTCGCCCTACTTGGTCTCGGCCACGAACACGCCGTCCCAGTCCGGTCCCGGCGGGTGTCGCTCGTAGTGGTCGACGCGCGTGCGGTAGAGCTCGTAGAGGGTCGCAAGCTTCGGTTCCAGCGCGGCGCAGCCGTGCAGCAGCTCGCGCGCCTCCGCCCAGCGCTGGCCGCGGAACGCCGCCAGCATCGCGCCATGCCGCTCCGCCAGCGCGCGGAAGGCCGGGTCCTCGGCGACCGACGGCGGTCCCAGCAGGCCGTAGACCCTGACCGCCTCGCGCTTGCCCTTGACCGCGATCAGGTCGAGCTCGAGCGCCGCGAACTCCGGCGCCAGGGTCCGCGTCGCCTCGCCGACGACGGTGCCGACGCCGTAGGTCTTGGTCTGGCCCTCGAGCCGCGAGGCTAGGTTCACCGGGTCGCCGAGCACCGAATAGTCGAAGCGCTGGCGCGACCCCATGTTGCCGACGACGCACGAGCCGGTGCTGATGCCGACGCCCATCGCCAAGCGGATCGGCCGGCCGGAGCCGGCCGCCGGCGCCTCCGCCGCGAGCTCGGCGTTGAGCCGGTCCAGCGCCTCGAAGACGGCCAGCGCCGCCCGGCAGGCGTTCGCCGCCTGCTGCGGATCGTCGAGCGGCGCGTTCCAGAACGCCATGAGGCAGTCGCCGATGTATTTGTCGATCGTGCCGTTGTGCGCGAGCACCGCTTCGGTCATCGGCGTCAGGAAGCGGTTGATGAGCGTGGTTAGGCCCTGCGGATCGTCCTTGAACCGCTCGGCAATCGAGGTGAAGCCGCGGATGTCGGCGAACATCACCGTCATCGTGCGCAACTCGCCGCCGAGCGTCAGTCGGGAGGGGTCGCTGGCCAGGCGCTCGACCACGACCGGCGACAGGTAGCGGCCGAAGGCCTCGCGCACCTGCCGCTTCTCCATCTCCGAGCGCAGATAGGACAGCGCCACGGTCGCGACGAAGACGAGCAGGACCATGAACGAGGGGTACACGGGATCGAGCAGCCAGCCGACGGTGTCGTAGGCGGTCCAGGATCCGGCGATGGCGGCGCCCCCGGCGGCGGCCCCGAGGATCATGCTCCACAGCGCGCCGATGCGCGGCAGCGCATAGACCAGGACCAGTCCGAAACCGAGCATGTAGGCGAGCTCGACGACGACGGCGAAATCGGGACGGCGCAGGAATTCGCCGGTCAGGATCTGCTCGATGACCTGGGCGTGGATCTCGACGCCCGGCGTCACCGGATTCAAGGGTGTCGAGCGCAGGTCATAGAGGCCGGGGGCGCTGGTGCCGATGAACACGATCTGCCCGGCCACCCGGTCGGCGAGAAAATCGGGCTCGAGCACCTGCCAGGCCGGGATGTAGCGCTCCGGCACGGACCCGGTGTAGCGCATGACCAGCCGGCCGTTGGCGTCCGTCGACACCGGGACGTCGCCGACGCGCACGGAGTTGAGGCCGGTGCGCTCGCCGAAGGCGGTCTCGCCGCTCGCCCCGGACGACTTGATGATATGCGTCCGGGCGCCCTGGGCGACGCGCAGCGCCTCGGCCGCCAATGACGGATAGAGCGTGTCGCCCATGCGGAACACCAGCGGCACCCGGCGGATCACCTGGTCCTGCTCCGGCAAGGCGTTGACCGCGCCGTTGCCGAGCGCCGCCGCCTCGAGCTCCGGCAGGTTGACCACGGCGCCTTCGAAGGCGGCGACGAAGGGACCGGGGTCGTCGCCGGCATGGGCGAAGGTGCCCTTGACCGCGGGCACGGCGGTTGCCGCGCCGTGGGTCAGGACGAAGCCGGTCACGACGCGGGCGCGGGCGAAGGCGGCGGCGAGAATGGCGTCGTGCGACGGCAGCTCCGAGACATGCCGGCGGAGCGCCTCGACCTCCGGGCTCGGCGGCCAGAACGGCAGGACGAGCGCGGGCGAGGTGCGGTCCGGCTCGGCGAACACGATGTCGAAGGCGATGGCGGCGGCGCCCATCTCGGCCAGGCGGTCGACCAGCCTGGCGAGCAGCGTGCGCGGCCACGGCCACTGGCCGAGGCGCGCCAGGGACGCGTCGTCGATGTCGACGATCTTGACCGGGACCGTCGGGTCGTAGGCGCGCGGTTGCAGACGCTGATAGGTGTCGAAGGTAATGTCGCGGATCTGCCTGATCGGCCCCGGATCGACGACGCGCAGCGCCAGCATCGCCGCCAGGATGACCAGGGGAAGCGCGCGGAGAAGCCGGCGTCTCATGCATCTCCGGGGACGGCAACCGCCAGCCGCTGCCTGAGCTCCTCGATCGTGCGCCGCAGCCCGTCCTCGAGCGGCACGCCCGGCTGCCAGCCCAGCACGCGCCTGGCGAGCGAGATGTCGGGCTGGCGCTGCGCCGGATCGTCTTCTGGCAGCGGCCCGAACACGAGGCGCGAGCGCGACCCGGTCAACGCGATGACCTTCTCGGCCAGATCGAGGATCGTGAACTCGTTCGGATTGCCGAGGTTCACCGGCCCGCTCACCTCGTCCGGCGCCGCCATGAGCGCGATCAGGCCTTCGACCATGTCGTCGACATAGCAAAACGAGCGCGTCTGGCGGCCGTCGCCGAAGACCGTGATCGGCTCGCCCGCCAGCGCCTGGACAATGAAGCTGGAGACCACCCGCCCGTCGTGCAGGCTCATGCGCGGCCCGTAGGTGTTGAAAATGCGGGCGACGCGGATGTTCAGGCGGTGCTGCCGGCGGTAGTCGAAGAACAGCGTCTCGGCGCAGCGCTTGCCCTCGTCATAGCAGGCGCGCGGGCCGATCGGGTTGACGTTGCCCCAATAGGCCTCGGTCTGCGGATGCTCGGCCGGGTCGCCATAGACCTCGCTGGTCGAGGCCTGCAGGATCTTCGCCTTCACCCGCTTGGCCAGGCCCAGCATGTTGATGGCGCCGTGCACGCTGGTCTTGGTCGTCTGCACCGGATCGACCTGGTAGTGGATCGGCGAGGCCGGGCAGGCCAGGTTGTAGATCTCGTCCACCTCGACGTAGAGCGGGAAGGTGACGTCGTGGCGCAGCGGCTCGAACTGCGTGTGGCGCAGCAGGTGGGCGATGTTGTCCTTGCTCCCGGTGAAGTAGTTGTCGACGCACAGCACGTTGCAGCCGGCATCGAGCAGCCGCTCGCACAGATGCGAGCCGAGAAAACCGGCCCCGCCGGTCACCAGGACGCGTTTGCGCATGAACGCCCTCGTTTCCGCTTTCCGCTCCGACTCAAACCCATCGTCGGCTCGCTATTACCATAGCAGGCGCCCCGCCACAAAAGGCGGGCCGCGATCAGGGCCGAGCGGCCTTGACGCGGCTTCGCAACGGCGTGCCAGTATAGGCCTTCCGCGCGGGCAAGGCCGGACAACAAGGAAAGGGGGCCTCGACGATGTCCCAACACGGCAGGAAATATCGGTCCGCGGCCTGGTTCGGGCCGGTCGACAAGGACGGCTTCGTGCATCGCAGTTGGATGCGCAACCAGGGACTGCCCAGCCACCTGTTCGACGGCCGCCCGGCGATCGGCATCTGCAACACCTGGTCGGAGCTGACGCCGTGCAACGCCCACTTCCGGCGCATCGCCGACCACGTCAAGCGCGGCGTTTACGAGGCCGGCGGCTTCCCGCTCGAATTCCCGGTGATGTCGCTGGGCGAGACGCTGCTGCGGCCGACCGCGATGCTGTTCCGCAACCTGGCCAGCATGGACGTCGAGGAATCGATCCGCGCCAACCCGATCGACGGGGTCGTGCTGCTCGTCGGCTGCGACAAGACCACGCCCTCGCTGCTGATGGGGGCGGCGAGCTGCGATGTGCCGGCGATCGCGGTCTCCGGCGGGCCGATGCTGAACGGCAAGTTCCGCGGCGAGGACATCGGCTCGGGCACCGCCGTCTGGCGCTTCAGCGAGGCGGTCCGCGCCGGCGAGATGTCGCTCGCCGACTTCATGGAGGCCGAGGCCGGCCAATCGCGCAGCGCCGGCCACTGCATGACCATGGGCACCGCCTCGACCATGGCCAGCATGGTCGAGGCGCTGGGCATGGGCCTGCCGAGCAACGCCGCGATCCCGGCGGCGGACTCGCGGCGATACGTGCTGGCCCACATGGCGGGCCGGCGCATCGTCGAGATGGTGCGCGAGGACCTGCGCATGTCGCGCATCCTGACCCGCGCGGCGTTCGAGAACGCGGTGCGCGTCAACGGCGCCATCGGCGGCTCGACCAATGCCGTGATCCACCTGCTGGCGCTGGCCGGGCGCGTCGGCGTCGAGTTCTCGCTCGACGACTGGGACCGGCTCGGCCGCGACGTGCCGACGATCGTCGACCTGATGCCGTCCGGCCGCTTCCTCATGGAGGACTTCTACTACGCTGGCGGCCTGCCAGCGGTGATCCGCGCCCTGGGCGAGCACGGTCTGATCGACAAGGCCGCGCTGACCGTCAACGGCAAGACGATCTGGGACAACAATGCCGAGGCGCCGACCTATGACGCCGAGGTCATCCGCCCGTTCGACGCGCCGCTGACCGCGAGCGGCGGCGTCGCGGTGCTGCGCGGCAATCTGGCGCCCGACGGCGCCATCCTGAAGCCGTCGGCGGCGACGCCCGCGCTGATGCGCCATCGCGGCCGGGCGGTGGTGTTCGAGAGCATCGAGGACTACAAGGCGCGGATCGACGACGCGGCGCTCGAGATCGACGAAACCAGCGTCATGGTGCTGAAGAACTGCGGGCCGCGCGGCTATCCGGGCATGGCCGAGGTCGGCAACATGGGGCTGCCGGCGAAGCTGCTGCGCCGCGGCGTCAAGGACATGGTGCGGGTGTCCGACGCGCGCATGAGCGGCACCGCCTACGGCACCGTCGCGCTGCACGTGGCGCCGGAGGCGGCGGCCGGCGGGCCGCTGGCGCTGGTCAAGGACGGCGATGGGATCGAGCTCGACGTGCCGGCGCGGCGCTTGCATCTCGAGGTCGCCGCCGACGAGCTGGCGCGCCGCCGGGCGGCCTGGACGCCGCCGCCGCCGGCGATGGCGGGCGGCTATCAGCGGCTCTATGTCGATCACGTGCAGCAGGCCGACAAGGGCGCCGACCTCGACTTCCTGGTCGGCTGCCGCGGCGCCGCCGTGCCGCGCGAGTCGCACTGAACGGCGGCGCGGCGACCGCCCTTTCGTCGTCCCCCTACAACAACCCGCGTGCGGCCAGGTTGCGCATCAGGCCGCCGGCGCCAAGCGTCCAGGGCGGGATGCGGTCGCTGCGGCCGACCCGGTTGATCAGGGCGCCGAGCTCCGGGGCGGCGATCGTGACGAGGTCCCCCGGCTTGTGCGTGAAGCCGAGGCCGGGCGCGTCGCGGTCCTGCACCGGCGCGAACATGGTGCCGGTGAACAGCACGAGGCCGTCCGGGTACTGGTGCGTCGCGCCCATGGTGTGCGCCACGAGGTCGAGCGGGTCGCGGCTGATCTCGGCCATCGAGCTGCGGTCGGCGAGCGTGAAGCCGTCGTCGCCTTCGACCGTCAGCCGGACCTCGCAGCGCCGCAGGTCGTCGAGCCCGTAGCTTGCGTCGAACAGGCGCAGGAACGGGCCGATCGCGCAGGACCCGTTGTTGTCCTTGCAGCGGCCGAGCAGCAACGCGCTGCGCCCCTCGAAATCGCGCAGATTGACGTCGTTGCCCAGCGTCGCGCCGACGACGGCGCCGCGCGAATTGACGACCAGCACGACCTCGGGCTCGGGATTGTTCCAGGTCGAATCGGGGTGCAGCCCGATCTCGGCCCCGGTGCCGACCGCCGACATCGGCTGCGCCTTGGTGAAGACCTCGGCATAGGGGCCGATGCCGACCTCCAGGTATTGCGACCACAGGCCGCGCTGGACGAGCGCCGCCTTGAGCCGCTCGGCCTCGGCCGAGCCGGGGCGCACGCGCGCGAGGTCGGCGCCGATCTCGCGGCCGATCGTGCGGCGGCTCGCCTCGGCGCGCGACGGCTCGCCCTTCGCCTGTTCCTCGATCACCCGTTCGAGCAGGCTGCCGACGAAGGTGACGCCGCAGGCCTTGATCGCCTGGAGGTCGATGGGCGCGAGGAAATACGGTTTCGCCGGATCGCGGGCGTCGGCCGCGCTATTGGCGAGCAGCTCGTCGATCGCGCCGAGGCGAACGCCAGCGGTTTTCCGGACCAACGCCGCCGGGTCGTCGGCGTCGATCAGCGCGGCGCAGGTCGGGGCGGCGTGGCCGAGATCGAAGACGCCGTCCGCGCGCAGCGCGACGACGGCCGGCCCGGGCGGCGACCCCGGCGCCCAGGCGCGCCCGACCAGGGTCCCGGCGCAGCCGTCGGCCGGCAGGCTGTTCGCGGCATTCAGGGCGAGTCGCATGATGGACAGGACCGGCCGATGACTCTACACCGATGTCTTTACCGCCCGGCGCCGATACCGGCAAGCGGGGCGGCATCCGGACGTCATGGAGGGGTGCATCGGTGAATGGACGGCTGGCCGGCAAGACCGCCCTCGTCACGGCCGCGGCGCAGGGCATGGGCCGCGCGGCGGCGCTGGCCTTCGCCCGCGAGGGGGCGCGGGTGTGGGCGACCGACGTGAATGCGGCGAAGCTGGCCGAGTTGGACGGCCGGCCGGGCGTCACGACGCGCCGCCTCGACGTCACCGACGGCGCCGCGATTGCCGCTGCCGCAAGCGAGATCGGCGCCCTCGACGTCCTGTTCAACTGCGCCGGCACCGTCCATCACGGCGCCATCCTGGAGACCGCCGAAAAGGATTGGGATCGCTCCTTCGCTCTCAACGTCCGCGGCATGTACCTGACGATCCGCGCCTTCCTGCCGGCGATGCTGGCGGCCGGCGGCGGCTCGATCATCAACATGGCCTCGGTCGCCTCCTCGATCCGCGGGATCGCCAGCCGCTGCGCCTACGGGGCGAGCAAGGCGGCGGTCATCGGCCTTACCAAGTCGGTGGCCGCCGACTATGTCGGCCGCGGCATCCGCTGCAATGCGCTGTGCCCCGGCACCGTCGAGACGCCGTCCCTGGAGGAGCGCATCCAGGCGCAGCCCGACCCGGCGGCGGCGCGCGCCGCCTTCATCGCCCGCCAGCCGATGGGCCGGCTCGGCACCGCCGAAGAGATCGCCGAGCTGTGCGTCTATCTGGCCTCGGACGAATCCGCCTACATGACCGGCGCGACCCTGGTCATCGACGGCGGCATGACTCTCTAACCGGGAACGCCGAACGAAACGTCGATCAGCGCCTCGTCGAGCGCGCCGGCGTGGAAGCTGCGGCCGCTGTCGAGCGCGGTGACGGCGACTCGGGCCGGGCTGAACAGCATCGGGTCGATGGCGTAGAAATCGCCCTTGTGGGCCGCGAAGATTTCGGCGAAGGGGCGGCCGTAGTCGCGCGAGGCGCGGCTCGGCAAGGCGTCGGCTAGATCGCGCGCCTCGGCCTCGGGCCCGGCGACGAAGAGTTGCACCGCGCCGCCATAGATGATCGCGTCGTTCGTCCGCCCCATCGCCGCGACGAAGTCCGGCGCCGGCGGCGGCAGCGGCGCCGCGCCCATGCCGTCGAGGATGCGGTCGAGCGGGAAGCCCAGCTCATGCGCCTTGTGCAGCGCCACTTCGAGCACCCGCGCGACGATCTGCACGGCGCCGGCGAGG
>Ga0209342_10004217_pt1 | contig 15000 bp, 12 predicted proteins | sample RifCSP16_2_FD_184023 | JGI IMG/M metagenome (GOLD analysis project Ga0209342, IMG submission 184023) | Soil microbial communities from Rifle, Colorado - Rifle CSP2_sed 16_2 (SPAdes) (version 2) | ecosystem: Environmental > Terrestrial > Deep subsurface > Rock core/Sediment | place: Rifle... | reverse complement strand
AAGCCGATAGCCGAAGCATTTCCGGTCGTTCCCCGCGAGCACTACCTCGAGTCGATCCTCGGCGACTTCGACTGGGGGCAAGAGCGGCTCACGGGCAACCCGGTGTATTTCATCCTCAACGCCTGCCGCATCGCCGCATACCTTCGCGAAGGCAAAGTGCTATCGAAAGACGAGGGCGGCGAGTGGGCGTTGCGTGAATTGCCAGAGGAATTGTGTGCGGTTGTGAGTGCGGCGCTGACGGTTTATCGAGGAGGAACTGAAAACGAACGCTTCGACGAGGCTGCGCTTGAGTCGTTCATCGACACAATGAAATCCGTTTATGCGCGAAGCGGTTCAATCCGTTGACGAATCTTTCTGCCGCGTCAGCCGCCACCACACCCCCACCGGATAGCCGAGCATCTTTGCCACGTCGCCCGCCACGCGAATCACCGGAACCCACAGCATTGCGGCAAAGGGCCGCCGGCCGGCCAGCTTCTGCAATGGCCGCCGCACATAGGCCAGCCCGGCGATCACCCCCAGCAGCCACAGCCACGGAGAAACCGTCACCGCCGCGTAAATGCCCAACGGCGCGGCGACGAGATAGGTGAAGTAACGGATGAAATGAATCTTCGGCCACAGGTTGGCCTTGCCATCGCCCTTCGCGTAGTTGAAATACTGTCGCGCAAATGATCTCAGCGATCCGCGCGGGCGGAAATGCGCCACCGCCTTCGGCGCAAACGCGAACGCGCCGAACTTCTCACGCATCGCCAGATCGAACACCACGTCTTCCGAAAAGTCCAGCCATTCCGGGTAGCCACCCACCGCTTCCCATGCCTCTTTGCGAAACGCCACGCTCCGGCTCGACGGCAAAAACTTCTCCGGATTGACCTCGCCCGCATCGGGGATCGTCGTCTCTCCCAGCGCCACCTCAAACGTATTCTGCGGATCGGATTTATAGAAACCGGCAACCAGGGCCGACAATGGACGATTGACGACCGACGACCGTTGTTCGCCGTCCATCGTCTGTCGTCCGTCGTTAATTGGCCAAACTCCCGCTATCAGCAGTTCTTCCAACCATTGCTCCTCCAACCACACCCCGGCATCCGTCACTGCAATCACGTCGCCCGTCGCCGCGCGTATCGCCACATTGCGCCCCTGCGAAATGTTCGCCCCCGGCGCAGACAGAATCTTGAGCGGCAGCCGATCCGCATATTCCTGAATCACCGCCACCGTGTTGTCGTGCGATCCGCCATCGCACACCACCACTTCATCGGGGCGCCGACTCTGCTTCACCACTGAATCCAACAGCCGCCGGATGTGATCACCCTCGTTCAGCACAGTCAGAATGAGTGAAACCTTCATGGGCGGGATTATAATGCCTGGCACATGACACCCGGGCAACTGACTCTCGAACTCACCACAATGTCCAACGGCCCCGACGCGATTGGCCGCGACCCCGAAACGGGCCGCGCCGTTTTCGTGCCCTTTGCCATCCCCGGCGAAACGGTGCGCGCCGAAATCGTCGAAGAGAAATCCACCTTCGCCCGCGCCCGTTTGCTCGACGTGATCACGCGGTCACCGGATCGCGTCGCGCCCGCCTGCAAACACTTCGGCCCTGACGGATGTGGCGGCTGCCATTACCAGCACATGAGTTACGCCGCGCAGCTCAAGTGGAAGCGGCAGATCGTGATTGATCAACTCATCCGAATCGGCGGCATCGCAGATCCCCTCGTTCTCAATACCATCCCCTCGCCCGACCCGCTTCACTGCCGCAACCACGTTCAGTTCTCCCAAACGCCCGACGGCAAACTCGGCTTCGTCTCAAACTCGCGCGAAGCGTCGGTGCTCCCCATCACCGAATGCCACATTGCCCGCCCGGAGATTATGGAACTGTTCGGCCAGATCGAGATCGAGAAGCTGGACGTTGAGCGGATTGGCGTCCGTGTCGGTAGCGACGGCGAGACAATGATCGTCTTCGAGTCTGAATCCGGCGAGCCGCCCGACGTGGAGATCGAACTGCCGATCTCGGTCGCCACGGTGAACAGAGACGGGGAAGCGTTTACGATGATCGCGAGCGATCACATCGTCCACGAGATCAATGGCCGCCCGTTCCGAGTCTCGCCCGGCAGTTTCTTTCAGGTGAACACAGCACAGGCCGAGGCCCTCGTTCGCATGGTGCTTGACGCGCTGTCTCTGAAAGGCGGGGAAACAGTGCTCGACCTCTACAGCGGCGTCGGCCTGTTCACCGCCTTCATCGCCCCGCGCGCCGCGCGGGTCATCGGCGTCGAAAGTTTCTCGCCCGCCGTTCGCGACGCCGAAGTCAACCTCGATCAATTCGACAACGTCGAACTTTACGAATCCCCTGTCGAACTTGCGCTCGCACACATCGCCGACACCCTCTCCCAAATAACCACACGCCCACACGTTCTCCTCGATCCTCCCCGTTCCGGCTGCAACAAGATCATCACCGATTACCTCCTCACCCTCGCCGCTCCGCGCATCGTGTACGTCTCGTGCGACCCGGCCACCCTGGCTCGTGATGTCAAACGTCTGAGCGCCGGTGGCTACCGCCTCGTCTCCGCCCAACCGCTCGACATGTTCCCGCAGACGCATCACATCGAGACGGTGGCGGTGTTTGAAAAGTAGACTATGCCCCTCTCCCCTTCCGCCCAGAAAGTTCAAGACGCCCTCACCGCGCTCGGCTTCGCGTATCAAGTCGCCGAACATGAGCAGACCACCCGAACATCGACTGAGGCAGCGCAGGCCGTGGGCTGTGAGGTCGGGCAGATCGCCAAATCACTCGTCTTCAAAGGCAAACAGTCGGGCAAAGCCATTCTCGTCATCGCCAGCGGTGCGAACCGGGTGGACGAGAAGAAACTGCGCGAACTGGCTGGCGAGAAAGTTGAAAAGCCCGACGCCGATTTCGTCCGGTCGCGGACAGGATTCGTCATCGGCGGCGTCCCCCCGGTGGGCCACGCTGAACCGTTGGAGACGCTCATCGACGAAGCCTTGATGCAATACGAGTCGATTTGGGCTGCCGCCGGGACACCGAACGCAGTCTTCAAACTCACCCCCGCCGATCTGGCGCAGATGACAGGCGGGAGGGTGGTCTCCATTTCGTAGTTGTACAAGTTGCCGTGACGCAGCCCGTCCCCCTTCGGCCACTTTTTACAGTTGACCGTTCTGTAATTGCCGTGTTACCATCTCGCCCAATGAACGTAAGCCGTTTCACCACTACCGGCATGGGTATGATGACCCCTACGACTGCGCGCACGCGACAGCCGTCGCTTCCGGTTGGGTGAAGACAGGTACACACGGTATTCAAACCAAACGCGGAGCCACACGGCTCCGCGTTTTTTGTTTCCCCGCCTCTCCTCTCTCCCTTTCGCCCACTCCGCTTCGCTACGGGGTGCTACGCAGGAGAGGGGCCGGGGGTGAGGGTCACATGCAGGCGAACAGGAGTCCCTATGGACAAAACCCTCGTCATGAAATTCGGCGGCACGTCGGTGGGCAGCGCCGAGGCCATCGCCCAATCGGCCGAGATCGTCCGCGCAGCGAAAAAGGATTGGCCGCAGGTAGCCGTGATCGTTTCGGCCATGAGCGGCGTGACCGATGCACTGCTGAGAGGCGCGCACACTGCCGCCGCTGGGGACGCGCATACTTTCAAACAGATCGCGAATGACCTGCGCGCCAAACATGAAGCTGCCATCGACGGCCTCGTAGAGACGCAGCATGCTGCGTCTCTACGAGAACAAATCCTGCCCTGCCTCGCCGAGTTCGAGAGCCTGTGCCACGCCGTCAACATCCTGGGCGAGGCCTCGCCGCGCGCCATCGACGCCATCTCTTCGCTCGGCGAACGCATGACGATTCATCTCGTGGCCGCGCGCCTGCGCGAGATCGGGATCGAGTCCGAAGCCGTCGAGGCCAGCGAACTGATTCTCACGGACGACCTATTCGGTTCGGCCAACCCGCAAATGGAAGAAACAAAAACCAGATGCGAAGCACGTTTGCGCCCGCAGATGGAGAACGGCGGTGTCCCGGTGATCACCGGCTTCATCGGCGCGGCAAAGAACGGCGCGGTGACGACGCTCGGGCGCGGGGGAAGCGATTATAGCGCGGGCATCCTCGGCGCGGCGCTGGACGCCGACGAAGTATGGATCTGGACGGACGTGGACGGCGTGATGACGGCTGACCCGCGCGTGGTCGCCGATGCTCAGACTCTGCACGAACTGTCGTTCCGCGAAATCTCTGAGCTCGCCTATTACGGTGCGAAGGTGCTGCACCCGAAGACAATCCGCCCGGTGATCGAGCGCGGCATCGACCTGTGGATCAAAAACACGTTCAACCCCGGGCACCCCGGCACGCTGATCGTGCCCGACAACGGCGGCGGCGCCGGAGCGATCAAAGCCGTCACCGCCATCAAAGGCCAGGGACTGATCACGATTGAAGGGCGCGGTATGCTGGGCGTGCCCGGCGTGGCCGCCCGCACGTTCGGCGCGGTCGCGAGGTCCGGCGTCAGCGTCACGCTCATTACACAAGCATCCTCCGAGCAGAGTATTTGTTTCTCGGTGCCGTCAACACTGGTGCAGAAGGTTATCGCCACACTCAAAGAAGAATTCCGGCTTGAACTCGCCCGCCGCGACATCGACAACATCACCGCCATCGACGACTCGGTGATCGTCACCGTCGTCGGCGCGGGCATGAAGTACACGCCCGGCATCGCGGGCAGGATTTTCAGCGCGCTCGGCAGCGCAAAGGTCAACGTCATCGCCATTGCGCAGGGTTCGTCCGAATGCTCCATCAGCCTCGTCGTCGATCCGAAGGAAGCGGATGAGGCGGTGAGGGCGATCCACAATTTGATCGTTTCGTAAGGGCGCGGCATGTCGGGCCCTCGTAAAACTGAAAGGACATCGAATGCCCAGAATTAAAGTCGCCGTTCTCGCCGCCACCGGCGCTGTCGGCCAGCGGTTCGTGCAGTTGCTCGACAACCATCCCTGGTTCGAAGTGACCGCCCTCACCGGCAGCGACCGCACCACCGGCCAAACGTATGTCGAAGGCTGCCGGTGGATTCTGCCGGGGCCGATGCCGGAGTACGCGAAGAATATGAAGGTCGCGCCCACCGAACCGGGAATGGACGCCGCCATTTGTTTCTCGGCCCTGCCCACCGAACAGGCCAAAGAACTGGAACCGGGCTTTGCTCAGGCCGGACACTTCATCGCCTCTAACGCCTCCGCCCATCGTATGTGGCCGGATGTGCCGCTGCTGATCCCCGAAGTGAATCCAGATCACACGTCGCTGATCAAAGCCCAACAACAAAAACGTGGGTGGAGCGGATTCCTGACCACAAACCCCAACTGTACCGCCACCGGTTTCACCATCGCCCTGCGGCCCATCTTCGATGCTTTTGGCATCCAGAAAATTTTCGTCGTTTCCATGCAGGCCATTAGCGGCGCGGGGTATCCGGGCGTGGCCTCGCTGGATATTGTGGATAATGTCGTCCCCTACATCGGGAATGAAGAAGATAAAGTGGAAACCGAACCGCAAAAGATGTTGGGGAAGTTTGCGGGCGACAAGATTGAAATTGCCGGATTCAGAACAACGGCGCACACCAACCGGGTGCCCGTCATCGACGGTCACACCGTTGTCGCTTCGCTCGAGTTGGGCACCAAAGCCTCCGCCGCCGAAGTGGCCCGGGTCATGGCTGAGTTCAAAGGGCCAGAGATCATTCGCACGTTGCCTTCATCACCCAAAGTTATTATTGAAGTGAAGACCGAAGCCGACCGACCGCAACCGCGCAAGGATCGGGATGCAGGCAATGGTATGACCACAGTCGTGGGCCGCATTCGCCCTGACCCGCTGTTCGATATTAAGTTCGTGACACTGAGTCACAACACCGTTCGCGGCGCAGCCGGCGGCTCGGTGCAAAATGCCGAGTTGATGGTGGCGCAGGGGTTGGTGAAATAAAAAAGCGATTGGAAGGGGTAAATCTTCCAACCGCTTTTGTAACCGTTACTGTCACTTCAATTTATCAATTCTGCTCGAAAGGTCATACTTCCATGCATCATCCACAGTCGAAAAGGCCTTATAGTCAATCATTCCAAACGTATCCTCTAAGGCATCTTGAATATCTTGAGGAATGACAGTGCTCCCTATCTCGGCAGTTAATCGTTTCTGGATTTGCTCCTTCTGGTAGGCCGGGTTTTTTTGTTTAGCGGCCTCGGCTTGGGCAAGTCTACGGTCACGTTCCCACTTTTCCTGTTCTTCCTGTTTTCTGCGCTCTCCAAGCTCTATGAGTTTGGGGATGACAGCCGTGTAGTTGTATTTCTTATTCTCCAACGCGGCGAAGATTTGCGTCTGCAATTCCTTTGCCGCACATCCGCGATAGTTGGGAAGAATGATATGTCGAACAGCTCTGCCCAGCTCAAAAGTTTCAGGTCAGACTGTTTCGGCTTGGCCCGAGCCCGGTATGCAACGCCTGCTCGTCCGGGAACCCATGATAACTGATATCCCCTGTTGTGAGATTAGCCTGGAGTTGAATCTGGAAGCGTGTAATACCCGCGACCCCGACCGCATCACCTATAGCGTTTGGAGAGTCAGCGATCAATATCCATGCTATCCTCCTGTCTCGGGCAGCGGTTGCTGCGTCAACGATATCCTGCATCCGGTTTGTGATTTCGGCCTGCATCAAGGTCTTTGCTGCGTCCTTTGTAATCGACCACTTTGATTTGTTTGCGGTTGGTCGGCCACCAAAATGGCGATCACCGTGCGCTGCACCGTAAGTAATTGTTAAAACCACAGGCTCCGCCGCCTCTTCTTCTTGTGTAGTACCAGTGTCAATCGTTTCCCAATCATATGTTCCGTCGCGATTGGGTTGCGCTGTTTGTGGCTCATCCTGATCCTGTGCCGCCCATGCTCCATTTACCCATGACCACATAGTCCTTTGGGCGACTATTTCCGTACTGGTGGTGATGAATGGCTCTGTTGCGGGGGTTGGGGGCTGTGGCAATTGCTCTTCCTGCCGAGCCGTTTGCTGCACCACATGCGTCAACTCGTGCGCCAACAACTGCTTGCCGCTGTGTGTGCCGGGGTTGTAGGCCCCCTTGCTAAAAAACACATCACTGCCCAAGGTAAAGGCTTTGGCGCTCAGCGAACGATTAAGATTGTCAGATTTGGAATCGGTGTGGACGCGGACATTGTTAAAGTCGGCCCCCAACGCCCCGCCGATTTTGGAACCGACCGTTCGATCCAGGGGTTGGCCGCCTCCGCGCGCCGAATTAATCTGGTTCTGGAGGCCACCCTCCACCGCGCCCCCTTCCAGCCCCACAGCGGCCTTGCGTTGAACGTCCTTCGCTTGTGCGCGTTGAATCAAACGCTGAACAGCGCGGTTTCCATATTGCCGTTGCAGTTGAACAATTTGATCCGCCGAGGCCGACAGCGGATCGGCTAGAGCGCTTTGGAGTGCGAGCGGAGCAGGGCCGCGGGCCTGTGTCGCTGTCTGTTGAGCGGCTGGTTTGGAAGTCCGCGATTTTTCGGAGTTTTGTGAGTGGTGAGTTTGGGGCATGGGCTTAATTTAACTAAAGAGCGCTTTAAGTTTCTTTAGGATTCCTGCGGGTGCACCTTGAGCGCGAGCGCCGCCGCCTAATAGATTTCCCATATCCGTCTGATGTTGACTGCCGACAGTCGGTGCATGTTGAGCGGTGTTCAAATGGCCACCCGCCCCTTCATTTTGGGTGACAGTATTGAAGTTGCTGGTGGCCACATCACCCAGACCCGTTTTGCCCAAAGCCAATTGATCGCCAGCATTGGCTGAACCGCTCATCAAGTGAACGGGCAAATCAGGATCGTACACGGCCAGTTCCTTGAGAGCCGAGGCAGTATCGAAACTACCCGCCGCCATTTTATTGCCCATGCCAGCGATGGGCCCAATCACATGTCCGACCGGGCCCATCATCTCAGCTGAACCTTTATCGGCTTGGGTGTAAGCAGAGTCAATAGAGCTATGCAGGACCAAGCCGCCCAGCCGTTGGCCTCGTTTGGCGAGTCGTTTAGCGACATGGGCGGCTACAGAGCCACCCAGCGAGAACCCGTGCAAGATGATATTATCCGGGGTGACACCTGAATTAATTTGAGCGTAAGTATAAATCCGGTAAGCATCTTCATACAAACCCGACTCGGATAACATCGTGTCATCATTGCCAACGGCATTTGTGTCATGCACGCTGGTTCCATAGCCCTGATAGTTGGCCGCATAGACCACCGAACCCTGTCCGGTGTAATAGTCGGCTAGCGGGCCAAGTTGATCTTCATTGGTGCCGCCACTGCCCGAAAACAGCACGATGACTTTGTTTTGCCCGGGGCCATGGGCATGGGCTGGCAGGGGCGTGTATCTGCGACCCCTTATTCGCCAGGTGCCCACTTCGTTTACGGCGGGCGGGTTAATCGCGAACGGTACAAAGTTGCAGTTGACCAGTGCTGGCCCACCGACTCCACCCTGTCGGTCATTTTGGTCGCCAAAGGTCTGGGTGGCTGCCATGTTGGCGGCGAACGCCCCGCCGGCTCCGAGGGTGAGAGAGTTGAGTGCTGTGAATAGAGCGCCACCAATTGCCCCACCTAACAACCCTCCCAATCCGCCCAGTGCGCCCAATCCGATGGCGCCCAACTTGCGCCCAAATGAGGCTTGTCCAAAACTGCGCTGATTGCCTTGCGCATCTTTGCCTAGTGCCTTATTGCCACCAGCCTTTGCCCCCTTGGCCGCTAAAGTGAAAGGCAACAACAACCCGCCCAAAATTGGCCCCAACCATGAACCAGCGACACGGCCCGCTTTACCGCGCGCCAGTTGCAACCGCGACCCAGGGGCCACTGCGCCCGCGCTAATCTCATCTGCCTGGCGGTTTGCCATCGCCAGAGTCGCCTGGGCCGCGGGTTCAGTCATCCGCATCACTCGGCTGGCAACCTGGTCGGCTTCCTCTTCGTACTTATCCCCCGCCGGGCCAACCGTCAACTTGGTTTGAACCTCGTTCGATTTGCCGCCCCCTTGTTGCACCACATGAGTCAGTTCGTGCGCCAACAGATGCTGGCCGCTGTGTGTGCCTGGGTTGTAAGCCCCTTTGCTAAAGAAGACATCACTACCTAACGTAAAGGCTTTGGCGCTCAGTGAGCGATTAAGCGCATCAGATTTTGAATCGGTGTGGACGCGGACACCGTTAAAGTCGGCTCCCAACGCGCCGCCGATTTGGGAACCAACCCTTCTGTCCAGTGGTTGACCGCCGCTACTCGCCCGATTGATCTTACTCTGCACATCGGGAGTGACATCGCCACCTTCCATGCCCACAGTGACTTTGCGTTGAACGGCGTCACCAATCATCCGCTGCACAGCCCGATTGCCGTAAGTGCGCTGCAGAGCGACGATCTGTTCAGGTGAAGCCGACAGCGGATCAACCAAAGCGCTTTGCAGAGAAACAGCGTTGGTAGTTAGAGCAGAGCCGGATCGTTGTGGCGCAGATCGTTTGGCTGTGCGCTGCGGAGCAGTTGTCTTTGCCGATGCTTTTGAGGTCGTTTTGTCGGTCATGACCGTTTCCCTGAATCCAGCCTTCAGCAAAACCGGGTAAGTAAACCCCAATTTATCACTGTTCGGGCGATTCTGTAAATGGGCTTTTGAGCGCAAGAATCGGATAGACGGGAAGCCAATTTTCCCGGTATCATGCCAGTATGAACGATGAACAGCGATGGCAGTTTGTGCTCAACCGTGACTCGCAGGCCGACGGCCAATTTGTGACGGCGGTGCTGACCACCAAAATCTACTGCCGACCCTCGTGCGCGGCCAAGCACCCGCTGCGGAAGAATGTGCGCTTCTACACCTCGCCCGCCGAGGCCGAACGAGCCGGGTTCCGTCCGTGCCGTCGATGCCGACCCAATGAACCGGACTCGCAGGCCGACCAGATTCAACGCTTGTGCCGTTACATCGAGGCTCACCTCGCCGAGCCGCTCACTCTAAGTGAGTTGAGCAAGCAGGCGAATCTGAGTCCGCATCACTTACAACGGACGTTCAAAAAGCTCGTCGGCGTTTCGCCGCGGGAGTACGTCGAGGCGCGGCGAACGGATCGGGTAAGGAAAGAGTTGAAGGACGGAGCAACGGTGACGGCGTCCATTTATGGCGCCGGGTTCGGGTCGAGCAGCCGCCTGTACGAAAAAGATCGGTTGGGCATGACGCCGGGTCGTTATCGCCAAGGAGGAAATGGAATGAAGATCGGTTTCACGATTGTAGACAGCCCGCTGGGCCGGATGATTGTGGCCGCCACCGAGCGCGGTGTGTGCTTTGTCGGTTTCGGCGACGACGACAACTTTCTGGAATCCGAATTGGCGAAAGACTATCCATCGGCAGAGATACGGCGCGAGGACAGTTTTCGCAAATGGGTGAATGCCATTGTGGACAACATCAAAGGGCGGCAGCCGCATCTCGATTTGCCGATTGACGTGCGCGGCACAGCGTTTCAGCAGCAGGTGTGGAATGCATTGAAGCGGATCCCTTACGGCAAGACGAAATCGTACGGCGAGATCGCGCAGTCACTGGGCAAGCCGAGCGCGGCGCGTGCGGTGGGCCGTGCGTGCGCCACCAATCTTGTGTCGGTCGTCATCCCGTGCCACCGGGCAGTGGGCAGCGACGGAAACCTCACCGGCTATCGTTGGGGCGTGGAACGGAAAGAGAAGTTGCTGGGGCGGGAGCGCGGTAAAATAGCGAAATGATGAATCCTTTCAGAAGCCTCACTGAACGACTCTCACTGAGAGTCGTTTTTGCTTTATTTGCCCTCTACGTTATCTGGGGCTCAACCTATCTCGGGATCCGAATCGGACTCAACAGCTTCCCTCCTTTTCTGATGGCTGGCCTGCGGTTTCTGATCGCAGGTAGCACGCTGTTTGTCTTTTTGCGAGTGCGCGGCGCGCCCGCGCCCACTCGTGCGCAATGGGCGGCGTCGGCGGTCGTGGGTTGTTTGCTACTGGGGGCGGGCAACGGCGGCGTCACATTTGCCGAGCAGTGGGTGTCGAGCGGGCTGGCGGCAGTATGGGTGGCGACAATGCCGATCTGGGCGGCGTTGTTCGGCGGGTTGTGGGGGCGGTGGCCCAATCGAGTCGAGTGGCTGGGATTGATGCTCGGGTTCGTCGGCGTCGGCCTCTTAAATCTGGAAGGCAACCTGCGCGCCAACCCGATCGGCGTGATCGCCCTCACCATCGCGACTGTGTGTTGGGCCTTTGGCTCCGTATGGAGCCGCCATTTGCCTCTGCCCTCCGGACCGATGAATAGCGCAGCCCAAATGCTGGCCGGAAGCGTATTGCTGATTGTGCTCGGGCTGGCAACCGGAGAGAAGATCACGGAAGCGCCTAAGACGCAATCCGTGCTGGCTGTGCTGTATCTGATCGTGTTCGGCTCGCTCATCGCTTTCAGCGCCTATGGCTACCTCTTGCGCAACACGCGCCCGACTCTGGCGACCAGTTACGCGTATGTGAATCCGGTCGTCGCCGTCGTGTTGGGAGTCTGGCTCGGCGGCGAACACATCAGCACCGTCGGCATCGTCGCGATGGTGGTGATCCTGGGCGGGGTAGCGCTGGTGATATTGGGTAGGGAGAAAAAGCCCTGAACGCGACATGCACATTTGTAAGTCAAATACCCTCCACGCGAAATTCGTCTCAGGATTTACTCAGAGTTAACCGGCAGAAATGTAGTAAACTGGCATTCGCAGTGGAACCGGGATTCATCGTCACTCATTAGCCGGTGCTCCATAGGCTCGAAAGGTATCATCCAATGCAGATGCCACTCTCCGAATCGAAAAGCAGGATCCTCACAGCGCGTGCCTGGGCAGTTCACCTTTACACCAGCCTCGGACTGGTTCTCGGTTACCTGGCACTGCTCGCTATATTCAATGACCAGCCATTGCAGGCCGCCATCTATCTGGGGCTGGCCGCTCTCATTGACGGTACGGACGGCGTGCTGGCCCGGCGCTGCAAGGTGCATCATTGGACACCCAATTTCGATGGGCGGAAACTGGACGACATCATTGACTATCTTAATTACGTCCTCATCCCCATTTACGCCGCCTATCACTTTGAGATAGTGACTGGGCCGTGGGTGTGGACGCTGCCCTTTGTCCTGCTGGCGGCGGTCTACGGCTTCTCCAACGAAGCGGCCAAAACAGATGACGGCTACTTCACCGGCTTCCCCAATTACTGGAATGCCGTTGTGTTTTACATGTACCTGCTTCAAACGCCATCGTGGTTCAACGGTGTGATGTTTGTCATTTTGGGCGTCTTGGTGTTTGTGCCAATCAAATACATCTATTTGACCCAGACAACGGCTTATCGCAAACTCAATGTGGTGATGACGGTCATCTGGCTGCTGATGATCTTCGGTTTCGTCGCAAACTTTCACAACCCGGATCGCAACCTTGTGCTCCTGTCGTTGTTCTACCCGGCCTATTATTTTGCGATGTCATTCTATTTGCACTTCCGCGACCGAGGCAGTGTTTCGGCGCTGGCAAGCCCCAGCGAATAGACCCGCGGCGGCGAAAAACGCGCAACTTGCCTCGTCGATTCCCAACATACGAATGTGAAGCCGCCTCCGGGCGGCTCGGTGCTTCTCACGGCTATGGTTCTCCGGCAGGGATGCCGCCGCTCCCTTGTGCAATACCTCCAATGGCCTACAACAAATCCTCTTCATCCTTAACAATGGACGCGCCCTGTATACAGCGGCTATACTTCCGGTTAATCACCCGGAGAATTCTGCTGTGACTTTCTCGCTCGTAGTCATCGTTATTGTTGGCCTTATTGGGCTCCTCGTCGAGGAGCGTTTGTCGTTTGAGGCGGCAGTAATACCCGTGAGCGTGAGAAAAGACCGGTAATACACAGGTAAACTGCAACTATCTGAGCACAACGAGCCGCCTCATCAAACGAGGCGGCTCGTTTCATTTATCTTCGCCCCTCTCTCAGCGGGAGAGGGGTCAGGGGTGAGGGAGAAATCCCTGACGAACAACCAACAAAGGAGACTGAAGATGAACACCGACCCGCAGACCGAAACCTGCGTCCCCCATACCGACATGCAGTGCTACGACGCCGTCCCGGGCGAACCGGTTGTCACGCCCGAGACCGAAGCCGCCCAGTGGGTGGCCGACGCCATGACCGACTGGTACAACAGCTAACCCATGCGATCCGATCTCATCAAATCCGGTTTCGAGCGCGCGCCGCACCGCGCCCTGCTCAAGGCCACCGGCGTCGTCAACGACGCCGACATGGGCAAACCTTTCATCGCCATCGTCAACTCCTACGTGGACATCGTCCCCGGCCACGTACACCTGCAGTCGTTCGGCAAAGTGGTGAAGGACGCCGTGCGCGCGGCGGGCGGCGTGCCGTTTGAGTTCAACACCATCGGCGTGGACGACGGCATTGCCATGGGCCACAAAGGCATGAAGTACAGCCTGCCTTCGCGCGAGCTGATCGCCGATTGCGTGGAGACGATGATCGAAGCACACCGCTTCGACGGGATGGTTTGTATCCCGAATTGCGACAAGATTGTGCCGGGTATGCTCATGGCCGCGATGCGCGTTGACATCCCGGCCATTTTTGTTTCCGGCGGGCCTATGGCTGCAGGCAAAACGCCGGACGGTCAAACGGTTGATCTCATTTCGGTCTTCGAAGGCGTGGGCGCATACAAGGCAGGCAAGATCGACGAGAAGCGGCTCAAGGTGCTCGAAGACTTCGCCTGCCCCTCGTGCGGCTCGTGTTCGGGCATGTTCACCGCCAATTCGATGAACTGTCTCATGGAAGCCCTCGGCCTCGCCCTGCCGTACAACGGCTCGGCCCTCGCCCTCACCGCCGAACGTGAGAGCCTGGCTCAAAAAGCCGCCACACTCATCCTAGACCTCGTCGCCAAAAACATCACGCCTCGCCAGATCGTCACCGCCGACGCGCTGGACGATGCCTTCGCCCTCGATATGGCGATGGGCGGATCGACCAACACGGTTCTGCACGCGCTCGCCATTGCGCAGGAGGCCGGGCTGGAGTATCCGCTCTCGCGCATCAACGCCGTAGCCGACCGCGTGCCGCACGTGTGCAAAGTCAGCCCGGCAGGGCAGTGGCACATGGAAGATGTCCATCGCGCCGGCGGCGTCCCGGCCATCCTCAACGAGGTCGCGTCCGGCGGGAACACACTGCACCTCGACCGCCTCACGGTGAGCGGCGTGACTCTGCGGGAATCCATCGCGGGCGCTTCGGTGAAAGACCCCGAAGTGATCCGCCCACTGAACAACCCGCATTCCGAAAAAGGCGGCCTCGCCATTCTGTTCGGCAACCTCGCGCCCGACGGCGCGGTGGTGAAAGCCGGCGGCGTCGAAGACGCGATGAAGCGTCACAGCGGCCCGGCGCGCATTTACGAATCGCAAGAGGCGGCGATGCGCGGCATTTTGAATCGCGAAGTGCAGCCGGGCGACGTGGTCGTGATCCGATACGAAGGCCCGGCGGGCGGCCCCGGCATGCAAGAGATGCTCTCGCCCACCAGCGCGATTATGGGCATGGGGTTGGGCGACAAAGTTGCGCTCGTCACCGATGGTCGTTTCTCCGGCGGCACGCGCGGCGCGTGTATCGGCCACGTCAGCCCCGAGGCGGCGGCGCGCGGCCCCATCGCCGCCCTGCGCGACGGCGACATCATCGAACTCGATCTGTACGCCCGTACGCTCAACGTGAAACTATCCGACGAGGAAATCAAATCGCGGCTCGCAGCCCTGCCGCCGTTCGAGCCTAAGATCGAAAGCAAATGGCTGAGGCGGTATGCCAAGATGGTTCTGTCTGCTGATAAAGGAGCAGTGCTGAGAGACTGATGACTGATGAGCGAGTAGTGAACAGTGAACAGTGATCAGTGAACAGTGATCAGTAATCAGTGATCAGTAATCAGTAATCAGTAATCAGTAATCAGTAATCAGTAATCAGTAATCAGTAATCAGTAATCAGTAATCAGTAATCAGTAATCAGTAATCAGTA
>Ga0209342_10004210_pt1 | contig 15010 bp, 14 predicted proteins | sample RifCSP16_2_FD_184023 | JGI IMG/M metagenome (GOLD analysis project Ga0209342, IMG submission 184023) | Soil microbial communities from Rifle, Colorado - Rifle CSP2_sed 16_2 (SPAdes) (version 2) | ecosystem: Environmental > Terrestrial > Deep subsurface > Rock core/Sediment | place: Rifle... | reverse complement strand
AGGGCGGCGGCTGCTCGGCTACACCAGCACCTCGGAGCTCCCGAACAAGTTCGCCATGTGCGTGCGCCAGCCGCTGGGCGTCTGCGGGATGATTACGCCGTGGAACTTCCCCATGGCCATCCCCTCCTGGAAGATTTTCCCCGCGCTCATTTGCGGCAACACGGTCGTTTTCAAGCCCGCCTCCGACACCCCGCTCTCGGGCTACAACTTCGCCAAGATTCTGAACGAGGCCGGGCTGCCGAAGGGCGTGCTCAACCTGATTACGGGCTCGGGCGGAAAAGTGGGCGAGCCGCTGATGCGGCACCCGGACGTGAGCGTCATCTCCTTCACCGGCTCGACCGAGATCGGCCGGCAGGTGTCGGTGGCCTGCGCGCCCGACTTCCGCCATTGTCATCTCGAGATGGGCGGCAAGAACATGATTCTCGTGATGGACGACGCCAATCTCGAGCTGGCGGTGGACGGGGCGCTCTGGGGCGGCTTCGGCACTACCGGCCAGCGCTGCACCGCCGCCAGCCGCGTGGGCGTCCACAAGAAGGTCTACAAGCAGTTCCTCGACCGGTTCGTCGAGCGGGCGAAGAGCCTGAAGGTGGGCAACGGCCTCGACCCCACGGTCGAGATGGGCCCCTGCATCAACGACAAGCAGCGCGAGAGCGTCGACGAGTACGTCGCAATCGGCAAGAACGAAGGCGCGCGGCTGCTCTGCGGCGGCACGACGCTTACCGGCGGCGACCGCGACAAAGGCGCCTTCTACGCGCCCACCATCTTCGGCGACTGCGACCCGAAGATGCGCGTCTCGCAGGAAGAGATCTTCGGGCCGGTGGTCTCCGTGATTCCGTTTGACAGCTTCGAGCAAGGCGTCGAGATCGCCAACGGAGTGGTCTACGGGCTGTCCTCCTCCATCTACACGCAGGACGTCAACCGCGCCTTCGCGGCCATGCGCGACCTCTACACCGGCATCGTTTACATCAACGCCCCCACCATCGGCGCTGAAATCCACCTGCCCTTCGGCGGCGTCAAGCAGACGGGCAACGGTCACCGCGAGGCCGGCATCGCCGGCATCGACGTTTTCTCGGAATGGAAGAGCATCTACGTGGATTACAGCGGCACCTTGCAGCGGGCGCAGATTGACACGCACTCCTAGGCCGCCCGTGCTCATCTACCCATCGGTGAGGAAGCGCCCGTGAAGATCGTTTTCGTCGCCTCCGAGTGCGTGCCGTTCTCGAAGACCGGCGGCCTGGCCGACGTAGTGGGAGCGCTGCCGAAGTGTTTGGCGGGGCGCGGACACGAGGTCAGCGTGGTGCTGCCGCGCTACCGCAAGACACCGGCCGGTCCCGTCCTCTTGCGGAACTTGTCGATCCCGGTCGGCGAAGAGCTGCACTTTCCTGACATCCAGGACGGGCGCGCCCAAGAGGGCGTGCGCTACTTCTTCGTCGACTACCCGCCCTTCTTCGACCGCGAGGGGCTCTACGTGGACGGCGGGGCCGACTACCCGGACAATGCCCAGCGGTTCGCCCTTTTCGCGCGCGCTGCGCTCGAGCTGATGAAGCGCACGGGCGTGCCCGAGCTCATCCATTGCCACGACTGGCAGTCGGCTCTGGTGCCGGTCCTGCTGAAGAGCCAGCACGCGAAGGACCCGGCGCTGGGGCGGGTGCCGGTGGTGTTCACCGTGCACAACCTCGGCTACCAGGGCCTCTTCCCCCGCCAGACGCTGGCGGCGCTCGGCCTGCCGGAAAGCCTGTTCACGATGGAGGCGCTCGAGTTTTACGGGCAGGTCAACTTGCTCAAGGGCGGGCTGGTATTCGCCGACTTTGTCAGCACGGTGAGCCGGAAGTACGCGCAGGAAATCCAGACCGAGGAATACGGGCACGGCTTGGACGGCGTCATCCGCCACCGGGCCGCCACGGTGACGGGAATCGTGAACGGCGTGGATTACAGCCAGTGGAGCCCGGAAACCGACAAGTTCCTGGCGGCGAACTACTCCGTGGAGAAGCTGGACGGGAAGCGCGCCTGCAAGAAAGACCTGCTCGAGCAGTTCCGCCTGCCGGCCGCCGACCTGAAGAAGCCGCTCGTCGGCATTGTCTCGCGCTTCGCCACCCAGAAAGGGTTCGACCTGATCGCCGAAGTGGCCGACGAGCTGATGGAGAACGACCTGAAGGTGGTCGCCCTGGGCACGGGCGAGCCGGAGTTCGAGCAGCTCTTCCGCGAGCTGGCGGAGCGCTTCCCGAAGAAGTTCGCCGTGCGCATCGCCTACGACAACGCCCTGGCGCACAAGATCGAGGGCGGCAGCGATATGTTCCTGATGCCGTCGCGCTACGAGCCCTGCGGCCTGAACCAGATTTACAGCCTGAAGTACGGGACCGTGCCCGTGGTGCGCGCCACCGGCGGCCTCGACGACACCATCGAGCCCTTCGATTCCCGCACCGGCCGCGGCACCGGCTTCAAGTTCGCCGAGTATGCAGGCGAAGCGCTGCTCGATTGTGTAGAGCAGGCGGTGCACGTCTACGGGCGCAACCCGGAGGCCTGGCGGCGGCTGATGGAGAACGGGATGCGCAAGGACTTTTCCTGGAACGCCTCGGCGGCGGACTACGAGCGGCTCTACCAGCAGGTGGTCAAAGGCGCGGCGCCGCGGTAGAATGGCGGCGGGCAGGCTGAATCGTCCGGCCCGGCTGCTTCATCGAATCTCGAGGGGGAAGAATCTTGGGAGGGTTGCCTGGCATGGCGGAAAACATCGTGACCGTGACCGACAGCAGCTTCGAGACGGACGTGCTGAAGTCCGACCTGCCGGTGCTGGTGGACTTCTGGGCGGAGTGGTGCGGGCCCTGCAAGATGATCGCCCCGACGCTGGAAGCCATTGCCCGCGATTACACCGGCAAGCTGCGGGTCGCCAAGGTGAACGTGGACGAGAACATGGCCACCCCCGAGCGCTACGGCGTCCGCGGCATCCCCACCCTGCTGCTCATCAAGAACGGCCAGGTCAAGGACCAGATCGTCGGCAACTCTCCCCGCGACCACATCGAGCGCGTGCTGCAGAAGCATCTCGGCTAGGCTCGTTTCCTTCCGCTTGCGCCCGTTTCTGCCCGCGCCTATCATAGGCGGGCGGTGAACCCAAACCCGCCTGCCCGCTGCCGGGCTCGGCCCGGCAGCTCTTTCCGTCCCGGCGCTTCGGCGGGTCGGTGCGCGGGCGCGAGGCGAGAGCGATGAGCACGGTGGTGGTGGTCGGGGCCCAGTGGGGCGACGAGGGCAAGGGGAAGGTGGTCGACTACTTGGCCGCCGGCTTCGACCTCATCGCCCGCTACCAGGGCGGCCACAACGCCGGACACACCGTGGTCGTGGACGGGCGGAAGTTCGTCCTCCAGCTCGTCCCGAGCGGCATCCTGCGGCCCGGCAAGCAGGCGGTCATTGGCGCGGGAGTGGTGCTCGACCCGGCGGCGCTGCTCGACGAAGTGGCCGGGCTCGAAAAGAATGGCGTCCAGGTGGCGGGGCGGTTGTTCATCAGCAACCGCGCGCACCTCATCTTTCCTTATCACCGTGAGCTCGAGAAGGCCGCCGAGGCGGCCCTGGGCGCCCTCAAGATCGGCACTACCGCCCGCGGCATCGGACCCACCTACGAGGACAAGATGGGCCGGCGCGGCCTGCGCACTTGCGACCTGCTCGACCCGCAGCGCTTCCAGAAGAAGCTCACGCGGCTGCTCGAGCACAAGACCGCCCTGGCGCGGGCCCTCTACGGCAAGGCCGACATGGACACCTCGCGCTGGGTGGAGCAGTACAAGGAATACGCCGAACGGCTGCGGCCGTTCATCACCGACGTGGCGGTCTTGCTGGCCGAGGCGCGCCGGGCGGGGAAGTCCACACTCTGCGAAGGCGCCCAGGGGACGATGCTCGACGTCGACCACGGCACTTACCCTTTCGTGACTTCCTCGAGCGCCACCGCCGGCGGCGCCTGCGCCGGCCTCGGCATCCCGCCCGGCGTTATCAGCGCCGTGCTGGGCGTCACCAAGGCCTACACGACCCGGGTGGGCAGCGGGCCGTTTGCCACCGAGATCACGGGCGCCCAGGCCGACGCGCTGCGCGAGCGCGGCAACGAGTACGGCGCCGTCACCGGCCGTCCCCGCCGCTGCGGCTGGCTTGACCTGGTGGTGCTGCGCTACAGCGCGCTCGTGAACGGCATCACCTCGCTGGTGGTGACGAAGCTCGACGTGCTCGACCACCTGGCCGAAATCCCGGTGTGCGTGGGCTACCGCTACAAGGGCGCGCCGCTCCGCGAGATGCCCGCCGAAGCCGACCTCTTCGAGCAGGTCGAGCCCGAGTACGTCGCGCGGCCGGGCTGGCAGGCCTCGACCCGCGGCCTGACCGACTACAACCAGCTCCCGCAGAAAGCCCGCGACTATCTGAAGTTTGTCGCCGAGCAGGCGGGCGTCGAAATCGGGATGATCTCTACCGGGCCGCAACGGGAGGAGACCATCCTGGTGCCGGAGTCGCCCCTGGCGCCGTTGCGGGCGGTCCCGAGGACTCGGGAGGCGGGGACGTGAGATGCTGCACTACCTCGAAGCCCGCCACCAGGTCATTGAAGCGGTCCGCGGGCGGGCTACGCGTCCGGCTGCCGAGGTGGTGCCCCTCGAAGCCAGCCTGGGCCGCGTGCTGGCCGAAGAAGTAACCGCCGACCGCGACTACCCTCCCTTCGACCGCTCCACCCGCGACGGCTTCGCCGTGCGCGCCGCCGACTTCGGCCACGTGCCGGCGACGCTCAAGCGTCTCGGGGAAATCAAGGCGGGAGAAGCTTTTCCCGGCACGGTCGGAGCGGGCGAGTGCGTGCAGATCATGACGGGGGCGCCCGTGCCGGCCGGCGCCGACGCCGTGGTGATGATCGAGCACACGGAGCTGAAGGGCGAGCAGGTGGTGGTCAAGGGCGGGGTCGAGCCGGGGGCCAACGTCGTGCCGCGCGGCCGTGAAGCTCGCGCCGGCGCCTCCCTGCTGGCCGCCGGGACGCGAATCGGTTATCCCGAGACGTCGTTGCTGGGGCAGGTGGGCAAGGCGCGGGTTCAAGTCTACCGCCGGCCGCGCGTGGCCGTGCTGTCGACGGGCGATGAAGTGGTGGCGGTGGAGGCCCGCCCCGGCGCGACACAGATTCGCAACAGCAATAGTTACTCGATGGCAGCCCAGGTTATCTTGAGCGGCGGCGAGCCCATCCTGCTCGGCAACGCCCGCGACGACGTGGGCGAGCTCGAGCGCCTGGTGCGCCGCGGCCTCGAAGAAGACCTGCTGGTGGTGACGGGCGGCGTCTCCATGGGCAAGTACGATTTGGTGGAGGCGGTTCTGCGCCGGTTGGGGGCCGAGTTCGCTTTCGACGCGGTGGCCATTCGCCCCGGCCGCCCCGCGGTGTTCGGGTTCTGCCAAGACAAGTTTGTCTTCGGCCTGCCGGGGAACCCGGTCTCGACCATGGTGACCTTCTTGCTGTTGGTGGCGCCGGCAGTGGCGCTGCTGGGGGGCGCGGCGGCGCCGCCGCTGCGGTTCCTGAAAGCGCGCCTGGCCGAGCCGGTGAAGCAGCCGACGCAGCTCACCTTGTTTCTCCCCGCCCGGCTGGAGGGGCAGGGCAGCGAGGTGACCGTCCACTCCCTGCCCTGGCAGGGCTCGGGTGACGTTGTGGCCTTGACGCGGAGCGACTGCTTCCTGGTTGTTCCCGACAACGTCAAGGAGCTCGCGGCCGGGGCCTGGGTGGACGTGCTGCCGCGGAACGGCTGAAAGGACGCGATGCGAAAGAAGCTGAGCCACTACGACCGGAGAGGACGGGCGGTGATGGTGGATGTGTCCGCTAAGCAGGCCACGGCGCGGCAGGCGCGCGCCCACGCCTTCGTCAAGATGAAGCCCGCCGTGGTCAGACAAATCCGCCGGCTGAAGCTGCCCAAGGGCGACCCGCTGGAGGTGGCGCGCATCGCCGGCATCGCCGCCGCCAAGCGCACCGCCGAGCTCATCCCGCTCTGCCATCCGCTGCCCCTGACCCATATTGATGTCGCCGTGGAGTTGTGCCAGAATGGGGTCCGCTTGACCTCCAGCGTTCGCTCCACCGGCCCGACGGGCGTCGAAATGGAGGCGTTGACGGCGGTGACCGTGGCGGGCCTCACCGTGTACGACATGTGCAAGGCCCTCGACCGCGGCCTTGAGCTGCGGGACATCTACTTGTTGGAGAAGACGGGAGGGAAGAGCGGCTCCTACCGGCGCCGCCCACGCTGACAGATGGCGGGCAAATCCGCAGTCAAAATCCTGGTGGTGGAGGACAACCCGGCGGTTCTCGAGCTGCTGCGCAAGGGGCTCAAGGATTGCGGGGAAGTGGTCACCGCCACCGACGGCGCCGACGCCCTGCTCAAAGCCATCGAAGAGAAGCCCGACCTGATCGTCTCCGACTTCCAGATGCCGGGGCTGAACGGGCGGCAGTTCTACGAGAAGCTGCGCGCCCGGGACGAGCTGAAGAAGACTCCCTTCATCTTTCTGGCCAGCAAGGGCGACATCGAAGAGAAGCTGCGCCAGTTCGTGACCGACGGGGTCGAGGACTACGTCGCCAAGCCGTTCTTCGTCCGCGAATTGGCCGCGCGCACCAAGAAGGTCGCCGACCGCCTGCACCTGGAAAAGCTCCAGACCACGGCGCGCCGCCCCGGCGTCATCGAGGGGCGGCTGGAGGAGATGAACGTCATCGACCTCTTCCAGTCGCTGGAGATGGGGCAGAAGTCCTGCTCGCTTACGCTCACGCACGGGAAAGAGAAGTGCCAGATCTTCTGTGAGAACGGCCAGATCTATGACGCGGTGCTGGGCACCATCGCCGGCGACAACGCGGTCTACAAGGTGGTGGAGTGGAACGAGGGCAGCTTTGAGATTGACTTCAGCGGCAAATCCGCGCAGCGCCGCACCACCCGCACCACGCAGGGCCTGTTGATGGAAGCTCTGCGCATGCTCGATGAAGCCCGCCGCGACCAGGGGGAAAGCTGATGCCGGGTCCCTACCGCGCCGCCATCGTCACCGTCAGCGACTCCGTGGCCCAGTCTACCCGCGAAGACCTGTCCGGGCCGGCCGTCCGCCGCGTGCTGGAAGGGGCCGGATGGACAATCAAGTCCACCGAGGTCCTCCCCGATGACTTCAGCCTGATTCGCGAGCGGCTGGGCGCGCTGGCCTCGGACGTGGAGGTGGACGCCGTGTTCACCACCGGCGGCACCGGCGTGAGCCCGCGCGACCGCACCCCGGAGGCCACCACCTCGGTCATGGAACGCTCGCTGCCCGGCGTGGCGGAGATGATGCGCCGGGAAGGGATGAAGAAAACTCCGCTGGCCGCCCTCTCCCGCGCCGTGGTGGGCGTGAAGGGAAAGACACTGCTCATCAATCTTCCCGGGAGTCCCGAGGGGGCGGAAGACTCGCTTCGCGCCATTCTCGAGATCCTGCCGCATGCCGTGGATGTGGTGCGCGGCGAGCTGGTGCATGTCCCGGCGGCCGCCGCCGCCCCGGAGAGCGGATCGGAAAGCGAAGCGGAGCCCGCGGCCGAGCCCGCCGAGGGGTCGTCCGCCTGAGCAGGAAGGTCTTGGCAAGAAAAAGGCGGTTTGATAGGTTGAAGAACTTCTAAGGCGATGCCGGAAAACTATATTCCCATCCTGCTGTTTGCCGGCCTGGCGTTCCTGGTTCCGGTGGTCACGCTGTGGATCGCCAAGCTGGTACGGCCGGCGATGCAGGACGTGGGGCACCGGTTGAAGCCCTACGAATGCGGGATTCCCCCGGAGGGCGACGCCCGGGGCCGTTTCGGGGTGCGCTTTTACGTCATCGCCATTCTGTTCGTCATCTTCGACGTGGAGACAATCTTCCTGTTCCCCTGGGCGGTGCAGTACAGCGCGCTGGGCCTGTTCGGCCTGGTGGAGATGCTGATCTTTCTCGGTATCCTGCTCATCGGCTATTTCTGGCTCTACAAGAAGGGCGCGCTTGACTGGGTGTGAGGGTGCGCGGCGCGCCTGAATCAGTCTTCGCTTTCCCGTGATGGACGAGCAGAAAAAAGAAGAACCCAAGCCTGCGGAAGCGCCGGCAGCCGGCGCAGAACAGAAGCCGGCCTCGGCTGCGCCCAAGCCTCCGGCGAAGCCCGCCGGCCCGGCGCCCGAGCCGCTGGACAACGAGCTGGTGCGGCGGCTGCGGGCGCGCTTCGGCCCGGCCGTCGGCGGGGCCACGCTCGACCGCAAGCAAGCCATCGTCGTCGTCAGCCGCGAGCGCTTCCTCGAGCTGTGCCGCTACCTGAAAGACGAGGAGAAGTTCGACTTCCTGACCGACTTGACCGGGGTCGATTGGCTGGCGCGGCGCCCGCGCTTCGAGGTGATCCTGAATCTCTACTCTTTCTCGCGCAATGAGCGGCTGCGGTTGAAGGTGCCGGTGGACGACGCCTGCCCGTCGGTCACGTCCCTGTGGGGGACGGCCGACTGGCTGGAGCGGGAATGCTTCGACATGTTCGGCATTCAATTCCCGGGCCACCCCGGGCTGAAGCGCATCCTTTTGCCGGATGGATGGAAAGGCCACCCGTTGCGGAAGGACTACGACATCCTCAAGCAGGACACCGACTGGGTGCGCGAGAACCTGGGGATCGAGAGCGGACAGTAGCGATGGACCCGCAGAACGTCACCACCACCGTCCTGGGCGCCGACGAGATCATCCTCAACATGGGGCCGCAGCACCCGTCCACCCACGGGGTGCTGCGGGTCAAGCTGAAGCTCGATGGCGAGAAGGTGATCGGCTCGGAGTGCATCATCGGCTACCTGCACCGGGGCGTGGAGAAGATCGGGGAGAACCGCACCTACCCGCAGTTTGCGCCCTACGTGGACCGCACCGACTACGTGGCCGCGGTCTCGAACGGGCTGGGCTACTGCGAGGCGGTGGAGAAGCTGCTGGGCGCAGAGGCCCCGCCGCGGGCCCGCTGGGTGCGCACCATCCTGACGGAGCTGCAGCGGATCGCCAGCCACCTGCTCTGGCTCGGCACCCACGCGCTCGACATCGGCGCCATCACCCCGGTCTTCTACACCTTCCGCGAGCGGGAAGAAATTCTGAAAATCTTCGAGAAGTACTGCGGGGCGCGCCTGACCACGCATGCCTTCCGCATCGGCGGCCTGCAGTACGAGACCTACGACGGCTTCGAAGAGGAGGTCAAAGCCTTCTGCCGCGATTTCGAAAAGAAAGTGGTGGAGTACGAAGAGCTGCTCACCGAGAACCGCATCTGGGTGCAGCGCACCCGCAACGTCGGCATCCTCACGCCCCAGGACGCGATTGACATGGGGGCCACCGGGCCGGTGCTGCGCGGCTCCGGGATCCGCTGGGACATCCGCAAGGCTTTCCCCTACGCCGCCTACGACCAGTTCCAGTTTGACATCCCCATCGGCGAGCGGGGCGACACCTACGACCGTTACCTGGTGCGGATGGAGGAAATGCGGCAGTCGCGCCGCATCGTCCTGCAGGCGGTGGACTCGATTCCGGAAGGGCCGATCCTGGCCCGGGTGGGGAAGGTCATCAAGCCGCCTCCGGGCGAGGTCTACCATTCCATCGAAGCGCCCAAGGGGGAGCTCGGCTACTACATCGTCAGCGACGGCACCACCCAGCCCTACCGGCTGCGGATTCGCCCGCCGTCGTTCATCAACCTGGAAGCCTTCGACAAGATGGTGCGCGGCCATCTGGTGGCCGACGTGGTGGCCATCATCGGGACGCTGGACATCGTTCTGGGAGAAGTGGACCGCTAGGGGCGCGCCGATGACGCTGCTGATAGAGACTCTCCAGCCCTGGCTGCTCCCGCTCGTCCGCATCCTCGTCGTTTTCGCGGGCCTGTCTCTCATCGTGGCGTATCTGGTCTACGCCGAGCGCAAGATTTTGGCTCACCTGCAGGTGCGCCTGGGGCCCATGCGGGTTGGCCCCCACGGTTTGCTGCAGCCCATTGCGGACGGCCTGAAGCTTCTTCTCAAGGAAGACATCATCCCGGCCGGGGCCGACAAGTGGGTCTTCTGGCTGGCGCCGGCCATCAGCGTCCTGGCCGCCTTTACGGCTTTCTCCTTGATCCCCTTTGCGCCCAACTTCTACATCACCGACGTCAACGTCGGCCTGCTCTTTCTGATCGGAATTTCTTCGCTCGGTATTTTCGGGATCATCCTGGGCGGGTGGGCCTCGAACAGCCACTACCCGCTGCTGGGGGCGCTGCGCTCGACGGCGCAGCTGGTGAGCTATGAGGTCGCCCTCGGCTTCTCCCTCGTGAGCGCGCTGCTCCTCTCGGGAACGTTGAGCATGAAAGGCATCGTCGAGGCGCAGGCCCAGCAAGGGGTCTGGTTCGCTTTTGTCCAGCCCGTGGCTTTCTTCATCCTCTTCGTGGCCGCCATCGCGGAGACCAACCGCAACCCCTTCGACCTGCCGGAAGCCGAGTCGGAGCTGGTGGCCGGCTTCCACACCGAGTACAGCGGCTTCCGGTTTTCGCTCTACTTCCTGGCCGAATACGCCGCCATGGTCTTGGTCAGCTCGGTGGCGGTGACGCTGTTCCTGGGCGGGTGGCTGCGCTTCTTTCCGAGTGTCCGGTGGCTGGACTTCCTGGACTACACCCCCGTAGCGGTCTTTCTGGCGGCGGCGGCCTGGTGCTTCCGGGCGGTCCTCCGCCTGCCGGGGACGCGCGAATGGCGTTGGCAACGGCTGCTGTTGTTAGGCCTGGGCGCGGGAGCGGCGGCGCTGGCCGCCGCGCTCTTGATCCCGGCCAGGTTTCTCCCGGACATCGGCGTTGGGCAGGCGCCGTTTCCGGTGCTGGCCACCATCCAGGGCGTGTTCTGGTTCCTGGTCAAGGTTTTCGGCTTCCTGTTCGCGTTCATCTGGTTCCGGGGCACGTTCCCGCGCTACCGCTTCGACCAGCTGATGAACCTGGGCTGGCGTTTTATGATTCCGGTGGCGATCGCGAACGTGATCTTCTGCGCCCTGGCCCTGGCCCTGAGCCGTCAACTGGGGTGGCATCTGCCCGCGGCGCTGTGGCTGGGGACGGCGGCCACGTTGCTGGTGGCCGTCCTCTTGCGGCAGGAGGAGGGGTGAGGCGGCGATGAACTTCGCCCAGGCGACATTCTACGTCCTGGCGGCGATTGCGGTGGTGTCGGCGCTGCTGGTAATCACCCGGCGGAATCCGGTGCACAGCGCCATCTCCCTGATCGTCACCCTGCTCGCGGTGGCGCTCCTCTACCTGCAGCTCCAGGCGGAATTCCTCGCCGCCGTGCAGATCATCCTCTACATCGGCGGCATCATGGTGCTGTTCCTGTTCGTGATCATGCTGGTGAACCTCGACGTGGCGCTGCGGCAGGAGCAGTTCAACCGGCAGTGGGGAATAGCCGGGGTGGCGGCTTTCCTGCTGGCAGGAGAGTTGGCGGCTGTTATCTACCTGGGCCGGGGAACCGCGGCGCTTCCCCAGGCGCCCCCCGGCGCTCTGCAGCCCAATACCGAGCTCATCGGGACATCGCTCTACCAGACCTACATGCTGCCGTTTGAAATCGCCTCGCTGCTGCTGCTGGTGGCGATGGTGGGCGCGGTGTTGATGGCGCGCCGGAAGGTAAGCTAGCGATGGTCCCGACCTGGCACTACCTGATGCTGAGCGCGGCGCTGCTGACCATCGGGGTCATCGGCGTGTTGACCCGGCGCAACATCATCATCATCCTGATGTCCATCGAGCTCATCCTGAACGCCGTGAACCTCAACCTGGTGGCCTTCTCGCGGCAGCTGGCGGACGTCTCGGGGCAGATCTTCGCCATCTTCGTCATCACCGTGGCGGCGGCGGAGGCGGCGGTGGGCCTGGGAATACTGATCGCCTTTTTCCGCAACCGCGACACCGTGAACGCCGACGAGATCGACCTGCTGAAATGGTGACGAGCTGACCATGCCCGCGAGTTTCATCGACGCCGTCTGGCTGGTGCCGTTGCTGCCGGCAGCGAGCGCCTTCCTGATGCTGCTTTTCGGCCGGCGGCTTTCGCGGCCCGTCATCAGCGTGCTCTGCTGCGGCTCGGTCTTCGGGTCTTTCCTGGTGGCCGCAGGCATCTTCCGGGAGCTGCTGCGCCTGCCGGCGGACGACCGGCTGCGCGAGGTGGTGCTCTTCACCTGGATTCCTTCGATGCCCTACCTGCTGGACGCGGGCGCTCAAGCCTTGTTCCAAGTGGAGTGGGCCTACCTGGTGGACCCGCTGTCGGCGGTGATGATTCTGGTGGTGAGCGGCGTCGGCTTCCTCATCCACGTCTACTCGGTCGGCTACATGGCCCACGAGGGCGGCTATTACCGCTACTTCGGCTACCTGAACTTGTTCATGTTCATGATGCTGACGCTGGTGCTGGCCAATAACTTCCTGCTGATGTTCGTGGGCTGGGAAGGCGTCGGCCTCTGCTCCTACTTGCTCATCGGCTTCTGGTTCCTGAAGAAGAGCGCCGCGGACGCGGGGAAGAAAGCGTTCGTGGTGAACCGCGTGGGCGACGCCGGCTTCCTCGTCGGCATCTTGCTGCTCGCGACCACGTTTGGCACGCTGCGCTTCGCCGGCATCAACGAAGCCCTGGCCGACCCGGGACTGGCGGTGGACAACGCCGTCCTCACCGCCATCACCCTCTGCCTCTTCATCGGCGCGACGGGCAAGTCGGCGCAGATCCCGCTCTACGTCTGGCTGCCGGACGCCATGGAAGGCCCGACGCCGGTGAGCGCGCTGATCCACGCCGCCACCATGGTGACCGCGGGGGTCTACATGGTGGCGCGGTCGAACCAGCTCTATCAGCTCGCGCCCGACACCATGCTGGTGGTCGGCGTGGTGGGCGCGCTGACGGCCGTTTACGCCGCCTCCATGGGCATGGTGCAGAACGACATCAAGCGCGTGCTCGCCTACTCGACCATCAGCCAGCTCGGCTACATGTTCCTGGCCTGCGGGATGGGCGCCTTTGCCGCCGGCATCTTCCATCTCTCGACGCACGCCTACTTCAAGGCGCTGCTCTTCCTCGGCTCGGGCGCCGTCATCCACGCGCTCTCGGGCGAGCAGGACATCCGCAAGATGGGCGGCCTATGGGCGAAGCTCCCCATCACCAGCAAGACTTTCTTCATCGGCGCCCTGGCCATCGCCGGCATCCCGCCGCTGGCGGGCTTCTTCAGCAAGGATGAAATCCTCTGGCGCACGTTCGCCAACAATGCGGGCGACATCGCCGCCGCGCCGCTCATTCTCTGGATCGTGGGGACAGTGACCGCTCTGATGACCGCGTTCTACATGTTCCGCTTGGTGTCGCTGACCTTCTGGGGCCAGTCGCGGATGACTCCCGAAGTCGAGCACCACGTCCACGAAGCCCCACGCACGATGACGGTGCCGCTGATTCTCTTGGCCGGGCTTTCGATTGTCGGCGGCTGGGTGGGGATTCCCCTGGTGCTCGGGGGAGGGAACTGGTTCGAGCATTTCTTGGAGCCGGTGTTCGTCCCGCGGGTGGAGCTGGCCGTCGTCGAACACTCGCACATGCTGGAGCTGATGCTGATGGTCCTGTCGGTGGTGGTGGGGCTGCTCGGGATCGTAGTGGCGTACCTGTTCTATTTGAAGCGGCCGGAGATGCCCGGGCGGCTGGTGGAGCGCTTCGGCGGGCTCTACCAGCTGGTTTACCACAAGTATTTCGTGGACGAGGTCTACAGCGCGGTGTTCGTGGAAGGGCCGGTACTGGGGAAGGCCATGGGCTCGACCCTGGCGGGGTTCGACCTGAAGGTGATTGACGGCATCGGGGTGGACGGCTCGGCCTGGTTCGCGCGCTTCACCTCGCGCCTCTCCATCTGGTGGGACACCTGGATTGTGGACGGGACGGTCAACCTGGTGGCGTGGATGGTCTGGGTGCTGAACTGGCCGGCGCGCGCCCTGCAAACCGGCCTGGTGCAGCGCTACGCGCTGTGGATGGCGACGGGAGTGGTTCTGCTCCTTTTCTACTACGTGGTGCGGTACATGCCGGGATCCTGGTGAGGTGACGCCGTGAGCCTGACGCCGGAGAACATCCTGAACTGGATTCTGTTGACGCCGCTGGTGGGCGCGGTGGCGCTGCTCGCCGTCCCCGGCGAGAAGAAGAAGCTCATCGCGGCGCTGGCCAATCTCTTCGCGTTCGCCGGCTTCCTGGTGTCGCTGCCGCTGGTCTTCTGGTATGACAAGACGCAGGCGGGGTTTCAGTTCACCATCAACCACGACTGGATTCCCTCCATCGGGGCGAGCTACCGGCTGGGAATTGACGGCATCAGCTTCCTGCTGGTGATGCTGACCACCGTGCTCGGCTTCATCGCCATCCTGTCCTCCTGGGCCTTCATCCAGAACCGCGTGAAGGAGTACTACATCGTCTTCCTCATCCTCCAGACCGGGATGCTGGGCGTCTTCATGGCGCTGGACTTCTTCCTCTTTTACGTTTTCTGGGAAGTGATGCTGGTGCCGATGTACTTCATCATCGGCATCTGGGGCCACGAGCGCAAGCTCTACGCCGCCATCAAATTCTTCTTGTACACGCTGCTCGGGTCGGTGCTGATGCTGCTCGGCATCCTGTGGCTCTACTATTTCCACGGCGGCCTGCACGCTCCTGGAGCGGCCTGCCCGGCCATCGGCATCGCCGGGCACACCGCCGCCGAGATGAACACCTTCAGCATCCCGGTTTATCTCGAGCTCGGCCACTTCCTGCCCGCTACGCTCATCGCCAAGCTCGTCTTCTGGGGCTTCTTCATCAGCTTCGCCATCAAGGTGCCGATGGTGCCGTTCCACACCTGGCTGCCGGACGCGCACGTCGAAGCGCCCACCGCCGGCTCGGTCATCCTGGCCGGCGTCCTGCTGAAGATGGGCACCTACGGCATGATGCGCTTCTCGCTGCCGATTTTTCCGGAGGCCTCGCGGGAGTACGCGCCCTTCATTGCCACCGTCTCCATCGTCGCCATCATCTACGGCGCGCTGGTCACCATGATGCAGAAGGACATGAAGAAGCTCATCGCCTACTCGTCGGTCTCCCACCTGGGCTTCTGC
>Ga0209342_10004209_pt1 | contig 15011 bp, 13 predicted proteins | sample RifCSP16_2_FD_184023 | JGI IMG/M metagenome (GOLD analysis project Ga0209342, IMG submission 184023) | Soil microbial communities from Rifle, Colorado - Rifle CSP2_sed 16_2 (SPAdes) (version 2) | ecosystem: Environmental > Terrestrial > Deep subsurface > Rock core/Sediment | place: Rifle... | reverse complement strand
CGCCTACTGCGGACTCGCCGGGGACGTTGAGCCGGTAGGGCACGTACGCCCCCGTGGCGAGAAACACGGCGTGATAGAAGCCCAGCGCCTCCCAGGGGAGGTTGCGGCCCAGGATGGCCTTGGTGCGCACCTCGATCCCCAGCCCCAGAATCAGCTCGATCTCCCGGTCGAGAACGTGGCGCGGCAGCCGGTACTCCGGAATCCCGTAGCGGAGGAGGCCGCCGAGCACCGGCATGCCCTCGAAGATCGTGACGCGGTAGCCGAGCCGCGCCAGGTGATAGGCGCAGGAGAGGCCCGCGGGCCCGCCCCCGACCACCGCGACCATTTCCTGATGAGTCGGGGGCCGAGGCTCGACCCGGCCGTGGGTCAGCCCCCAGTCGCCCACGAACTGCTCGAGGGCGTTGATGGCGACGGCGCCGTCGTAGGCGCCCCGGTTACAGGCCGATTCGCACGGATGCGAGCAGACGCGCCCCATCACCGCGGGCAGCGGGTTCTCTTGCCGGATCAGCTCCCAGGCGCGCCCGTAGTTCCCGGCCCGCGCCTCGGCGATCCAGGCCGCCACGGGCTCGCCCGCGGGACAGGCCGCCCGGCACGGGGCCGTCTGCTCCACGTACCGGGGACGGCTGGTCCGCCAGCCGCCGGTCTTGATCTCGAGCGTCGAGCGCTCGGACCAGACCAGCGGGCGCGCCGGGCCGAGGTCGCGGGCCACGTCAGCCTCCCACCCACGAGCCAGACCAAAGCTCACGCGTGGATCCAGGTGCCGGGCCAAATGACGAGCCAGACAAGGCCCGAGGGAGGAGCCGACCGGAGCGTACGCGGTTGTACGTGAGGATCGGCGACGACCGAGAACGCCGTATGGCGAAGTCAGTTGGCACGGCACTAGCCTCCCAGGACCTCGGCGCCCGCGGTCAGCAGATACGCCTCCCGCGCCGCCACCGCGTTTTCTTCCTTCTTCGCCGGGCTCCCTTCCCCGACCGCTTCTTCCAGCACCGGCAGCGAGATGAGTCCCGTCACGCCCGCGAAGGCCCCCGCCATAGCCGTGGAAACGATGGGCCCGAGGCCGGCGCGCCGCGCGATGGCCCCGGCGTCCACGGAAACGACGCGGAGGTGGAGCGGGAGGGCGTTCGGGGGCAGCTCCCGCGCGTTGACCAGCGCCAGCCCGCCCTCGCAGAGGTTCGCCGTCACGTTCGCCTCCCCGAGCATCGTGGGGTCGAGGACGATCACGTAGTGCGGGCGCTCGATGTCGCAGCGGATCCGGATCGGCGAATCGTCCACCCGGAGGAACGCCGTGACAGGCGCGCCCCGGCGCTCGCCGCCGTACGCCGCGAAGGCCTGCACATAGTGGCCGGCCTTGAAGAAGGCGCTGGCCAGGATCTGGCAGGCGACCTGGGCGCCCTGCCCGCCTCGTCCGTGGATCCTGATCTCGAGCATTAGGCCGCGGCCTTGGCGGGCCTGCCGAGCTTCTTCAGGCGCTGGAGCCCGAGGAGAGCCGCACCCAGCGCGGCCGTGTGCTCGGGATGCTCGGGCACGTTCACGGTGAAGCCGAACTTCTCCCGCGCCGCCACCAGCATGCCGTCCTGCTTCGCGACGCCGCCGATGAAGGTGATCTCACCATCGAGCCCGACCCGCTTGAGCATTCCGTAGGCGCGGTCCGCCAGGGAATTGTGAATTCCGCGCAGAATATCCTCGACCCCCACGCCCTGAGAGACGTGGTTGATGATCTCGGACTCGGCGAGGACGGCGCAGACGCTCGAGATCGGCTGCGGCTTCTGCGCCCCCCGGGAGAGCGGCCCGATGTCCTCCACCGTCACCTCGAGGTACTTGGCGGCGCGCTCGAGGAAGCCGCCGGAGCCCGCCGCGCACTTCTCGTTCATGTGAAACTCCTTGACCTTGCCGCCCTCCCGGAGCCTGATGGCGCGGGTGGACTGGGCGCCGATGTCGAGGACGTACTTCGTGCTGGGGAAGAGGACGGCGGCGCCTCGGGCCCCGCAGGTGAGGTCCGTGATCTGGATGTCCCGGAAGGAGATCGAGTAGCGGCCGAGGCCGGTGGTGGCGACATATCCCACCTCCTCGGCGGTCACCCCGGCGTTCTGGAGCGCGGCTTCGAAGGTCTCACGGGCCACCTTCTCGAAGTCCGCCTTGGTCTTGGCGAGCCCGCGGCCCCGGACGGAGCCCTTCTCATCGATGAGGACGCACTTCGTCGTCCCCGACCCGATGTCGATTCCCGCGACCAGCATGGCTAGGCCTCCTTCGCTTCGAGGACGCGCTCGGCCGCCATCGCCCGCTCGAGGGCGAAGAGCGCCGCGCCCAGGGCTCCCATGTAGTGCCCCTCGGGGCTCACGTTGACCGGCACGCCCAGCACCGCCTCCAGCCCCCGCACCATTGCGATGTTCTTGGAGACGCCGCCGGTGAACGTGACTTCCTCCTCGACGCCGACCCGGCGGATCAGCGACATGGTCCGCGTGGCGATGGCCTTGTGGACCCCGCCGAGGATGTCCTCGATCGTCTTCTTCTGGGCCAGGTAGGACATGATGTCCGACTCCACGAAGACGGTGCAGACCGAGGTGAGCCGGACGGGGTTTTTCGCCAGGAGCGCCCGCTCGCCGATCTCGCCGAGGCTGAGCCCGGTGACGTCCGCAGCCGCCATCAGGAAGCGCCCCGTCCCCGCCGCGCACTTGTCGTTCATCGAGAAGTCGAGCACCGAGCCGTCCGGCCCGACCTTGATGGCCTTGGTGTCCTGGCCGCCCATGTCGATCACGGTGCGGGTGGCCGGGTAGAGATACTGGGCGCCCCGGGCGTGGCACGTGATCTCGGTGACCTGGGCGTCGCCGAAGGTCACCTTGTAGCGGCCGTAGCCGGTTCCCACCACGTACCCCACGGCCTCCCGCGGGAGCCCGGCGTCCTCTAGGGCCTTCACGAAGGCCCGCTCAGCCGCCTTCGACACGTTCGCGCCCGTATCGATCAACGAGCGCCCGACGATCCGGCGGTCCTCCGAGAGAATCACCGCCTTGGTCTGCGTCGAGCCGACATCCACGCCGGCGCCGTAAATCATATTTGCCTCCTCTTGCCCCTCACCCAACCCTCTCCCCCCTCACCTTAATCCTCTCCCCCGATGGGGGAGAGGGCAGGGTGAGGGGGGAGGAGTGAGGGGGAACGTTCATCGTGATGGGGCGGAGGACGCCCATCTTGAGAATCAGCCGAGCCTTCGCCTGGAGCTGGCCGATCAGAATCCCGGCCCCGGCGAGGGCCGCCGCCGCCGCGGCCAGGGCCGGAGACCGGCGTCCGAGAACCAGGAGTACGAGCGGCAGCAGGTGGCCGACGATGAAGATCCCGAGCACGGCCGAGTCCTCGCGGAGGCCGCCGGCGACCTGACGGAACGTCCGGTTCCCCGGCCAGACCGAGTATGCGACCCAGACGAAGCCGCTCAGGAGGACCAGCGCGGCCGTCGCCAGTTGCAGGCGATCCGCGTCGCCCGATCCGAGCGGCGCCGCCAGGCTCAGGACACCCGCGCCCGACACGAGCGCCGAGGCGAGGAACAGGGGGGGGAGAATCGGCACATTCCAGGCCAGCACGCCGCGGCAGTTGCTGAGGACCCACCCCTGGGCCAGGACAAAGAGGAGCGCGACCGGCGCTGCGGCCAGACGCCAACCCACCCACGGCGCGACGAAGTCCAGCGCGGCGAGGGCGATGAACGCGCCCCCCGCCCAGGACTCGCGCGACATCCACGAGGTCTCCGCCATGCGGAGCACCTTGGCCCCGCGGAGCGGGCGCCCCGCTTCCACCGCGACCGCGAGGAACCCGGCGAGGACCAGCAGCGGTCCGAGGGTCAAGGCCACTCTCGCGAGCGGCGTCGCGGAAAAGCCCGTGAGCGAGACGGCCACGAGGTAGGCGCCCGCGCCCGCCCCGCCGAGGAAGAAGTTCACCACGGCGAGCCGGCCCCACAGTCTCTGCTTGAGCGGCGGCAACAGCTCCGTGTCGATAACCGTCGCATCCCGGCGTTCTCGGTCGTCGGCCATCCTCAGCGTACAACCGCGTACGCCTCCGGTGGCCTCCTCCCTCGGGCCTTGGGCTGCTCGGTTCTCGCCACGTCGCAGAGGAAGTTCGGTGTCCATGGCTCACTCCGTCAGGTAATAGACCGAGGGGTCGGTGCCGCACTCGGGCAAGAGCTGGACCGCCCCCCGGTCTTTGATAAGGCGCGCCACGGGGCTCTCGGGATCGTCCAGGTCGCCAAAGTGGATGGCGTTGGCGATGCAGGCCACCGAGCACATCGGGGTGGCGGCCGCATCCTCGCCCGGCTTGAGCCCGTCGGCGAGCCCCGCGTCCACGCGATTCAGGCAGAAGGTGCACTTGGTCATGACCCCGTGCCGCTCGGGCTGGCTCGTGGCGGCCTCCGACGGCGTGGGGCCGCCGGGGAAGTACCACTGGACCTCGTGGATCAGGTGGCGGGCCCGGTACGGGCAGGCCAGCGCGCAGTAGCCGCAGCCCACGCACTGCCCATAGTCCACGAAGACGATCCCGTCCGAGCGCTGGCGGCTGGCCCCGGTGGGGCAGACCGGAACGCAGGGCGGATTCGCGCAGTGCATGCACTGCATCGGGAGGAAGAGGCGGCGGACGTTCGGGTACTCCCCCACCTCGCAGTCGGCCACGAAGCGCCAGAAGATCTCGGCGGGAAGCCCGTGCTCCTGCTTGCAGGCGATGGTGCAGGTCTGGCAGCCCACGCACTTCTTGAGGTCGATCACCATTCCCCAGCGCATGTCACGCCCTCCGCACGGCGACCTTTACGACGTCCGCGCCGCTGCCGGTGGCATCGGTGAGGTCCAGATCCATCGCGGCCACCTGATTGAGGCTGGGCATGTCGAAGTCGCGGGCCACCGGGGTCGCCCAGTGACCGAACTGCTGGAGGGCCACCGCCACGTCCGGCCGGACCCCCTCGCGGAGGATGGCGTGGCCCCGCGTCCGGCCCGTCGCCGACTCGATCTCGACGAGGTCGCCGTCCTGGATCCCGAGGCGCTTCGCCGTCCCCCGGTTCAGCATGAGGCCGAAGTGCCCCGTGACGTGGCGGGCGACATCGGCCAGGATCGGGAGCGACACGTTGGCCCCCCAGGAATACTGCATGCTCCGGCTGGTGAGGAGCCAGAGCGGAAACTCCTCCGGACGGCGGCCGTGCTTAACGGCTATCTTGGCCCAGATGTCGGGAAAGTCTTTCCAGGCGGGCAGCGGCTGGTACTCCTGGAGCTGCACGTCCCACCAGGTGATCCCGCGCTCGTGGAGCCGGTTCGCCAGCTCGGCGCCCATCCGCTTGATCCGCTCCTGGTACGGCAGCTCGTAGCGGAGCCCCTGGGCCTTCATCGCGGTGTGGAGGTAGTAGCGCTTCTCCGAGAACGGGACGAAGTACGCGCCGTGGCTCTTGAACCAGGCGAGATCGCGCTCTTCCTTCCCGCCGGTGAGGGATCGGGTGGCAGCCCGGCAGACCCGGTCCCAGATCTCCGGGGCGCTCGGCCCGGCCGCGGGATCGAGCGCGTAATCGTACCCCTCGCCCCGGAGCGCGACCCCCACGCCGGCCCCCCGGTTGACCGCCTCGATGTACTCCTTCGAGAGGCCGCAGCGCCGAGCCAGCTCCGTGGCGATGTCAGTGATGTCCCGCGTATCGTAGGGCGGGGCCGTCACCGGCTGGCGCAGGGCGAACCCCATGTGGTCCCAGTACTGCTCGATGTACTTGGTCCCGCCAATCCGGTAGAGCTGGAGAGATTCGAGATCTGTGGCCTCGGGTAACAGCAGATCGGCGTACCAGTTCGTCTCGTCCTGGGTGTAGGCGAATGCGGCGATGAACGGGAAGCGCTCCAGATCCGCCTCGATCCGCCCCGTCTCCCAGTTCGAGATGGCCGGGTTGGTCCGGTAGATGATCCAGACCTCGGGGAGCGTGGGCGCCGGCCAGTGCTCGGGGGGCGAGTCCATGAAGAGCCAGGGCAGGTGCGCGGGCCCCAGCGCGGCCGACCAGGGCGAGTCGGCAGCCAGGGGAACCAGCGTCCGGTAGGCGTTGCGGATGTGGGGCTGCCCCTGCCACTTCTCACGGCTCGTCGGGTTGAGCGGCTGGGCCATGAAGCCGTCGGGGCCGGGCTTCACCGAGTCCAGGCGGTTGACCGCCGGGCGATTGAGCCTCACCGTGGTTCCCAGAATGCCGCCCGGGACCTCCAGCGCGCCCACGAGCGCCGCCATCACGGTCCGGGCCCAGCAGCACTCGTAGCCTCCCCAGCCGTTGGTCACGGTCTTGCCGAGGAGCACGGCCACGGGCCGGTGGGGCAGCGTTGTGCCCTCCACGTCGATCGTGCCTCCCACATTGGCGTGCTCGAGATACTCGTGCGCCATGCGGCGGATTGTGGCGGCCGGGACGTCGGCCACCCCCGCGGCCCACTCGGGCGTATAGGGCAACAGGTGGTGCAGGAGGAGGGAAAAGGCCGGCCGCACGGCCTCGGCGACGCTCCAGCGCTCGCCATCGGCGCCGATTTCCACGCCGGCGGCCAAGAACCTCCCCTCCAGCGCCGGAGTCGCCAGCCTGGGATCGTCGAAGGGGACGGGTCGGTCGCGGTCCAGGTCCCACACCAGAGGCTTGCCCGATTCGGGATCGCGCAGGTAGTAGCCGTGCGGCCCCACGAGATAAGAGGAGTTGGTCATGGACTCGAGGAACGGGATGTCGCACGTCCGGCGCCAGTCCGTCTCGTGGAGGATCACGTGGAGCAGGGCGAGGAGCACCGCCGCGTCGGTCTTGGGGCGGATCGGCACCCACTGGGCGGCCCCCGCGCCCGTGATCGAGAGGTGGGGTTCGATCTGGACCCAGGTGAGGCCGCGCACGCGGGCCTCGGCGTGGCGGAAGACGCCCGTGACGCCGCCGGAGGCGTCGCCGTTGTAGCCGAAGGAGAGCACGTAGTCACAGCGCGGGACGTCGGCCGCCACGGTGAAGGCCCGGTGCCAGAACTCCCCGTAGAGGTGCTCGGAGTGGTAGCACTTGACGCCCTGGCCGCTCCCGATCCCCTGGTCCACCGGCCCCCAGGCGGCGAGGAACGCCGCGAAGGTGCCGAGGTAAGCCGGCGCGATCCCCCCCGAACCGAAGGTCGCGGCGAGCCGCGGGTACCCCGATTCGTCCAGAAGCCCCTTCGCCCGGATCCCCTTGAGCCGTTCGGTCAGGAGGTCGAGCGCCTCGTCCCAGGAGATCTCGACCCAGCCGGGATCCTCCGTCCGGGCCTTCTTCGGATTGGTCCGGCGCATGGGGGTCTTGATCCGGTTCGGGTTGTAGAGCTTCTGGATCAGGGCGTAGGCGCGGACGCAGACCTTGCCGCAGGCCGGGTGGATCTCGGCGAAGTCCGCGTTGGGCTCGACGCCAATGGCGACCCCGTCCCTGACGATGACCTTGAGGAGATCGGGGCCGGCGACGCACTGGTAGCAGTAAACCGGGATCCGCTCCGTCGTCATGGCGTTTCCTCTCATCTCCGTCACGCGGCCACCAGCTTCTTGTGCTCGAGCGATTCGAAGAACGCGTCGATCCGGTTCCTCAGCTGGGCCTCGGCGTAATAGCGGGGATCCTCCAGGTCCGACTCCACCAGGAGCGTCGGCACCCCCAGCTCCTTGGTGAAGTACTCGCGCATGTCGCCCTGCCCCGCCGAGAAGAGCCGGCAGCTCTTGATCGAGTGGATCACGAGGCAGTCGGCCTTCCACTCCTCCACGTAGCGCTTGATCTGGCCGTAGCGCGCCACGATCGAGCGGTTGGTGAGGTTCTCCGTGAGCATCTGCTCGGCGATGGACTCCAGGGGGCGCGCCGGATCGTGGCGGAAGCCCCACTCCCAGATGCCGCCCACCGTCGAGTAGGTGGACGCCACGGCCACCGCGCCCCACTTGGTGAACAGGTTCCGGAAGCTCCGGTAGTAGGGATAGGGCGGCGGGCCCTCCACCACCATGCGGAACCGCTCCTCCGAGAGGGGGCCGACCCCTTCGGCCACCATCCCCTCGAACTCCTTGACGGCCTCGTCGAAGAAGTCCGCGGCCTCCCGGGTCCCGCGGAGGACGTTGATGGGCCCCATCATGTTGATCGCATCGAAGAAGGAGTCGAAGGGGGCCGGGGAGCCCTTGCAGAGGTCCTTCGAGCGGGCGTACCCCTCCTCGGCCCGCACCGAATAGCGGAGGATCTCCCGGAGCTTGTCGATATCGAACTTCTTCTTGCTGATCCGCTCCAGCACGGCGATCAGCTCCTCGATCTGCTTGACGACGTACCGGACGTCCGCCGCCGTGGGCTCTGAAGTCCGGAGGAAGGGGACGTCCAGCATGAAGAGCTCGGAGCCGGTCGCGGCGGCCAGGTGCTCGAACCACTTCACGTACACGTTGCAGCCGACGTAGTTGCAGAGCGTGACGGTGGGGTACGGCATCTTGGTCCCCGGCCCCATCCCGCCGGAAAGGAAGAGGCCCATGTCCGCCTTGACGTAGGCGCAGTTGTCGCTCGAGTAGCCGACCTCCTCGGCCTTGAGGATCAGGGGCAGCGACTGGTGGCGGATCGCGTTCTGCAGGGCCGTGACCTCGGGAAAGATCGGGTGGATGTCGAACACGCGGAGCAGCTCCACGCAGTTCCCCGAGATCATGATGGCCCCGGTTGGCTCGCCGGTCTCGTTGGCCCGGGCGAGCTGGGCCATCCAGGCGTTCATCATGTCGCGCGACAGCTGGTGGACCTTCCCCTGGTACTGGCGTTCTTTGACTTCTGCCGGCATGGTGATCCCCCTAGTCGAAAAGCATCGACTCGACGAACGTTTCGATCTCGTTGCGCGTCCGCTCGAAGGTCCACATCTTCTCCTCGAACTCGACGAGCAGCTGCGGGATCCCCTCCCGCTCCAGCCCCTGCCTCATCGGGACGAAGTCGAAGAGCGCGGGCTCGCAGAACTTGGGCGGCGTGAAGATGACGGCGTCCGCCCGGCTGCGACGGACCTTCTCGATCAGCCCCTTGGCGCGGGGCTCGCGCCCCTCGTGACGGGTGCAGGAGGGCACGGCGCGGTCCACGTAGCTCTGCCCCAGGGCCCGGAACGGGTCGCCGTCGGCCGGAACGTCGGAGGTGAACCAGCGCCATCCCAGGAACAGGTCGTCCTCCACGATGTAGCACCCCGCCTCCTCGAGGACCTCCAGCAGGCCCAGCGGCGGCTGCTCGCAGAAGGCGCCCTCGACCACGACGCGGATCCGGTCCTTGGGGCGCCCTTCCCGGTCCGGCAGCTCGGCCGCCAGGTCGTCGAGCCGGGACAGCGTCTCCTCGGGAGGCGCCTGGGTCGCCGCGCGGAGGATCTGGTACAGCTCCACCGTCGAGAGCTTCTGGGGCTCGGCGATCCTGAACGCGTAGAGGCCCCGGATTCGAGCCCGGATGGCGTTGTAGAGCTCGATGCTCTTGGCGAGCGACGGCTCGGTAACCCTGACGCCGAAGGCCTCCTCGAAGCCGCGCGCCAGCCGCCGGAGCTCGTCGGCCATGTAGTCCGCCACGCCGCCGGACGTGGAGTTCTGCGCGAGATGGAGGTAGTCCACGTGGAAGTGAGGGAAGTTCCGCTTGTAGATGCTCGAGAGGTTCCGGGCCACGTCGCAGATGTTGGAGAACACGAGGCCGTCCACGCCCTTGAGCAGTCCCTGGAAGCCGAGCTCCAGGCTGGACTTCGCGATGGAGCAGACGAAGGACTGGAACCGGGAGTCGGCGTGGGTCAGCTCCACCGTCGCGCCGGCGCCCAGGAGGCCGAGCGGCAGCATGCCACCGGCGTGGATCACCTCGGCGGGACTCCAGACGGGGAAGCACGCCACGGCGCGGCCGCCGGGATGGGACTCCTTCCAGCGCTCGGCGATCGCCCCGAGCGGCTCGGCGATCAACTCACGGCACCGTTCGATCGTCTGCTCAACCTTCATGTTTTTCTCCTGTGCCTAGGAAGCCGTGCAAGAACAGGCGGCCGACTTCGCCGGTCAGGGCCTCGACGCCCCTCCCCTGCCCCACGAAGGGCCGCGTGGCGATGCCGTTGAGCATACCGAGGAGGAGATTGGTGGCCGACAGGAGCTCCTCGTTGCTCCGCCCGGCGGTGTCCAGGGCGCGGAGGATCTCGAGCCCCCGCAGCAGGTAGCTCTGGCGCTTCTGGGTGGCCGCCATCCGGTGGGCATCGGCCAGCACCTCCACGTCGCGGTTGATGACCTTGAGGGCGGCGCCGTTGTGGAACGCGAACTCGAGGTGGGTGCGGATCAATGCCAGGAGTCGCGTCTCGGGCGTTACCGCTTCGGCGAGAGCAGCGTCCAGCTTGCCGAGCAGCGAGTCCAGGGCCTGGTCGATGACCAGGAACAGGAGTTCGTCCTTCGACCCGACGTAGTGATAGAGGCCGGCGAGCGAGAGCTCGGCGGCGCGCGCGATCTCGCGAATGGAGGCCTGGTGATACCCCTTGCGGGCAATCACATGAAGCGCCGCCTGGGTAATCGTCGGATAGCGATGCGCGATGCTCACCGAACCCTCCACCGATCAGTTGATCTGTTACTTGTTAGACTAGGCGTTCGGCGAGGGGTCTGACAATCAGCCGGATGCCTCATTTTCATGAGGCAAACGCACTAGACGGCAACTCTCGGGCGACCCCGTCCCCGGTGGCCTCGGATTAGGCCGTTTTCCCCAGTAAAATAAGGCGAACAACGGATTGCGCCTACTGGCACAAGCGGCGAGAGTTATGGACCAACAGGATCAGAAAAGTCCACTATGCAGCTCACGCTGAAGGGAGACTACGCAGTCCGGATCATCGTGGACCTGGCCACCCAGCCAGCCGGCGCCTCCGTCCGCACGGAGGAGCTCGGCCGCCGCATCGGAGTGCCCCGGGCATACCTCAGCAAGATCATCCAGGCGCTTGCCCGGGTCGGCCTGGTCCGCACCCAGCGCGGGACGCGCGGGGGCATCGCGCTCCTCGAAGAGCCGCAGGCGATCACGTTGAGGCAGGTGATCGAGGCGGTCGAGGGGCCGATCTACCTTAACCGCTGCCTGGTGCGGCCCGGGCTCTGCCCGCGCGATAGGTTCTGCCCGGTCCATCCGGTCTGGGCTCGGATTCAGGCGATCGTGACCCAGGAGCTTGACTCGGTTCGCGTCGGGGACTTGGTGGATGCGTCTCGGCAAATCACCCTGACGAAAAAGCGGGAGGCGTCCTCATGCTGAACTGGATGCGATGGCTACCGGAGAACGTCTCGACCTACGGCGGCGAGATCGACGCCGTGATCGCCTTGATCTACTACGTGACGCTCGCCTGGTTCTTTCTGACGCTCGGCGTCTTCGGCTTCTTCCTGATCCGTTATCGTCGGCGGGACGGCCGCCGGGCCACCTATGTCGCCGGGGAGCGATTGCGGGAAGCGGCCTGGATCTTGGTCCCGGTGGCGGTCGTGCTGGTGCTGGACTTCTGGATCGACCTTCGCGGCGGCCCCGTGTGGGCGAAGGTCAAGACCACCATGCCGCCCACAGAGCTCACGATTCAGGTAACCGCCAAGCAGTTCAACTGGGAAATCCTCTACCCGGGGCCGGACGGCAAGTTCGGGACGGAGGATGACCGGCAGTTCGACAACGAGCTCCACGTCCCGGTGGGGAAACCGGTGCGGCTCGTGCTCAAGTCAAAGGACGTCATCCACAGCCTCTTCAGCCCGAACCTGCGCTTCAAGCAGGACATCGTCCCGGGGCGTGCGATCCCGGCCTGGTTCGAGGCCACCAAGCCCGGCAAGTACGAGCTCCCCTGCGCGGAATTGTGCGGATTCGGCCATTCGGGGATGAAGGCGTGGCTCTACGTGCATTCCCCCGAGGAATACCAGAAGTGGGTGAACGAGCAGTGGGCATCCTCCTGAGTCCTGCCTGGGTTCACCGCCTCGCCGTAGGCCTCTGTGCGGCGACGTTCCTCCTGATCCTCTTCGGCGGGCTCGTCACCAACACGGGGGCGGCGCTGGCGGTCCCGGACTGGCCGACGACGTTCGGTCACAACATGTTCCTCTTCCCATGGTCGCAGATGGTCGGCGGGGTCTTCTACGAGCACACCCACCGGCTTCTCGGCGCAGTCGTGGGCCTGTTGACGCTCGTCCTGGCGGCCGCCTTCTGGTGCGGGGAGCGCCGGCGCTGGGTCCGCTGGCTTGGCGTCGCGGCCGTCTTCGCCGTCGCGGTCCAGGGGGTACTGGGCGGTCTCCGGGTCGTCCTGGTGAAGGACGGGATCGCGATCGTCCATGGCGCCCTTGCCCAGGCGTTCTTCGGGCTCGCAGTTGCGCTGGCGCTCGTCACCTCCCCGTCGTGGGCCACCGCCGCGCCGGCTCAGGCGGCCGACGCCCTGCTCCTGCGTCGGCTGGCCCTCCTGACGAGCGGGGTCGTGTATCTCCAGATCGTCTTCGGGGCGTTCCTGACCCACTTCGGCGCGCGGCTCGACGGGCATCTGGCGGGGGCAGCGGCCCTGGCGCTCCTCATCCCGGTGCTCGCCCTCCGGGTTCAGCGGGGGCAGGGCGACCAGCCAGCGCTCGTGCTGCCAGCCCGGCTCCTCGTGGCCCTGCTGGTGGTCCAGCTTCTCCTGGGCCTGGGAGCCTACGCGGGGCGATTTACCGGCCTGGCCCTGCCCCTGGCCCCACACTCCGTCCTGGCGTTTCCCGTCGCCCATCGCCTCACGGGCGGTCTCCTGCTCGCGGCGAGCCTCCTGCTGACGCTACGCTGCCACCGCCTCCTGGCCCCGCCGGAGCGCGGGGTGGCCGCCCGGGAACTGGTCTCGCGGGAGGTGATGGCATGAGCACTGGAGTCATGAAAAGCGAGGAGGCAAGTGATGCGTGAATCCGGAGCCGGCACGCTGGACACCCACGAGCATCACGCTGAGCGGGGTTTCTGGCGCACGTACGTCTTTTCGACCGATCACAAGATGATCGGCAAGCAGTATCTCTCCCTGGGCCTCTTCTGGGCGGTCGTGGGCGGCCTCCTGGCGCACGTGATGCGCTGGCAGCTCGCGTGGCCCGACACGGCGGTTCCCGGCTGGGGCGAGGTGGGGCCGGAAACCTATAACGTCTTGGTCACGATGCACGGCACCATCATGGTCTTCTTCGTGGCCATGCCGATCCTGCTCGGGGCGTTCGGGAACTTCCTGATCCCGCTCATGATCGGGGCCCGGGACATGGCCTTCCCCCGGCTCAACATGCTCTCGGTCTGGGTCTTCGCCCTCGCCTCTCTCGTCCTGCTGGTATCGTTCTTCGTCCCGGGCGGGGCGGCTTCGGCAGGCTGGACCGGGTACCCTCCGCTCTCGGCCAAAGTCGAGTACACCGGCGTCAACTGGGGATTGAACCTCTGGATCCTGGCCCACGCCCTGGAGTTCGCGGCCTTCCTCATGGGCGGCGTCAACTATCTCACGACGGCCATCGCCCTCCGCGTGCCCGGGATGACCTTTTTCCGCCTCCCCCTGGTCATCTGGCAGCAGCTCACCGCGACCACGCTCTTCCTCCTCTCGGTGGGGCCGCTGATCGCCGGCGCCGTGATGCTCCTGCTGGACCGGATCATCGGCACCCATTTTTACGCCGCGGAGGGCGGCGGCGACCCGCTCCTCTGGCAGCACCTCTTCTGGTTCTTCGGCCACCCCGAGGTGTACGTCATCCTCCTGCCGGCCGTCGGGCTCGTGCTGGATGTCCTGCCCGTCTTCGCCCGTAAGCCCATCTTCGGCTACCGGTGGATCATCTACTCGACGATCGCCGCCGGGGGGCTCTCCTTCATCGTCTGGGCCCACCACATGTTCGTCAGCGGCATGGACCCCAGGCTTGCCATGCCGTTCAGCATCACGACCATCCTCATCTCCGTCCCCTTCGCCTATATCATGTTCGCCATGATCGCGACCCTCTACAAAGGGTCAATCCGCTTCGACACTCCGATGCTCTGGGCCCTCGGCTTCATCGCCATGTTCATCGTCGGCGGGCTCACGGGCATCTTCAACGGGTCGGCCCCGGCGGACATCTACATCAGCGACACCTACTTCGTGGTGGCGCACTTCCACTACACGCTGTTCAGCTCGGTCGTCTTCGGCGGGTTCGCAGGCTTCTACTTCTGGTTCCCGAAGATGTTCGGCCGGCTCCTGAGCGAGCCGCTGGGGAAGATCCATTTCTGGCTGACCCTCGTCTTCTTCAACGTCACCTTCTTCCCGCTGCACAACATCGGCCTGGCGGGGATGATGCGGCGCATCGCGAACCCGCTCGAGTACGAATTTCTCGTGCCCCATCAGTGGATCAATGTCGTCGCCACCGTGGGGGCGATCCTGCTCCTGGCCTCGCAGATCCCCTTCGTTGTGAATGTCGTGTGGAGCCTGCTCGCCGGGAAGACCGCGCCAAAGAATCCCTGGGAGGCGAACACGCTGGAATGGACTGCCCCGTCGCCACCCCCGCCCCTCAACTGGGGCGCGACCCTCCCCGTCGTCTATCGGGGCGCGTACGAGTACAGCCTGCCCGATATGGCCGAGGACTGGCTCCCGCAGAATCGGGCGCCGGCCGCCCGGTCCAGATAGGAGGATCCCCGAATGGCAATCAGCGCAGAGGCAGAGGCGATCCCCGGCATCCTCCCCGGAAAGGTGGGAGTATGGTGGTTTCTTGCCTCCGAGATCATGCTGTTCGGCGGGCTTATCGCGAGCTTTATCGTCTTCCGGCTCGGGAGCGGCGGGTGGCACGGAGAGGCCGCGCACCTGAGCGTCCCCATCGCGGCCGTCAACACGCTGGTCCTGCTCACCAGCAGCCTGACGATGGTGCAGGCGTTTGCGACGGCGGAGCGTGGGGATCAGCGGGGGCTCCGGACCTACCTGGCGCTCACCATCCTGCTGGGCCTCGCCTTCCTGGGGATCAAGGCCTACGAGTACACCTCCGAGATCCTGGCGGGATTCACGCCCGGTACCGGGATCTTCTGGTCCTTCTACTACACGATGACGGGTCTCCACGCCCTCCACGTGCTGGCCGGGGCCGTGGTCAACTCCATCCTGCTCGGGGCCGGGCAGGATGGAGTT
>Ga0209342_10004208_pt1 | contig 15011 bp, 16 predicted proteins | sample RifCSP16_2_FD_184023 | JGI IMG/M metagenome (GOLD analysis project Ga0209342, IMG submission 184023) | Soil microbial communities from Rifle, Colorado - Rifle CSP2_sed 16_2 (SPAdes) (version 2) | ecosystem: Environmental > Terrestrial > Deep subsurface > Rock core/Sediment | place: Rifle... | reverse complement strand
GCCGGGATTCTCCCGCCAGGTCTCGGGCTGGACATCGATGTAGAGCTCGATCTCGTTCCCGTCAGGGTCCTCGACGTACAGGCTATGGGTGACCCCGTGGTCCGCCGTGCCCACGACCGGGACGCCCTTTTCCCTGGAGCGTCCTGAAGACCTGTCGAAGCTCGCCGTCCGTCGTACCCACCTTCAGTCCAAAGTGGTACAGGCCGATGCGGCGCCCGGCGGGGATCGGCGCGGCGCCCGGTCCCACCTCCAAGAGGAGGAGCTCGTGGTGCGTCCGGCCAGAGGAGAACAGGGCGCCGGGAAAGTCCGCCGGAGCCGGCAGCGACTTCCAGCCCAGGACCTCCCCATAGAAACGGCGGGATCGTTCGAGATCGCGCACATAGAGGACGATGTGCCCCGCTCGTGGACCGTCATGGATTCTCGCCCCGGGACGGAGCAGCCCGGTGCGGTATTTGGCTTTTCTTCATGATGCATGCAGGCGCCGGGATTCGAACCCGGGCAGTAGGCTTGGAAGGCCTAAATCATACCCCTAGATCACGCCTGCGCGCCGCCGAGCATGCCTCGCGGCGATTAAAGGTTCTCGGACGTCACTTCCAACGGAACTTCTGCCCCATCACCGCCGCGTAGAGCGCGAACACCCCGCCGGCCCCGCACCCGCCCAGCAGGGCGTAGTCCAGCATGCCGGCGCGCGCGCCCAACGAGAGGCCGAAAGAGATCAGGCCCACCACGATGAGAGAGGTCAGCGCGAGGACGCTGTAGTAGATCCTGTCCTTCGTCGTTCCTCGTTCGGGAACCCGACCGCCACCCGTGAAGGCACCCATGGCGGGGAATCCGTGAGCACCATCGAGAACCTCCCTCCACGTCCAAAAAGAGAGGGCAGGCGGGTCGTGGCCGGACCCGCCCACCGATGGGATGGGTGTGCCAACGTCACTCGTAGTCGGGGGAGCAGCCGTACAGCCGGTAGAGCCCTTCCCAGGCCGCCTCGTCCCCGCCTTCGGGGAGGAGGTCCATCGCAAGGGCTTCCGACAGGGTTTCGAAGTCCGTCATCGCCCCAGGCAGGGCGACGGGGTAGTTAGGCCGAACGGGGGGAGGTCAGTGAATACGCCGAAAGAGGACTCAGAGCCAACCGCCGCGCTCGATGACTTCCTTGCTGACGAGGGCGGCGACGACTCCGACGAGGATGCCGCCGATGTCCTGCCAGAGCAGGAGGAAGAAGAGGATCGCGAGGCCGATGAGGAGGAGCACGATGCCGGCGACGACCTTCGTGTCCAGGTCGATGTCGAAGAGGAGCATCACGCCGATGACGAGGAAGAAGGCCACCGCCGCGGCCCCGAAAGAGTGGACCGGGTTGCTCAGGAAAAGGGCGTTCGTGGCAGGGAGGAGGAACCCGAGGTCGAACGGCATCAGCCTCGCATCGGTCCGGAATCTATAAGCCTATGGGAGCGACGGTTCCGGACGCGCACCGCCTCCCCGCGTTGGAGCTCGCGCATCTCGCGGGGCGTCATCGAGGCGGTGCCGACCGCGCGCACCTCCCCCCCATGGCGGACCGTCACCTCGTCGCCGATCCGGATGTCCTCCGTGGCGGCGGTGACGCCGACGGCGAAGATGTTCCCTTCCGGCTCGAAGTCCTCGATCTCGACGCAATAGGCCCCCAGGCGGGAGAGGACGGCCGCCCCGGCCATCGTCAGCGAGATCCGGCCCTTGTCGGTGAACGTCCCGACCTGCACGCCGCCGCTCAGGATGCGGACGAAGGGGACGCGACCCTGGAGGGAGGCGTCCTTCAGGAGCTCGGCGCCCACGGAGGCCCCGAACTGGAAGCGCGCGATCGCCTCGAGGTCCTCGACGTTGCGGCGGTCCCAGCGGGGGGGCGGACCCGCCGTGGCCTCCTTCGCGGCAGCGGTGAGCGCGGCCAGCGACGCCTCGTCCGTGGGGTGCCCGGCGGCGGTGTAGACCGCCTCCTTCCCGAGCACCGCTTCGACGAACGGTCGCTCGGTGTCCAGGTGGACGATCACCCCCTCGTAGGGGTGGTGCGCAAGGTAAGCGCGCAGCTCCTCCTGGAGCAGGTGAACCTCGTCCCGGCTCCAGTCCCCCGTCACCGCCAGATCGTACCCGGCGACGGGGTGGAACCGCTCGAGCTCCCGCGGCACCAGTCCGAGGGGGACGGTCACGATGACCTCGTGGATCGCCGCCATCCGGTTCGTCTCCTGCAGGGCTTCGCGGAAACGGCGGTGGGACCGGGACAGGGAGTAGGGCTTGCGGGCGCTGCATGGGAGCAGGACGAGGACCTTTGCGCTCGGGGGGCGGCGGTAGCGTTCACGGATCCAATGGCGGTAGCGCACGATGTCGGGCCGCGTCAGCGCCGAGGGCGCGTTCAGGCTCGTCTCCCCGCCGACGACGGGGAAGTGCACCTCCTGCCAGGCGTGCTCTCGGAGGTCGAGGTGGCGCAGGACGGCGGTGGACCAGGCGTCGACCACGGACCTCTGCTCCGCCAGCTGGCGCAGGCTCCCGGCGGAAAGGGCGGCGCGGACCGTGCGAAGTTCCCGCTGGAGGGCGAGCGCGTTGTGGCGGTAGGGCTTCTCCTCCCCCTTTTCGCAAGCTGGACACGGGCAGGCAATCTTGGCTGCTTGACCGCTCCAAAACCCATCCGCGGTGTGCAGCCGCCCCCACCCGGCCTCCAGGAGGACGCGGGTGTCGTCGACGAGGTCGATGCCGCCATAGGCCAGGAGGGCGAGGTTGGCGGGGGTGGCGATCCCCGGCGCGTAGAGGAGCCGCGCATACCCCGCCGTCTCGCGGGCCTCCTTCAACCGCCGCACGAACTCGCGGGGGCTCCGGACCGTGTCCGCGAGATTCGCGAGGAGGACGACCTCGGTGGCCTCAGACATCCCGCCAAGTTGCGCGATGCGGTGCTTTGCAAGGGCAATCGGCACCTCGAGCTGGGAGACGCCGGCGGGCAGGTTCAGGGTGGGCGGGAGTGTGAGGGTGCCGCTCGCTTCGCGCGGAAGAAAGACGCTCCCGGAATCGAGGAACGTGACGTCGCCGCGGCCGCGGTCAGAGAGGAACACCGCCGCGCCTTCCGGCGGGGAGAACCGCTCCGTCCATGTGGCGAGCACCTGGGGGGTCCGCAGACTCCCGCCGTCGAAGGTCCACAGGGCCTCGCGACCCATGGCCGAGCGCCGGAGCACCTCGAGCACAAAGCGCGCAACGCTTCTCCCCCTTAGAAGTCTTCGACCGGGCGTGGCACATCCCGGGCAGCGTCCTACTCGATCAGTTCGGCGCTCCGCTCCAGGTGCGCGAGCTCCTTCTCCTCGAAGGCCCGATCGTCCACGCTGAGGAGCAGAATGGCACCCTGCTCCATGACGAGCTCGTTGAGCAGCTCGACGAACTTGAGGATGCGCGCGAAGTCGTTGTTAATCATGAGGTATTCCAGCCCGTCCAGGAGGATGACGACCCGCGGCCCCTGTTGGAGATAGTCCTTGACGAGGGCGGTCAGACTGGCGAGGTTGTGCGGGTCCATGTAGTTCGCGCCGAGCGTCGTCGAGAGCCAGATGAGCCGGACGTTCTCGATCCGGTTGCGGCTGACGTGGTCCGGGTGCTGCCGCGTGACGTACAGCCCCCGATAGCCTTCGCTGACGAGTCGCGTGAAGCGCTCCAGGGCGCGCTGTGGCTTGCGCTCCTTCACGATGTAGGTGCGGCCGTCCTCCAGCCCCGCCTCCTTCCCGAAGACCAGGGCCCGGAAAAGCTCATCCTCACCGAGCACCGTTAGGGAGCCCCCTAACCACGTTCATTGCTGGCCGGTGCGAACCACCCCGTGCGACCCTATTAAGCGTACCCGAGGGATTATCAGAAGTGATAGCGCTTCACCGGGAGGGCGCGCGCCGCAAATCGTCGGCGGTGGCGACGTGCAGGGACTCGTGGGCCCAGGCTTGCGCCAACGTCCTAGCCGCGATGAGGTACGCGGTGAGGCAGCGGGACTCGCGCCGTTCGAGGTCGACCTGGAACCGCGCCGTGATGAACCGACCGTCCGCTCCCAGGTCGGCGGCCTCCGTTTGCCCGCCCGGGCCCGCCACGAGGGCGAGGACCCCGCGCGGGTGGGAGGACGCGACGATGGGCCCGCAGGCCTCGTCGTACGAGGTGATCGCGCCCGCCTTGAGCCGCGTCGAGAGGCGTTCTCCGAACCGCAGCTCCGCGGGTTCCTCGAGCCACTGGGGGAACGCGGTGAACCCAAGATCCACGCGCTTCCGTTCGCGCCCGGAGTTCCTCAGGCGGTAGCTCAACGCGACCACGGGAAGGCCGGCGAAGGCGGTGTACTCGCACTCGACGTCGAGCCCGGCCGCCCCCTTCGGCTTCTCCTTCGGGCTGAAACCTACAGAGGCCCAGGCCTTGCCCGAGGATTGACGCACCCGGTTCCTCCCGAACAGCCCCTTGCGGCCCAACGTGTCGTTCCAGGATGGACCGACGCCGCCGCACCACGGACGGAACCATGCCCAGGCGGTCTCCTCGGGGTAGCTGCTCCGGAGGTATTCGCGGCCGCGCCACCGCAGCGAGACGACGCTCGCGGAGTTCCGGGCGATCTGGAGCCGGACCGATGGGCTCTCTACAGCCAGCAACCTCCCGCCGTGGGCGGTGATGCGACCCCGAGGGACGAGGAGAGGGATCTCCGCGCCCCAATCCCGGTGCGTCCCTGAGAAAACGGCGTTGGCGGTGTGTACCCCTGGAGTGCGGGGCACGGCTTGGAAGCGGACCGCGCGCTCCCAGGGCCGGCGGAGGTCGACACGGCCGGTCCGGAGGGAGAGGGAACGGGGAACGAATCCCTGGGGCAACTCCATCGACACCGTGCCGTCTTCGGGCACCCGCCGCGAGTTCCGGAAGCGGAGGGCGAGTCGCGAGCCCGGGAGGGTCAGGGCGGCGGGAGGGTCCGCCTCGAGACCGCGCAAGTCCTTCGCCGGATCTCCGCGGACCGGGCTCCCCCGCCGCTGCGCCCACAGGGCCCGGGCCTCCGGCCAGCTGGCGCAGCCGACCACCAGGGAGATCGCGGGGAGGGTGACCTGGCCGCCGGCCGGCACGGTGACATCGGCCAGAAGACTCGGCAGGGACCACCAGATGAGTTCCGCGCGTCGGAACACGCGCTCGTCCCAGATCACCGCCGAAGGGCGCCTCCCGGCAAAGTGGACCCAACCTTCCGTCAGACAATCCTCCGGCAGGTCGCCGCGCCCGACGGGGATCTCCCACTCCGAGACCCGCGTGCGCCGGACCCCCTCGCGCGTGGCGAGGGTCATCTCCCATCGCGTGCCCGGGAAGAACACGAGGTTGACCGGGAGGACCTGCTCCTGTCGGGAGGCGTTCTTCAGGGAGCACCGGAAGTCCACCAGGTCGTGCCGGACCCTCACCTCCATGGCGACCTCCAGCCAGGGACGCTTCGGCGGGACGGTCCGGAGAGTCGCGCCGCCCCGCGGGTCGACCTCGGCGCGCCAATCGAGGGCGTTCACCTCGCTGGGCCAGAGACCCGGGCCGACGCGTAGGTGGATCCAGTCCGCCACAGGGTCGTGGCGCGCGTCATGGACGCTCGCGGCGCCCCCATGGAGCGGGAGCTCCACGGAAGCCGCTTGGCTCCGGATCCTCACCCGGTCGCGGTCCAGCACCGCCGCGGACTGCCCCCGCTCCAGGACGGGGAGAGGCAGCGTGTCCTCGGTCCCGTTCCGGGAAGTGACCCGGAGCATCGTGAACCGAGGTCCCGGAACCCGGGAGTTGATCTTCACCGCCAGGACTTTCTCCTTCCCCTTCTTGAGGCGGAGGGAGACCCGCGCCGGGGAGATCTCGAGATCCTCGGAGACGAGGTGGAGAGTGCCGCGGTACCCGTTCGCCCCGGCCCGGAAGAGGAGGGTCAGATCGCGGGCGCCCTCGGCGAGGATCGCGGGGGGCCCGACGGTCGAGACGGAGATGGGGCGGGAGGCCTCCAGGGCGGTGCCCAGCAATCCCGTCGTGGCGCCAATCGTGATCTGCGTCTCGACCCGGTGAGGCTTCTCCTCCTCCCCCTTGGGCCAGAGGTCCCGAGGGGCCTCCACCATGGCGGTGAGGACCACGGTCTTCCTCGGCGGGAGGTTCCGCGGTCGCACCTCGGAGACGGTGAAGCCGCCCGAGCTCTTCGCCGCCAAAGCGATCCGGACGGGCTCGTCCCGTGGGTTGCGCACGTCCCAGAGGAACTTCCGCCGGGACCCCGCGACGACCGGTCCCTCCGGCCGCGCGAACACCCGGACCTGGGGCGTCTCGTACCCGGTGATGCTCTTCGAGCGCGGGTCGATCCACACCGTGAGCGAGTCGTTCCGTCCCCGGAACCGATACGCGAAGACCTTCGCCTTCCCCTCCGTCTCCTTGTCCTCGTCGTACGTGATCTTCCGGCGGTAGGTGCGGTACCAGTCGTGGCGGGCGAAGAACGTCTTCGCCGGCGGGAAGAGGAGAATCTGCGGGAGGAAGTTCTGCATGTAGGTGTTCGTCTCTGGCACCCACTGAAACCCGGTGCGCTTGTAGAGGCGCATCGCGCGGTCGTTCCCCGGCCAGGTGTGGAGGTCGAGGCGCGGGTACCCGCGGGCGATGGACTCCTGGAGGCAGCGGAAGATCAGGGCCTTCCCGACGCCCTTGCCGCGCGCCCCGGGCTCGACGTTCAGGAAGGAGACGTAGGCGGCCTCGTTGTCCCCCCACATCTCCGTGAGCCGCACGAAACCGACGGGGCGCCGGCCCTCGTAGGCCATCCAGGCGTCCAAGGTTCGGGCACGCGCCTCCGTGATGCGGACGTCCTTCGCCGTGAACGGGAGGCCGTGGGTGATTGTCGAGGGCCACCCCGGGTCGCTGCGGTTGAAGAGCTCCGCTTGATCCTGGGCCAATGCGGGCGTCCAGCGCACGAGGTGCATGGAGGGCGGAGCAGGAGAATCCCCGTAATGAACCTTATTCCGAGCCCCGGGAGCGACTGGATTCCACCCAGAGGGTTCCCGGTGAGGCCGGGATCCGCTCCCGACGTAGAGATTGGTGTCATACTTGGGTATAACTCTCTGTCGTACAAAAGTATAAACCGCAGTACGCCGGTCCACGTGACATGCTCCAGGTACGCATGCGTGTCGGACCCAAGGGACAGGTCGTGATACCCAAGCTGTTGCGGGAGGCGTTCAAGATCGCGCCGGGTTCGGAGGTCACCTTCTCCATCGAGGGGGAGCGGCTCGTCCTCCGCACGGCCCGCGCGGACACCGTGGAGGTCTTCGAGAGGATCGCCCGATCCGGCCCCTCGCTCCGGAGGGTGAACCCCCACGCGGCCTATGAAGGGCAGCTCCGGAGGCGGCGGCGGTGATCTATCTCGATTCGAACGTCTTCATCTACGCCGTCCTGAACCAAGGGGAACCGGGGACGTGGTGCCGCGACCTGCTGAAGGGTGTGGTCAAGGGAGACACCCCCGCCCTCACGTCGGTCCTCGCCGTCGATGAGGTCGTGTACCAAGTCCGGGAGGCACGGGGCCTGGAACCCTCCGTGGAGACCGGCGAGACTCTGCTCCAGACGCCGAACCTGGAGGTCGCGGCCGCCGACACCGCGGTCCTGTGGCGGGCGCTCGACCTGAGCCGAGCGCACAGGATGTTCCCGCGGGATGCGATCCACGCGGCCACCGCCCTGCTCCGCGGCGTGCCCGAGATCGCTTCGGAGGACACGGACTTCGACGAAATCCCGGGCCTTCGTCGTCGCTGGCGGCGGTGAGGACACGGACTCGACCGCCACGAGGTCCCTTTAAGCGGTTCGCGCGTTCCCGGGAGCATGCGCCCTCTCGGCCTGATCGGTGGCTCCGGGCTGCGTCGCCGTGGCTTCCTCGGCCCCGGCAAGGAGGTCGAGGTCAAGACGCCCTACGGGGACCCCTCGGGACCGATCCTGGTCACGCAGGTGGCGAACACCGCCGTCCTCTTCCTCCCCCGCCACGGGAAGGGCAAGCCTCTCCCGCCGCACCGAATCAACCACCGCGCGAACCTGTGGGCGCTGAAGGAGTCCGGGGCGCGGTCCGTCCTGGCGGCCTCTTCTGTGGGTTCGTTGAGGAAGGAGATTCGGCCCGGGACTCTGCTCGCCCCTGACGACTACCTCTCGCCATGGCACCTCGTCACGTATCACGATGCAGAGGCCCGCCACGTCACGCCGGGTCTGGACGCAGACCTGCGGCGGAGGCTCCTCGAGGCGGGCGCGCGCGAGCGTCTGCGGGTCCGCGACGGCGGCACGTACGTGCAGACGCTCGGCCCCCGCTTGGAAACGCGCGCGGAGATCCGGATGCTCGCCCAGTTCGGAGACGTCGTGGGGATGACCATGGCATCCGAGGCGACGCTCGCCAAGGAACTCGGGCTCCGATACGCCGCGCTCTGCAGCGTGGACAACTACGCCCATGGGCTCTCGGAGAAGCCGGTCTCCTTTGACCGCATTCGACGCGACCAGAGGCGGAACGAGGAGCGCGTGCGGAAGGTCCTCCTCAGGGCGCTGGGGTCGAAGTAGCGGGCTCAGGTCCGTGCGAACTTCCCACCCAGCCGCGATTGGTGGGCCTCCAACCCCTCGCACGGTGCAGCCGCCTCAGGATGTGCCCCCGGACCTTGCCCTCGCACCGAAAGAGGTCGCCCGACCACACGTGGATCGTCACGAACCCCAAGGCCTGCAGCTCCCCGTCCCGGAACCGGTCATGGCGGACCTGGTCGGGGCGGGAGTGGTAGGGTTCCCCATCCACTTCGATGACCGCCGCCAAGTCGGGGAGCAGGAAGTCCACCGTATAGGGCCCGATCGGCGCCTGAGGGACGACGAGGACGCCCCATCCTTCGAGAATCCGGTAAAGCCGCCACTCGCTCCTGCTGATGGGGAGGCCCACCGGAGTGCGGCCGGCCCACGTGAACGCGGGATCCGCCTCGACCAACGCCTGCGCCGCGGACGATGCCACCTTCGTGCGCTCCTCGCCCCCGCCGTGGACGCGCGCACCGCGCGCCCCGGTACGAGGCCATAGGCGTGTTGTCTTTCGGGGGTAATCCCTTCTTTGGAACGCCCTTTTTCCTCTACATAAGCGTGGCGGTGTTCGACCCGGCGAGAACAGGGGACGGGCCGGCGGGCCGTCGGAACCAATCGCCGGGTGGGCCTCGGCTAGGCATGACGCCGCAGCGCGGCGGCGATCTCCGGCGCGACGCTGAACTTCGTCTGCGGCCCGGGGAGCGTGTCGGAGCAGGCGAGGTCATCGCAACCCTTCAGCCGCTCAAGAGCGTTCCCGGCGAACAGTCCATGGAGGCACGCCACGGACACATGCGTGGCCCCTTGCGCCCGAAGCTCCTTCACCGCCGCCGCGACGGTCCCTCCCGTCGAGATTACCTCGTCCACGATGCCGATCCGTCTCCCCGCCACCGCGATCTTCTTGGCGGTGAGCCGCACCGTGTGCGCGTCGATCCGCGTCTTCTCCAGGGCGTCCCACGGGACCTTCAGGTGCCGGGCGACCTCCTCGGCGTGGTGCGCAGCGCCGTCGTCCGGGGCGACGATGACCTCGAGGCGCTGGTCCGCGAGGTAGCGGGCGACGGCAGGCATCCCGGAGACATCCTCGGCGGGGCCAGTGAAGTGCTTCAGGCTCTCGGGGTTGTGAATCCCGACCGTCAGCACACGGTCCGTGCCGCCGCCGATCGCACGCGCCATCGCGCGCACGGAGAGCGCCTCCCCCGCCTCGAACACCTTGTCCTGCCGCGCGTACGCGAAGTAAGGCATGAGGGTCACGATCCTCGAGGCCCCGGCCTCGCGAACGGCATCCTGGATCAGAAGGAGTTCCACGAAATGGCGGTGGCCGAGGGTCGATTGCATCACCGCCACGGTGTCGCCGCGGACCTCCCCGCCGACGCGCACGTAGGCCTCCCCATCGGGGAAGCCGCCGGCGTTCTTCTCCAAGATGACGGGGATGAGGGGGGCCGACAGGATCCCCGCCACGGCGGCGGCGAGCGGCGCGGCCGAGGGGCCGGCGATGACCTTCATCGCCCCAGGCATCGCGGGCCTCGTTTTAGCCTTGCGGGGCGGCGAGACCCTGGAGACAGGATTCTTATACCCCCTGCCCGCCATGGAGAGCCGGGATGGACCTCTCCCGACTGCGCGCCTGGGCCCAGGGGCACCGCACGCTCCTCACCCTGGCGAGCGCGTTCCTCCTCTTCATCGGCGTCGAGCTGATCCTCTTCACGCCGAAGGGGACGGACCTCGAGTGGTTCGGCCTTCCGTTCCTCGCCGCCGGCGGCTTCCTCCTCGCCTACCTCTACCTCCCGCGGCGAGAGGAGGCCCCGGCCCCCGCGGGGCCCCCGAAGCTCGCGACGAAACTCCTGCACCGCCTCACCTGGGGCGGTCGACTGATGCCATGGCTCCCGGGGGTCGGGATCCTGCTCATCGCGCTGGACGTTGGCTTCAATGCGTTCTTGGCGGCGACGCCCGGACTCGGCACCCAGGACATCCTCCTCCTCATGCTCGGCGCGTTCCTCATCGCCTTCCGCCTCGTCCCGGAGCGCTACGCGGTCGGGCGCGACACCGTGTTCGTCTTCCTCCTCGTCCTGAACCTGATCCTCAACGTGCCGATCCTCCTCTTCCGCGCGGCGAATGCCGACTTCAACGCGAGCGTGGACGCGTACGCCTGGGCCCTCCTGGCGCCGCAGACCAGCGCCACCTTGAACCTGTTCGGGGTCGGCTCCTGGGTGGGTTCGTGCCCGGAGATCGCTCGGGCGCTCGGTCAGAACTTCCAGTGCACGGGCATCGGCTCGCCGGGGATCGTCTTCACCCCGCTCCATGGGGCCGAACCGGTCGCCCTCTTCATCACCACCGCCTGCAGCGGCATCTATTCCTTCGGGCTGTTCACGTCGATCTTCACCGCCTACGTGACCACGGAGTACACGAAGCTGACCCGCCGCGTCGTCCTTTTCCTCGTGCTCGGGGCGGTCGCGAGCTATGTCGCGAACATCCTCCGCATGACCGTGATTGGGCTCGTCGGGTATTACGGCTCCAATCCGCAAGAGTCGATCCAGAACATGCTCCTGGCGCACTCCAACGCGGGTTTGCTCATATTCCTCGGCTGGGTCTCGCTGTTCATGGCGGTGATGTTCAAGTTCCTGAAGCCGCCGGTCGAAGAGATCGACACCACCACCGCCAAGCCGGCGACTGTGGAGGAACGGCCGCGCGGGACGCGATGCGCGCTTTGCGGGGACGCGATGACCCTCGCCATCAAGGGGACGCGGTGCACCTGCGGGCGGTTCTACCACGAGCCGTGCCTCGCCAACGCCGGAGCCTGCCCGGAGTGCAGGACGCCCTACGCCCGGCCCGCAGAAACGGCCACCGCGTAGGATTCCCGGCTCATCGTTCCGAGTCCCCGAGGTTTCGCCGCTAGCGACGTGGGGAGCGACGACACACCCGGGACCTCGACTTCGGGGACGGCGGGAGATTCACCGCCACGGTGTTCCGCGACGGCGTCGGCCCGGACCCGTCCCCGAGCCCTGACGCGACCCCGATCACCGCCACCATCACCGCCACGCATGCCTACGCGGCGGCGGGGACGTACACAGTGGCGGTCACCGTAGAGGACGACGACAGCGGGGTCATCACCGCCACGTTGGTCATCCCCCTCTGAGAGAACGCGCCGACCGGGAGCGGTCAGAGGACGCGGCGCGGGGAAGGCTCTCCGATCCCGGCTCGGTCGCGCGCCTCGATCCGTACTAGACCAGACGCGGCGTCCAGCTCGAGCCGGCAGCGGTTCAGGAAGCTCCTCCCGACAAGCGGCTCGATGCCTGGCCTCAGGACCGCGGCGATGTGCCTCTCGCGGATGTCCCCCGCCGTGACCGCGGGATAGTAGGCGGGCGCGGCGTGCGGGTTGCCGTCGAAGGGCCGGACCAGGAAGTAGGAAGGCGGTTTCTCGAGGGCGAAGCCTCGGAACGCCTCCTCAGGGAAGGCGCACACGTCGGAGCCGGTGTCGACGAGGGCGGTGAGTCCGACAACGCGACCCGGGCCGAAGCCCACGGCGACGCGCAGCCGCGGAGCCGGACTGAGCCCGTCGGCCTGCTCGTAGAACCCTTGCGCGTAGCGCGTCATCCCCGCCTCACCCGCACCCCCACTCGGGCGACCGGGAGGCCCCCTCCCGGACTCGCAAATCCAATCTGCACGGGCTGCTCTGCGCCCTCCAGGACGCGGCGGACCAAGGTGTCCATGTCGACGTCGTCGTCGATCACGCGGCCCTCCAGAACGGCCACCCATCGGTTCCGATACCGGGGGTCGCGACCCAAGCGGCCCATGAGGTCCTGGTAGCGCTTCACCTCCGCGTCCCTCGCGGGGGCGGGGTCCGGAGCGGAGGTCCGCCCGCCCGTCTCGAGGAAACGCCTCACCGCCGCCCGGATGAGCTCGGAGCGATTGGGGTAGCGGCCCTCGCGGATCAGGGTGTCCACCTCGCGGAGGAGCTTCGGGGGGAGCTTCGCGGCAACGGTGTCCATGGTTTACCATAGTTTACCGTCTATTTCAACTCACCGCTTTGTGGTTGGGAGAGGACCAACGCACTGGAAGAGGTCGAGGTCTACCCTAGGTGTGGTGACCGGATGGCAGGACTCTCCTCCCAAGGGGCCAGGAGCGCCTCGAAGAGCGGGCCCGGCTCCATCTCGAAGAGCGCCCGCAACAGCCGCGTCTTCCCGTAGCCCTCGGGCGGATCGCCGATCCCCCGGAAGGTCGGGACGCTGCGCAACGGGAAGGTCGGGGGCATCGGCCCGCGGAGGAGCCGCTGGTGGGCCTCGGCGATCACCGCGACGTAGGAGGCCTCCGAGCCGAGGACCCAGCCACGGACCCCGGCCTGGAGCAGAAGGAGTTCCAGGAGGACGATGTCCGGCGCGAAGCGGATGCCGACTTCGGTCCACGAGGCTTGGGACTTCCGCCCGCAGGCCGGGCAGGCATGCTCCACTCCCTCGGCGGTGATCCTGGAGGCGCGCGAACGGCGGAGGCACCCCGGACACGCGATCCACCCGGAGCTCTCGGCGCTCGTCCCGAAGGGCTTTTCGCCCGCGGCCTCCTGGGCCCGAGCGACCTCGGCCTTCACCGCCAAGAGTTCGGGCTCCCGCCGGGCGAGCCCCCGAAGCTCCTCGGACAATGCGAGGTGGACCTCCCCCATGGGGAAAAGGACGAGCCGACCGGCGAGCGGATTCCCTGCGAGGAGTTCGGCCTGGACCCGGAGGAGCCAGTCCCCGAAAGTCGTCGTCTCCAACGCGGCACGCTCCAGCATCGCAAAGGAACCTCCCATGCGGCGGAGGACCCGCTCGACATCCAGGACCTTCTGCCCTTGCTTCCGCTCGTGGCGCACGTTCGCCTCGACGCGTTCCGCGGTCCGCGCGGCCAGGTCCCCCAGCACGGCCCCCGTGGGGGGACGGAGGTGGTTGAAAGGGATGTCGGCCTGCGCCTTCCCCACGGACACGCTGAGCGGGCGCTTCATGGCCTCGGGGGGCCTCCCTTCGAAGGGGATGCCGAGGTAGAGGTCGCCCGGCCACATGGCCATCGTGTAGTGGTTCCCGAAGGCGTACAGGCAGACACCGCCGATGGACTCCGCGAGCTCCGCGGCCTTCAGCGCGCAGCGGACCACGCCGAGGTGGGGCAGCTGCCCGTTGTGCGCGAACTCGATGACCGGGACGGCGGGATCCTCCAGGAGTCGAATGGCGCCTGAGTCCATGGGGAGCTTTGCGCGGGCGGCGGCGGTCCTCGCATAAGCGGCGAGGCGTCGGCGCCCTCCCTCCAAGAACGCGGAGGGCCGATACATCCGGGCGGCCTCCGCGTGCTTGCGCTCGGTCTCGCCCCGCATGGGTCTACCGCCGTCCCGGCTCCGGCGGGATCTCCGCCAGCGCCACACGCCGGTCGTTCCGGAGCCGAAGGAAACCTAGCACGTGCCGCAGATGCTGGCGGTCCTGGGGCCGGAGGAAGCGGGACCCGACGGCGAACAGCCCCACGACGCACGCCGCCGCCACGAGCGGGAATTCCGGCCTCCCGAGGAACCGCACGAGCGCGAAGCCGGCGAGCCCCAACGTCACGACCGCCACGCCGAGGAATTCGGCGACGGAGCCCAGGTCCACCTCCCCGCGGCGGGCGAGATGGCCCACCGCCACGAGGAGGACCCCGCAGGCGCTCGCCAAGGTGGCCACCGCCGCCCCGACCAATCCGAGGCCGGAGGCCCCGACCAGCCCGAGCCCCGGCGTGATCAGGGCGAACGTGAGGATCACGAGGAGCGTCGCCTGGAACGCATCGATCCCGAACGCCGTGCGCGTGCGGCCGGATGCCTGCAACAGACCCAGGATGACCAGGGTGAGGGAGTCGAAGAAGGCGGCCGTGCTCAGGAGGAACGCGGTGTATACGCTCTCGTTGGAAACGTACGTCCTGCCGAATAGGAAGTCCATCATGTAGAGGGACCCCAGGCCGGCGAGGAGGCTCGCGGGGAGCGCGATCACCATCGTCATCCGCAGGAGCTCCGTGACCTTCCGACGGCGCTCCCAGGGGTTCGCCTTAGCGTAGAGCTCGCTCATGGCGGGGAGCATCGGGATCGCGAGGGCGGCGGGGAAGAAGAGCAGGATGCGGTAAAACGCGCTCGTGATCTTCCAGACCCCGGTCAGGAGGTCGCCGAGGACCAGGAAGATCACGCTCGTCTGGTACAGCAAGGCCCCGCGCACGACCAGCGTGCTGAGGAAGACGGGCGTGGAGAGTCCGAGGAGGGCCCGCGCGCCGTCCCGGTCGGGGCGTACCCGCAGCCGGGCCTTCTCGTCGCGTGCGGCCCGACGCGCGACCCAGAGGACCCCCAGGGCCTGGAGGGCGGTCAGCGCGATGGACGCGATGGCCGCCCCCACGATCCCGCTGGGGAGGAGGAGGGCGCGGTGGTGGACGACGAGGACCCAGGTGATCGGCACGGAGAGGATGCTGAACGCGATGGCGAGGAGGGAGTACTCCCGGATGCGCTGCAGCCCCTGGAGGACCGCGAGGGCGAAGACGCCGAC
>Ga0209342_10004207_pt1 | contig 15012 bp, 13 predicted proteins | sample RifCSP16_2_FD_184023 | JGI IMG/M metagenome (GOLD analysis project Ga0209342, IMG submission 184023) | Soil microbial communities from Rifle, Colorado - Rifle CSP2_sed 16_2 (SPAdes) (version 2) | ecosystem: Environmental > Terrestrial > Deep subsurface > Rock core/Sediment | place: Rifle... | reverse complement strand
CACGCGGCGGCGCGCGGGCCGAGGAGCCGCCCGCGGCAGCGCCCACCGCAGCGCCCGCGGCATCGCCCGCCGCGCCGGCGCCGTACTCGCTGCCGTGGCAGCTTCGCCCGGCCGTCGCGGGCACCGTGCTGCGCGTGGACAGCGCCATCGCGCTCTACGAGGATCAGGCCGGCAATAACGGCGAGACCGTGGCGACGATGATCCTCGGGTCGTACAAGGTCACGCCCGAGCTGGCGCCCTTCGTGCGGCTGGGCGTCGTCGGGAACTCGCCCCCGACGGGAGGTGGGGCCGTCGTCCTCGTCAACCCCGCCCTCGGAGCCACCTACGCGCTGAAGTTCGCGCGGGACTTCCGCCTGGCCCTCTTCCTCGGCCTGACCATCCCGGTCGGGATGGGCGGTGGCGACGCACCCGATCCGGCCAAGGCGGCCGCGACGAGATCGGGTATCCTCTCGCGCTCCGCGATGGACAACGCGATGTTCGCCGTGAACGACTTCACCGTCTTCCCGGGGGTCGGGCTCGCCTACGTGGCTCACGGGCTGACCGTCCAGGCCGAGGTCACGTTGCTCCAGCTCACGCGCGTGCGCGGCTCCGCGGCGCAGCCCGACTCGTCGAAGACGAACTTCACGACCGGCCTGCACGTGGGGTACTTCGTCGTGCCGCTCCTGTCGGTCGGCGCCGAGCTCCGCTACCAGCGATGGCTCTCGACGCCCGCGGCCGTGGCGGCCGACGCGACGGGGGCGTCGCGGGACACGCTCTCCATGGCGGTTGGCCCTCGCGTGCACCTGCGCCTGGGCAAGTCCACCTGGATCCGTCCGGGCATCGCCTATGCGCAAGGCCTCGATTACCCGATGACGAAGCAGGACTACCGCATCGTCCAGGTCGACGTGCCCGTGTCCTTCTGACGGGCATCGCCATGCGTCATCGGCCCGATACACGGGTCGTCCCGCCACACGCGGCGGCCAGGCGAGGTAGAGTGGAGGCGCTCATGCGCCTGCTCCTGTCGCTCAGCCTGGCCTGGGCCGCCGCCTGCATCACCGAACGCGCGGAGTCGCGCGGGGGAGCCTCCGTGCGGACGCGCTCGGCCCGGGCGGTGGAGCCGTGCGTCGTGAGCGGGTGCTCGGGCCAGCTCTGCGCCATGGAGCCGCTCTTCAGCACCTGCGAGTGGCGCCCCGAGTACGTCTGCCTCGCGGGCGCCACCTGCGCGCCCCAGCCCGGGGGCGCCTGCGGGTGGACCATGACGGATGCGCTCCGCGCCTGCCTCGTGGATGCCGCGGAGGCGGCGCGGTAGCAGCCGGTCAGGGACGCGACGTCCCGTGCCCGCACCTGCCTCGTTGACCCCCTCCCTGGGGCCGGTTAGTTTCCCGCTTCCGAATTTCCTTTCTCGAATCGCGTGGGGCGCGAGGACGGCACATGGCCGAGGAGCTGGGTTCCACCGAGCGCGAGATCGTCGCGCAGCGCGTCCGGAAGGCGGAGGAGCTGAAGGGGCTGGGCGTGAACCCCTTCGGCAACGGCTACGCGCCGGCGCACCTCGCCGCCGATCTCGCGCGGCGCTTCGGCGACCTGCCGGCGGAGGAGATCGCCAAGGATCCGGGGAGCTGGTCGATCGCGGGCCGCGTCCTCGCCATCCGTCCCTTCGGGAAGATGGCGTTCCTGGCGGTGCGCGATCGCTCGGGCCCGATCCAGGTGTGGGTCAAGAAGGACAGGGTGGAGCCGCTCGGCTTCGACCTCTTGAAGCTGCTCGACGTGGGCGACATCGTGGGGGCGGAGGGGCCCGCGACGCGCACCAAGACGGGCGAGCTCACGCTCGAGGCGCACCGCTTCACGATCCTCACCAAGTCGATGCGGCCGCTCCCGGAGAAGTGGCACGGCCTGACCGACGTCGAGGAGCGCTACCGGCGTCGCTACGTCGACCTCGTCGTCACGCCGGGTGTGCGCGAGACCTTCCAGCGGCGCGCCCGGATCATCTCCACCATCCGCCGCTTCCTCGACGACCGGGGTTACTTCGAGGTCGAGACCCCGACCCTGCACAAGCCCGAGGAGGCGGGCGGCGCGGCGGCGCGCCCCTTCGAGACGTACCACAACGCCCTCGGCCTGGCTCTAAAGTTGCGCATCGCGACCGAGCTGCACCTGAAGCGGCTCATCGTCGGCGGGCTCGAGCGCGTGTACGAGATCGGGCGCATCTGGCGGAACGAGGGGATCGATCGCCGCCACAACCCCGAGTTCACCTCCATCGAGTTCTACCAGGCCTACGCGACGCACCAGGATCTGATGGCCCTCACGGAGGAGCTCTTCCACCGCCTGGCGGTGGAGGTGACCGGCTCGCCGGTGATCACCTTCCAGGGGCAGCGCATCGACCTCACGCCGCCTTACCCGCGCGTTTCGCTCCTCGAGGAGGGCGCGCGCGCGCTCGGCCTCTCGCCCGACGACGCGCTCGCGGGGCGGGGGCTCATGGAGGCCGTCGCGCGCGCGGCGACGCGAGAGAACGACACGGAGGGCGCCTGGAAGCTGGAGCAGGCGGCACGGCGCTCGCCGGGCGAGGCGATCGCCATCGCCTTCGAGGTGTTCGGCGAGCCGGCGCTGCCGCGCGATCGGCCCGCCTTCGTGGTGGACTTCCCGCTGGAGACGAGCCCCCTCTCGCGCCGGCGCGACTCCGACCCCCGGCTCGTCGACCGCTTCGAGCTCTTCATCTCCGGGATGGAGGTGGCCAACGCCTTCAGCGAGCTCAACGACCCCCACGACCAGCGCGCCAGGTTCGAGGCGCAGGTGAGGGCCAAGGCCGCCGGCGACGAGGAGGCGATGCCATATGACGAGGACTTCATCCGGGCGCTCGAGCACGGGATGCCTCCCACCGCGGGCGAAGGCATCGGGATCGATCGGGTGGCCATGCTCCTGACCGATTCGCCGTCCATCCGGGACGTGATCCTGTTCCCGCTCCTGAAGAACAAGGAGTGAACGCCCCCGCAGACCCTGGTCCCGGCGTGACCGCGACGACCGAACAGCTCGCGAGCGGCGCCGGCGCTGCGGCGAATGGCGGCAAGGCCGCCGTCGCCCACCGTCGCGGGCGTCTTCCGCCCGTCTTCGCCGTCTCGACCTTCGTCTTCGCTGCGGCGGGCGTCCTGGGCGCCCCCCTCGCCTTCGGGCTCTGCCAGGTGCTGCTCGAGGACCGCCTCGGCCTCGCGAGCGGCACCGCCAACGGGCTCGCGGTCCTGGCCGGCGCCTCCGTGGCGGGTGTCCTCGGCGCGACCGGGGCCGCGCTGGGCCGGCGCCTCGGCTTCTACGAGATCGCGCTCGCCACGCTCGTGCTCCTGGCGATCCTGCTAGGCCCCCTGCGCTGGGCCATGCCGGCGCTCCGCTCCACCGCACTGACAGTGACGGCATGGGAGGCGCAGGGGGGGCTCGTCCTCTTCCTCGGCCTCTTCCTCACCGCGCTCGGCTCCGGGACCGCCGCCTTCGCCGGGTCGTCGTTCGGCTACCTGCTCTTCGGCTCGGGGCGCCTCGACGCGTCCATGTCGTACGAGCTCTTCGTGGCGAAGAGCCACCTCCGGCTCGAGCCGCGGACACTGGCGGCGCTCTTCCTCCTGGTGGTCACCGGCATCGCCCCGGCCATCCTCTTCGCGGGAGTGTGGTCCTTCCTCCGCGATCGCCGCGTGCGGCGGGCCGCGCTCCGGGGCGAGATCGCGCATCGGGCGCGGATGCCGGCGACCATGCTCATGACGCTCATCTCCATCGGCGGGGTGGCCATGGGCGTCTGGGCGCTCACGGTCGTGCTCTCGGTGATGAGCGGCTTCGAGGGCGACCTCAAGGCCAAGATCCTGGGGACGCGCGCGCACGGGGTGGTGACCAAGTACGGCCAGAACGACTTCACGGAGTGGCGCCAGATCCGGGAGCAGGTGGTGGCGGTCAAGGGGATCGCCGGCGCGGCGCCGTTCCTCTACGCGGAGGGCATGGTGTCGGCCGGCCAGAACCTGACCGGCGTCGTGCTGGAGGGGATCGACCCGCGGCTCGCGGGCGCTGTCGTCGACCTGCCGCGGACCATCCAGGACGGGGATCTCGAGTTCCTCTCCCACCCGGAGCGCATCCCCGTCTCGCGCGATGAAGACCGGCCGGGCGAGCGCGGCAGCGAGGGGCGGGCGGCCGAGGTGCCGCCGGCGCGCGTGCTGCCCGGGATCGCCATCGGCCGGGAGCTCTCGCGCATCCTGCGCGTCGAGCTGGGGGAGACGGTGAACGTCATCAACCCCCTCGGAGACCTGGGTCCCGCCGGGCCCCAGCCGAAGAGCCGGCCCTTCCGCGTGGCCGCCATCTTCTACACCGGCATGTACGAGTACGACTCCAAGTTCGCCTACCTCGGGCTCGAGGAGGCGCAGCGCTTCTTCGGGGCGGGCGACTCCGTGACCGGGCTCGAGGTGCGGGTGACGAACATCGACGCCGCGCGCCCCATCCTCCGGCGCGTGCTCGCGGCGCTGGAGGGCTTCCCCTATCGCGTGAAGGACTGGGGCGAGATGAACCGCAACCTCTTCTCGGCGCTCATGATGGAGAAGGTGGTGATGGCCATCATCCTCGGCTTCATCGTGCTCGTGGCGAGCTTCATCATCGTGGCCACGCTCATCATGCAGGTGCTCGACAAGCGCCGGGAGATCGCGGTCCTGAAGTCGATGGGCGCCGGGCAGCCGAGCGTGATGAAGATCTTCGTCGCCGAGGGGCTCGTCATCGGCGCGGTGGGCACGGTCTTCGGGATCCTGCTCGGCCTCGGCACCTGCTTCCTCATCGACAAGGTGGGCATCCCGCTCGACCCGGAGGTCTACTACATCTCCAACCTCCCGGTCCGGATGGACCCGGTGGAGTTCGCGCTCGTGGCGCTGCTCGCGCTCGTCTTGAGCTACCTCGCCACGCTCTATCCCGCCTCGAAGGCCTCCCGGCTCGAGCCCGTGGAAGGGCTCCGGAGCGAGTGATGGATTCTTCTCGCACCGAGCGCGGCGCGGAGTCGAAGGGCGGCCAGCCCCTCCTCTCGGTCCGCGGCCTCGTGAAGACGTATGTGATGGGGAGCCAGGCCGGCGGCCAGCCCCGGCGGGTGGAGGTGCTGCGCGGCATCGACCTCGACATCGCCCAGGGAGAGATCGTCGCGCTCACCGGCCCCTCGGGCTCCGGGAAGAGCACCTTCCTCAACGTCATCGGCGCGCTCGACGTCCCCACGGCGGGCGAGGTGCTGTTCGAGGGCGAGGACGTGTTCGACCGCGAGGAGGCCGGGCTCGCCGCCTTCCGCAACGAGACGGTGGGCTTCATCTTCCAGAGTCACCACCTCCTGCCGGAGTTCACCGCGCTCGACAACGCCGGGATGCCGGCGCTCATCCGCCGCGTCCAGCGCAGCGAGGCGCGCCGCGCCGCGCTGGAGATGCTGGAGCTGGTCGGCCTCGCGGAGCGGGTCGATCACAAGCCGGGCGAGCTGTCCGGCGGCGAGCAGCAGCGGGTGGCCCTGGCCCGCGCCCTCTGCATGCACCCACGGCTGCTCCTCGCCGACGAACCCACCGGCAACCTCGACCCCGTCACCGCGGAAGGGATCCACCGGCTCCTCGCCGACCTGAACGCGCGCCTGGGGATCACCATGGTCATCGTCACCCACAACGAGCTGCTCGCCGAGGCGCTCCCGCGCCGGCTCCGCCTCGGCGCCGGCCGGCTGGTGTAGGTCCCCCCCCGGCCCGGATCTCCTTGAAGCGAGTCGGCTTTCTGCAATACATTGCGCCCCCTCGTGACGCGGCTCGCTACCCTCGCTGCGCTGGCTCTCGTCCTCGTGCTCGGCGCTCCGGCCCGGGCGGCCGGGGCACCGGAGGTCAGGGCGATCCAGGTGGAGGGGAACCGCCGCGTCGAGATCGACGCGATCAAGGCGGCCCTGTCCACCAAGGTCGGGCAGCCCATCGACCCCCGCCGGATCGGCAGCGACGTGAAGTCGGTGATGAAGCTCGGCTTCTTCTCCGACGTGGTGGTCGAGGAGCGGGGCGATCCCACCCGGCCCACGCTCGTCTTCCACGTGACCGAGAAGCCGGCCGTGAGGGAGACGAAGACCGTCGGCAACGAGGAGCTCTCCGCCGACGACCTCAAGGACACGATCGAGGTCAAGCCCTTCTCCATCCTCGACCTCTCGGCGGTGAGGAAGAGCGTCAAGAAGATCCAGGAGAAGTACGTCGAGAAGGGGTACTACCTGGCGGAGGTCACGTATCGCCTGGAGGCGCAGCCGGACAACCAGGTGGATGTGGTCTTCCACGTCGACGAGCACGCCAAGGTGGAGGTGAAGCAGATCACCTTCATCGGCAACGAGCACGTCCCGCGGGAAGACCTCGTCGCGGTCATGAACACGCAGGAGGGGGGATACCTGTCCTTCCTCACCAGCAGCGGCACCTACCGCGAGGAGGCCTTCCAGAGCGACCTGCAGAACATCCAGTTCGTCTACGGCGATCGCGGCTACGTCACCGCCAAGGTGAGCAAGCCCTCGATCTCGCTCAGCGCGGACAAGCGATACCTCTACATCACCATCCGCGTCGAGGAGGGCGAGCAGTACCGGGTGGGCAAGATCGACTTCTCCGGCGACCTCCTCCACGACAAGTCGGAGCTGGAGCGGCGCATCCAGGTGCAGCCGGGCGAGATCTTCGCGCGCTCGCGCGTGGGGAAGGATCTCTTCGCGGTCGCCGACCTCTACAAGGACGAGGGGTACGCCAACGCCAACGTGAACCCGGTCACCAACCTCGACCCCAAGACGCGCATCATCGACATCACGTACGACGTGCAGCCCGGGCGCAAGGTCTACTTCGAGCGCGTCGAGATCGCCGGGAACGCGAAGACGCGCGACAAGGTGATCCGCCGCGAGCTGCGCATCTACGAGGGTGAGCTGTACAGCCAGACCGGGATCAACCGCTCCAAGCAGCGCGTCACCGCCCTCGGCTACTTCGAGACCGTGAACATCGCCACCGAGCGCGGCAGCGCCGACGACAAGATGGTCGTGCACGTCACCGTGAAGGAGCGCTCGACCGGCACCTTCCAGGTTGGCGCCGGCTTCTCCTCCTACGAGAACTTCATCCTCACCGGGCAGGTCTCGCAGAACAACTTCTTCGGGTGGGGGCAGACGCTCTCGCTCCAGATCCAGTACTCGTCGATCCGGGCGCTGGGCCAGATCCAGTTCGTCGAGCCCTACTTCCTGGACACCAAGTGGACGTTCGCCTTCGATCTGTACGCCCAGGAGAGCTCCTACTCGACGTTCACGCGCCGGGCGATCGGCGGCTCGCTGACCTGGGGCTACGAGTTGAACGGGCTCGCCCAGTGGTGGCGCTGGGCGGAGCGGCTCGAGGATGTCCGCCTCTTCGCCACCTACACGAACGAGTTCGTCACCGTGACGCCCTACGGGACGGACATCCCGCTCGCGAACCGGTTCCTCTCCGGCACCACCAGCTCGCTGCGCCTCTCGCTGCAGTGGGACAAGCGCGACAACCGCCTCTTCCCGTCGAGCGGCTTCTATCACTCGGTCTCGGCCGAGGTCGCGCCGCCGTTCCTCGCGCCCGACTTCGCCTTCGGCAAGAAGGTGAACCTCTTCACCCGCTACACGCTCGACTCGCGCTACTACCACCCGCTGTTCTGGGGGCTGGTGGCGCGGGCCAAGCTCTCCATGGGGTACATCCGGGGCTGGGACGCGGAGCATCCCGTCCCCATCTCCGAGCTCTACTACCTGGGCGGAATCAACTCGGTCCGCGGCTACAGGCTGTGGTCGGTGGCGCCCTCCACCCAGGTCGCCTCCCTCAACCAGCCGGACACGAGGACCGTGGATCTGGTAACCGGTGGGAACAAGCAGGTGACGTTCAACCTGGAGGTCGAGTTCCCGCTCCTCGACAAGGTTGGGATCCGCGGGGTGGTCTTCTTCGACATGGGAAACGCGTACAATGGCGCCCTGTTCGACGACCCACAGCACCCCGACCTCGCCCTCGGGCTCTTCAAGTCCGTGGGCTTCGGCTTCCGGTGGTTCAGCCCCATCGGGCCGCTGCGCTTCGAGTGGGGGATCCCGCTCGACCGCCGGCGCGATCGGCTGACGAAGCAGTACATCGACGACGCGCTCGACTTCCAGTTCACGATCGGCAGTTCCTTCTAGAACCACGGAGATCGATCCATGCAGAAGCTCTCGCTCGGGCTGACGGTTGTCATCGTGCTAGGGCTTCTGGCGCCGGCTCTGGCGCTCGCCGAGCCGAAGGTCGCCTACGTGGACCTGCAGCGCGCGCTCGACGAGGTGGAGGAGGGCAAGGCCGCCGCGGCGAGCCTCAAGAAGGAGTTCGAGCAGAAGCAGAAGATGCTGGACACGAAGAGGTCGGAGCTCGAGAAGCTCGGCGCGGATCTCGAAAAGCAGGCCGCGGTCATGACCGAGCAGGCTCGCAAGGAGCGCCAGGGCGAGCTCGAGAAGAAGGGGCTCGAGCTCCAGAGCCTGTTCGTGCAGCTCCGGAAGGAGCTGTCGGACCGCGAGTTCGAGGCGATGCGCCCCATCCGCGACAAGATGCTCGCCATCGTCCGGGAGATCGCCAATCAGGAGGGCGTCTCGCTGGTGCTCCAGGCCGGGGCGCTGGTGTACGCGGAGCCCTCGCTCGACATCACCAACGAGCTCGTGCGCAAGTACAACGGGCGCCACAAGGGCGGCGGGAAGAAGGCGGAGGGCGCCGCCAAGGCCCCGCAGAAGAAGAAGGAAGGGAAGTAGCGTGGGCTTCGCGCTCGCCGAGCTGGCGGAGCGGGTCGGGGGCGAGGTGGCCGGGGACGCCGGCGCGGTCATCGTCCGCGTGGCCCCGCTCGACGAGGCGGGGCCCGGCGATCTCTCCTTCTTCGCCAACCGGAAATACCGGCGGTCGTTCGAGGAGTCGCGGGCGAGCGCGGTCGTGGTGGAGCCGGACGAGGGCGTGCCCGCCGGGCGCACCGTGCTCAGGGCGAAGAACGCGTACCTCGCCTTCGCCAAGATCTCGACCCTCTTCCACCCGCCCCAGCAGGCGGTGCCCGACGTCTCGCCGCAGGCGTTCGTGCATCCGGCGGCGCAGGTCCACCCCTCCGCCGAGCTCATGCCCTTCGCCTACGTGGGCGCGGAGGCGGTGGTTGGAGCGCGCTGCATCCTGTACCCAGGCGCGTACGTCGGCCCCGGCGCTCGACTGGGGGAGGACTGCGTGCTCTGGCCGAACGCGGTCGTGCGCGAGCGCTGCGCGCTCGGAGACCGCGTGGTGCTCCAGCCGGGGTGCATCGTGGGATCCGACGGGTTCGGGTACGCCTTCGACCCGGCCGGGGAGGGGGGCTCGGGGCCGCGTCACTACAAGGTGCCGCAGGTCGGGATCGTCGCCATCGAGGACGACGTCGAGCTCGGAGCCAACGTGTGCGTCGACCGCGCCACGCTCGGCGCGACACGGGTGGGGCGCGGGAGCAAGCTCGATAACATGGTCCAGATCGCCCACAACGTCGAGGTGGGGCCGCTCTCCATCCTCTGCGGGCAGGTGGGCATCGCCGGCTCGACGAAGCTCGGCGCCGGCGTGGTGGCAGGAGGTCAGGTTGGAATCTCGGGCCACGTCTCCATCGGCGACGGAGCCAAGCTGAGCGGGCAGGCGGGGATCATGAGCGACGTCGGGCCGGGAGAGATGGTAGGGGGAAGCCCGGCCCGCCCGTATCGCGACTGGTTGCGCCTGGAGGCGATGCTCTCGAGGCTCCCCGAGCTGGCGAGGCGGCTCAAGGAGCTGGAGAAGCGACTGGAAGAGCTGGAGGGGAAGCCATGAGCGCCACCGAGACCGACGTGAAGCAGCCCGTCCTCGACGTGAGGCAGATCGAGAAGCTCCTGCCGCACCGCTACCCGTTCCTCCTCGTGGACCGGGTGATCGAGCTCGAGCCCGAGAAGCGCATCTTCGCCGTGAAGTGCGTCACCGCCAACGAGCCCTTCTTCGCCGGCCACTTCCCGGGCCATCCGGTGATGCCGGGGGTGCTCATCCTGGAAGCTCTGGCGCAGGCGACCGCCCTCATGGTGCTGCCCTCGCTGCCGCCCGAGAAGCGGGAGGGCAAGATCATCTACTTCATGGCCATCGACGGGGCGCGCTTCCGCAAGCCGGTGGTGCCGGGCGACCGGCTCGAGCTCCGCTGCGAGATGATCCGCAACAAGGGCGCGGTCATCAAGGCGCGAGGCGAGGCCAAGGTCGACGGCCAGCTCGTCGCCGAAGGCGAGTTCATGGCCATGATGGCCGACGGCGGGTAGAGGGCGCGGGAGGCGAGGCGTGGCGATCCACCCCACAGCGGTCGTGGCGAAGAGCGCGGAGATCGATCCGACCTGCGAGATCGGTCCCTTCGCCGTCATTGGACCCCAGGTGAAGATGGGTCCCGGAAGCGTCGTGGGGGCGCACGCCGTCCTGGACGGCGATCTAACCCTGGGTGCGCGCAACCGGATCTTCCCGCACGCCTGCCTCGGCCAGATCCCGCAGGACCTCAAGTACCGCGGCGAGAAGACGCGCGCGATCATCGGTGACCGGAACCAGTTCCGGGAGTTCGTGACCTTGCATGTGGGCACCGAGGGCGGCGGCGGGGTGACCCGGGTCGGGAGCGGCTGCCTCTTCATGGCGAGCAGCCACGTGGCGCACGACTGTCAGGTGGGCGACGGCTGCATCCTCGCCAACTCGGTGGCGCTCGGCGGCCACGTGACGCTCGAGGACCACGTGATCTTCGGTGGGATCGGCGGCGCGCACCAGTTCACGCGTGTGGGGCGCCTCGCCTTCGCCGGTGCCGGTTCGATCGTCGTCCAGGATGTCGCTCCCTACAGCATGGTCCAGGGGAACCGGGCGGAGCTGGTGGGGATCAACGTCACCGGCCTGCAGCGGGCCGGGTTCGACGAGGAGCAGATCGCGCGCGTCAAGGAGGCGCACCGGATCGTCTTCCGGCTGAGGCTCGGGCTGAAGGAGGCCTGCGCCGAGGTGCGCGCCAGGCTCGGAGCCCATCCCGAGGTCGCGCACCTCGCCCAGTTCCTGGAGGCGGTTGGGGAGCGCGGGCTGGTGCGCTGAGCGGAGCGCAGTGGCGACGATCGGTCTCATCGCGGGCGGCGGTCGGTTCCCCATCCTCTTCGCGGAGAGCGCCCGTCGCGCCGGCCACCGGGTGGTGGCCGCGGCCTTCGTCAACCAGACCTCGCCCGAGATCGAGGCGAGTGTGGACGCGCTCACCTGGGCGAAGCTGGGCCAGTTCGGCAAGGTGACAGCCGCGCTGCGCGAGGGCGGCGCGACCCAGTCGGTGATGCTCGGGGGGTTCGCCAAGGTGCGCTTCTTCCGCGACGCGTGGCTCGACGGCGCAGGACTCAAGATCTTGGCGCGGGTGGCGATCCGCTCCGACGACAACCTCCTGCGCGCGATCGCCGCCTGGCTCGACGAGCAGGGCCTCCCGGTGGTGGACCCCACGCCCTTCCTCCAGGACCGGCTCGCCCGCGCCGGCGTGCTGGGGAAGCATTGCCCCAGCGGTCCCGAGGCGGAGGATGCGCGCTACGGGCTCGAGCTCGCGCGCGGCGTCGGCCGCCTCGACCTCGGACAGACGGTGGTGGTGAAGGACCGGGTGGCGATCGCGGTGGAGGCGCTCGAGGGGACGGACGCCTGCATCAGGCGCGGCGGGGAGCTAGCCGGCGCGGGGGCGGTGGTGGTGAAGGCGGCGAAGCCCACCCAGGACCGGCGCTTCGACCTGCCCGCGGTCGGCCCGGACACGGTGGACGTCATGCGCGAGGCGAAGGCGCGTGTGCTCGCGGTGGAGGCCGGCGCGACGCTCGTCATGGACGAGCAGGAGATGGTGCGCCGCGCAGACCGGGCCGGGATCGCGCTCATCGGGGTCGCGTGACCGCGACGGCCGCCTTCGCCCGCGACGTCCCGGGCGGCGTGGAGATCGACGTCCTGGTGCAGCCGCGCGCGTCGCGGACGCGGGCGGTGGGCGAGCACGGCGGCCGGCTCAAGGTCCAGGTCGCCGCGCCGCCGGTGGATGGCGAGGCCAACGCGGCGCTGGTGGCATTCCTGGCCAGCGCGCTGGGCGTGCGGAAGTCGGACGTGGCGCTCGTGAGGGGCGACTCGGGGCGGCGGAAGACCGTCCGGATCGCGGGGGTGAGCGCGGCGGACGCGCTCGCGAGGCTGATGGGAGGGTAGGATCGGCGCCGCGTGTTCTCGGCCCGGCCGCATCAAGGCGGGTGGGAGGACCCCCTTCGCCTGGAACCAGGCCTCAACGTCAAGATCGTTGCGAGGCTTCCGACAGCCGTCACCCAGGCGACGATGACGAACGCGAGCGAGTCACCCGTCATGGTGAGTATTCTTGTAAACCGGCCGCTGCCCTCGGACGGCTGCGGTGAAACGTCTCCGTGACGAAATGTCCTCGGCCGGCCCGGTTCTCTGCGCGCGTGGTCGAGGGAATCCGCCATCGGGGGGCCGTTGCGGGGCCCCTGCCGGGTAGCGCATCTGGTCGGACGCCTGGCGTCCTCGAGGTGCCGGGGCCTGGGGCCTGGGGCACGCCACCGACAGCTCAACCGAAGGGGAGCTCGAGCTCGCCGCCCTCGCCGGCCTGCCGGGTGAAGCGGTCCATCCAGACTTCGCCGAAGGCCTTCCTCGCCGCGAGCCCGTTGTGTAACTTGCAGAGAAGCCTCATGTTGCTGACAGTGGACGGGCCTCCGAGCGCTCGCGGATGGATGTGGTCGAGCTCCAGCCGCAGCGTCGAGCCGCACACCCCGCCCGACTCCAAGGGCCACTGGCAGCGCCCGCCGTCGCGCTCCCATACCGCCCGCTTCACCCGGGCCGGTACGTGGTCGGGGGCGCAAGGACGCTCCTCCTTGCGCGGATTCTCGACGAGGCCCTGCCTCTTCGCGCGGCGCTCGAGGAGGAGATCGAGACCCGCTTCGAGGATCTCCTCGGCGCCACCGCCCGGGTGGCTGTGGGAAAGGGCCGCCTTGGCCCGCTCGAGCTTCTCGAGGAACCGGTTCGATACGGTGACGTGGAGCCGGTGCAGCTCGGCGGTGAGCGGCTCGGTGCCGTCGCGCCTCGGGCCTGGCGCCGGCGGAGGTGCGTGGGCCACGGCTTCGGCCCTGGCGGTGGTCCTGGCACCCGGATCCGGTCGGACGAGTTCAACCGGTTGAACTGGCTGACCCGGTTGAATCGCGCTGGGCCGGCGCTCCTCGAGACGCATCGGCTTGACCTGCGTCACGACCTCCCTCTTCGCTGGTGCCTCCGCAGGAGCGAGCGCCGCCGAGACCGCCTTCGCCTCGCTCTTCGAGCGGTGGAAGAAGCGGGGCAGGACCTCATGCCGGTTCTCGGCGGTGATGACCTTGGCGAGCTCGATGACGGTGGTGATGCAAAGGCGCCCGTCGCGCAGGGGCTCGATGACCTCGGGGAACCTCTGCACCAGCTCGGCCGCCGTCTTCCGGTAGAAGGCGGCCCCCTTGGACATGCCGAGTTCGCGGTGGAGGAAGTGGAACAGGCTCGAGTAGCCGATAGCGAGCCAGAGCCGCGCACGGTCGAAGTCGGCTAGGGCCAGGATGAAGTCGGCCATGGCGATGCGCTCGCGCTGGAAGAGATCGGCGAGCAGGGTTGCGGACTGGCGTGCGGTCATCATACCGAATGTGTAGCACGCGAATCCGCGCTTCTCGCAGAGGGCCAAGGACGCGGCATGGCGCGAAATCGCGGGCGCCGGCCTCGGAACGGGCCGGGAGGGAAAACGCGTTCCAACGCGGCTCACGGACGCTGCGAGAGGGCAGCTCCTTGCGGTGGTTGCACCTGCGGTTCAGGAATGAGCCGGGGGGCGTCAAGTGAATTCCGCGACTGAGCGTCGCGCGCCCCGTCTGGGCCTTCCGTTGTCCGGGAGCTCTTCGTCCTGTAGCGGGCTGCTACCAGGGCTTCGCTGTCCGACGGCGGACTCGTTGGATGCGAGATTGCGTTGACATTTCGTTGACTTCGTTGCAGCGTGAGCCATGAGCGAACCCGCGCCGTTCTTCCTCTCCTACGCTCACGACGACTCGGCCGACGCTGGCCGCCTTCGCGACGCCCTCGAACCCCTCCTCAAGGCGTCGGCGGGGTTTCGATTCGGCGAGTGGTCCGACCACCAGATCCTGCCGGGCGAGCAGTGGCGGGTCGAGATCGACGAGGCCCTGGAGCGTTCACGCTTCGGTCTGCTGCTGGTATCGCCGCGGTTTCTCGCCAGCCCGTTCATCACCGGCGTGGAGCTCCCGAGGCTGCTGGCGAAGGCCATGGTCGTTCCGGTCGGACTGCAGCGGATCCTGTTCGATGGCTCGATGGACTTGAAGGGCCTCGAAGACCGGCAGGTCTTTCGCGATTCGAGAGGGCGCGCGTTCGACGGCTGTCGCGACATGCCAGGGCGCCGCGACTTCGCGATGGAGCTCTTCCGGAAGATCACGGCGCTCCTCCGGAAACACCCATGCTGACGAGAGCTGCGCTCCTTCGCTTGGCCCCGCTCGTCCGCGCCAGGATGGGCAAGAGCGCGGAGGAGCTCGACAAGCTCGTCGGGCTCATCACCGCCGACGGATCGGCCAACCTCGCGGCGGTCCTCCTCGGGCTCTATCCAGGCGTGAAGCAGGAGAGCGCGCTCGCCAAGCTCCGCCAGTTCCGCCTCACTCTTCGAAAAGCCGCGGGAGCAGCCTCGGTCTCGCTACAGTTGTCCGGCGACGGCAAGACCCGCAGCCCGCCGGCGGAGCGGCTGGTGTGGTTCGAGGGGGAGGACCGGCTCGTGGACGCGACCGAACAATGGGTGAAGCCGAACCTCGCGGGACCGGAACGGCACGAGCAGGACGCCGTGAAGCTCGGTCCGCCCAGGCTCTACGTCGTCTACTCCGAGAAGGACGTGAGGGACGCGAAGAAGCTCCTGGGTGAGCTGGAGCCGCTGCTTAAGCGAGCCGACATCGAGATCTGGACTCACGACGCGGTCCTTCCCGGCGAGAAACCCGACGAGGAACGCGCGGCCACGCGTGCAAGGTGCGACCTGACCCTCCAGTTCCTCAGTCCCTGGTTC
>Ga0209342_10004204_pt1 | contig 15016 bp, 18 predicted proteins | sample RifCSP16_2_FD_184023 | JGI IMG/M metagenome (GOLD analysis project Ga0209342, IMG submission 184023) | Soil microbial communities from Rifle, Colorado - Rifle CSP2_sed 16_2 (SPAdes) (version 2) | ecosystem: Environmental > Terrestrial > Deep subsurface > Rock core/Sediment | place: Rifle... | reverse complement strand
CGCAGGAAGCCCGCATCGAGGTCGCCAAGTCGCTCCTCGGAGACCGCTGCTTCATCGCCCCGAAACTCCCCATCGAGGACGGCATCGACGCCACTCGACGCATCTTTCACTTGCTCCACTTTGACCAAGAGAACTGCGCCCGTGGCCTCGACGTGCTCCAGGCGTACAAGTACGAAGCCCTGGACGACGAAGACCTGGACAACCCCAGGTTCAAGGCCGCACCGGAGCACGACTGGGCCTCACACGGCGCAGACGCCATACGCGTCATCTCCACGGGGTTCCACGCCGAGCACCGTATGATGGGCGCGGAGAAGGGCGCAGTTCAGGTCTACTCGCTGACCGACTTTGACCCGATCACCGGCATCCCGGCGGTGGACCCTCGGACCCGCCCACGTCTCGTGCAGCCGTACACCGAGATACTTGTCGTACAACGGGAGAACCCTGCGGAGGTCGCGCGGCGATGATGTGCTTCAGATGTCGGTGGGCAGAGTGCGGCGGGATTGAGGAGTGCGGGTGCGACTGTCACAAAGAGGACACCGATGGCACTGAAGAAGGCCACTCGTAAGCTGGCGCGGGGCCACAAGTTTCGTAAGGTGATGTCAGAGTTCGGTGCCGGTACGTTGCACTCATCGAGCGGTCAGAAGGTAACGGGTCAGAAGCAAGCTGTCGCCATCGCCTTCTCGGAACAGCGCCATGCCGGAAAGAAATGACCGTCGTGATGATCGGCCCAAGGACGAGAAGAAGCGTGATCGTGAGCATCTGAGCCACCCGCTTCTTCGTCGCCGTGCTCTTGGGAAGCGCCGGGGCGAGTTGCCGGAGCCCCCAGACGAATCGGACCTTGAACGGACTACGTTGATAGGAGTGTGATATGGGATTGGAAACCATTGCGTTGATCGCAGGGATTGCCAGTGCCGCCTTCGGGACCGCCACTGGCGTCCAATCGCTCGTCAGCGGGGGCGGGGAAGGCGGTGGGGCCATCGGCGCTCCTCCACGAGCCTTCGACACCGATCTCGACCGTCAAGAGGCCCAAGCGTCAGAGACCGCTCGCCAACGTCTCCTGGCCCGTCGCCGGGGCGAGGGCCGTCAGACGGTCCTGAGTCTCGGACAGCCCAGCGGCGGTGCGACGATTCAGCGGTCGGTCCTAGGTGGGACACCATAATGGGACTATTCTCACGGGGTTCGTTTCCGGCAACTGTGTTACCGCCATCTCCGCGTCCGCCTCAGCCATCTGTTGACACAGACGAGGAGGCGTCCCGTGCTCGCCTGCTACGTCGTGGTCGCATCCGGGGTCAGACGATCCTCAGCCTCGGTGGCGGCGGAGCGACAGGTGACATCGCGCGGGCGACACTTGGCGGAGCAGCGTGACCAGTGCCGTCGGCACTGCCGTCGTACTGTTTCTTAAGACCGTGTAGGAAAACTCTGACATGCCAGCAGACGCCAAACAAGTTCTGACCCAGTACCAGCAACTCAAAGACCAACGTGCGGTCTGGGAGAACGAGTGGGAGGACATCGCCGCTTACGTCTTGCCACGCAAGCGGGGTGTCACTGGCGTCCGTGCCCCTGGTGAGCGCCGGACGACCCGTATCATGGACTCCACCGCCCTCAAGGCGAACAGCGACCTCGCCTCCGCCATGCAGGGCACCCTGACGCCTGAGACGATCCGCTGGTTCACCCTCCGGTTTCGCAACACTGAACTGAACCGTATCGTCGAGGTTCAACAGTGGCTTGAAACAGCGTCGGAGCGCATGTGGGAGACCTTTGAGCAATCCAACTTCGCTGGGGAGGTCCACGAACTCTACTTGGACCTGGGGGCCTTCGGTACGTCTGCCATGTTCATCACCGAAATGCCCATTGAGCGCCCCAAGTTCAACGGGTTCCTGTTCAGGGCCATCCCCATCGGCAGCTACGTCGTCGCTGAGGACCGTACTGAGGCCGTGGACACCTTCATGTACCAGATCCAGATGAGCGCCAAGGTCATCGCGGAACGCTGGCCGACGAAGGTGCCCCAGCCCATCCAGAACGCGATGGACGCGAAGAAGTGGTTTGAACCCTTCAGCATCATCCATGCCATCTACCCCCGTGACAAGGATGACAGGGGCGACGGTCCACCCAACAAACTCCCCGCCATGAAGAAGCCGTGGGCCTCTGTGTACCTCTTCAACATGGAGCGTCAGGAGACCGTCTTGGAAGAGAGCGGGTTCAACACCCAGCCCTTCGTCATCCCTCGCTGGACCAAACTGTCGGGAGAGCCGTATGGCCGCGGACCCAGCCATGACGCCCTGCCCGACATCCTGACGCTCAACAAGGCCCGTGAACTGGTCCTGAAGCAGTGGAACAAGGTGGTGGACCCACCCGTTCTCATCCGTGACCGTAGCGTCATCAACCCACTACAACTCTTCGCGGGGGGCACCACGGTCGTCAAGATGCCCGTCGCGGAGGCTATCACCGTCCTGGAGTCCAAAGCTCGGTTCGACGTGAACGCCGTCAACATTGAGGATCTCAAAGGTTCCATCCGCCGCATCTTTTTTGCGGATCAGATTAACTACCCGACCTCGTTGCGCCCCGGAGCCAAGACGCCTCCCTCCGCCGCCGAAGTCCGGGCCGGGATCGAGGTCATGCACCGGATTCTGGGGCCAACGCTGGGCCGCTTCCACATCGAGGCCCTGTCGCCCATCATTGACCGCACCTTCGACATGATGCTGTTTGCAGACGCCTTCCCCCCGCTACCCGACGTGGTGCTGGAGGCAATCCAAGCCGGTGAGGCTGAACTGGACGTGGAGTACATTGGCCCCTTGGCCCAGACCCAGCGCCGGGTCAAGCTCCAGGCCATTGACGAGACCTATGGGCGTCTCGCGCCGCTGGCCGAGGTAGACCCTGGCATCCTCGATGCCATCAAGACTGAGGCCGTGGGGTTGGAGGTCGCTACGCTGGCCGGGATGGACCCCCGCCTCCTCCGTACAGAGGACGAGGTGGCGGAGATCCGCCAGTCCCGTATCGAGACGGCTCAGAAGCAACAGCAGACCGCACAGTTTGAGCAACTGATGAGCGGCATCGGCAAGGCGGGTGGGATTGCCAAATTGATCGAGGTGATGACGGGAGGGAATGGCGGTGGTCCTGCGTGAGGCCCGTTGCCGATTCACCTACTGCCTGATGCTACTGCTGAAGCACATGTTTGATATGGGATACGAGGTCGCATTGGACGAGGTGACAGAACGGCTGACGGAGAAAGACCCCACAAGCGACCACATGCCCCAGTCGCTCCACCACATCGGCCTCGCCGCGGACATCAACCTGTACGATCGACAGGGGCGCTGGCTGAAGCATACTGAGGATCACCGCAGCTTCGGGGAATGGTGGGAGCAACTGGGCCGGGACTTGAAGCTCCCGCTGGCTTGGGGCGGACACTTTGGAGACGGAAATCATTACAGCCTCAGTTGGGGCGGAAGGAAGTAATGGCTGACGAGACGCCAGAGATTGTCAAGCTGGTCCAAGCGTACCGAGACGTATTCGAGGGCAATGCCGGGGCCATCGTCCTGCAAGACCTGGCCTTTGAGTGTGAGTTCCACACCGTCAGTCGCCCGATCATCGGCAACGACGCCATGCTGAACTACGTTACCGGAAAGCGTGACATTTACCTCCTCATCACGCAGCGGCTCAACACCGACCCGAAGGCACTGGAGGAGGCCATCAAGCAAGCTGAACGAAAGGAGCCATCTGTATGAGTGACGGTCAGACAGGCAACCAAGGTTCCGGTCAGCAGACCGGGCAGACCGGGTCTGGAGACCAGCAGCAGCAGTCCGCCACGCAGAAGATCGTGATGGACGCCGACAACTGGCGCGAGTTCATCCCCGAGGAGCACCGTGCCGAGAAGTCGCTGGAGTCCCTCAAGTCCTTCCCCGATATGGTGAAGGGCTACGTCCACGGCCAGAAGCTCGTCGGCAGTTCCGTCCGCCTCCCCAAGCCGGACGCCCCGGAAGAGGAGCGGAAAGCGTTTCTGGATGATCTGTATGGCAAGCTGGGCCGTCCGACGAAGCCAGAGGAGTACAAGGTCCAGGTGCCCGAGGTGTTTCAGGGCAAGAACGGCCAGCCCAGCGTCTTCTCTGAGGACATCCACAACTCGTTCAAAGGGTTGGCCCACCAAATCGGCCTGAACGACGGTCAGGTCCAGGCCCTCGTCAACTGGCAGGCCGACCAGTTCACCCAGTCGCTCAAGACGGCGGATACCGAGTACATCACCGCCGTGGGCGACCTGAAGGCCCGCTGGGGTCCGAACTACGCCAAGAACCAGGAGATCGCCAACCGAGCCTTCAAGACCATCGCTACGCCGAAGCAAGCCGCCATCGCGGACGCCTTGGGCATCTTGAACCAGCCCGAGATGGTGGAGATGTTCTACAACGTCGGCAACATCCTAGCCGAACACAACGTCATCCCCGGTGCCGTGGAGGGGGTAACGACGAAGGGAGAGGCGCAGGCCAAGATCGACGCCATTCTGGCAGACCCGAAGCACGCCTATCGTAATCCGCGTGATCCGGGCCATGCCGGGGCGCAGAAGCAGGTCAGCGACCTCTTCAGAATCGTACACGGCGATAGACAGTATCCGACAGGGTAAGGTCAATTTTCACCGTCGGGTGAAACGCGGCCTACAGTGAAAATTGACACCACGGAGGTCCGGTAGCCGGGCAGCCGACGTGGCTTAGGGGTCCGCTCGCGGATAACCCCACTCAGCACCGCGGACTTTAGGTTGTATATGTCAAACGTGCCTCTATGGGGCACGGTATACGACCTAACCCTTAACTCACGGAGACCCGTATGAGCGTCCAAATCACAGATTGGATGGTTCAACAGTACCGGGCCAACGTGACGGTCCTCTACCAACAGGAAGGCTCTCGGCTCCGTGGCAAGGTGCGGGAGCGATCTGTGGTGGGGGAGACGGACTTCTGGGATCGGATCGGTCCAACCGATGCCGTCCAGAAAACCGTGCGTCACGCGCCTACCCCGCTTATCAGCACTCCCCACAGTCGGCGCAAGATTACGCTCCTCGACTTCGAGTGGGCGGATCTGATCGACCCTGTGGACAAGCTCAAGACCATTCACACGATGGAGTCCGAGTACGCGCAGAACGGCGCGAAGGCTCTGGGCCGCTCGTATGACAGTGAGGTCATCGCGGCTTTCACCAGGGATGCCTTCTCTGGCAAGACGGGTAGCACCACCGTCACCTTCGCGTCTGAGGCTGCTGGCGACCTCGCGTTCGTCGCTGCGGCCATCACGACAGCAAATATGCTGGCCGTGAAGCTCAAGCTCGACAACAAGGTCGTGCCTTTCGGGACGCGGTATGTCGCCGTCGTTCCGCACGTCCTGGAGCAGCTACTCAAGCAGTCCACAGCCCCCAACGCTGCCAGCTTCGACTACAACAGCGTCAAGGCGCTAATCAACGGGGATGTCAACACCTGGGCTGGCTTTGAGTGGACCATGATGGACCCGGCGTTGATGCCAGTGGGCACCGACGCGACCCGCAAGTTCAACTTCGCGTGGCACCGGGAAGCGATGGGCATGTCGATGGCGCAGGAGATCACCACCGACATCGGCATCCGTCGTGACCTGTCCAACGCGATGCAGGTGTACCTCCTCCACTCGTTCGGGGGAACCCGGATCATGGGTGAAGGTGTGGTGCGCTTCGAGACGGACGAAGATATGTAGACGGGATAGGGGGATGGAGGCCCAGGCCGGTCTCATCCCCCTCCCCCCAGCGCCTCGCAATGTGCGGGGGCTAAGGAGACTCAATGGCTGTTCACAAGTCAGACCAGATCACCAACATCGACGCCTCGCCCCGTGTCTACCTCAAGCCGAACGAGCACGGCTACATCGAGCGTCGGTGGTTCAGTTTCACCACGCCCGCAGGTAACGTCGCCATCGCGGACACCATCCAACTGTGCAAAGTCCCCAAGAGTGCCCGCGTGGTGGGTGGTTTCTGCTCGTTTGAGGCCATGTCCACGGGTGCCGGTGCCGCTGGTGCGGAGATCGGTGATGGCACCACATCCACCAAGTTCAAGGCAGAAACCTCGGTGGACGCCGCCGGGACGTTTCGGTTCGGTGAGTCCATCGCAGAGAACTTCGGCCTGGAGGCCACCGCCGCAGAGTTCACGCTCACAGCCACGGCCCGGACGGAAGCCTGGGCCGCTGCCAAGAAGTTCTACGGCTATGTGGACCTGCTACTGAGAAACTAACTTATGCGTCAGGGGAGGGGGGTCTTCATCGGCCTCCCTCCCCTGGGGCCACGGAGTACACAATGGATCAAGTGCTGAGGGCGATGGGGGAGTATGTGCATGGCCTCGTCATCGCCTGTGGAGAGTTCAAGAAGGGCCTCGCGGACATGGAGGCGAAGGTCGCTGGTCTGGAGAAGTCCCATGCGGAGGCCGAGGAGTTGGGTGAGCGTATCGGCCATCTGAACGAGCAGTGTGCCGCACTTCAGGCGAAGAAGGACGCACTGGACAAGGGCATTGCCGATCTAGTGAAGAAGCACGGCCTCGGGGGATAACCCGTGTCGTCTACGTTTCTTCAGGTTGACCCCATTAACGCTTCGGCACTGGGAGACAATACTCTTGTCGCTGCCGTGGCCGGGAAGCAGATTCACGTTCACAAGATCTGGTATGTCGTTGCTGCGGACGTGAACACGATCCTGAAGCACGGAAGCACCAACTTTCACCCCGTTGTTTCGATGAAGGCCAGCGGGTCACTTGTCTTGGACTTTGACGAACACCCGTGGTTCGTGACTGCCGCAGGCGAGGACTTCATCCTGAACCTGAGTGCGGCGGTGCAAGTCTCGGGGATGGTCTACTACCGGACACAGGATAAATGAGTCATATCATCAACCCCTCTGCCGCTGGTGCTGGCGGAAGCGTTATCAGTAACGAGGTCTCCGCCGTTTCGGCGCAGGCCGCCTCTGCGTTGTCCCAGGCCCTCTCCGCCCTGTCAATAACCGACGCTGGGCTCTCCACCCGTATCGCCTCCGTCAACACATTCATCAGTGGCATCTCCTCGCGGTCAGTCGGTGGGATCTCCACACATGGGCTTCAGTCCGTCGTGGACGCCTTGTCCAATCGGATCTCGGCTGGCGGCGGAAGCGTCACATCGACCGAATTATCTGTCGTCTCTGCTCAAGCGGCCTCGGCGCTCTCCCAGGCAGTCTCCGTACTCTCACAGGCGATCTCTGTTGTTTCTCAGGCGCTCTCTGCTGGCGATGCCGGACTCAGCAATCGCGTTGCGTCAGTCAACACGTTCCTGAGTGGGATCTCAGCACGCTCTGTGGGGGGTGTTTCGACGCATGGGCTTCAGAGTGTTGTTGATGCGTTGTCCAACCGCATTTCGGCTGGGGCCGCTGGAAGCGCTACGCCCACCTCAAATCAGTTTAGTATTGTGTCTCAACAAGTATCAGTGTTAAGCCAACAGGTCTCTGTTCTCAGCCAAGCTCACTCAGCCCTATCACAGAAAGTGAGTGCTTTAAGCGTTCGGGTGAGTGGAATTTCGGCGGGCCTATCAGTGCGTTCGGTAGGGGCGGTCTCGACTCGTGGTATGCAAAGCATTCTCAATGCGCTCTCCAATCGTATCTCGGCGGGTACGGGGGGAAGTGCGACGCCGACCTCAAATCAATTTTCCATCGTTTCCCAACAGGTCTCTGTCCTGAGTCAGCAAATGTCTGTGCTATCCCAGGCGGTATCGGTCATTTCAAATCAGGTCTCTACGCTCTCGCTGCGCGTGTACAGTTCTCAGTTGACAGGTGCGGTCAGCGTGAGCGGCATCATTTCCACTCTGAGCACCTATTCGACACGCATGTCTGCCATTAGTGCTCAGGCGGCTAGCGCGATTAACGTAGTCAGTAATGCAGCCAGCATTGTGAGTACCGCAGCCAGCAACGCCCTCTCAGTGGCAAACGCAGCGAGCAATGCGGCTTCCATCGTGTCCACGGCCGCTTCAAATGCCCTCAGCGTAGCCAATGCTGCGTCGAATGCGGCGAGTATCGTGAGCGCGAACCTCGCAACGCTATCGCTTGCGGTATCAGTGATTTCCCAGAATCTCTCGGTTATCTCTCAACTCTTGAGTGGTGCGTCTGTCCGTTCCGTGGGGAACATCTCTACGAAGGGCTTGCAGAGTGTGTTCAATGCTCTCTCAAATCGGATCTCCGTCGCCGCTGGCGGCAGCGCATCGCCGACATCAGCCGAGCATAGCGTTCTCTCTCAGGCCGTCTCCGTGCACTCGAATAAGATTTCTCTTCTTGAAGCCGCTTCTGCTAGGAATACCGCGGCGCTATCTGTCAAGGGACTCCAAAGTATTTTCAATGCACTTAGTAACCGTATCTCGGCTGCCGGGGGTGGGGTAGGGAGCGTCACGTCTACTGAACTGTCGGCAGTTTCTGCGCAGGCGGCTTCAGCCATCAACGTCGTGAGCAACGCCGTCAGCGCCATTTCGGCCATGCTCGTTGAGGGGGGATCAATCAACCCGCAAGTTCGTTCCTTCAACGCGATCCAGTCCATCTCTGTCGCCCTCACCAACATCACAAGCCTGAGCGTCTCTGTCTCAGCGGGAGCGATGTATCTCATTGATGCGATGGTCCTCTGGAAATTAGGCAGTGCTATCGGCCAAGGTATGCGGTTTGGGGTATCTCTACCCCCGCTTGCTGGTCCCGCTGGGGCACAGTTTATTGCATGGATGCAGAGCACCCCAGCTGTTACCCAGAATCAAGCGCCTGCCGGAATGGGCAGGGCACACCTTGGCCTATCCGCCTTCGCGGGAGGTGCAACAGTCATCATATCCACGTCCGTAGCCGTATCCAACACATACGGTGCGTTTAGGCTTGAGGGATTCATCAACACGAGCACCGGAGGAACAGTTCACTTAATGGCTGGGTCAAGTACGACCAATTCGCATCTAGCCGTTCAAGGTGGATATATCCGTGCCATGAAGAATTAGTTAGAGGGAGAGCATATTATGGCAATGAAAACAGTAGGCTTCATCGCAAGGACACGCGTGGACAAGACAAGACGACTTATTTGAGGGAGCTTGCGTAATTGAAAGCTTTAGACATTAACGAAAAGCAGGCCGTTCAATACTGTATCGCCAACTGGCTCCGGGACGAGCAGATTAAGCTAGCGATCGGGCGTGTTCAGGGGCGCATCCAGAATTACGACGGCACACGCAGCGAATCCATTGCCATTGTAGGCTATGGACCAAGCCTGCGCGAAACGTGGGAGAAGGTGAAGGAGTTCCCCTACGTCATGTCATGTTCTGGGGCTCATAAGTTCCTACTGGAGAAAAATATCGTCCCTAAATGGCATGTGGAGGTTGATCCGCGCCCGCATAAGGTGGCTCTCCTTGGGACTCCGCACTCGGACGTGGAATATCTGCCAGCTTCCGCATGTCACCCGGAGTATTTCGACCACCTGGAGAAGCACGGTGTCAAGAATATCAGGCTGTGGCATATCTTCTCCAATGAGACGGAGGCGATCCGCACGCTGCCAAGGGGCGAGTGGGCCATCACTGGCGGATGCGATGTGGGTCTCCGGTGCATCACGATTGCCCGTTTCTTCGGGTTTACGGATTTGCACATCTTCGGCATGGACGGATCTTCTCCTACGAGCGACGGTGGCAGACATGCGGGGGATCACCCCAACTCGAAGATAGGAAATACGGTTGAATACGAGGGGCGCGAGTTCTTTACAACGCCTGCCATGTTGGAAGCCGCTCGTCAGGTATGGCATGAGTTAGACATGTTGGGTGACGTGAAACCGACATTTTACGGCGATGGTCTCATACAACACATGGCGAAGTTTTATATCCGAAATCCCGCCAAGAAAGGGACGTTTGCTATTGCATTCAACAAGCCGGAACTGATTAGTGAGACGTATCGAGATCTGAATACGCGCCTTCATCGTGAGAACCTTGCCTATGGTGTCGGTGGAGCTAAGCATGCCGAGACAGTATTCAAGCTGATGGGGGCCATTCAGAATGGCGGTCCCGTCTCCATCCTAGACTACGGCTGCGGCAAGGGGTATCTCGGCAAGGCGCTAGCCGAGAAGGGTATTCCCATTTGGGAGTATGACCCAGCGGTTCTAGGCAAGGAGGAATCCCCCCGCGCTGCCGATCTCGTAGTCTGCACAGACGTACTGGAGCACATCGAGCCAGATAAACTGGTCTTCGTTCTTGATGATCTTCGGCGGTGTGTCAAGAAGGTCGGATTCTTCACGATCCACACGGGGCCAGCACAGAAGACGCTGGCCGATGGGCGGAATACTCACCTGATCCAACAGAATGCGGCATGGTGGAAGAAACGACTTAAAAAGTTCTTCTCTATCGGGAGGATATTCGAGGTCGGCGTGGAGATATATGTGGTCGTGGCTCCCAAGCAGCAGCCCGTTCGCAAGGAGAAACCATGTATGCAGGAGGCGATGGCGTGACCGATCCCCTTCGTATATTCATCGGGTACGACAGCAAGGAGCCGATTGCGTTCCATGTCCTTTCACATTCCATCTTGCGAAGGGCGTCGGTGCCCGTGGCAGTCGTTCCTCTGACGCAGAAGTCGCTGCGGGATTTGGGGGTCTACACCAGAGAACGGGGGCCAACCGAGTCCACAGAGTTCAGCCTGACGCGGTTTCTAGTCCCGTACCTTTCCGGGTACTTGGGGCACTCGATCTTTATGGACTGCGACATGCTGTGCCTGACGGACATCGGGGGCATCTGGGACGAGATTTACAAGGGTATGGCGGAGTACGAAGTCAAGCGGTTCTCGCCTAACAAGGCGGTCCTTGTCTGTCAGCACGATTATACGCCTAAGACTGAGACGAAGTTCCTGGGTCAGAAGCAGACGACCTACCCGCGTAAGAACTGGTCGAGTTTCATGGTCTTCAACAACGGGCGCTGCAAGGTACTGACCCCCGGATACGTTAACAGTGCAAGCGGGCTAGAGCTACACCGATTCCAGTGGACGAAGGACGAAGACATCGGCTCGCTGCCGTTGGAATGGAATTGGCTCGTGGGGGAGTATTCCCCTAATCCCTCTGCCAAGATCCTTCACTATACGCTTGGGGGGCCGTGGTTTAAGGATTACCGGAACAGCGATCATGCGGACGAATGGTGGAAGGAACGGACTGCGGCATTAGGAGGTTGAAGTGGCCTCAAAGGTAGACATAGTGAACACCTCTCTCGCCCTCATCGGCGCAGAGTCCGTCATCGACCTGGGCGAGGACAATCCCCGTGCCAAGACGATGAGTCGCCTCTATGACGACATCCGACGCGAGGTGATCGCGGAGGGTGAGTGGTCCTTCTCAATCAAACGAGCCACGTTGGCGAAGCTGGCAGCAGCGCCGGTGTGGGGGTTCGGGTCCGCGTTTCAAGTCCCGTCTGATGCACTCCGTATTCTGGAGGCAGAGGACCAGTCTGTCGAGTGGCAGCGCGAGGCTGACCAGATCGTAACGGACCAGAGCGCAATGAAGGTCCGATACGTTGCAGACATTGACGATCCTAACAAATACACACCGGGCTTCCTCATCTCCTTTGCCTACCGGCTGGCATCCGCGGGGGCATACCCACTGACGAACTCCGCCACGCTGGCTAAGAGTCTGTACGACGCCTACACCGTCCTCGTCTCCAGCCAGCGCAGTGTGGACTCGATGCAGGGCACGGCGAAGAAGTTTGAATCGACGGAGATCATCAACGCTCGGTTCGGGACCAACATTCGGGATTTCTCGGGGACGACATAAATGGTCAACCCCCAAGGGTTGAATATCATATATCAGCCAATATAGGTAACGATGCCCCTCGCACGGCGTAACCACATCCAGACCAGCTTCAACGCCGGTGAACTGTCGCCCCGGCTGCACGCCCGTACCGACTTTGAGCGGTACGCGGCGGGGATGAAGGAGTGTACCAATTTCATCCCACTGGTCCAGGGAGGCATCAAGCGGCGCTCTGGTACACGGTTCATCCGCGAGGTGAAGGACTCCGCGAAGCAGACGACCCTTATCCCGTTTCAGTTCAGCGATGTACAGGCGTACATTCTGGAAGTGGGGGATACCTACATCCGCTTCTACAAGTCCCAAGGCATCATCGTCGCGGCGGATACTGACGCCAGTATCAGCAACGGCACCTTCGACACGGACCTGACCAACTGGACTGTCCGGGATGCTGGTACAGGCGCTTCAACATGGAACTCGGGAAACGGAGGGCAGCTTCAGTTAGCCGGTGGTGGGGCCGGTAACGAGGCACGCAGGTATCAGTCCGTCACCATCGGCGCAGGCTTCCAGTCCGCCGTGCATGTCCTTCGCTTCCAGGTCCGCACCAACGATGTCCATTTACGGATCGGCACTTCCGTTGGCGGAGCACAGATCAAGGCGCTGGCGGGATACACCATCGGTCATCATTGCGTCTCCTTCACTCCAGGAGCCTCCCCCATCTTCATTGAGTTTGAGGAAACCACGGCGCAGACCAGCCATCTCGACAACGTGAGCCTCATCGACAATGCGCCAGTGGAGATCGGGTCGCCCTATGTGCAGGGGGACGTGTACATTCTCGACTACGCTCAGTCCGCCGATGTTCTGTGGATCGTTCACCGAACGTATAAGCCGATGAAACTTATTCGGTTCAAGGATAACGAGTGGTCGCTGATCGAGTTTGCGCCGACCGCTGACCCGTTCACCTCTGCCACGAACTTCCCCGGTGCGGTGACGCTCTTTGAGACCCGCGTGATCTTCGCTGCGACGACCAACGAGCCCGACACGATCTGGGGTACGAAGTCCAATGACTTTGAGAACATGACGACCGGGACGGGCGATGCCGATGCCTTCAAGTTCACCCTGGCGTCTGACAAGGTAGACGTGATCCAGTGGCTTGCCGCAGGAAGGCGACTGCTGGCCGGAACCATTGGCGAGGAGTTATCCATCACCGGCGGAAACGACAGCCCCCTCACCCCCACCAACATCGACGTGGACCCGGAGACGGCCCACGGGTCTGAGCGCATCCGTCCGGTGAAGGTCGCCAACGCTTCACTATTTATCCAGCGAGGCGGCAAGAAGGTCCGCGAGTTGGCCTACGTCTTCGAGTCCGACGAGTTCGCCGCTGCCGACCTGTCCATCTTGGCGGAGCACTTGTTCAACGTCAATGGGGTCATCCTGTCTCAGTTGGCGTACCAACAGGAGCCCGAATCCGTCGTCTGGGCCATCCGCGATGACGGTCAGCTTCTCGCCATGACCTATAACCGGAAGCAGAACGTCGTGGCGTGGGCGACGTGCCCCATCGCTGGTGTGTTCGGTACAGGAGGCGCAGTTGTCGAGTCCATCGCCACCATCTCCGGCATCACCGGCGAGGTGGATGAACTGTGGATGGTGGTGAAGCGGACGATCAACAGCGTGCAAGAACGGTATGTGGAGCTATTAGACGACCTCGGTGGATCGTTCTACACCCAGCTGCATGTCGATTCGGGGCTGACATACAACGGGGTGATCGACACCGCCACGTTGACACCGGGGGCCACTAGCGGCAACGGGGTCACGTTCACCGCCTCCGCCAGCGTCTTCGTCGCCGGTGACGTTGGTAAGGACTTGTACAACCTCAACATCACCGATCCGCTGACCGGCACTGGGAAGGCCACCATCGTCAGCTTCATCAGCGGCACGCAGGTCACAGCCGACATCACCGAGAACTTCCCCAGTACCGCTGCCATTCCGGCAGGGAAGTGGGGGATCGCGGTGGCGACGCTGGCAGGTCTGGGCCATCTGGAGGGGCAGACGGTGGACATCCTCGGTGATGGCTCTCCGCTTACTGCACAGGTCGTCACAGGTGGTCAAGTGACCGGGTTGGACCCCAAGGTGGTCCGCGCTGAGGTCGGGCTGGGCTACGACTCCACTGCCGTCACTCTCCGCCCGGACTTTGCCCAGTCCCCGCTCCAGGGCATCCTGAAGGCCCGTGCGGAGCTATTCCTTCGCGTGAAGGACACCCTCGGGATCACGCTGAACGGAACGCAGATCCCCTTCCGTTCGACGGAAGACATCATGGGCGATGTACCGGCGAAGAAGACGGAGGACATCCGCGTCCACAGCCCCAACTGGGATCGGGACCAGTTCATCACCGTGGAGCAGACGCAGCCGCTCCCAGCGGAGATCCTGGCGCTCTTTGGGAACGTCACGGTGGCGGATGAGAACTAGGCTGGAACCGTTCGTCGTGGAACACTTCGACATGCTTGCTGGACACGTTGCACCGATCATGGACCTCAACCTGCTGGCCTACGCCAACTTGAGCACATGGCTGACAATGGGCACGGGGTTCAGCCTGTTCGTCGGTGAGGACATCATCGGGTCAGCCGGGATCGTTCCAGCGAGCCGTGGCATAGGCGAGGCGTGGGGCATCTTCAACCCGGCACAGGCGAAGGCCCATGCGAAGCAGGTGGTCGTCACGGCACGGGCTGGGATGAAGGCCCTGGTGAAGCAGATGGCTCTGCACCGCATTGAGACGGTCTGCCCCGCAACGGATGACACGGCGAAGGCGTGGCTCGTGGTGTTGGGCTTCAAGCCCGAGAGTCTGATGCGCTGGTATGGCCCTGATAAGTCGGATTACTACAAGTTCGTGTATTTGGTGGGGGAATAGATGGGACTGGATGCGGCTACGATTGGCTTGCTTTCTACCATCGTATCGTCAATAGGGGGTGTGGCGTCAGGTGTTTCGTCCCTCCGCGGGGCTGGTCAGGCCAGGGACGAGGCCCGTCTGCGTGAGAGTGCCGCGGCGGTGGACGCTGCCTTCGCCCGGAAGCAAGCGGCTGTCCGTGCCCGTCAGTCCCGCCGAGAAGGCGAGCGTCTCGCCAGTAAGCAGATCGCCCTCTTTGGCAAGGGTGGGGTGGTGGCCCACGCTGGCTCCCCACTGCTGGTCATTGAGGAGACGCTGCGGGAGGCAGAGTTGGATGCCATGTTGGCCCTGGAGTCCGGCGAGCAGGAGGCCCAGGCGACCGAGTTCCGGGGTCGGCTGGCAGCGGCAGAGA
>Ga0209342_10004201_pt1 | contig 15023 bp, 10 predicted proteins | sample RifCSP16_2_FD_184023 | JGI IMG/M metagenome (GOLD analysis project Ga0209342, IMG submission 184023) | Soil microbial communities from Rifle, Colorado - Rifle CSP2_sed 16_2 (SPAdes) (version 2) | ecosystem: Environmental > Terrestrial > Deep subsurface > Rock core/Sediment | place: Rifle... | reverse complement strand
ACGACCCTGCGCGCCCTGCCGGCTTTCGATGAATTGCGGCGGGCAATCGAGCGCGCCGTGGAGGCCGGGCAGCGCGTCCACCTGTCCCTCGGCACCGGCACGCTGATCGGCAGCGACAGCGGCCCGGCCCTGGCCGGGCTGACGGCCCTTTCGCAGACGGCCGAGCTGACGCTGGAGAGCGACCGGCCGGTTGTGGTCTCCAGCGGCGACGGCGCCGTGGCCGCCGCTTCGCAGGACGCGCTGCGCGGCACGCTGGGGCGGCTGGGCGCGTCGGACCATTTCCGCTGGACGCGCGCCCGCATGTTGGGGCCGACTCCCTTCTCCTATGTCGCCACCTTGCCGGGAATGCTCGATTCGGAGACGGTGTCGGTCCATGTCCTGCTGGGACACTTCGGCAACGAAGGGGCCCTGGCGGCCGATATGGGGGCGCGCCAACGCTCCTTCGTCCTGGCCGGGACGGAGGCTGTCCCGACCCAGGCGCTCTTCTACGCCACGGCCGACCAGCCGCTCATCGGTGAAGAGGCCTTCGCCGCCGGCGCCTACCTCGGGGCGGGCGGGATGCACCGCGCCAGCTTGCGCGTGCAGGACCTGCTGCGCCTGGTCCTGATCGTCGTGATTGTCGTCGGGACGCTGCTGAGCACCCTGGGGCTCGGCCTGTGAGAGGCGGTCTCGGCATCGTCTGGGCGGCGATCGCCATCTCCTTCGGGCTGATCGTGCTGCAGGGATACTTCATCGACCTGGAGGTCCTGCGCGACGTGCGGACGATGGTCCTGCAGTGGGCGGTGGTCCTGGCGGCGGCCGCCTTGCTGCTGGGGGTGGTCAACCTGCTGGCGGTTCACCTGTCGAAGATCGGTGCGCAGGAGAAGGGTTGGCCCTACAGCGCCGTGCTCGTCGGCGCGCTCGTGGTGACGCTGCTCGTCGGATTGTTCTTCGGCGAAGAGAGTCCGCTGGTCCTGGCCGTCTTCCAGTACATCCAGCAGCCGGTCGAGTCGACGCTGGCCGGGTTGTTGGCCGTCAGTCTTACTCTGGGCGCCGTCCGCTTGCTTTCGCGCCGGCGCGACCGGCGTACGTACGTCTTCCTCGTCACCGCCTTCCTCGTCATGCTCGGCACCGGACCGTGGCTCATCGGCAGCAACGGCGGGCTCCATCAATTGATGGGGGAAGCCCGGGCATGGCTCTCGCAGGTGTGGGCGGCCGGGGCGGCGCGCGGCTTGCTGCTCGGCGTGGCGCTGGGCGCCACGGCCACAGGCCTGCGCGTTTTGCTCGGCGCCGACCGGCCGTACGGGGACTGAAGCTTGCCCACGATCCGCTGCCCCATGTGCCAGACCGAGAATGCCGCGGAGGCGGAATTCTGCCGGCTGTGCCACGCCAAGCTGCCCGAGGCTCCCGAGATTCCCTCGGTTCCCGGTTCGGGGGTCGTCGGCGGCCAGGAAACGCCGGCCGCCGGCGGGGAGATGCCGGATTGGCTGTCTCGGTTGCGCCAGGAAGTGACGGGCGAGGCGGGTGCGACGGAATCGGCGCCGCTTTCCGGCGCCGGGGATGATCTGGACTGGTTAGGAGCCATGCCGCAGGTGGGCGGTGAGGACGAAGGGCCTCCTGCCGGCGAGGTGCCGGAGTGGCTTGGGGCGAGCGCCTCGGGAGAGACGTCAACCGACGAGACCCCGGAGGGGGCAGACGTCCCCGAGTGGTTGGCCAAGATCCGGGCCAAGGCGCGCGGAGAAGACGAGGGCGAGCCGGCCTTCGAGGTAGACGAGGCGGCGGAGATCACGCCGGCGCCCCCGCCGGTTCCACCGTCCGCTCCTGAGGCGGTCATCCCGGTCGAGCCGGAGGCCCGGTCGTCCCTGGGGCTGCCCGATTGGCTGATGGCGGCGCGCCCGGACGAGGCCCCGACGGTGGCCCCATCGAGCGAGCCCGAGCGTCCGTCCTGGCTCATGGGTGTCACCGACGACGGCAGTGGGGAGTTGCCGCGCATCCCGGCATTGGTGTTCGATGGAGAAGGTGCGCCTCCCCCGCCGGCCCTCGACATCGACCTGTCGTCCGTTTCGGCGCAAGTACCGGATTGGATGGGCGAGGGCCGTCCCCCCGAAGCAGCCGATCGCTCCGACCTGGCCCCGGCGACGCTGCCGGCCTGGCTGGAAGCGATGCGGCCGGTCGACACGTTCCGTTCCGTCATCGAAATCGAGAGCGCCGAGGACGCCGCCGTTGAGTCGGCGGGGCCGTTGGCGGGCCTGCGCGGCGCCTTGTTGGCCGAGCCGGTGGTGGCCATGCCGCACGCGCCCACCGGCAAATCGGCCCGTCTCGACGTCAATGAGCGGCAGTACGCCCAGGCCGAGCTGCTTCATCGCTTGATCGAAGACGAGCAGCGCGAGGTGCGGCCGCGACCGGCCGCCAAGGCCCGTCCGAGCGCCCTGCGCTGGGTCGTGGCCGCGGCGCTGCTGTTGGCCGTGGGTGTGCCCGGCCTCCTGGGCGTACCGGCGATGGCCCTGCCGGCCTTCGCCCCGCGCGACCTGGCGGGCCTGGTGGGCGTCGTCGATGCGATCCCCACCGAACGGCCGGCCCTGATCGTTTTCGACTACGAGGCGGGCGCCACCGGCGAGATGGAAGCCGTCGCCGGACCGTTCCTTTCGCACCTGATGGCTCGCGGCGTCCCGATCGCGACGCTGTCGACCCACGCCGGCGGGTCGGTGCTGGCCGAACGGTTGATGGCGCTGCAGGGCGCCGGCCACAACTACGTGCGCGGCGAGGACTTCATCCATCTCGGCTACCTGCCGGGCGGGCCGGCGGCGGTGCAGCTGTTCGCCGCGTCGCCGCGCCAGGCGGTCACCTCGGGGTTCCTCAAAGCCGAGGCTCTCACGACCATTTGGGATTCGCCGGTGCTGGCCGGGGTGACTCGGCTTTCCGACTTCACGCTGCTGGCGGTGATCACCTCGGGATCCGAAGACGCCCGCGTTTGGATCGAGCAAAGCGAACCGTTTCTGGGGGAGGCGCCGCTGGTGACCGTCGTCAGCGCCGGGTCCGAGCCGCTGGTGCGTCCGTACTACGAATCGACCGACCCCCGGGTGAACGGAATCCTGAGCGGCCTGACCTCCGCCGTGGCCTACGAACAGCGCCTGGGCGAGCCCGGGCTGGCCCATTCCCGTTGGAGTTCGTACGGGCTCGGCCTGCTGGTGGCGGAAGTCCTGATCGTCATGGGCGCCGTCGGCGGAATCGCTACCGGGGTGGTCCGCTCGAGGCGGAGATAGCCGATGCCCGTGCAGATCGACCCGGTCCTGCTCGAAACCCTGGGGACGCTCTTGGCAGCGGTCCTGACGGTCATGGTCCTGAGCTACATCCTGGGCGACAACGCGCTGTTTCGAATCGCCACGTATCTCTTTGTCGGCGTGGCCAGCGGCTATGCCGCGGCCGTCGCCTGGCAGGAAGTCCTTCAGCCGCGCTTGATCGCGCCCTTCCTCAATTTGAGCACGGCTCAGTTCGGCGCCGGTCCTTTCCTCACCGGCGTCGTCGTCCCCATCGGATTGGTGGGGCTGCTCGCCTTGCGGCTGGTGCCGGGTGCCGGACGGTTGGGGGGCCTGCCGGTGGCTCTCTTGATCGGCGTCGGCGCGGCGGCGGTCGTTGGCGGAGCCATCGCCGGGACGCTCGTCCCCCAGACGCTGGCCGCCATGGAGTCGTTCAGCCCCTTCGCCGTCGCGCCGCAGACCGGCGAGACGGGGTTCGAGCGAATGGTGAACGTCTTGCTGGTCCTGGTGGGGACGGTGGGGACGCTGGCCTACTTCCGTTTCGGCGTCCGCCAAGGCGAGGAGTACGCCCCGCGCTACAGCTGGCGGCGGGTGCGGACGCCGCTCGGCGCCGTCAGCATCCCCTGGCCGGTGTTCCCGTTCCTGGGTGAGGTCTTCATCTTCGTCGCCTTTGGCGTCATGTTCGCCGGCGCGCTGAGCGCCACGTTGCTGTACCTCACCGAGCGGGTCCAGTTCTTGGCCTCCGCCCTTCAGACCCTGCTCTCCGGTCTCTTCCCGATCGCATGAGCTCCTACCTCGAATCCGAAACGCTGCTGGCGGTCGATGTCGGAAGCGTCAACACGCGCGCCAGCCTGTTCGACATCGTCGACGGGCGCTACCGGCTGGTGGCCACCGGGCGCGCCGGCTCGACCGCCGGGGCGCCGCTGCTCGACGTCAGCGAAGGCGTGCGCGCGGCGCTGGAGCAGGTCCAGACCGTCACCGGTCGCCGTCTGGTCGACGAGGGCGAGTCGCTGATCATGCCGGCCTCCGCCGCCGGGGGCGGCGTCGACGTCTTCGTCGCCACGGCTTCGGCCGGCCCGCGCGCCAGGACCCTGTTGGTGGGATTGATGCCGGGAGTTTCGCTGGCCAGCGCACGCCGGCTGGCCGGATCGGCCTACCTGGATCTGGTGGGCGAGCTCGGGCTGCTCGATCGACGGCGCGACGATGAACGGCTCGATCTGATAGTGCGCGCTCATCCCGATCTGGTGCTGCTGGTCGGCGGGACGGACGGCGGGGCGACGAAGTCGGTCGAGCACTTGACCTCGATCCTCAGCCTGGCGCTTTCGCTGCTGCCGGGGGGAGAGAAACCGCGGGTGGTGTATGCCGGCAATCAACGGCTGGCGGCGATGGTCACCGAACGGCTGGGCACCGTTGCCGACGTGAGTCTGGCGCCCAATCTGCGGCCCAGCCTGGAAGCCGAGGAAATCGGGGCGGTCCGCCAGCGTCTGTCGGACGTGGTCCAGGCGGTGCGCTCCAGCCGGATCTCCGGGTTCGAGGAATTGCGCGCCTGGTCCGGCGGGCAGTTGATGAACACCGCCGACGGATTCGGCCGGGTCGTGCGTTACCTCAGCCATGTCTACGACTCGGGCAAAGGCGTGCTGGGGATCGACCTGGGCGCAAGTCAGACGACGATCGCCGCCGGCTTCGGCGGCGATCTGCGCCTTCATGTTCGGACGGACCTCGGGCTGGGGTCGGCGGTGACCGGGGTGCTGCGCCATGCCAGCGCCGCCGACGTCGGCCGGTGGCTGCCAGTGCAGGTGCCCGAGCCGCGCATTCGCGACTACGTCTTCAACAAGGCCATCCATCCCGGCAGCATTCCGGTCCAGATGGAAGAGCTCCACATGGAGTATGCGCTGGCGCGCGAGATCATGCGCCTGGCTCTGGCCTCGGCGCGGCAGGACTGGCCCGCCGGGCGGGTCAGGCGCGCCGGCCAGCGGCTGCCGCCTATGGAGCCGATCCTGGCCTGCGGCGGCGTGTTGTCGCGGGCGCCGCGGCCGGGCTACGCCGCGCTGGCGATCCTCGACGGCCTGCAGCCGACCGGCGTGGCGACTCTGATCCTCGATCCGCACAATCTGACGCCGGCCCTGGGTGTGGCCGCCGGGGTCGTCCCTCTGGCGACGGTGCAGGCCCTCGACTCGGGCAGCTACGTCAGCCTGGGGACCGTCGTGGCTCCGATCGGAAGCGGACGGCCGGGGAGGCCGATGCTGCGCTTGCGGCTGGATCGCGAGGGAGGCGAAGCCGCCGAGGGCCAGCTCCGCTATGGGCAGTTGAGCGTCCTGCCCTTGCGGCAGGGGGAGTTCGCCAAGCTCACCCTGCGGCCTGAACGGGGCTTCGACGTCGGCTTCGGAGGGCCGGGAAGGGCCGGGGCAGTGCGAGTCAGTGGCGGCGCTGTCGGCGTGATCCTGGACGGCCGCGGCCGACCCCTCGAACTCACCAGGGATGGCGGTCGGTGGCGCGACTTGGTCCAGAAGTGGCTATGGGACATCGGGGCGCTGGAGTAGTGTTCCGTTCCGGAGTTCCCGAAGGCGACGCATGCGCCGGAACGGGACAAAGGGCTGCGGCACCGGACTTGCATCCTTGTCCCCGCTCCGTATAGTGGCCTTCCACGGGCCCCGATCTTTCGGCAGTGTGGTGCGAGATGCGGGAGAGTCGCATCAAGGAACCCGAGTGGCGAGCCCTCGGCGGATGGGCAAACGCAATAGCTCATTGCGTCGGCCGATCTCCGGAACGGGACGGTAGCCGCACTTGAGGGGAGCGGACGACGAGATGTTGCCGTTGACGCACGTGATCCACATGACGACGATCCGCCGGGAGCAGCAGCTGCCTGTCCCGGGGGCAGTGCTCGTCCGCATGAACGAGAGGGTTCAGGCAGGCGACGTCCTGGCTGAGGCCGAACCCGCCGCTCGCTACTACAACCTGGACCTGGCCCGGGCATTGGGCGTGTCGGCCAAAGAGGCCGTCCAGCATGTCCGCCGCGAGCGCGGCGAGCGCGTCGACGCCGGTGATGTCCTGGCCGGCCCGGCCGGGGTGACCCGACGCACGCTGCGGGCCCCGTCCGCCGGAGAAGTCGTCGGACTGCAGGACGGCCGCCTGATCTTCGAAGGGCGAGGCTCGGTGGTCGCGCTGCGGGCGGCCTTCGCCGGCGTCGTCGTCGGGACGGACGGCGTCCAATCGGTCACGCTGGAAGCGACCGGCGCGCTGGTCCAGGCCGTCTGGGGCAACGGCAAACAAGACACCGGTGTGATGCGCCAGATCGCCTCCACCGGCGGGGACAAACTCGAGCCGGAGCAGTTCGACCTCAGCCTGCGCGGGGCTGTCCTGCTGGCCGGAATGTGTTCGGACCCCTCGGCGCTCCAGCAGGCGGCCGAACTCTCCGTGCGGGGGCTGATCCTGGGGAGCCTGGCGGCGGACCTGGTGCCTGTGGCGCGCCGTCTGTCGTTTCCGGTCCTGGTCACAGAGGGTTTCGGCGAGATCCCGATGAACTCCGCCGCTTTCTCGCTCCTGACCACGAACGTCGGCCGCGAAGTGACGGTCGATGGCCGCACCGGCGGGCCGTACAGCCTGCAGCGGCCGGAAGCGATCATCCCGCTGCCGGCGGCGCGCCAGGTGGCGCTGCCGGACGAGGTCGTCCTGATCAACCCGGGGGTTCGGGTGCGGGTGGTGCAGGCGCCGCACATGGGAGCCGTTGGCGTTGTCCGCGAGATCCCGGCGCGGGCCGTGGCCTACCCCAGTGGGGTGTTGGCGCGCAGCGCCCGGGTCGAATTGGAAGGTTCCGGGCCGGCCATGATCCCATTGGCCAATCTGGAGATCCTGCAGTAGTCTTGGCCGCCGTCAGGCGCGCCGGGAGGAGGCGAAGTCATGGCCGAGGATTTTGAAGTTGGTGGTCCGCCCCCGGAGGAATCGTCCAATCGGACGTTCCTCTACGCGGCCGGCGGCATCGGGTTGCTGATCCTGATCAGCATCGGCTGTCTGGCCGGGTATGCGCTGTTCCTGGCGCCGCGTCAGGCGGAGGGCCGCCAGACCCAGCTGACGCAGATCGCGGCGCAGAACACACAGACGTCGCTCGAGATCACGCAGACGGCCGGGGCGCGCTTCCCTTCTCCTACGAGCCCGGCGACGAATACCGTCACGCCGGCGCCGACGAATACCGTCACGCCGACGCGAGTGGTGGTGGTCGCCTCGGCCACGCCGACGACCGCCCCGGTCACCCTCGATCCGGCCCAGCAGACGGCGGCCGCCCTGGCGACGCGTCAGGCGATGACTCCTTCGCCGACGGTGACGGCGCTGCCGACGACCGGGTTCGCCGATGAAGGCGGATTCCCGGCTCTTCTGGTCTTGGCCGGCGCGCTGGTGGCCGTCGTGATCGTCGCCCGACGGATGCGCATGCGCCCGGTCGCCTGAACGCGGATTCAGCCTTGTTAGCTTCCCGGAAGCTCCCAGCTTCCGGGAAGCTTCTCTTTCAGGGCCAGCCGCCCGGCTGGCCTTGTTGTATCATCCTGCGGAATCGAATGGACCATCTTCCGTTTGCCTCCGTCGCCGAACCGCTGCTGGACGACCTGGCGGAGGGCCGCTGTGCCGCCCTGGTCGGGCTGAGCAATACCGGAAAATCGACGCTGATGCGCGGCCTGGCGTCGCCGGCGGCCGCCCGCCGCTACCGCGACGGCCGCCGGCGGCCGATCACCCTGGTGCTGGTCGACTGCAATCGGGCGGTGGCGCTCTCGGCGCAGGCCTTCTACGAGATCGTCGTGCGATCGGTCCTGGAGACGTTCCCGCCCGAATCGACGGAGCCGCTGCCGGCCTCGCTGCGGATGCACCATGAGGGCATCACCGACGCCGACTCTTCGTTCGCCGCGTCGCTGTCCTTCAATCTGGCGCTCAACGAGCTGTGCGAGCAGCTCGGGCAGGACGTGGCGCTGCTGTTGGACGAGTTCGACGAGGTCTATACCGCGCTCGATGATCGGGCGCTGCTCAATTTGCGGGCCCTGTATGACCGCTTCAGCGAGCGCTTGAAGTTCGTGACGGCGACGACGCGGGCCCTGCGCGAGCTGCGCGGACGCGATGTCGAGGACGAATTCGCCGAGCTGTTCGTGCAGTCGACTTATCCCATGCCGCCGCTGACCGAGGCCGAAGCCCTGGCGGCGCTCGGCCGTCTCCTGCCCGAGGACGCCTCGGCCCCGCTGCGCCAGACCTGCCTGAATCTGGCCGGCGGTCATCCGGGGCTGCTGGTAGCGACGGCCCAATCGGCCGACGCGATGGAGGCTGAAGATTTGCGGAAGCGGGCCGCCCTCTTCCCCCAGGTGCGCGTCGAGTGCTTGAAGATCTGGGGCCAGCTGTCCGGCGAAGAGCAGGAGGCGCTGACGTCGCTGGCGGCCGACGGCGCCGGTGGCCCGGCGCCCGGTGCGCTGGCCAAGCTCGAAGCCATCGGCGCGGCGCGCGACGGAAGCGTCTTCTCGCCGCTGTTGACCGAGTTCGCCGGCCGCCGTTCGCGCAGTTCGGCGACGGACCGTCCCGGCGTTCAGCTCGACGTCGACTCGGGCGACGTCTGGGTGGACGGCGTCCGCGTGCCGCTGTTGACCGACCTGGAGTTTCGCCTGCTGCGTCTGCTCGACGAGCGGCGCGACAAGCTCACCGACAAGTACGCCATCGTCACGACCGTCTGGGGGGAGAAGTACCTGGGCGAGGTCGACGACGCCCGCATCGAGAAACTGGTCAGCCGCCTGCGGGCCAAGCTCGAGGCCGATCCGGCCGACCCGCGCTACCTTCTCACACAACGCGGGCGAGGCTACAAGCTGGTCTCCGGGTCGGGGGGACAAGAGGGAAGACCTTGACCGGAGCAGGGCGTCCGGGATGGTTGCCTGAACAGCGCATTGCTTCCATCGTAAGTCCTCATCCCCAGGCGGCGCTCGGCGGCCCTTCGGGCGGCGAGTCCATCCCCACCGTAGGCGCTCGGTCCGCGGGCAGGTTTGTCTGTGCCGTTGGATATTTCCTTGCCCTTGCAGTTGTCGTCACCTGGCCGCTTGTCCTCCACTTGGGGGATTCGGTTGTCGGTCAATACGGGGATAACCTATATTTCATCTGGATCATCGGCTGGGTGAAGCACGCCTTGCTGGACTTGCACGTGTCCCCACTGTTTACATACATGCTCAACTATCCTCAGGGGTGGGCGCTGGCCTCGACCGAGATATCGCCGGCACAAACACTCCCCGCGCTTCTCTTCTTTCCCCTAGGACCGACTTTCGGCTACAACGTCGTCGCCCTCCTCTCCTTCGTGCTCACGGGAGTCTTCGCCTGCGTCTGGGTTGCGCGCAGAACCGGATCGATCTGGGCGGGCGTGATCGCAGGGACTGTCGTTGCCGTCTCTCCCCTACGGATCAGTCATTTCCTTGTCGGCCATCTGAACCTCATCGGAACCCAATGGGTCGTCCTCTATTTCATGTCGCTCTACGCGGCCTTGGATCCGAGAAATCGGTCTAGCGCGTGGTGCTTCTTGTCAGGGATCTCCCTTGGGCTTGTCGGATTCACATCAATGTACTACCTGTACATGTCGCTGGTGTTGACACTGGTCTTCGTTGTGGGGTACGCGGTACTGGTTTGTCCTGGTGGGTTGCGCCACTGGTGGCTTTGGGCGAGGCTGGCTCGAACGTTTGGCTTAGCCCTCCCCCTGGTCTTAATCGCCGCATTTCCCTCGCTCGACGCGGCGGCCAGTGGAGTCTTGCCGTTGCGACGGGGTGAGATCATCACTCCGTATTCGGCCAGTCCCACGGACTATCTTCTTCCTTTCACCGGCCACCCCTTGTGGGGAGACTGGATTGGTGCCCACTTCGATCGATCCTATTGGATCGAGGCCAGCCTTTACCTGGGCGTCGTGGCCTCGTTGCTCGCGGTTCTCGGTTCCGTGACCGGACTGCGGAGTCGGTCTGACCGTGGTACGACCTTTCACTTGCTGTTGATGGTGGTCGCCGCGTTCGTGCTCTCTCTAGGGTCCAGTCTGCATTGGCTTTCCGATCCGGTTACCGTTCATCTCCCGGCGTGGCTCCATTGGCTTTCAGCGCCGGATGGCCAGGGACTCTTGCTGCCCGGGAGCCTGCTCGACCGTTACCTCCCGTTCTACGCCAGCATGCGCGTGTGGATGAGATACGGATTCTTCGTCATCCTGTTCGTCGCTGTGTTGGCTGGTTCAGGGGCAGCGTGGCTCATTCGTCGAAGCGGACCGCGGCTCGGCTCCGTTCTCGGGGCCGTGTTCTTGGGGCTGTGTCTCCTCGATTTCCTTCCACCTACGATGAGCCTGACACGGGTTGAAGGACGCCCGGTTGACGCCTGGCTTCGGCAGCAGCCGGCGACGGGGGCTGTGGCCCAATTCCCCTTCGTCGAGGCCGCCGACAGTCAGGCGCAGATCTTCTACACCCTGGTCCACATGAAACCCTACATCGGATCCAACTACGGGTCTTTCGCAACGTCGCAATACAACTCTGTCAGATTCATCCTCGAAGAGTTTCCCAACCCGGAAAGTATTCGGTGCCTTCGCGACCTGGGAGTCCGATACGTAGTCGTCGATGACGAATGGTACGACGCCCGAGACGAGATGGACGACGTTCATCTCGCTCTGACTCGTCACGGCGCAACGCGTGCCGTCGTGCTGGCCGGCCAGCATGTCTACGTTCTCCCTTAGCTCGACCTCGCTTGGCGGACGGTTGCCTCGCGCCGGCGACCGGCGCTCGACAGCTTTGCCGTCTGGCAAGAGCTGGAGCGACCTCTCCCTTCCGGGAATGCCCTAAGGTTGATGCAGATGGCGGATGGGTCAGGGACGAAGATGAGTGCCCGGGTTTCGCCGCCGACCAAGCTTTGGATGTGGGTGTATTTGTGGCTGCCGGCCGTTGTGGCGGCAGGCCTCGTCGCGTACGCCACTCGTCTGGGGCCGGCAGTCAACAGCGATTCCGTCGAGTTCATCGTGGCGGCGAAGACCTTTGCCAACGGCGGAGGACTCGGCTTGCCGACCGCCAGCGGCGGTTTCATGCCTCTTCGCCTCCATCCTCCCCTCTTGCCGTTGGTCCTTGCTGCTGCAGAGTGGATTGGCGTTGACGCCGTCGCGGCCGCGCGCGGGTTGAACATAGGGTTGTTTGCCATCTCGGCCCTCCTTGTGGGATACGTCTTCTTTCAGGCGACCGGGCTGAGGACCCCTTCGATGATGATCGGCCTTCTCTTTGCCAGCTCGACACCGCTGATCAACGTCTCCGCCAGTGCGCTATCGGAGCCTCTGTTCCTGGCCCTTGGCATTGCCGCGATGGCCCTCCTGGCGATTCCGTCGGGATCGGGCCCCCGGTGGCGACCATATGCGGCCGCATGCCTCGTTGGGCTGAGCGTCCTGACTCGCTTCCCCGGTGTGGCTCTGGCCGGGGCCCTGGCCCTCTTCGTCGGGTCCTTCCGCACGGGAGCCTTCCGATGGAGGATTGGTGATTCGCTCACGTTTCTGGTCATCGCCCTATGGCCCGTTGCCTTGTGGATCGCCTACTTGCGTTTCGGCCAAGGCGGCGCTTTCCCACGCAGCCTCAGTCTGAATCTCGAAGGGCTATGGTCCGCACTGACGCCCTTCCGGATTGCTCTCGTCGACCAGACGTGGAGGTGGTTTCAGCTGGAAGGTCTCCTCCCGGAAGTTGCCTATCGTCCAAGGCTGTGGATCTTGGGGACAGGGGGTGCGGTAGGTCTGGTGGCCGTCGCGATCTCGTGGGCCAGGCGGGATGACCGCGTGCGGTGGTGGAGAGACCCGTCCGTTCGACTGCTGTCGCTCCTGCTAATGTCCGCCGGCGCCTTCGCCGTCTTCATGGCAATTGCCTTTGGCCTTGGGCGTCCGAGTCCGGACCTCGATGAGCGTACCTTTGGGCCCTACCTCCTTGCGCTCTCGGGGGGCTCCCTTGTGGCGCTGAACAGCCTATTCGTACCCCTGCTGGATCGACGGATGCGTACATTCCTTCTGACGGTGCTGACGGCAAGTTTCATTCTGATCCAGACCCCCCCCATGTTGCAGGCGGTGGAAACGCAGCACAAGGATGGGCGGGGTTACACCGACGCCCGCTGGAGGAGCTCCGGGGTGATCGATGGATTGAAGCGTCTCAGCTCGACGACGCCCCTCATCTCCAACGATTCAGCCGCAATCCTCTTCCTCGCGGGTCGGCCCGCATACGATATCCCGGAGCTGCAGACGGGCGAGCGGGCCCCAGACCTCAGCGCTCCCTTCGGCTCCGGTTCGCGCAGAGCGGAACGAGCCTTTCGAGAGGAAGGCGGCGTTCTCGTGCTCTTCGACAAGGTACTGTTCCAACTAGAGGCCGTCTACGGGGAAAACGCTTCTCGCCGGCTGGCTGGTCTGACCGATGGTCTGGAAGTGCTGGCGGACTACTGGGACGGAACGATCTATCGTTTTCCCACCCGACCGAGGGACTGAGGACGCCCGCTCGATCCCTGCAAGAAGAACGACCGGCAAAGCAGCGAGGGGCTGTTACCCCCGCGTATCCGCCAGGCCGCGCCCGAACGCCAGCAGCGCTTCCACCATCCGCGGCTCGCGCGCCTCGGCATAGACGCGCAGCACCGGTTCGGTCCCCGACGGGCGGATCAACAGCCAGGACTCATCCGCCATCGTGTACTTCACCCCATCCAGCGCGTCGACCCGAGCAACGCGCACGCCCCCGATGGCCGCCGGCGCGGCGTGCGTCAGCTGCTCCACCATGCGGGTCTTCGACACCGGCGCCGCCAAACGCAGGTCGACGCGCGTGTAGTGCGACGGCCCGGCCTCCCGGAGGAGGTCCTCCACCAGGTCTTCCAACGGAGCTTCCTGCGCCGCCACCATCTCGACCAGCAGCAGCGCCATCAGCACCCCGTCGCCCTCGGGCAGGTGGCCCTGGATCGAGATCCCTCCGGACTCCTCGCCTCCCAACAGGACTTCGCCGCGCAGCATGTGTTCGGCGATGTGGTTGAAGCCGACCGGGGTCTCGACGACTTCCAGCCCGTAGCGCGCCGCCAGCCGATCCAACATCTGCGTGGTCGAGACGGTCTTGATGACCTTGCCCCGCCAACCGCGCCGTTCGACCAGGTAGCGCAGCGTCAAGGCCAAAATGCGATGCGGGTCGACGAACTGGCCGCGGCCGTCCATGGCGCCGATCCGGTCGGCGTCGCCGTCGGTGGCCACCCCGAACCGCCCGTGTCCGGCGGCGAGCGCGCTGGCCAGCGGCCCGAGGTAGCGGGCGATCGGCTCCGGATGGATTCCGCCGAAACCGGGGTTCATCTCGCCTCGGATCTCGGTGACCTCACAGCCCGTCCCCTGCAGCAGGTTCTTCACCATCCCTCGGCCCGACCCGTACATCGAATCGACCACCACCCGCTGCGGGCGGGCGGCGATGCGATCGAAGTCGATCAGGCGGCGCAGATGGGCCTCGTATTCGGGGACGGGGCTGTAGCGTTGGATCAGGCCCTGCGACCGCGCCGCGTCGTAATCCATCACGTTGGGGCCGCGGGCGCGGCTCTCGTTATCCGTCAGGTAGACCTCCACCCGGCGGCACTGCTCGGGCGACGCCGACCCGCCGTAGCCGGCCTTGAGCTTGACGCCGTTGTAGCGAGGGGCATTGTGGGAAGCGGTGATCATCAGGCCGGCGATGGCGCCCAGGCCCCGAACGGCGAACGACAGCACCGGCGTGGGGATATCGGCCGTCCCGAGCGAGACCCGGTACCCGTTGGCCGCCAGCACCCGCGCCGCCTCGACGGCGTAGCGGTCGGACAGAAAGCGCGTATCGAAACCGACCACCATCCGCCGCGGATCGGACGGGGCCTGGCCGTGGCCGTCGAGCCATTCCTCCGAGGCTACGGCGTCGGCGATCGCCTGAGTCACCTGGCGCAGACTCGAGAAGGTGAAGGTATCGGAAATGACCCCGCGCCAGCCGTCGGTGCCGAAATGAATCGCCATGAGCGCCTCAGGAGGCTTCGGTCATCGGATGGATTCCAGATCGCGGGCGGGTTTCTCGACGACCGTGAAGGATCGCGAGGCTGCGGAGAGTCTGCCCAACCCCCACCCTGCCCTCCCCCTGCATTGGCGCACGTTCATCCCCCTCCCCGCAAAGCACAATCGACGAGCATTGGTGGCCCGCGGCGGGGAGGGGGCGAGGGGGTGGGGCCGAAGACATGTGTGCGGTGTCGACCGTCACGGCCCGGCGACCTCGGTCGAGGCTTGCAGCGCGGCCGTCTGCGGGGTCATGGCGCCGCTCAACACCGCATCGACCGCCTTGCGCAATGCCGGCCCGACGACCTCGGTAATCTGGCGCGGCGGCAGGGGAAGGGCGACGTTCACCAACTGCTGCACGAGCGTTTTCGAAGGACCCGCAGGCCACTCTTCCAGCGCGACGGCGTTGGGGGGAAGGCTGCCGAGGGCGAAGGTCCACGGACCGAGAAAGGAAGGGTCGCTCAGCCATTCCACCAATGCGACGGCGGTCGCCTGGAGGTCGTCATCCCTGGTCACAAGAGTCCACGACCACGTGCGCGCCAGGGCGATGCCGGCGCCGTCGCGCGTCGGCAGCGAGGCGGCGGCCGAACCGGAACGCGGTTGGTCCATCCAAGCCTCGAGCGGCGCGACGGCGCTGGCGGCGCGCCGCTCGTCGAAGAGGCCCAAGGTCTGGCGCGGCGACTCGTACTGGCGCGAGGTGAGAGGCAAGACGCCGGCGCTGTAGGCCGAGCCGTAGAACGTGAGGACGTCCTCCAAGGCTGCCGGGT